>RRZT010019469.1_pt1 | contig 10729 bp, 9 predicted proteins | sample 2165551 | NCBI WGS metagenome assembly RRZT01 (sample SAMN10456910, study PRJNA506462) | wastewater metagenome | biome: wastewater; feature: sludge; material: wastewater sludge; isolation source: wastewater sludge with Escherichia coli K12::gfp cells carrying plasmid... | place: USA: Moscow, Idaho ...
CGCCATCGGCGGCACCCATGGCAAGACCACGACCACAACCATGGTGGCGACGCTGCTGGATGCGGGCGGGTTTGACCCGACCGTCATCAATGGTGGCGTGATCCATGCCTATGGATCGAACGCGCGCGCTGGCGCGGGCGAATGGATGGTTGTCGAGGCCGACGAATCCGACGGCAGCTTCAACCGCTTGCCCGCCACCATCGCCATCGTCACCAATATCGACCCCGAACATATGGAACATTGGGGCGATTTCGACCGGCTGCGCGACGGGTTCTATAATTTCGTCTCCTCGGTGCCGTTCTACGGTCTGGCGGTCTGCTGCACCGATCACCCCGAGGTGCAGGCGCTGGTTGGCCGGCTGACCGACCGCCGCGTCGTGACCTTCGGCTTCAACGCGCAGGCCGATGTGCGCGCGATGAACCTGCGCTATGAAAACGGCATCGCGCATTTCGACGTGGCTTTGCAGGGCGAAGCGGACCTGAGCGATGACGGCGAGGTTCCGGTGATCGAGGGCTGCACCCTGCCGATGCCGGGCGATCACAACGTCTCGAACGCGCTGGCCGCTGTGGCCGTTGCCCGCCATCTGGGCATGAAACGCGCCCAGATCCGCGAGGCGCTGGCCAAATTCGGCGGTGTCGGCCGCCGGTTCACCCGCGTGGGCGAGGTGAATGGCGTCACCATCATCGACGATTACGGCCACCATCCGGTCGAAATCGCCGCCGTGCTCAAGGCCGCGCGCCAGTCGAGCAAGGGCCGCGTCATCGCCGTGCATCAGCCGCATCGCTATTCGCGGCTGTCGAACCTGTTCGACGATTTCTGCACCTGTTTCAACGAGGCCGATGTCGTCGCCATCGCCGAGGTCTATTCGGCGGGCGAGGATCCGATCCCCGGCGCCTCGCGCGACGATCTGGTCGCCGGGCTGATCGCGCATGGCCATCGCCATGCCCGCGCCGTGATCGACGAAGAGGATCTGGCCCGGCTGGTGCGCGAACAGGCGCGTCCGGGCGATATGGTCGTCTGTCTGGGCGCCGGCACGATTTCGGCCTGGGCCAACAATCTTCCCGAACGCCTTCAGGAGAAGGCGGCGTGAATCCGATTGTGATGCACCCGCTGGTCGCCATGCTTTTGGCCATGCTCTGGGTCGCGCTGGCCTGCATGCTGCCGCTGTTTCGGCATCGCACGCGGCCGCTGATCCTGGCGGGGCTGGTGGTGTTCGGGGTGCCGGTGCTGGGCTGGCTGACCTATCTGGCGGGGCCGGCCTGCGGGGTGCTGTTTCTGGCGCTTGGCCTGTCGCTTTTGGCATGGCCGCCGGTCGAGCATTGGCGCCGCCGCCGGCATCTGGCCGCCGAACGTGGATCGCATTGAGCCCCGGGCGCATGGCCGCGAGATCCCGTGCATCGCGGGGCTTGGTCGGCCCGTGATTCGCGGTGATGGTGCGGACGCCCCGCTATCGCTATGATTATATTGCATTATTTTCTAACAGTCCCGATTGGCAGCTGAATAAAGCGATGCTTATCAATTCCTTGACCCCGACCCGGCGATATTTCGCCGATCTCTGCGTATATTGCAGAGAGTTTTACTAGATTTTGCTAGACCGTGACGCGCCGGACAGGGTCGCGCGGCATCGCAGGATGCGGCGACGGCATATTGGGGCCGGATGATGCCGAAAAGGCCATCCCGGTCCGGTTGATTTTGAAAGGACAATGAACATGGTACGCAAACTTGGTACGGCCGCATCCGAGGTTCTGACCGGCGGCGCGGGGCGCGATTATCTTTCGGGGCTGGCGGGCAATGACACGCTTTACGGTCTGGACAGCCACGACACGCTGCTTGGCGGCGATGGCAATGACAAGCTGATCGGCGGCGGCGGCGCGGATGCGCTGTTCGGGGGCAATGGCCGCGACCATCTGCATGCCGGTCTGGGCGATGACAAGCTGGATGGCGGCGCGGGGGATGACACCATGTACGGCGCCAACGGTCATGACGATCTTGAGGGCGGTTCCGGCAAGGACATGCTTTGGGGCGGCAATGGCAATGACGAGATCGACGGCGATGCCGGCAACGATTTCCTCGCCGGTGAGGCGGGCAACGACACGCTGGACGGCGGTTCGGGCAATGACGTCCTTGCAGGTGGTGCCGGGGCGGATGTGTTCGAGTTCGAACGCGGCAATGGCAGCGATGCGGTCCGGGATTTCCAGAACGGCCTCGACCGGCTGGAATTCGACGATTTCAGCCGCGCGCAGGTGCAGCTGGTGATCCGCGCCGCCGCGCAGGTCGGCGACAATATCGTGATGGCGCTGGGATCGGACACCTATGTGACCATCAAGGACATGCAGCTTTCACAGTTGGATATCAACGACTTCGTGTTCTGATCACCTGCGGGGCAGGGCGCACCTGCCCCGCATCGGCATGGCCGGTTGCTTTGGCCGTTCGCTTTGGCCGCCGCGCTGTTTCATCTTGTCGCAGGGGCGGGACACAAGCTTGATCCGCCACCCGGCCGGGGGCTAGTCTTTGGCACCGGAATGACAAGGGGGCCCGGCATGTCTTTATGGCAATCTCTGATCCTGGCGTCACTGGCGGCCTTTGCTCTGCCGGGGCTGATGGGGTGGGTGCTGGCGCGGCGCCGCGGGCTACAGGTGTTCTGGGGCAGCCTGATCTTTGGCGCGCTGGTCATGCTTTACGGTTGGGTCACCGCCCGGCCCACGCTGACCCCCGAAGTGGCGGGCATGCATACGATCGTGATCTATTTCCTGTTGCTGCCGGCCTTCATGTCGCTTGTGCTGGGGGCAATTCTGGGCGCGTGGCAGCACCGTCAGGCGATGCCCTGAGCCGGGGCGATCCGATCCCCACCGCCGGTTGATGCCGGCCGCCCCAATGGGCGCGCGCGGCGTGTTGACGGCCCGCGCAAGGCTGGCTACCACCGCGCCATGATGCAGCAGCAGCTTCCAACACCTCGCGGCGCGCTGACGCCGAACCGGCCGCTCGACGGCCTGACCTGGCTGCGCGTGGGCGGCCCGGCCGACTGGTTGTTCCAGCCCGCCGATCAGGACGATCTGGCCGCGTTTCTGCGCGCGCTGGACCCGGCCATGCCGGTCATTCCGATCGGCGTCGGTTCGAACCTGATCGTGCGCGATGGCGGTGTGCGCGGCGTCGTGATCCGTCTGGGACGTGGCTTTGCCGATATCGTGATCGATGGTCAGACCGTCACCGCGGGCGCGGCGGCGCTGGATGCGCATGTGGCGCGCAAGGCGGCGGCGGCCGGGCTGGACCTGACATTCCTGCGCACCATTCCGGGCAGTATCGGCGGCGCCGTGCGGATGAATGCGGGCTGTTATGGCGCCTATCTGGCCGATCATCTGGTTTCGGTGCGGGCGGTGGCGCGCGACGGCACGGTCCATGATCTTGCGGTGGCCGATCTGCGCCTTGGCTATCGCCATTCCGACCTGCCCGAGGGGTGGGTCATCACCCATGCCGTACTGCGTGCCGATGCGGGCGATCCCGCCGAACTGGACGCCCGGATGGAGGATCAGCTCGCCCGCCGCGATGCCAGCCAGCCGACCCGCGAACGCAGCGCCGGCTCGACCTTTCGCAATCCGGCGGGCTTTTCCTCGACCGGACGGGCGGATGACACGCATGCATTGAAGGCATGGTCGCTGATCGATGCGGCGGGCCTGCGCGGGCACCGGCTGGGCGGCGCGCAAATGTCTGAAAAGCATCCGAACTTTCTGCTCAATACCGGCGGGGCGACCGCCGCCGAGCTTGAGGCGCTGGGGGAATTGGTGCGCGCGCGCGTGCGCGAAACCAGCGGCCATGACCTGCAATGGGAAGTGATCCGCCTGGGCGAGCCGTAATCCGCCCGATCCCACCGGATTCCATGAAAATATCGCCCGGAACGCGAAAAGGGACTTTTGCGATTCCGACCAAGCGGCTATCCTGTCCAAATAGAAACGCACCGGATCAACCGGGCGAATGAGGCGGAAATTGGTGGGCAGGTCGAGCAGGACAGCCCCGAAAGTCGTGGTCCTGATGGGCGGACCCTCGGCCGAACGCGAAGTGTCGCTGTCGTCCGGGCGGGAATGCGCGCAGGCGCTGCGGCAGGCGGGGTATGATGTTACCGAACTGGATGCGGGCAGGGATCTGCCGGCGCGTCTGGCCGAGATCGGGCCTGACGTGGTGTTCAACGCCCTGCATGGCCGCTGGGGCGAGGATGGCTGCGTTCAGGGCGTGCTGGAATGGCTGGGCCTGACCTATACGCATTCGGGCGTGCTGGCCTCGGCGCTGGCGATGGACAAGGCCCGCGCCAAGACCGCGTTCCGCGAGGCCGGCCTGCCGGTTCTGGAAAGCGTGATCGCCGATGCGGATGATGTGCGCGCGCGCCATGTCCTGCCGCCGCCCTATGTGGTCAAACCCAATAACGAAGGCTCGTCCGTCGGCGTCTATATCGTCCACGAACTGGCCAATTCGCCGCCGAATCTGTCGGATCAGATGCCGGCCCAGGTCATGGTCGAAACCTATGCCCCGGGGCGCGAGCTGACCGTGGCCGTGCTGGGCGACCGCGCGCTTGGCGTGACCGAGATCGTGACCACCGGCTGGTACGATTACGACGCGAAATACAAACCCGGCGGGTCGCGCCATGTGATCCCGGCCGAAATCCCCGAAGAGATCGCCGCCGCCTGCCGTGATTACGCGGTGCGCGCGCATCAGGTTCTGGGTTGCCGGGGCCTGTCGCGCAGCGATTTCCGCTGGGACGATACGCGCGGGCTGGACGGCCTGATCATTCTGGAAACCAATACCCAGCCCGGCATGACGCCGACCTCGCTTGCGCCCGAACAGGCCGCCCATGCCGGCATGGACTTTTCCGCCCTGTGCAGCTGGATCGTCGAGGAGGCGCGATGCAGGGACTGAACCCCTTTGCCCGCGGCCAGGGCGATCGCGGTCGTCCGGCGCCGGTGCGCCATGCCCCCTTGCGTCCCGAACCCACGCCGCAGCGCGCGGCGCGCCGCGATCCGGCGCCGTCGCGGCTGGCTTACCGGCTGAACCGGATGATGCTGCGCCCGATCATGCGCCGGCTGGTGCATATCGGCATTCCGGCCTTTCTGGCGGTGCTGGTCGCGGGGATCTGGCTGTCGGATGAAACCCGGCGCGCCAATCTGACCGGCGGCATCGACAGCATTGTCGACAAGGTTCAGCACCGCGAGGCGTTCATGGTCAAGATGATGACCATCGAAGGCGCCTCGCCGGTCGTGGACAAGGGGCTGCGCGCCATGCTGCCCGTCGCGCTTCCGGCATCGAGCTTTGACATCGACCTTGATAACCTGCGCGAGCGGGTGCTCAAGCTGGATGCCGTCGAGGCGGTCGAACTGCGCATCAAGCCCGGCGGCATCCTGTCCGCCACGGTGACGGAACGCGTGCCGGTGGTGCTGTGGCGTCATGCGCGCGGGATCGAGCTTCTGGACAAGACCGGGCACCGCGTCGCCTCGGCCACCTCGCGCGAGGTGCGCAAGGATCTGCCGATCATCGCCGGCGAGGGCGCCGACCGCGCCACCCCCGAGGCGCTGGCGCTGATCGACGCGGCCGGCCCCGTGCTGCCGCGTCTGCGCGGGCTCGAGCGTATGGGCGAACGGCGCTGGGATCTGGTTCTGGACCGGGGTCAGCGCATCAAGCTGCCCCCCGAGGGGGCGTTGCAGGCGCTGGAAAGCGTCATCGCACAGGACCGCGCGCAGGCCATGCTGGACCGCGACATTTCGGTCGTCGATCTGCGCCAGAAGGCGCGCCCGGTGGTGCGTCTGGGGCTTGAGGCGCAAAACGCCATCCGCCGCGCCCGTGGACAGCCAGAGCTGGATGCCGAGGGCAATCCGATCGACAAGGCCGCCATCGCCAAAGCCAATAAAAATTCCAAGAAAATCTGATAATGAATTGAGAGGGCAGGGAAAATGAGGGATCTGTGTCAGGGCCAGCGGGCAATGCGGAACATGCGCCGGCAGGCCATGCAGCGCGGCGTCATCGCGGTGCTGGATATCGGAACCTCGAAAATCGCCTGTCTCGTGCTGCAATTCGACGGGCCCAGCCAGTTCCGCGAAACCGACGGTGTCGGCCCGATGGCGGGACAGTCGAATTTCCGCGTCATCGGCACCGCGCATACGCGTTCGCGGGGGATGCGCTATGGCGAAATCCAGACCATGGCCGAAACCGAACGCGCGATCCGCACCGTCATCCAGTCGGCTCAAAAGGTGGCGGGCGTGCGCGTCGATCACGTCATCGCCTGCATTTCCGGCGCGCGCCCGGCCTCATACGGGCTTGCGGGGGAAATCACGCTGAGCGCGGGCAAGGTGACCGAACAGGATGTGGCACGGGTGCTGGGCGCCTGCGATGTGCCCGATTTCGGTCGTGGCCGCGAGGTTTTGCACGCCCAGCCGGTGAATTTCGCCGTGGACGGGCGTTCCGGCCTTTCCGATCCACGCGATCATTCCGGTGACCGGCTGGCCTGTGACATGCATGTGCTGACCATCGACGGGGATGCGGCGGGCAATCTGGTCCATTGCATCCGGCGCTGCGACATGGAGCTGGCGGGCGTCGCCTCGGCCTCTTATGCGGCGGGGCTTGCGGCGCTGGTCGAGGATGAACAGGAACTGGGCGCGGCCTGTATCGATCTGGGCGGCGGCGCCACGGGCGTTTCGGTTTTTATCAAGAAACACATGATCTTCGCCGACGCAGTTCGATTTGGTGGAGAGTTGATCACCCAGGATATCGCCAAGGGGCTGCGGGTCAGCCACAGCGTGGCCGAGCGGTTGAAGACCCTGCATGGCGGGCTTGAGGCCACCGGCCGCGACGACCGCGAGATGATCGAGCTGGGCGGCGAGACCGGCGATTGGGAAACCGACCGCCGTGCCGTCAGCCGCGCCGACCTGATCGGGATCATGCGTCCGCGCGTCGAAGAGATCCTTGAGAAAGTGGGTGAGATTCTGGACGCATCCGGCTTTGATTTCATGCCTTCCCGTCAGATCGTGCTGACCGGCGGCGGCAGTCAGATCCCGGGGCTGGATGTGCTGGCGGCGCGCATGCTGGGCCAGAATGTGCGCATCGGCCGGCCCTTGCGTATCCAGGGCTTGCCCCATAACGCGACGGCGCCGGGATTTTCCTCGGCCATCGGTCTGGCGCTGCTTACGGCCCATCCCCAGGACGAATGGTGGGATTTCGACATGCCCGCCGAGGCCTATCCGGCGCGCAGCCTGCGCCGCGCCTATCGTTGGTTCCGAAACAACTGGTAGTTGAAGGGAACCCCAATCCGGTGGTGGTGGCGACAAGCCCCACCAGATGCTGGAGAATGGGCAAGATGCCGCCTATACCGGCCCGCCAGACCGCCATATTTTGTATTACAGCCGTGTTTTTCGGGTGACGCTGGACGCGAATCTGGCTAGGCTTGGACCAATTAAGGGATTCGACCGGGCGGGACGTCCGGCGCAAACATTACGAGGGCAGGCGAGACATGGAACGGCAGATCCATCTGATGCTGAACGATGACCAGGAGCTGAAGCCGCGCATCACCGTTTTCGGCGTGGGTGGGGCAGGCGGCAACGCGGTCAACAACATGATCGACAAGCAGCTTGAAGGTGTCGAGTTCGTGGTGGCCAACACCGACGCGCAGGCGCTGCAATCCTCGAAGGCCGACCAGCGCATCCAGATCGGTCCGAAAGTGACCGAAGGTCTGGGCGCGGGCGCGAAACCCTCGATCGGCGCCAAGGCCGCCGAGGAAACCATCGAGGACATCGTCGACCATCTGATGGGCGCGCATATGTGCTTCATCACCGCCGGCATGGGCGGCGGCACCGGCACCGGCGCCGCCCCGATCATCGCGCAGGCCGCGCGCGAGATGGGCATCCTGACCGTCGGCGTGGTGACCAAGCCCTTCCAGTTCGAGGGCTCCAAGCGCATGCGTCAGGCCGAGGAGGGCGTCGAAGCCCTGCAGAAGGTCGTCGATACGCTGATCATCATTCCCAACCAGAACCTGTTCCGGCTGGCCAATGAAAAGACCACCTTCACCGAAGCCTTCGCCATGGCCGATGACGTGCTGTATCAGGGCGTCAAGGGCGTGACCGACCTGATGGTCCGTCCGGGCCTGATCAACCTCGACTTCGCCGACGTGCGCGCGGTGATGGACGAGATGGGCAAGGCGATGATGGGCACGGGCGAAGCCTCGGGCGAGAACCGCGCCGTGCAGGCCGCCGAGAAGGCGATCGCCAACCCGCTTCTGGACGAAATCAGCCTGAACGGCGCCAAGGGCGTGCTGATCAACATCACCGGCGGCTACGACCTGACCCTGTTCGAAATGGACGAGGCAGCCGAGAAGATCCGCGAAAAGGTCGATCCCGACGCCAATATCATCGTCGGCTCGACGCTGGACCCGTCGCTGGACGGCGCCATCCGCGTCTCGGTCGTGGCGACCGGCATCGATGCGGCCGTGGCCGAGATCCCCGCGCCGCGCCGTGGCATGAAAGAGCCGCTGACCCAGAACCCGGTCGTGGCCCAGAAGCCTGTCGAGGAGGAGCTGCCGGTTCCGCCGCGCCGCACCGCTCCGGTGGCCGAGGCCATCGAGCAGGCGGCACCGCGCCCGCAGCAGGCTGCTGCGCCGGCGCCGCGCTATGACGCGCCCCGCTATGACGAGGACGAGATGCCGCGCCCGGCCTATCAGCCGGAGCAGCGCCCGCAGGCCGCCGCGCCCGCGTCGCAGGCCGACATGCTGAACGGCGATGCCGGCGGCTTCGTCGCCCCCTCGCGCCGTGCGCCTCAGCAGCCCGCAGGCACGCCATCGGACGCGGTGATGCAGCGTCTGGCCGCCGCTGTGCAGCGCGCGCCGGAACGTCAGGCCGCCGCCGCGCAAAGCCGTCAGCCCGCGCAGCCCCAGCCGGCCGCGCCCGAGGCCCCGCGCGGGACCAATCCCGGTCGCATGGCCGGCCTGTCGCGCATGCTTGAGCGCATCTCGGGCCATGCCGAGCCGACCGAGAAACCCGCCCCGGCGACAATCGCCGAGCGCGTGAACGAACGTGTCGCCTCGCGCTCGCGCAGCGGATTCGATGCCGGTTTCGACGATCTGGCCAGCCCGGATCGCGCCGACGACAATGTTGAAATCCCGGCTTTCCTGCGCCGTCAGGCAAACTGATCCGTTCACGTTTTTTACGATGATAAAGCAAAAGGGACCACTTCGGTGGTCCTTTTTCTTTTGAATTTTAAGAGTTTGCCGCATCGCGGCGCAAAGGCGCCGGAGTCCCGGGCCGTTTGTTACATGCCGTTACAATTCGTTAATTGAGTGACGGTGGGTGCGTGCCTAACTGAGGATCAGCGCCGGAGAACAGTCTCTGGATGCATAGCGAATTTTGAAACGGCAGGCAGACTCATGCAGACGACAATTGCTCAGAAAGCCCGGTTCCGCGGTGTGGGGCTGCATTCGGGTGCGGCTGTCCGGCTGGCGATCCTGCCGGCCCCTGCTGATCACGGCATCGTCTTCGTGCGCACCGATCTGGACGGGGCGCGCATTCCGGCGCGCTGGGATCTGGTGACGCCCTCGCAGCTTTGCACGCTGCTGGACAATGGCCAGGGCGCCACCGTCTCGACGGTCGAACATGTCATGGCCGCGCTGGTCGGCACCGGCATCAACAATGCCGTGGTCGAGGTGAACGGACCGGAAATCCCGATCCTCGACGGCTCGTCGGCGCCCTTCGTGCAGGGCATCCTCGAGGCCGGGCTGCGCCGCCAGCTGGCGCCGCTGCGCGCGATTCGCGTGCTGCGCCCGGTCGAGGTGCGCGTCGGTGAAGGCTTCGCCCGGCTCTCGCCCGCCGATCACCTGCAGATCCATTTCGACATCGACTTCACCGATGCCGCGATCGGCCATCAGGAAAAGCGGCTCGACATGGCCAATGGCAGCTTTGTCTATGAGCTGATGGACAGCCGCACCTTCTGCCGTCAGGCCGATGTCATCTCGATGCAGCAGAACGGTCTGGCGCTTGGCGGGACCTATCTGAACGCGGTGGTGATCGACGGCGACAAGGTGCTGTCGCCCGGTGGCCTGCGCCACGAGGACGAGGCCGTGCGTCACAAGATGCTGGACGCCGTGGGCGATCTGGGTCTGGCGGGCGCCCCGCTGCTGGCGCTTTATACCGGCCACCGTGCCGGCCACGCGATGACCAACAAGCTGCTGCGGGCGCTGTTTGCCGCGCCCGACAGCTGGGAATGGGTGACCCTCACCCCGGCCATGGAGCAGCAACTGCCGGGCGCCGGGGTTGTCGCCTCGAGCGCCGGGATCGCGCAGCGCGTGCAAGAACTGGCCGTCGCCTGAAGGCGGCGGTCCGCACAGCGAATTTTTTCCGGTTTTGGCATTTTGCGCAGCCAGATTTTCTGTGCTAGGACGTCCGGGCTGTGCAGGCATATCCCTGCGGGGCGGCGTAAGATTCTGACGGGCAGGGTAGAATGACAGTCTTCAGATCGGGTTACTTGGTCGCGGCTGTGCTGTCGGTCGGCCTTCTCGCTGGTTGTGGCGGCGGCGGTGGCACCACCTCCGAATCGTTCGAGAATTTCACTGCCGAGGAAATCTACAAGCGCGGCGAATACGAGCTTGAGAACACGCGCAAGCCCAAGGACGCGGTGAAATACTTCACCGAGGTCGAGCGGCTCTACCCCTATTCGGAATGGGCCAAGCGGGCGCTGATCATGCAGGCCTATTCCTATCACCGCGCCC
>RRZT010306438.1_pt1 | contig 10729 bp, 7 predicted proteins | sample 2165551 | NCBI WGS metagenome assembly RRZT01 (sample SAMN10456910, study PRJNA506462) | wastewater metagenome | biome: wastewater; feature: sludge; material: wastewater sludge; isolation source: wastewater sludge with Escherichia coli K12::gfp cells carrying plasmid... | place: USA: Moscow, Idaho ...
CCCATTACTCTTATCGCAAGTCCTGGTCCCGGGAATGGCTGTCTCCATACAAGGTACTCTGGAAGTCCGATTTCGAGTCCAAGCTTTCTTACTTCGTCTTTGAAAAGAAGTCTGAGCGGCTCTACAAGCTCCTTGAAGTCTACGAAGTCAGGAAGTCCTCCAACATTGTGGTGTGACTTGATTACGGCTGCATCTCCTGCACCGCTCTCTATTACGTCCGGATATATAGTTCCCTGTGCAAGGAAGTCAACTGTGCCTATTTTCTTTCCTTCTTCTTCGAATACTCTGATGAATTCTTCGCCTATTATCTTTCTCTTTGTCTCCGGATCATCTACTCCTGCAAGTCTGTCGAGGAATCTCTTTTCTGCATCTACTCTGATAAAGTGCATTCCTGAGTTTGCAAATGCTGCCTCTACCTCGTCTCCTTCGTCCTTTCTCATCAGGCCATGGTCAACGAATATGCATGTAAGCTGGTCTCCTACTGCCTTTGAGATAAGTCCTGCAACTACTGATGAATCTACTCCGCCTGAAAGCGCAAGAAGTATCTTTCCGCTTCCTACCTGTTTTCTGATTGTATCTATTGCTATTTTTGCATAGTTTTCCATTGTCCAGTCGCCTGCGCACTCGCAAACTTCAAACAGGAAGTTCTTTATCATGTCCACGCCATTTTGCGTGTGGTTTACTTCCGGGTGGTACTGCATTGAATAAAGCTTTCTTTCTTTGTTCTGCATAGCTGCAACCGGGCAGTCCTTTGTATTTGCTACTTTTTCAAATCCTTCTGGCATCTGAGCTACATAATCCACGTGGCTCATCCATACTATACCTTCTTCTGGAAGGGACTTGAAGAGCGGTGATGTTGTGTCGAATTTCGTCTCCGTCTTTCCGAATTCATTCGCCTCTGCCTGCATTACCTTGCCTCCAAGAGTATGCGCCATCAGCTGCATTCCATAGCATAATCCAAGCACAGGTATTCCAAGCTCAAATACGGCCTTGTTTATCTGAGGCGAGTTTTCTTCGTAAACGCTGTTTGGTCCGCCTGTGAATATTATTCCTTTTGGATTGAGTTCTTTTATCTTATCGATGCTTATCTTATACGGATGTACTTCGCAGTATACATTGCATTCTCTTACTCTTCTTGCAATCAGCTGATTATACTGCCCGCCAAAGTCTATTACCAGAACCATTTCATTTTTCATTTTCTATTCTCCTGCCTGAGCACTGTAGTTTGGTGCTTCTTTTGTAACTGTTATATCATGCGGATGGCTTTCGATAAGTCCCGCTGCTGTTATTTTAACAAATTCTGAGTCTTCCATCAATGATTTTATTGTAGCTGCGCCGCAATATCCCATTCCTGCTCTCAGTCCGCCTATCATCTGGAATATAAGTTCTGAAGCTTCTCCCTTGTAGGCTACCATTCCTTCTACGCCTTCTGGAACGAGTTTCTTTGAATCCTTCTGGAAGTATCTGTCCTTTGAGCCCTTTTCCATGGCTGCAAGAGAACCCATTCCTCTGTATGACTTGAATGATCTTCCTTTATATATTATCATTTCTCCTGGAGATTCCTTGGTTCCTGCAAGAAGAGATCCGAGCATAACTGCTGATCCTCCTGCTGCTATTGCCTTTACTATGTCTCCTGAGTACTTTATTCCTCCGTCTGCGATGATTGGAGTCCCTGTTTTGCTGGCTTCTTCGTAGCAGTCCATTACAGCTGTTATCTGAGGCACGCCTACGCCTGCCACTACTCTTGTGGTACAGATGGACCCTGGTCCTATTCCGATCTTAACGCAGTCGGCTCCAGCCTCAATAAGGGCTCTGGTCGCTTCTTTGGTCGCTACGTTTCCTGCTATTATCTGAAGCTCAGGATATGTCAGCTTTGCCTTTTTTACTGCCTCTATTACTCCCTTTGAATGTCCGTGAGCTGTATCTATTACTATTACGTCTACCTTGGCAGCTACGAGGGCATCTATTCTCTGATGCATGTCCTCTGTAACGCCTACTGCGGCGCCGCATAAAAGTCTTCCGTTTTCATCTGTAGCCGAATCCGGGAACATTATCTTCTTTTCGATATCCTTGATTGTTATGAGTCCTTTGAGCTTGTTTTCCGCATCTACTATAGGAAGCTTTTCTATCTTGTGCTTTCTTAGGATCTCCTGAGCTTCCGAAAGAGATACGCCTTCTCTTGCAGTGATGAGATTTTCTGATGTCATTGATTCTTCTATCTTTTTGCTGAAGTCCTGCTCAAATCTGATATCCCTGTTTGTAATTATACCAATCAGTGTATGAGTGTCATCTACTATAGGAACTCCGGATATTCTGAATCTTCCCATGAGCGCATCTGCTTCTTCTATTGTGTTGTCTTTACTGAGATAAAATGGGTCTGTTATTACGCCATGCTCTGAACGCTTTACCTTATCCACTTCTTCTGCCTGCTCCTGTATGGACATGTTCTTGTGTATTATTCCTATTCCACCCTGTCTTGCAATCGCAATCGCCATTTCGTGCTCCGTTACCGTGTCCATTCCAGCGCTTATAACAGGTATGTTAAGCTTGATCTTTTTAGTAAGAAATGTCTCCAGACTTACGTCCTTTGGTAATACATTGGATTCCCGAGGTACCAAAAGCACATCGTCAAATGTTAACGCTTCTTTTAATAACTTTGCCATTTTTTACTCCTTTTGTAAAATATAAATTAATAAAAATGTATAAAAAAACTCACACTGATACACGGGGTGCATGTGTGAGGGGTACTCAAACAAAGCACTCATAGTCAAAAATACGGTTTTTGGTAGATACACTGACCCATTCTGTCAGCCTATATGAGCGTTGGACTTTGCATCTATTGGATGCACATATTTTATGTTTAAATATTATTATACAATTTATTTTATTGCATTGCTACAATTATTTTAATAATTTTACCAATTTTTATAAAAAAATCTGTATTTCTGTTGTTTTTGTATACTTACAATAACAGAATAGAACAATGTTGTCAATATTCGGCGTACATATTTACATTAATCCGTACCTTTTGATATATTTTTATCTTAATATATGAATTTACAAAAAATCAGACCCCGGCAAATGTGAGGTCTGATAATATATCAATGCTGTAATTAGAATTTTGTATATTTCTGGAAATACTTTGTAGCTTCCATTACTACTAGCGGAATAATCGGAAGTATGAAGAGGTATTTCACAAGATCTGCTGAAAGTTTTGTTACCTCAAATATATCCGATATAACTGGCACTGTGAGCACAAGTACCGTAAGAAGCACTCCAACCGCTACGGCTCCTATCATGAATTTATTCGTAAGCAGTCCTACCTGAAGCACTGGTCTGTTGCTTCTTACATAGAATCCATATGCAAGCCTTGAAAGGCACAGCGTTGTGAATGCGAGGGTCTGAGCTGTCTTTGTATCTGCACTCTTTAATCCTATCAGGAAGGCAACAGTCGTAACTACAGAAAGCAGGAATCCCTGCATAGTTATCTTCCAGATAATCCCGCCTGCAAATATGCTCTCATTCTTCTTTCTCGGCCTTGAATCCATGAGGCTCTCGTCAGAAGGCTCGAATGCAAGCGCTATGGCTGGCAGAGAGTCTGTAACAAGGTTTATGAACAGAAGGTGAAGCGCTGAAAATGGATTTGGAAGCGCAAATATCGCTGCGTAGAGAACTGTCAGGATTCCTCCGAGGTTTCCTGAAAGCAGGAACTGTATGGCTCTTTTTATGTTCTCATATACAGTTCTTCCCTCTGATACCGCCTCAACTATGGTAGCAAAGTTGTCATCTGCAAGCACCATTGCCGCTGCATCTTTTGATACGTCTGTACCGGTGATTCCCATAGCGACCCCGATGTCTGCCTGCTTCAGCGCCGGAGCGTCATTTACTCCGTCTCCTGTCATGGCAACAATCTGGCCTCTGTCCTGCCATGCCTGTACTATCCTTATCTTGTTTTCAGGCGAAACCCTCGCATATACGCTTATTCTCTCAAGCTTTTCTGCGTATTCCTGCTCAGTCATGTCTTCAAACTCAATCGAGTCTACCGCTATGTCTCCTTCTTCCATTATGCCCAGTGTATTTGCGATTGATGATGCAGTTATCTTATGGTCTCCCGTTATCATTATCGTCTTTATTCCGGCTTTTTTCGCTCTTGCGATGGCATCCTTTACCTCTTCTCTTGGAGGGTCTACCATTGCCATGAGTCCTATGAAGATATAGTCCTTTTCATCCTCGAGGTCAAGCACTTCATCTTTGTGCTCTGTCATCGCGAATGCCAGCACTCTTAGCCCCTGTGAAGAGAAGTTGTGGTTCTGCCTTATGAAGATCTCTCTTTCTTCTTCGGTCATGTCATATACCTGATTTTCGCGCAGTATCCTGGTGCTTCGCTTAAGCAGGACATCCGGAGCGCCTTTTGTGAATATATGGTCTCTTTCCTTGAAGTTGTGGAGTGTGGACATCAGCTTTCTGTCTGAATCAAAAGGCAGGTCTGCAAGCCTCTGATATTTCTTGTTGATCCTATCCAGATCCATCTTGTTCTTTATTGCAAAGTTGAGGAGGGCTGTCTCGGTAGGGTCCCCGATTTCCTTGCCGTCGCTGCCTATGCTGGAGTCATTGGCAAGCACTGATACTCCTACCATGGTCTCTGCGTTAGTATTTTTTTCTATCGCCATGTCCTGACCGTCTATAGTGAAGGTATGGACTACGGTCATCTTGTTCTGTGTGAGCGTTCCTGTCTTGTCTGAGCATATTATGGATGCTCCGCCGAGAGTCTCTACTGCAGGAAGTTTCTTTACTATGGCATTTTTGGCTGCCATCTTGCTCGTACCTACTGCCATTACTATGGTAACTATCGATGCGAGCGCCTCTGGTATGGCTGCTACTGCAAGGGCTACCGCAAACATGAAGGCGTCTATGAAGTCTGCATTTCTCATCATGTTGAGCGCAAATATCCCTACAGATATGAAAGTGATTCCTATTCCTAGCTTCTTGCTGAAGTCATCCAGTCTTTCCTGAAGTGGAGTCTTTCTCTCCTTTGCGCTCTGGATGAGGGTAGCAATCTTGCCTATCTGCGTATCCATTCCGGTATGCGTAACGACAAATCTCGCTCTTCCGTATGTCACGAGTCCTGATGAGAACACCATGTTCACCATATCTCCAAGTGCTACTTCTTCTTTTTCTATGACATCTGCCATCTTGTCTACTGCAGTGGATTCTCCTGTGAGCGAGCTCTCTATTACCTGAAGGCTGCTCGATTCGATTATCCTTCCGTCTGCCGGGATATAGTCTCCTGCATCAAGCATTACTATGTCTCCTATAACCAGCTCTCTCGCCGGTATCGAAAGCGACTGCCCGTCCCTGATGACTTTTGCTGACGGTGCTGACAGCTTCTTGAGGCTGTTCAGCGAGCTTTCTGCTTTTTTCTGCTGAACTACTCCCAGAATGGCGTTGAGTATGAGAACTACTCCGATCGTAATTGCACTCTTCTGTTCTCCAAAGGCAAATGATATCCCTGCGGCTATTATAAGAATAATAATCAAAAAGTCCTTGAACTGGTCTATGAACATCTCAAGAGTGGATTTTTTCTTCCCCTCTTTAAGCTCATTGTAGCCGCTTTCCTCTATCCTTCCTTTTACTTCCGTGCTGCTGAGGCCTTCCGGTGTTGTCCTCAGCTCACTCATCACTTGTGATGGATCCTGATTAAAATAATTCATGTCCTCTTCCTTTCTCCAATTAAGCGCACCTTTCTTTATTATAACCAATTTTACAAAAAAAACTCAGAGACAGAATAATCCTGTCCCTGAGTCTGGTTATTTAATATGATGCCAGATTTTTCAATCACGATGTTGACATTCACAACAATCATTACAGTAAAGTAACTGATTGCTAACTACTCCCTCAAAGGTAATAGTATTATATTCTATTTTTCTATTTTTGTAAATACCTTTTGTAAAACCCGGCAATATTTTTTTATACAAGCTTTATCTGGTGGAAGGTCTTCTTGCCTTTTTTGATCATTATTATTCCATCCTTTGCCATATCAGCGCTGAGACAAAATGCTGGATCAGTTATCTTTTCGTCATTTACCTGTACTCCGCCCTGTGTTATGAGCCTTCTCGCTTCGCTGTTTGAAGGAACGAGTCCTGTAACCTTTAGCGCATCTATTATTGTCATCCCCTTTTCAAGCTCTGATGAAGCTATCTCTGTAGTAGGGGCATTCTCGCTTGCTCCGTTTTTGTTTGCAAAAAGCTCTCTTGCTGCTGTCTGTGCGCTTATTGCGTCTGCTTCTCCATGAACCATCTTTGTGACCTCGAATGCAAGCACTTCCTTGGCCATGTTGATTTCTGCTCCTTCGAGCGCTCCGAGTCTTCTTACCTCTTCCATAGGCAGGAATGTCAGTAGTGCCAGGCATTTTTCTACTGAAGCGTCTTCTACGTTTCTCCAGTACTGGTAGAACTCATATGGCGATGTCTTTTCTCTGTCAAGCCACAGAGCGCCTGCCATAGTCTTGCCCATCTTCTTTCCGTCCGAAGTCGTAAGGAGGTTGAATGTCATGCCGTATGCCTGTTTTCCTTCTTTTCTTCTTATCAGGTCAGTTCCTGCTATTATATTTGACCACTGATCGTCTCCTCCGAGCTGCATCTTGCAGCCATAAGTCCCATTCAGCTTCAGGAAGTCATACGCCTGCATTATCATGTAGTTGAACTCAAGGAATGTCAGTCCGCCTTCTTTTTCCATCCTTGATTTGAAGGCCTCTGCCTGAAGCATCCTGTTTACTGTGAAGTGAGCTCCTACCTCTCTGAGGAATGGTATATATTCAAGCTTTAACAGCCAGTCAGCATTGTTTGCCATGATTGCCTTGTCATCTGAGAAATCTATGAATCTTGAAAGCTGCTCCTTGAATTTCTCACCATTTTCAGCAATCTGCTCCTGAGTAAGCATCTGTCTCATGTCTGCTCTGCCTGAAGGGTCTCCTACCATTGTAGTTCCTCCTCCGATAAGCACTATAGGCCTGTGTCCTGCCATCTGAAGGTGTCTCATAGCTACCGCCTGAAGAAAGTGACCTACATGAAGGCTGTCCGCAGTCGGGTCGTATCCTGTATAGAATGTAACGCTTTCTGTTCCAAGCAGCTCTCTTATCTCGTCTTCATGTGTAGCCTGTGCAATGAACCCTCTTTCTTTTAAGATATCAAATACATTTGTTTTTTCCATTTCGTCCTCCTGATATTATCTGTTTATTTTCTAACTCATCTCAACAAGCTTTGTTTCAAGCAGATCTTTTATTTCTTCAATCGCTGCTTCTTCATCTTCTCCGTCTGCTTCGACTTCTATCCTGTCTCCATATGCGACCCCAAGTGCAAGCACTCCTATTATAGATTTTGCATTTACTGCACGGCTGTTGAATATAAGGTTAATTTCTGATCTGTATTTATTGCAGGCCTGTACGAATGTTGCTGCCGGTCTTGCATGAAGTCCAAGCCTGTTCTTTATTTCGAACTCAACTTTTATCATTTCTCTATTTTCTCCTTTAGTTCTTCGGCTATCATCTCGATTTTTTTCAGCCTGTGATTTACTCCTGATTTTCCAAGAGGAGTTTCCATTATTTCTCCCAGCTCCTTGAGGCTCATATCCGGATTTTCTACTCTCAGCATGGCTATTTCATGCAGATTTTCAGGCAGGTAATCCAGGCCCTGCTTCTCCATGATATAGTTTATGCATTCAATCTGGCGCATCGATGTGTCCACCGTCTTGTTGAGATTAGCTGTCTCGCAGTTTACAAGCCTGTTAACGTCATTTCTCATCTGTTTCTTTATCTTGATGTCCTCCAGATGCATGAGCGCATTGTAGGCTCCCATCAGGTTAAGCAGATCTGTTATATGTTCGCTTTCCTTTATGTAAACTACATTGTTGTTTTTTCTTGTTACTATCTTTGCATTCAGCTTGTAGCTGTTTAGCAGTTTTCTCAGGTTCTGGCTTATTTCTATGTTTACGGTAGAAAACTCAAGATGATACATCTTTGCCGGATCGGAGACTGATCCGCTCCCGAGAAATGCTCCTCTCAGATATGCCCTTTTTCCATCCTGCCTTGATACAAGGTGCTTTGGAATGGTGCTTACCCAGCTCAGGTGCTCTCCCTCTTTTTCTATTATACCGACTTTTTCCAGTATATCGTTTGCTCCCTGGTCATAAGTGACGCTGAGCACATAGGTGTTGTTTCGCTTGAGATTGCTCTGCCTGTTGACCTGTATCTCAACCGTTATGCCAAAGCAGTTTTTTATGAGCGTGAATACTTTTCGTGCGATGGCAGGGTTTTCTGTATTTATTACAAATGATAGCTTGTTGAAGCCCATAAGCTTGAGCGTTCCACTCATCCTTATTATCGCTGACAGCTCTGAGAGCTGAACCTGAGGATTTTCATGGATTATTCTTGCCAGCTCATTTTTTACCTGTGCTGAAAATGACATTATTTTTCACCTTTTTTGAAATAGCTTACCGCTACTTTGATGATTTCTCTCTCATCATCATACTTTACGATTTCGATAGCTTTGTCCATCTGAATATATCTGGCCTCGACAAATCCCTCTTCCTTCTGAGGTACTGTCTCCAGGCTTGATGACTTCATCATGAACCAGTGGACAGTCTTGTGGATTCGGTTCGTTTCGTCCCAGTTTTCCTTGTAGGTATAGTGTATTTCTCCCAGATATTTTATGACCTCGGCCTGAGTTCCCGTTTCTTCCTTTACTTCCCTGAGAGCTGCTTCTTTTATCTTTTCGTCTTTTTCTATTCTTCCCTTTGGAAGGACCCAGTCACCATTGTATTTTCTAAGCAGAAGAATGGCATTATCATAAATGACCACCCCGCCCGCGCTCTTCTCTATTCTCACGCCGTCTCCTTCCTGCTATAGTATATCTAACAGTATTCTTGCCACCTTTTCACTGTCATGCATTATCTGACCCGTATCTGAAACCCTTAGCAGATTGTCTTCTATAATCCGAACGCCAAGCTCCCTTATCTTAGCTCTCTGAGAATCGTCCACATATACCGGATGCTTGTGCTCTCTGTCATATCTTTCGAGTATGTCGCTTTCTATTATTTTGTTGTTTATGAGCATATAGTCTATCTTCAGGTTTTTCACATGATCTGTGATCTTTTCAAGATGCCCATAGCAGTCGAGCCTGTCCGTCTCTCCTTCTTCGCTCATTATGTTGCATATGAAGACTTTTTTTGCCCTGCTGTTTATTATCGCCTCCGAGATATCCGGTATTATGAGATTGGCTATTATGCTTGTATAAAGGCTTCCCGGACCGATAACTATTATATCCGCATCTGCAATCCTCTCAACCGCCTTGCATGAGGCAGAAGGCTTTGAGGGAATTAGCTCCAGCTTTTTTATGAATGTCTTTTGTGTAATGCAGCTTGGGGCTATGTTTGACTCACCTATGGCCACGTTTCCGTTGTCAAGCGTCGCAACCAGCCTTACCTGTTCATTGGTGGAAGGGATTACGCTGCCTTTTACGCCTATCATGTCCGAAATATGGTCGACAGCTTTTTCAAAATCTCCGAATATCTCATAGAGCGCAAGCAGGAAAAGATTTCCAAAGCTCTGGTTCTTGAGGCTTCCGCTTTCAAATCTGTGGCTCATCAGCTTTTCCATGATTGGATCCATATTGGATAGCGATACCAGGCAGTTTCTGATATCTCCCGGTGGAAGCATCCTGTTTTCAGCTCTTATGAGCCCCGAGCCTCCTCCGTCATCAGCTACAGTAACTATGGCGCTGAGTGATTCTGTATGTTTTTTCAATCCTCTGAGAAGGTTCCCCTGGCCTGTCCCTCCACCTAAAACTACTATATTTGTCCTGTTAGTGTCCATGTTAATTTCCAATCTTTTATATTTTTTAGTGAAGCGTTATGTCTCTGTGCTTCTTGAAAATCTTGTATTCTGAATCTTCGAATTTCTGATATATCAGATTTGCAAATGTGACAGAACGATGTCTTCCCCCTGTGCATCCTATGGCTATTACAAGATGTGTCTTTCCTTCTTTTTCATAATGCGGAAGAAGAAATTCGATCATGTCATAGAGCTTTTTGAGGAATTCATGGCTTGTCTCTGAGTCCATCACGTAGCTTCTTACTTCCTCGTCATCCCCTGTCTTCTCTTTGAGCTCTGGTATATAGTAAGGATTCGGAAGGAATCTTACGTCAAATACGAGGTCCGCATCCACAGGTATCCCATGCTTGAATCCAAAAGATGTTACGGATACGGTGAGATTGTTTTTCTTGCTTCCATCCTGAAATGCGTCCAGTATGCTTTTTCTCAGATCCTTCACCGTCATGTTGGTCGTGTCTATCGTCTTCTGTGCTTTTCTCTTTATCGGAAGAAGTATATCTCTTTCTCTCTGTATTCCGTTTATTATGTTGTCTTCGTTTGAAAGTGGGTGTCTTCTCCTGGTCATCTTATATCTTCTTACGAGGACCTCATCCCTGCAGTCGAGAAAAAGTATCTCGCTGCTGTTAGTCTGGCTTTCTATGAAATCCAGGCTTGACTGGAGGCTCTGCGCAAATTTGTATCCTCTTACGTCTATTCCGATTGCTATCTTGTCGAGCGTTCCCTGGGACTGTACTCCCAGCTCATATATCTTTGAAATCAGCTCTCGCGGAAGATTGTCTATGCAGTAGTATCCCAAGTCTTCAAATATGCTCATTACTTCACTCTTTCCTGAGCCTGACATGC
>RRZT010798610.1_pt1 | contig 10728 bp, 7 predicted proteins | sample 2165551 | NCBI WGS metagenome assembly RRZT01 (sample SAMN10456910, study PRJNA506462) | wastewater metagenome | biome: wastewater; feature: sludge; material: wastewater sludge; isolation source: wastewater sludge with Escherichia coli K12::gfp cells carrying plasmid... | place: USA: Moscow, Idaho ...
ATGCTTACCCTTTTTAAAATCTCATTATCCTAAAGACAAAAACCTCTTGTTAAGCCAAGAGGTTTTTTAATGGGGGACGTAATTTATAGGGAATTTGGGTCAATTAAATCATTTTCGATGAAATTCTGCTCAAGTTTTGCTTTGGCTCTAACTACACAAGCGTTCCAATCTTCCTTACTCATTATCTTTTTGACTTCATCAAGAATAAGCGGTGTAAGCTCTAATTTCTTTTTCTTTGATAGAAATGGATATTTGCGGCTAAGTTCGTTTTTCTCTAAACGTAATTTTCTACGTTGTTTACCGATTTTGTCCTTCTCTTTTTTGGTTAAGTCGCTTGTTCTAAGTTCAACGGTCAAACGTCCGATGCTTTCATCTAAATCTCTGAATCTATCATAAATTTCTTGAACGTTATCAACCCCATTTGACTGTGTGACAATCATTGCTAGTTTGTTGACAGGTCGAGATGAAGTGAGTTTATCAAAATCTGCTGATTGCATCGTCAAATTTCCCATTAGTTTGTGCAGGTACTACATAAGGATGACAATTAAACTAAATTAAAAAACCCTTCTTTAATTTCATGCTCAAGTCGTCCAATAATATTTCTCATTTCATATTGTGCATTAGAGGTTGCTCTATTGCCATCATCAGCTAAAAATACGCCATTCGTATATTCATTCTTGTCAGTTACATAGTAATAAATCCAACCATTTACGACTCGCATGACCGCATGAGTGTCATTAATTTTTAACACCTGATGTAAAGCGAGGGTTGCCATCTTATCGGCCGTATTTATACTGCGATGATGCTCACTAATAGCAAGCTTTAAATCGCCATATTTATCCAATGCTTTATTGAGAGTGCCAAACTTATCCGCTAATCTATTAGCGTAAGCATTAAGCATTGAACACTCTACTGGATGATAATTGTTTTCATTAATTTCAAGCGGATCGTTAAGCCAAATTTCACATAATTTTTTACGTTGATCGGATTTAACAATCGTACCGTAGTTGCTGTAATTCGTATCATGTTCAACTCGTGGAGCAACCACCTTTTCTTTGTTTGAAACTAGCAAAGTAGTCTTTTCATGTTCGTTTTGCATACAATTTTCCTATATATCAGCTATAAATTAATCGAAATAGAGAGTTTTGGAGCTAACTTTATTTAAAGTATTAATTATGCTTAACATCACCTGACATCGTAGTAACCTTGCCTTGAACGTTGCCCTTAACTCTTACATCATAAGATAAACATTTTGTTCCCTTATGAATCTACGTCATCACTTGTCGCTTAAACCTACTAAACCTTAATCCCTACTTTTTTCATCAAGGCTTTATATTCAAGGTATTCAGGATTTTTTTGATAACTTTCACCAAATTGTTCAATTAATTCTTCACGATCCCACTGCTTTTCACGACGACGAATCTTAAAGAACCGGTATATTCTGCTGCCAAAAAATAATGCAAAAAATATCCCTTGACCTACTATAAAAAATTTCATTGTGGGGCTAATTCCATCCATAATCTTATCCTACTTTTTATTTAAATTTAACACATATTACGAAGTTTTTTAAACAATATTGATATCATTCTTAGCTTGTTTTCTAATCTTTCCTATTGGTGTTCACAGTAAAGACTATTTTTTGGTGTAATCTAAGATATCTTGAATAGCGTTAAAATCATTGACCGCCTTAGGGTCTTTTAATAAAGGCTTCCAGGCATCAAAAATTTCTTCATAGCCACGTCTGTCAGTAGGATGCAACTTGTCTTTATTTTTATCGACAAACTCTCTCATATAATAAGATAGTTTACCAATTTGTTTGTCAGTTAGTCCTCGGCTTCGCCAAGTATTAACGCGCTTATGTATTAGTTCTTGCTGATTTTCACTGAGTTCGGCATCGGTTTTTAAATTAAACATATCTAAGGTGTTTGGATCACGATGACTGCTATTAATATTTTTTACTGTTAATGCTTGATCATTACTTTCATTAATATAATCAAGTTTAACGCCTTTTTTAAGATCAAAATGAAATTGAACGGTCGTGTATTTACGCCCACTTTTTTTGTAGGTAGCCGTGACGTTATAGGGCGATTTTTCATTAATCTCACTTACCGCAATATCAATCACACGTTTTTTAAAGTCAGTGAATAAGGGGTATTTATCATTGATTTCTAATATTTCTTTAAGCTGTGAGATCGTAAATACGCGAAATTTAGTGTTTCTAAATTGCATGAGTAATTCATAAATACGAATGCTATAAGCACTGCTAAAACCACCAATTTCCTCTTTAAGGTATTTGGTAAAGTTTTCCTGAACATTAGCAAGATAGGGGATAAGCGGTTCTCCAAAGCGAATACCGACGCTTATACGATCAGACACCCAATTTCCCAAAATTTCTTCAACCTTGAACCAATCCATCAAATGTTGCTTGGCTAATTGACGTTCTTCTTCCGTGGGGAATTTATTAACATAAGCCTTACCATCAAATATCTCTGCTCGCTGAGATAACCAACGAATCCGGTTTTTACCAAAACCTTTAACATCAAAAGCCAATTCTCTTTCGTAAATGCGTGAAGCAGCTTCTTGTAGATACGTTCCAGCATTGGATGGATCAATACCCATTTCCATAAAATCGTAAGCATCAACAAAATAAAGGGTATTACTTTTAATTGGGGTTCCAGGGGGAATTTTAGAGATTGCACATAAAATTAAACGATGCTCATTTGCCGTTAAACGATAACTGGCAGTAATGATGTCATTCGATTTTACAATTAAACCTTTACTCATAATTTTAACTCACAATTTATTAAATTCCGTTTTATGCTGATTTGCAAAATTAAAGATTTATCTTGCTATCATAATTTTTAAAATTTTTAAAAACAAGACGTAAAAATTTTACGTCTATATATTGACATAAAAAATCAATGTCGTGGTAAAATTTATTATAAAAATAGTGATAAAATTAAAAAATAAGTGTTTTTTTAAACTTAATCATTCAATAATTAAAATTAAAAAACGCTAATAATATCAATTTTATCCGTCCACATTTAGCACCAACTCACCCACATAATTGTCAAAAACTGGCTAATTTTTGACATTAATCCGTCCACATTTAGCCTCCAAAGTTACCATTTATGACCAAAAAAAGGGAGTATTTCCAATTTTATCCGTCCACATTTAACGATTTTGGTGTTCTGAAATTGTCAAAAATGCCCAAAAACCCGATTTTATCCGTCCACATTTAGCAACCAACATCATTAAATTTATTAAAAATGTAAAATTTTGGTATTTTATCCGTCCACACTTGGGTGAAAATGGTGCCAAAATTGCTAAAAATACCCAAAAACTCAATTTTATCCGTCCACATTTAGCCTCTTAATCACCTTAAAATTATAAAAAACCTTATTTTTTGCAATTTTATCCGTCCACATTTAGCGTTAAGCTCATGCCGAAATTGTCAAAAATACCCAAAAACCCGATTTTATCCGTCCACATTTAGGCCTAAAATCCTGCGTTATTTCTCAAAAACCCCTATCTTTTGGATTTTATCCGTCCATATTTAGAGGAAAATTTACCAATTTTATCCGTCCACATTTAGCACTTTTTCGAGGGCATTTGATGTCATAACTATCTGCCAAAATTCCTGCTAAAATCTGATTTTGTTATTTTAGTAACAATTTAGAAATAAATTAGCATCATTAAGTTCACATTTACTTACAAAAGTTAGGAAAATTTGCCAGTTAACTACGCTTAATTTTTAAAAAATTTAAACTTACAGCGTTCATTATGTAGATTTTTAACTTATCAACAATCCATCCACAATTTGCGCTTTTCTCAATTTTATCCGTCCACATATTAATTTTATCCGTCCATAGTTAGAATTTTATCTGTCAACATTTCAATTTTATCCGTCCACATTTCAATTTTATCCGTCCACATATACATGGCTGTAGCCATTGATACAACTAGCTTGAGAAGGGGCCTAAAAAGCTTTTTAAAAAGCTGTTTAAAAAACTAATAAAAAAACTAATTTAAAAAGAAAAATTTGTTTGAAATTTTTTTTAAAAATTAAAAACCTCAGTCTCAAACTTTCTCAATGGTCTTTGAGGTTTAGCATCTTTTTGCTCAGTTACGTCAACTTTGTTATCTGTATCAGGCAATGCCATGTCATCATCCTTCTTGGTAATGCTTGTATTCATAGAAAATTCGTTCAATCGTTCAAAGATCGTATTCACATTCTTAAGATAAGCACATTTTCTTGCTCGAGTAATGGCGACATAAAGCAATCTAAATTCTTCGGGTGATACATTTTGCTTACAGATGAATTTGCCATTTTTATCTTCATCAAAAAATACGTTCATGAAGTCAGAAGCTAAACAGACATGATCGTACTCTAAACCCTTGGCACTATGAGCAGTAACACCTACAACGGTGCTTTTAGTTATTTTGGTATTTCTTAAGTTTTCAATCATTTCTAAAATCTTGTCCCCCCCATAAATTCGATGAAGCTTACGGTAGGGTTGTAACTGCATATCCCCAGGTGTCGCATCTAAATATTGGTCTAGGTCTTTGATGCTTCCAAAATCTTTGACCAGTGGGTGAGTTGACTTGCCTGTTAAGTCTAAATCGTCTAGTCCTACAATGATATCAATGACTTCCTTAAAATTCATACCAACGACTGCAAACTCGATCCCTTTTTTGATATGCCAAAAAGCTGCCTCAACAATCCCAGCGTTAGTACGGCAAATGTAGGCGTTAAACTTAGCAGCCTTGTCATAAGTGCTAATATCAACCTTGGTTGATTTGGAGTTATCACCACGTATAGCCACTGGCGAACCAAGGTGGTCAAGCAACATTTGTGCTTTCTGTGCTAGTTGTGGTCCAAAGCGAAAAGATTGGCTTAGATAGCAAGTCTGAGCATTAATCGACTGCATTGCGTTAACTGCGCCACGCCATGAATAAATCTGTTGGTAAGGGTCGCCTACATAGATGATTTGGCACTTTTGTTTCTCAAGAATGCTAAGCATGATTGGATCAGCATCCTGTGCCTCATCAAACATGATGAAATCCGCATGAATAACAGGTTTAGTTAATGCCCAAAACTTAAGGTAAATATCATGAAAGTCGTTCAGTGGATAGATACCATTGGGGCTAAAATAATCAAGCATTAAGTCTGTTGCCACCGGATATATCCGTCTCAAGATAGTTTGCCTATCCTGTTCGCAAATATTGGGTTCATGTTTATTGATAGCCTCCATGACAAGCGTGGGGGTAAATTTATCACTATCACTTCGGCAGTAATATTTGAGTGATTCTAAAATTAAGAAGCGTAGGCGGTAGGCCGAAATCATACACACCGCATTCTTACTACCACCGACGACCGGAATAGTTAATTTGACGTTGTAAATGTCTTTAAGATTATGACGATTGATAAAATCCCGAGGCGTCTCTTTTAGTGCAACGCGTCTAGTAATCTGATAGGGTGTGGATTTATAAGCAAGTGAATGAAACGTCCTAGCTGTCACGTTCTCAGGCATCTTCTCCTGCGCTTCATTAGCAATAGCTTTGTTAAATGCCAAATAAAGCCCACGTTTGTTCTGTTTTTTTAGCGCATTAGCAATAGCATACAGGGTGCTTGTCTTACCACCGCCAGCAAATGCCAACATTTTAATTGACAGACCTTTTTCAGCCATTGAAATCGCTTGCTTTTGTTCAAGAGTTAGTTGATTCATATAAAAACCTAAAATAAGTGAAAAATATATAACATTTCATTAAAAATATATGATTATTATAAAGCCCATAGCCGTTACATCATAACAATTACCTTTACATTAAAAATCTACATGTGCTAATATTTTTTATTATTTTTACTGTTTTCTTTTTTTTACTTTTATTTATAACTAACAGATATTTGTTCGGTTTTTTCTTGGGTGAGCAAATTTTGTTAGTAACTTTGTCGAGTTGCATTTTTGGATGAAGCAGCGTTACTTTGATTTAAGCCGTCATGGTCTGTATCTCTATGATTTTTACATTACCTGTGAAAATTTTGGGCTGCCTTTCTTCGTTCCAAATGGAAGAATCCCCTCAGAAACCTTTGCAAGAGCCTTATTCATTTTAGACAAGCATGGGGTTATCGACGAGAACCGTCATGAAAAAATGTTTTTTAGACTATGGCGATGTACGGCTGGCGTGGTGTACCTGGTCAAAACCAATGTACCCGGATATGAGCCAGGTATTTTAAATGCCCTAGATATCATCAGCTTTCTTGGTCTGAATGGAAATATAACCAGTAATATTTTTGACCGTGATGATATGAATGCCGCTTTTTTAGATGCGCTTTCACATGATAAGCAGCGATTCTTCCAGCACCTTTTTAAATCAAAATATCTAGGCATCAATAAAAACGGTGAAAAAGTTTTGGCCAGTTATTTTGGTCGTTTCATCTTCAATAAAACCACTAAAACCAGCGATCTACTTTACAAGGTATCAGCCTCCTATTACTACCGAGAAGTTGATATTTTAAAGCAATATGCCATTTATCATGGTATAGACTTCAATCGCCTTTCAAAAATCTTAGTGGCCAATCCAAACGCTGTGCGTATGTTAGCAGATGATACGATGATTGATTTGTGCGGTATCATGATGCAATCTCACTACCTCACTGAGGTTAATGATGCTGATAGAAGCAATATAACCTCGATGCAAAGCTATGTGCTGGCATGTTTATTGTTTGATCTGTTGCCTGCCACGACTATCTTGTCACGTAGAACGTTTCGCTCCGCATTTCTACAATGCCAAAACTTTGAGTCAACGAGACGACTTGAGAATTTCACGCATCTAGGTATGCCAACTTTGCCTATGACAATGTGTGTGTCAATTTTAGCCCTATTAGGGACGAATAAGAAAATAAGTGCCGCTCAGGTGAATATGCCATTGTTGGCAATTATTCGGTCAGGCCAAGCTGTCATTTTTGGTCACCGCATGCCAGCAACACAGTTTATCGAGCGTTATCACCATGATTTGAAGTTAGTAGGGGGGATTGATGATTTAGACTCTCAAAAAAACCCAAATCAATTAGCCATCTTTACCCCAAGCTACAAAGTGCAGCAGCACCAAGTTAAATACCAATTTGATGGGCGTGATGTCTATAGCTATACATTCACCCATGACCATCATGCCAGGCTACTTAAATTCCTCGAAAAACGTAATAACCAGGGTAAGAGCGTTTTTTTAATTCCTTGTTTAAATTTTGGTGTTTTGGGCTATGACGATGAAACTGAACTCATACGTTGGTTGGCTGCAAACTATTTGCATGTTGATGTGATTGACATTGATAAATCACTCTTCTACCACGATGTCGAGCCGAGGCATTGGCGTTTGCTAATTATTGGTGATAAACGTTCACCCGGTACTGCTAATCTTACTGAGTACGAAACACTAACAGCGCGTATTTTCCCTGATAACTCAACCATCATGGTTATGAATTATAAATTCCTCTATGAGATTGTGATCACTAAAATTATCGCTGTTGAGCAAGCAATAGCGACCGCCACTGACGAACCACCACAATCAACTAATACAGACGATGCAGTGTCCGAAAACACACCAGCCAATGCTGTAGCAGCCGCCGCAGAAGCGTCCAACACGCCAACACTTACCAAAACAGATGCAACGGATAAAGATTCTATTGATTCCAGCTCCCAACAAAATCAATTAACTAGCCATCCGGTCGTTATTGCCAATGACGATGATCTGCCATCATCTTCTGAGCCTGGTATTGATACTGTTGCCGATGAAAATGATGCTGAATCTGTTGGAGATACACCGCTTGACACTATCGAAGATGAAAAACCTAAGCGTGAAGATACGTTGTCTAACAATACCCAAGATAAAGAACTTGAGTATGATGACGAAAATGTTGAGGACTATGACGATAGTTGTCCCGTACAGCAAACAAACCTGACAAAAAACGATGACGATGACGATGATGATGCTAAGGAAGAAGAACCTGCACATCATTCGGATGATATAGACTCAAAAAGTAATGGTGATGATAGTGACGTTGAGAAAGAACCTTCTAATGAGGAGTTAGAAAGTATTGAGAGCGCATTACACCAAGAACTTTTAAATTCGAGTGAGGGTCAAGGGGGGTTCTAGTATGGATAAAATCTCAGCATCAAATTTTGAGCAATATTTCCTAGAAATGCTACAAGAAAGCGATGGGACAGATAATCGCGACTTATATGACGGTGTACCAGTTATTGAAGGAAATAGAACTCACGTTGTTGCCACGCTTAAACAAGCACCTGACTCTGAAAGAAATATTGATAAACCACGTCTCTACATTAAAACCTTTAATCGCTCAAAAACTGAGAATAAAGCGTCTTTTTCAGATGACTTTTTAGAAGCTATCAAAGAAACAAAATCTAAAGCACAGGCCACGTATGCAAAGGGGTGGGAAGCTAAACACCTATATGCGTCAAAAGACTTGGCCAGCATGCCGCCTATCATACAGACGCATGATATACAGGTGATTTTTGGCAAGGTGAACGAACCAAGTTTATTGCGCGTTAAGAAACTGTCTGAATTTACCGATGAAAACTTTGCCAAACTGCTTGATACCACATTTTTTGATTATGTAGAGCTATTTTGTGGTAATAACCAATTTGATGATTTTGACCTATATTTTATTCCCAATGAAAACGCTGTTGAGTTTGCCCAAAAATATACTTTATATGAATTAATCTGCAATCATGTTGGGTATAGAGACAATGCGCTTAACTTTAAGCAGCAACTAAGCACCGTTAAGATAAGCACACCGCCGGAGTCTTGGAAAAATAGCCTAAGCAAATTTCAATTAATTTATTGGCACTCCTACGCAAAGAAGCTGATAAAACTAAATAAAGATGATGAATGCAACAACATTTTACAAAAAAATAATCTAAATGAGCTGCAACAAGTTTGGATTGGTGAGGCGTCTCATAATAAAACAATGGCGATTTTCAAGGCTTATACAGACTTGCTTGATGGCATGAGCTATTTAGTAGAGTTATGCTTAGAGTTCAGAGTTTTGCACAAAGATAAACCTGCTGTTGGCGGTATCTATTCAGGGATGCAGCTAATTAAAAGAATTGAATTAGTTAGAAACAGTGTTAAGAATGCACTGGCCATCAATATGATTGTCAAAGATTTTAACTATGCTGTGAAAAATGGCATCGCCATTTATATTGAGTTATTGCCAATTTTAAATACGGAGAAGGGGGGTTATATACTTGAAAGGATCAATGAGCTGCTTAAGCACGTTAGCCACGCATTAGCCCAGCATAGCAAAATTCCGGCGCATTTAGCATACTTTGCTGACTTTCTAAAAAACTTTGTTGCCACGGAATTAAGTGATGACCAAGCAGGGTCAAAACTACCTAAATTGCCCTTGGATGTGCGTAGATTTCTTTTGCAGCCGCAAGTGATTAAAGCTGGTGAGATAAGCTTTACTGAGAGGCCGCTATCTGTGAATATTGCTTATTATTTCAACCAAGATAGGGCGATAGAATCTTTGGAACAGATAAACTGTATTGCTTGTCATTTATTCAACTTTGATCCCTTTAACAATGGCCAAGGCGGTAATCAAGGCAGCGGTACCATTGGTCCTTATCTAAAAAATGCGGTAACTACTACCTTGTCTGAATGGAAGCAAAAAAGCAATGGCAAAGTAAATATGCTGTTCCATGAAACAATCCCATTGCAGCTTGATTCAGCCGAAAAGCTGCTCACTATAATTAGACAGCATTTTGAGCGTGTCATCACGCCCATCCTCAACTATACAGATGGGGTGGTTTTGCAGCAAATAGGTGAGCTTCATAAGGCAAGTACCAGTCTAGACTATAAAAAATACCAAAAGTTTAACGATAAGCAAAAGCAGTTAGTAATTTATCAAGAGACGCATCGAGACATGACGGCTCAAACTTTTGACTTTTTATTCAATTTGCTTGAGGAGGAAATAGCTCTACACGCTATTAGAATGATACCCAAAGCGACCGATACTACGGCCATTCAAAACAACTTAGCCGTGCCGTTATTAAATACCGTATATGGGTTAAATATCTCAACGCCTCACCAGTATTTTGGCAAACAGGGTGAATTATTAATTGACTTAGGGTATGACAAAGATAATAAGCACTACGCGATCTATTTGGGTTCAGAGCAGGTCATTGAATTACCCTCAAAATTCAGCAATGGTTTATGGTCATTTAAACCGTTAGAACTACCATCTACTCACTTTATTGAACCAATGGCAGTCATTATTGATAGCCAGGGAAAAGCATGGGGGGATTATAGTCAATTTTATATTAATAGATGGTTTAAGCAGATGCCAGAGCATGATGAATTATATGCCGATGCAGTCATTTTTGATGATGCGCCAACACCCTCGATGGTCAATGACGTGACAGTTGGGCATATAGAAGGTATTGAGCGAAAAGGGCGATTTATCTGAAAAAAACACGAAAAAAATAGCCATTATTACTAATGGCTATTTTTCCTAAATCTCTAGCATGAGCTATTGTACTAGAGAAACTTACAAACCAACTATCATTAAGATTCAGGCGGTTGTCAGTCGATTACCAGTAAGGTTCGCATATTTCAGCTACGACACGTAATTAAACGGAACTATGTCAACAACCTAACTTAACAAGTTAACTCAATTATACATTCATAAATTTTAGTTTGCAAATA
>RRZT011083963.1_pt1 | contig 10727 bp, 11 predicted proteins | sample 2165551 | NCBI WGS metagenome assembly RRZT01 (sample SAMN10456910, study PRJNA506462) | wastewater metagenome | biome: wastewater; feature: sludge; material: wastewater sludge; isolation source: wastewater sludge with Escherichia coli K12::gfp cells carrying plasmid... | place: USA: Moscow, Idaho...
CAAAGCGGCGATCCTGTTATTGTCACTTGGTGAGACGGATGCGGCGCAAGTATTGCAGCATATGGGCCCCAAAGAAGTGCAGCGGGTTGGCTCGGCGATGGCGCAAATGCGTAACGTGCATCGTGAGCAAGTTGAACAGGTGATGAGTGAATTTGTGGAAGTGGTCAGCGATCAAACAGGCTTAGGTGTGGGGGCTGACGGTTATATTCGCAAAATGTTGACCCAGGCGCTGGGTGAAGATAAAGCGGGCAGTCTGATTGACCGGATTTTACTGGGCGGCAATACCAGCGGTTTAGACAGTTTAAAGTGGATGGAGCCGCGTGCTGTAGCGGATGTAATTCGCTATGAGCATCCGCAAATTCAAGCCATTGTGGTGGCGTATTTAGACCCTGATCAAGCTGGAGAAGTGTTGAGTCATTTTGATCATAAGGTGCGTTTAGATATCATTTTACGGGTCTCTTCATTGAATACCATTCAGCCTGCTGCGCTGAAAGAACTCAACAGTATCCTTGAAAAACAGTTTTCTGGTAATTCCAATACCTCGCGCACCAGTATGGGTGGGGTCAAGCGTGCAGCGGATATCATGAACTTCTTAGACAGTTCTATTGAAGGGCCGTTGTTGGATGCGATTCGTGAGCTTGACCAAGACTTGTCTGGAAAAATTGAAGACTTAATGTTCGTATTTGATAATTTGGCGGATGTTGATGACCGTGGTATTCAGTCATTGATGCGTGAAGTCTCTTCTGATGTGCTGGTTTTGGCACTCAAAGGTGCCGATGAAGCCATTAAAGAAAAAATCTTTAAGAATATGTCGAAGCGAGCGGCTGAATTGCTGCGTGATGACCTTGAGGCCAAAGGGCCTGTGCGTATCAGTGAAGTTGAATCTGCGCAAAAAGAAATCCTTACCATTGCCCGACGTATGGCCGAAGCTGGCGAAATTGTCCTGGGTGGTAAGGGTGGCGAAGAAATGGTGTAAATATGCCAGATAAAAAATCAAGCAGTGAGCTGATTCGTGTGCAGACCGGTGATGTGCTCAATGTCTGGGATTTACCCAGCTTTGATGAACCTTCATTAGCTGAAGAACCGCTTACTGGCGTCCCTGCTGCTGGCGATGAGGCGGTGGTTGAGGTCGAGGACATCACCATTGAGGAGGTTCAGCCCTTAACCCTTGAGGACGTTGAGGCTGTGCGTCAAGAGGCTTGGAATGAAGGTTTTAGTGCAGGAGAAAAAGACGGTTTCCATGCTGGGCAATTAAAAGCAGCACAAGAAGCGCAAGCCGTGTTGAGTGCTAAAGTAGCAGGCCTAGAAAACGTGATGCAGCAGTTTTTTGACCCGATCGCACAGCAAGATCAAGCGCTAGAGGTGGCCATGCTCGACTTGGTGATGCGTATCAGTGAGCAGGTTATTCAGCGAGAGTTAACATTAGATTCCAGCCAGATTAAACAAGTGGTTCGTGAGTGTTTAAAAGTATTACCGGTGGGCAGTACGGCGGTGCGCGTTTATATTAATCCTCAGGACTTTGAGCAAATCAAAGCCTTGCGTGAGCGCCACGAAGAAGACTGGAAGATTATTGAAGACGATGACTTGTTACCCGGCGGCTGCCGTTTTGAGTCGTTAAATACCCGAGTTGATGGCAGTATCGAGACGCGTATAGCACATATTGCTCAACAGATTTTAGAGCAGCAGCGTGAGTTGCAAAGTAATCCTTTAACGGCTGACTTACAGATTGCCACTGAGGTGCCACAGCAGCCTATTGCTCAGGCTGTTAAAGCTGAGTTTGAAACCCTCGCCGTAGATGCCACAGAACCAGGCGAAGATTCGGCTGGTGACAGCTCTGTCATTGAATAACCAGCCTATTAAGTTGCTGCGGAGTACTTATGTCTCTTAGTCGCACACGCTTTGCGAGCCGATTAGCCAGCTATCAATCGGCTACCCAGTTATCTAAACAGCCTTTGGTGGAAGGCCGTTTAATCCGCATGGTTGGTTTGACTTTGGAGGCGCAAGGCTTGCAAGTCTCTGTTGGTAGCCGCTGTTTAGTGATTAACAATGATGGTTACCAAGCGGTGCAAGTTGAAGCTGAGGTCATGGGCTTTTCAGGTGAAAAAGTTTTCTTAATGCCGATTGGTAATCTCAACGGCATTGCTCCTGGGGCGCGCGTGGTACCCATTGCCGGCACTGATCGCATGCCAATGGGGCTGTCGATGCTGGGCAGGGTGCTCGATGGAGCGGGTCGCCCGTTAGACGATAAAGGACGTATTGAGGCCGAAGAGTGGGTACAGATGGAAGGCCCGGCGATTAACCCATTACAGCGCCACCCCATTAGCGAACCTTTGGATGTCGGGATTCGTAGCATTAACGGTTTATTGACGGTTGGTCGCGGGCAACGTTTAGGGCTGTTTGCCGGTACAGGGGTGGGTAAAAGTGTGCTGCTGGGCATGATGACTCGCTTTACTCAAGCTGACATCGTTATTGTCGGTCTAATCGGTGAGCGTGGCCGCGAAGTGAAAGAGTTTATTGAGGATATTCTTGGTGAGGAAGGGCTTAAGCGTGCCATTGTGGTGGCCTCTCCGGCTGATGATGCGCCTTTGCTGCGTTTACGCGCCGCAATGTATTGCACACGGATTGCTGAGTATTTTCGCGATAAAAACTATAATGTTTTATTACTGATGGATTCGCTCACCCGCTATGCGCAAGCGCAGCGTGAAATTGCTTTGGCCATCGGAGAGCCGCCAGCGACTAAAGGTTATCCGCCATCGGTCTTTGCCAAGCTACCCAAACTGGTGGAGCGTGCGGGTAATGCGCAGCAAGGCGGTGGTTCTATCACTGCCTTTTATACGGTGCTGTCTGAAGGTGATGATCAGCAAGATCCTATTGCCGATGCCGCGCGAGGGGTATTGGATGGTCACTTTGTTTTATCTCGTGAGCTGGCGCAAGAAGGGCATTACCCCGCAATTGATATCAGTGCCTCGGTCAGTCGCGTCATGCCACAAGTGGTTAGCGCCGAGCATTTGAGTGCGGCACAGCGCTTTAAACAGTTATGGACACGTCATCAACAAAGCCGTGATTTGATCAGTGTCGGTGCCTATGTGGCCGGCGGCGATAAAGATACGGATGTGGCGATTGAGCGCTACCCTTATATGTCCGCCTATTTACGCCAAGGTTTGCGAGAGACGGAATCATTAGAGAAAAGTATTGAGCATCTGTTGACGGTCGTTAATCCTACACCCTTAGGTTAAGTATGTATGAATAAACGTGCGCAGCGTCTCTTGCCCGTGATTGATATGGCGCAAACTGCCGAGCAAGAGGCGGCTGCTAAGTTGCGCCAATACCAAGCGGCTCTGCAGCAAGCCCAGCAGCAACTACAAAACCTCGAGCATTATCGTGATGATTATCAGCAGCAATGGATCGATAAAGGTCAGACGGGTGTCAGTGGCCAATGGCTGATGAACTATCAACGTTTTTTATCACAGCTGGAAGTGGCGATTGAGCAGCAGCAAAAAAGTTTGGCTTGGCACGAAAATAATGTTCGCAGCAGTCAAACGCTTTGGCAGCAAGCCTATGCCCGTTTAGAAGGGTTGCGCAAGTTAGTGCAACGTTATCGTGAAGAGGCGCAAAAGGCTGCAGATAAACAAGAGCAAAAGCTCTTAGATGAGATGGCGCAGCGTTTAATGATGCGCGCTGCATCGCACGATTAGCGCATTCATTTGCACTAATAAATAAAGGATGACTAGGCATATGCGAGATTTTCAGTGGATGCTTGAATACGGCATCAATCGCTTTGGCTCACTTAAAGCGTTAGAAGCGCGCTTGCCACACGCGGCAACACAGGCGCAGCTGCTCGCTGTGCCGGATGATCGTTATCTATCATTGATCGCTTTACGGGTGTTTCGGGCCGGTTTACGGCACAGCGTAGTGGATGCCAAATGGCCGAACTTTGAAGAGGTTTTTTGGCGTTTTGATCCTGAAAAAGTCGTATTAATGAGCGCTGAGCACATTGAGCGTTTAATGCAAGAAACACGAATTATTCGGCATCTAGGTAAGCTCAAAAGCGTACCGCGTAATGCGCAAATGTTATTGGATATTCGTCGTGAGTTTGGCAGCTTTGGCGCTTTTTTAGCGCAGTGGCCAGAGCATGATATTGTTGGCTTGTGGCGTTATTTGGCGAAGCATGGACATCAGCTGGGTGGCTTGTCGGCGCCGCGTTTTCTACGCATGGCCGGTAAAGATACTTTTGTGCTCAGTGATGATGTTGTTGCGGCGCTAGTGGCGCAGGGTATTGTGACAAAACGCCCTACCAGTCAAGGTGATTTGACGCTGGTGCAAGAAGCTTTTAATGCTTGGCAAGCACAAAGTGGTCGGCCGTTATGTCAGCTGTCAATGCTGCTGGCTTTGACGGTTAATCATTAAGCAAGTCACATTAATTGACCATTAAATTTGCACTTTGCGTCAATGCAAGGCATATTGCACCACTAAATCAGAAAGTACTTTGTATGTATGTCTAAATTAATAAAGAGCATCGCTTGCGGTGTCAGTTGTTTAGTATTGGCCTCATGTGCCAATTTAAACACCGAACAGCGCGATACAGCTTCGGTTAAGCGAGACACTATAGAGCTTAATTCTCGAGCCTTAGTTGCAGTTTTAGAGCGTTTCGATGAGGCCCAACAAGCCGCTGTAGAGCTGCAAGAAAACACCAGTCTCACTGAGTATAAGCTGCCAGGTCTTAATGAAAGCTTACTCGATCGCAGTAAAACCCTGCTGGGCACACCCTACCGCTACGGTGGCAGCAGTCGCGCTACGGGTTTTGATTGCAGTGGTTTTGTTGGTTATGTGTATAAGCAAGAGTTAGGCATAGAGTTGCCGCGCAACACCCAAGGCTTATTGAAAATGGATGCGCCTGTGATTGCCCGTGCTGATCTAGAGCCAGGTGATTTGATTTTGTTTAACGATCGTGGCCGTGGTCGTGTCTCACATGTGGGTATTTATATGGGGGATGACAAATTCATTCACTCATCCAGCAGCCGCAAGGGTGGTGGTGTGCGCATCGATAAGCTTAGTAGTCGTTATTGGAATGCCAGCTACTTGCAAGCAAAACGTGTTTTGAATGAAGAAGCACAAGAGCCTGAAGAGCAAGTGCAATGGCTATCTAAAATCATTGAATAATGAATCATGCTTTGTAAATACCGCTGCGCATTCGCCCAGCGGTATTTTTTTGCCGCAATTATAGGTTTAGCAGACCAGCAACATAGTCAGCATCCTTATCACCGCGACCTGATAGGTTGATTAGAATGTTTTGCTCAGGTGTCAGTGTCGGTGCTTTGCGTATCGCCCAAGCCACAGCGTGTGCGCTCTCCAGTGCTGGAATAATCCCTTCAACGCGTGATAAACGCATAAAAGCATCTAAGGTTTCTTGGTCAGTGACGCTGTCATATTGCACGCGACCTAAATCCTTGAGATAGCTGTGCTGCGGGCCGACGCCTGGATAGTCCAAGCCCGAAGCAATTGAGTGTACCGGCGCAGGATTACCCTCAGCATCTTCAAGTACGTAACAGGCCATGCCGTGTAACTGGCCGGGTTTGCCTTTGGTGAGGGTGGCAGAGTGACGTTGCGTGTCTAAGCCTTCGCCGGCCGGCTCTACACCAACCAACTGCACATTTACATCGTTTAAAAATGCGCTAAACATACCAATCGAGTTGGAGCCGCCACCAACGCAGGCAGTGACGTAGTCGGGTAGGCGCTGATGGCGCTCAAGAAACTGTTGGCGCGATTCTTTGCCGATAATCGACTGGAAGTCGCGGACCATTTTCGGGAAGGGATGTGGACCTACCACAGAGCCGATGGCATAGATAAAGTCTTCAGGGTTTTTTAGGTATTCTTCGAATGCGCTGTCAACGGCTTCTTTTAAAGTGGCTGCGCCGCGGGTCACAGGAATTAACCGGCAACCTAAGATTTTCATCTTCACCACGTTAGGGTGTTCTTTCTCGATGTCTGACTGCCCCATGTGGATCTCGCAGGGAATACCCACCAGCGCACAGGCTGTGGCTAAGGCAACACCGTGTTGGCCAGCGCCGGTCTCGGCAATGACTTTCTTTTTACCCATAAACTTAGCCAGCAGGGCTTCGCCCAGGCAATGGTTAATTTTGTGTGCGCCGGTATGGTTAAGGTCCTCGCGCTTTAAATAAATCTGCGCACCACCCAGCTGCTCACTTAAGCGCTTGGCGTGGAAAATCGGGCTAGGTCGACCGACGTAATCGGCAAACAAGCTCGCCAGTTCGGCTTGAAACTCAGGGCAGGCACAGATTTCTTCATAGGATGCATTGATTTCATCCATGATCGCCTTTAAGTGGTCGGGCACAAATTGGCCGCCGTAGGGGCCAAAGAAACCTTGTGCGTCTGGCATGGCAGCGAAAGTGTCAGTGCTCATCGGTCAGTTCATCCTTCAAAACGTATTGAGCATGCGCCAACATGCTCTAAAAAATAGACTTCGCGCCGCGATGAGCGCGGTAAAATGTGTGCTAGGTGTCGATCACTAGACTGCACTGGCCTCTGGGCGTAAGCGCAAGGTTAAACCTTTCAGAAACTGACGCAGCAGTTGATCGCCGCATGGACGGTAATTCTTGTGGTCGGCTTTTCTAAACAGCGCGCTGAGCTCGGGTTTGGAGACATGGAAAGAAACCGAATCGAGTATTTCTAGTAAGTCAGATTCTTGCAAAGTAAAAGCCACTCGTAGCTTTTTCAAGATGGTGTTGTTGGTCAGTGGCAGTTCAGTCGCAGGTGCCGCTTGAGGGCTAGGGCCGCGGCGACTGACGATTAAATTGTCTAAAAAACCCACCATCAATTCATCATCCATACGCACAAAGGACTCATCTTCTGAGCTGGCCGAATAGCTGCGTAAGGTTGCTAGATCCATGTTGGGGTCTACGCTATTGAGCATTTCTAATAGAGCGCTATCGCTGAGGTTAAGGGTGTAGCGAATGCTGCGTAGGACATCATTATTAAGCATAGGGTTTCTCGGTTAACAGTCTTGAAAAAGGATATTAAAACTTTTGTGTTGGTGTGCAATAGCGCCATTGGCCTAAAGGCAGTTTGCCCATGGAGACAGCACCAATGCGAATGCGGCGCATGGCAAGTACTTCTAGGTCAATGCTGGCGCACAAGCGCGTCAGCACCTGGGGTAAAGGATTTTTAATCACAATGCGAATGTGTTCTTCATTTTGCTGGCTGGCTTTGCAACCGGGCAAGCCGATGCCGCTCACCATTTGTCCGTGAGCGAGGCGCTTGAGCTTGGTAGGACTGATTTCGCCAGCGACCTGTACGACATACTCTTGTTCAAGCCGTGTGCAGTCTTCAGTGAGTTTGCGCAGGGTATGCCAGTCTTGGGTGAATACCTGTAAGCCGGTGGCGTTGCCTTGCAGTGGCAAGGCTGTGCTGAGGCGTGCAAAGTGGCCTTTGAGCTGCAAAATGCCGCTAGGGTCTGCGTCCCAGTGGGTGTCAGGGTTGAGCAAAGCCAGTTGTTGTTCCAGCGTGGGATTGTGCATCAGCGGTTGATTGAGCAATAAGGTAATGGCTGGCAGCGGTGCAGCAACAGCATTAGGACGCAACTCAACCTGTTGGTCAGTAATAGGGTATTGAGGTTCATCAATAATCACGCCATTGACCAGCACCCAGCCGCCCTCGATATAGAGCTGTGCTTCACGGCGAGAGCAGCCAATGAGGTCAATTAAATGTTTGGAAAGGCGAACGGAATCAGTCATAAGGAAAAGCCAAATTAGAAGGTTGCAGTATACTGCGTCTGCCTGCTTTATACAGTGCGTCGCCAGTATTATGCCGGCCGTGCGTCTATTGTAGGTGCCGCTGGCAGCCAATAAGGGTACAATCGCCGCCTTTTTACGCGTTCGCGTCTCGACTACTCAGGATTTATTTGTGATCTCCACTGCTAATATCACCATGCAATTTGGTGCAAAACCGTTATTTGAAGATGTCTCTGTAAAATTTGCCAACAACAACCGCTATGGTTTGATTGGTGCCAATGGCAGTGGTAAATCCACTTTTATGAAAATCCTTGGTGGTGATCTTGAGCCTTCGGCCGGTCATGTGATGCTTGAGCCGAATGTGCGTTTGGGTAAATTGCGCCAAGATCAGTTTGCTTACGAGCAGTTTACCGTGATTGATACCGTGATCATGGGGCATGAAGAACTGTGGAAAGTTAAGGCTGAGCGCGACCGTATTTACGCGTTGCCGGAAATGACCGAAGAAGATGGCATGGCAGTGGCTGAGCTGGAAACTGAATTCGCTGAAATGGATGGTTACACCGCTGAGTCCCGCGCTGGCGAGTTGCTGCTGGGTTTGGGAATTGGGGTTGATGAGCACTTTGGTCCAATGAGCGAAGTGGCGCCGGGCTGGAAGCTGCGCGTGTTATTGGCGCAAGCCCTGTTCTCTGATCCTGACGTATTGTTATTAGATGAGCCAACCAACCACTTGGATATCAATACCATTCGCTGGTTGGAAGATATTCTCAGTAATCGTAACTGCACCATGGTTATCATTTCCCATGATAGACACTTCCTCAACAGTGTCTGTACGCATATGGCCGACTTAGATTACGGTGAGATTCGTCTGTTTCCCGGTAACTATGACGAATATATGACAGCGGCTACGCAACTGCGTGAGCGTCTGCTGGGTGATAATGCCAAGAAGAAAGCGCAAATTGCTGAGTTGCAAAGCTTTGTCAGCCGCTTCTCCGCTAATGCTTCGAAAGCCAAGCAAGCCACCAGTCGAGCGCGCGCGATTGATAAAATCCAGCTGGATGAAGTGAAGCCTTCCAGTCGAATCAGCCCTTTTATTCGCTTTGATCAGAGCAAAAAACTGCACCGCCAAGCCGTGGTGTTACATGATTTAAGCCAAGGTTTTGATGGTCATGTATTGTTTGATAACTTGAATTTACAAGTTGAAGCTGAAGAACGCATTGCTATTATTGGCCCAAACGGTATTGGTAAAACCACTTTGTTGCGCACGTTAATGGGCGAGCTGACGCCCATGAGCGGTCATGTAAAATGGACAGACAGTGCTGATATTGGCTATTTTGCACAAGATCATGCTGATGATTTTGCTGAAGATATGACGCTGTTTGACTGGATGGGGCGTTGGACCAACGATGGCGAGCAGATGGTGCGTGGCACTTTAGGCCGTATGCTGTTCTCCGGTGATGATATCGGCAAATCAGTCAAAGTGATTTCCGGCGGTGAGCAAGGTCGCATGTTATTTGGCAAATTGATTTTGCAAAAACCAAACGTTTTGTTAATGGATGAACCAACCAACCACTTGGATATGGAGTCCATTGAATCCCTAAACTTGGCGCTGGAAAACTACCCCGGCACCTTGATTTTTGTCAGTCACGACCGTGAGTTTGTCTCGTCTTTGGCCACGCGTATTATCGAGCTGACCGAGCACGGGATCAATGACTTCCACGGTACCTATGACGATTACCTGCGCAGCCAAGGTGTGCTGGTTTAAGCGGTAAAAACACCACTTAGTCGCGGAAAAAAACGTGCACTAAGTGGTAACCAAATTGTGATTTAACTGGCCCGTGGATCATTCGTACCGGTTTTTTAAAAATCACCTGATCAATCGACTTAACCAATTGTCCAGGGCGTACTTCGCCTAAATCGCCGCCTTTTTTAGCCGACGGGCAGCTTGAGTATTTGCGTGCCAGTGTATCGAACGCTTCGCCTTTGGCGATGCGCTCTTTAAGCGCTTCGGCCTCCTGCGCTGTTTTAACTAAAATATGTCGCGCCATTGCTTTGGCCATGTCCTGCTCTCAGGTGTCGATAAAGGCTGCAGTTTAACCGATTTTGCCCCGAGCCTGACAGGCAGTCGCTACAAGGTTTGCCATTTTGTTATGGGATCTGCGAACATGCATGTGTACTGATTGATCTAAAAGTATAAAAAAGGGGAGGGTTTATGGTCGTTGCCCAGTTTCAAGCCGCTGCTGATTTGCCCGCTGGCTCTTTTAGTGCAAGTCCCTGTGCGTGGCTTTGAGTTTACTTAACATGAGCCTGTAGAGTTGGGTGCTTTACAGTGGGCTGGCGTGGTCCAAGAGAAATAATTTCAGTACCCGCAGTGATTTAATCTTACGAGGGAAAACTGTGCCTTATCTGTTATTGGCGTTGGCGGCTGTGATGTTTGGCTTGTACAACGTGTTTATCAAACTTTCAGCTGATCATATCCAAGCGGTATTGGGCGCCGTTATTCTACAGTTTGTCGCAGCTTTTCTGGGGCTGGGCTTACTGCTGTATTTTAAACAGTCACAGCAATTGGTGCTGCATGTCACACCACGTGGGATCAGTCTTGCTGTGTTAGCGGGTGTGGCGATTGGCGTTGTCGAGATTCTAACCTTTGTTATTTATGGTCGCGGCGTTGCCGTAGCAGTGGCTAATCCGCTGATTGTCGGTGGTTCATTGTTGGTCACCACAGGGATTGGCTGGTTTTTGCTACGTGAAAGCTTAAATCCTTGGCAAGTCTTTGCAGTGCTCTGCATTGTCGCTGGTGTTGCAGTGCTGGCTTGGCAAGCGGGGCGTTAAGATGATGCAGCCGAGTTTAAAATTATCGCCTTTGCAGGCCTACAGCACAGCTTTAACGCAAGGTTTTATCGCTGATCCAGCGCAGCAACACGCAGTGACAGCCTTAGAAGAATGTTATCAGGCGCTGCAGGTGGGAGTCGATGCTGTGCG
>RRZT012380787.1_pt1 | contig 10726 bp, 10 predicted proteins | sample 2165551 | NCBI WGS metagenome assembly RRZT01 (sample SAMN10456910, study PRJNA506462) | wastewater metagenome | biome: wastewater; feature: sludge; material: wastewater sludge; isolation source: wastewater sludge with Escherichia coli K12::gfp cells carrying plasmid... | place: USA: Moscow, Idaho...
CCCCCACCACCACGCCATCATCGAACCCAGCCACGACCCTCACGCCGACCGCTGGACCATCGAACTCAACACCCACGGCATCCCCCACGTACGGCCACCGCGACGTGTCGACCCCACCCGCACAGCACGACTCCACCAACGATTCCAACCACCACCCACACCCCTCAGAACGTGAGAGAAGGAGCGTGCATGACAGGTCGCCCCCCAAGGGGCAGCCAGCGGAATCGGCGATCGTGCTGTGCCGGAGGGTGGTCGCGACCTTGGGTGACGGGAGCTCACGGCTCCGAAGCGTTGGCCCGGCACTATCCGTAGGTGACGGGCTCGCGACATCCGAAGCGGCCGCGCGACATCCGAATGGGATGCGATATCCGAAGGCGGCCGGGCTCGCGAGACGGTCGTCGCCCAACTGCGGGCACGCGAGTCAGGGGCCGTCTCCCAGGCTCAGCAGCACCCGATCACCGCCACGGGGGGGATCCGGTGGACGGCCGACGAGTTCAGCGGACGCATGACCATGCATCGCACCTCGACCCGGTCGCTCAAGGTCGGCGAGCTGCGGCCCGTGATCGTCCGCTGATCGGGGGCGTGCCGCCGCCGACAGGCCGCAGCGGCGCTGAGCGGCGCCCGCGGCGTCCGCCCCCACCAGCCCGAGGGTGTCGACGCGCGCCCACTCGGCTAGCGTGGCGCCAGAACAACGAGGTTCTTCAGGAGGTCGTCATGCCCAGCATCCCCGAAACTGTGTCGCCCGAGAGCGTCGGAATGTCGAGTGAGTACCTGTCTCACATCGACACCCTCGTCGAGCGTCATCTCGCCGAAGACGCCTACCAGGGCATGGTCGTCCTGGTCGCGCGGCACGGCAAGGTCTGCTACTTCAAGGCGTTCGGCAAGGCCGACGAGGGGCGTCCGATGGAGACGGACACGATCTTCCGGTTGGCGTCCATGTCGAAGGTGCCTGCCGCTGCGGCGGTGCTGCAGCTCTGGGACCGCGGCCTGATCTCGCTGGCCGACCCGATCTCGACCTACATCCCCGAGTTCGCCAACCCGAAGGTGGCCGAACTCGACAACTGGGGTGTCGTCCGGCTCGTCACCGCCAAGCGCGAGATCACGATCCACGACCTGCTGACAATGACCGCCGGCATGACGAACACCTGGTGGTACGACCTGTTCACCCCGTCCGGCTATCGAGTCGTGCCCAAGCTGCTGCACGAGGCCGGCGTGATGGACGACCTCCAGGCCCCGCCGATCACGCTGGAGGAGAACATCAAGAAGCTGGCCGGCGTCCCGCTGATGGCACACCCTGGCGAGGCGTTCGACTACTCCAACAACAGCGTCGACACGCTCTGCCGCATGGTCGAGGTGGTGTCGGGCCAGAGCTTCGACGCGTACCTACGCGACAACATCTTCGCGCCGCTCGGCATGGACGAAACCTCATTCTTTCCGTCTGACGAGCAGTTCGGACGCCTCGCCGCCGTCTACTGGGCGGGCCGCGACGAGCAGCAGACCGAGCCGGCTCCGCTCGGACTCGGCATGCTCGGCCCGCAGTACACGTTCAGCGAGCACCACACCTACTTCAGCGGCGCAGCCGGCCTGCACGGCACCACGTCCGACTACTACAGGTTCGCACAGACGCTGCTCAACAAGGGCGAGCTCGACGGCGTCCGCGTGCTCAGCCGGGCGGCCGTCGAGCTGATGACATCGAACCAGATCGGCGACCTCACCAACTGGCAGCTGACCCAGAACAAGTGGGGCTATCAGCTCGACATTCAGGACGCCGTGGGCGCCCCTGCCGGGTCGACCCACTACCTCGGCGGTGCCGGGGCGTACAGCTGGCAGGGGTTCTTCAGCACGAAGTTCGTCAACAACCCGGCCCGCGGCACGGTGATCCTGACGATGAGTGCGTCCGGATTCGACGGCGCCCTGCCGCAGAACCTGCGCATCATCGCCGCCGCGAACGCGGCGGTAATCGAGTAGGTCGGATCGGCGTCCCATCGCCCCCGCCGCTCACACCCGCAGCTGCGCCCCCACGACCACGGTCCGCTCCGGTGGTAGGTGGAACACCGACGTCCGGTTCGCGGCGACCGACGACAGCGCCACGAACAGCTGTTTGCGCCAGTCGCGCAGTGTCGGCACCTCTCCGGCGTTCAACCGCAGCGACGACAGGAAGTAGCGGGCCTCGTCGGGATCCAACGTGACCTCGTCGCTCTTGCCCGCGGCCCACAACAATGCCTTGGGGACGTCCTGGGAGTCGTTGAAGCCGACCCGGTAGGTGACGTGCACGATGCCGTCGTCGGCGTACCCGAGGTCGTACACCGTCGCCCGATCCACGTGCCGGATGTGGGGCACGTTCTCGTTGACGATGCTGACGATCGCGACCTGTTCGGGCAGCGAGTGGGTGAACTCGACCAGTTGACGCAGTGCCAGCGGGGTGGTCTGGCTGTCCGGATGCGGAAACACTGCGAGACCGGGCACGCGGGGCACCTGACGATCGTTGATCTCTGCGACGAATTCGTGGATCGGGCCTTCGATCTTCGCCCGTTCGATGGTGACCCGGGCATTGCCCTTCATCCACGTCGTCATGATCGTGATCACGATCGCCGCGATCAGCAACGGCAGCCAGCCGCCGTGGACGATCTTGGCCACGTTGCCCGCGAAGAACACCGCCTCGAGCGCGACGAACGTACAGATGGCGATGGCGATCTTGAGGGGGCCCACCTTCCACACCCACCCGGCCAGGCAGAGGAACAGGAACGACTCAAGCAGCAACGTCCCGGTCACCGCCAGGCCATAGGCCGACGCCAGACCGGCTGAGCTCTCGAAGGCCACGACGAGCACGACCACCCCGATGAACAGGATCCAGTTGATCGAGCCGATGTAGATCTGCCCGCCCTCTTCCTTGGAGGTGTGCTTGACGTTCAGTCGCGGCAGCAGGCCGAGTCGGGTGGCCTGACGCGACACCGAGAAGGCGCCCGAAATGACCGCCTGCGAGGCAATGACGGACGCCATGGTCGCCAGAATGACCATGGGGAGCTTGGCCCATTCGGGCGCGAGCCGGAAGAACGGGTTGTCGACCCAGTCGGGGTGAAGCAGGATCATCGCGCCCATGCCGAGGTAGCAGACGGTGAGGCAGGGCAGCACCAGGATGAACCAGGCGAGGCGGATCGGCGTCTTGCCGAAGTGGCCCATGTCGGCGTAGAACGCCTCGGTTCCGGTGATCACGAGCACCACGGCGCCCAGCGCGATGAAGGCGATCCACGGCGTCCGAATCACGAAGAGGATCGCGTGATGGGGCAGCAGAGCGCCCAGGATCTCGGGGTTGCGAAAGATCCACGGCAGGCCGGCCGCCGCCAGCGCCAGGAACCACAGGCCCATGATCGGGCCGAAGAGGCGTCCGACCACCGCTGTTCCATGCCGCTGCACCGCAAACAGAACCACGATGATCACGAGCGCGAGCGGAACGACCCACTTGCCGAAGCCTTCGTTGATGACCGTCAGGCCCTCGATCGACGACATCACCGTGATGGCCGGCGTGATCACCGAATCACCGTAGAAGAGTGACGCTCCGATGATGCCGAGCAGAGTGGCGATACCGGCAAACCTCGACGTCGTGCCGAGCTTGCGACGGAGCAGAGCGACCAGCGACAGGATGCCGCCCTCGCCGTCATTGTCGGCCCGCATCAGCAGCAGGGCGTACTTGAACGTGACGATGATCATCAGCGTCCAGAACACCATCGAGACGACGCCGAACACGTCGTCGCGCGTGGCGGCGACCGTGTTGTGCTCGATGCTGAACACTGTCTGCAGCGAGTACAGCGGCGACGTGCCGATGTCGCCGAACACGACGCCCAACGCGGCAAGCGCCAGCCCAGCCTTGGGGCCGTGCCGTGGGTCCGGCGGTTCGGGGGGAATCGTGCTGGCCTGGGCCGTCTGCTCGACCGGCGGCTGGGGGACGGTTTCGGACGCCTCTGGCTCCGAAGGAGTACTCATAGGTGTCATCTTTGCGTACGGAAGCCGATGCGCCATTCATTCCGCGAAAGTGCTCCCCATCTGCCTGCATGAGCACGTCCATCCGCAGCCTCGTCATTCCCGTCACCGACATCGAGTCGGCCAAGAAGACCTACGGGGCGATTCTGGGCAAGGTCGCCCCGGCGTCCGGGTCGCGGTTCTGCTGGACGCCGACGGCAACCCGATCGGCTACGCGGCGCCTGATCAGCGCGCGTTCTCAGTGATGCTCTTCAGGTCCTTGGACACGTCGAACATCACGCTGGTGCCGTCGGCCTTGGTGCCGAGCGCGTCGAACGTACCGTCGGGATCCTGACGGACCGTGGTGATGGTCACTCCGGCGTTGGCCTTCTGGACGGCGTCGATGACCTGCTGAGCCTGCGTGCCGGTCACCGGGGTGTCCTGGGACGCCCCGCCCCCGCCGCCGGGGCCGCCCTTGCCCCCGCCCGCGGCGATCGTGGCAAGGTCGGCGGAGACGTCGAACCGGGCCGCACTGCCGTCGGCGTTGGTGCCCTCGGCGTCGTAGGTGCCGTCCGGGTCCTTCTGGACGGTGGTGATCGTGACGCCGGGATTCGCCTTCCGGACGGCGTCGATGACCTTCTGGGCCTCGGCGCCCGTGACGGCGGTGTGCGTGTGGCCGGCGCCGCGAGCGCCCTGCTCCGCGCTATTGGTCTGGGTGCCCTGCGTCTGGGTGCCCTGCGTCTGGGTGCCGGGCGTGGTGCTGGCGGACGCCGCGGGCGTCGGCGCGGTCGTCTCGGCGAACGCCGAGCCGCCCGTGGCGAGGAGGCCAGCGCCGGCCATTCCGGCGAGCGCGAGGCCCGCCACGATGCCGGCGGTCTTCTTCTTGATGGCCATGGTCATTCCTTCCGAGTCTGTGGCGACGCTTCTCGTCACCTCCATGACTCAAGGATTCGAGCCGAGCTTGTCAGGACCTTGTGAACGTCCTGAGCGTGGGTGATGAGCTGGGTGCTATCGCCCCAGCAGCGCCCGCGCGACCTTGGCGGGCCGGTCCACCCCCTCCGACGGTGCGCTGGTCAGGTGCTCGATCACATCCCGGGTCGGTTCCGCGTCCCACCAGACCGCCGTCGCCATGCGCTCCTCCGACCGCCAACCCAGGAACGCGAACACCTGACCGGCAGCTACTCTCACGTCGTAGAAGTCCTCTCCGGACGCGGTGTACAGCAGAGCCAGGACGCCGGCGTCCTTCTCGGCCTGGGCGCGCCCCAGCGGAAGCCGGTCGCGGATGTGCCGGAACAGGGCCTCCGGCGTGTCGACCAGTCGGCGTCCGGCGGCGGTGACCGACAGCACACCCTTCTGCTTGCGCAGGAGCCCGAGTGCTGTCGCCGACTCGCGGAGCCCGCGAACCGAAGGCGCCTGGTCCTCGCGAGTGGGCACGCGACGCCAGCTGGGGTCAGGGGCGAGGTTGAGGTCGCTGTAGATCCGCTGCACCCACGCGGCCGGAAGGTTGCCGGCCTGCGTCAGCTTCACGCCATCTCCGACCGCGGCGATGAGATACCGGTAGCGATGCAGGGCGGCGTCCAGCTCGTCTGCCGTCAGCTCGCCCCGCTCGTTGGTCGCCTCACCGATCAGAGCGCCCACCGGCGAGAGGGGACCACCGCGTCCCAGGAGATCCCTCAGAGCTGGATGCCACTCGTCGAGGTTGACGCTGTCGGCCAGGACCGCGTTGATCTCTTCGGCGTCGAAATGGTCGGGGTCGAAGTCGGGGGGCAACCACTCCAGCAGCGGCTCCGTCGCCGAAAGATCGGCATCGCCGTCCCCGCGCAACGCTTCGAGAATGTCCCGGTAGCCCGGGATGCCCCCGCAGTCCTCGGGCGGGCAGGCGCGGCGTCCGGCGAGGCACGCGGCGTCGGGGGCGTCCGGAACCCACGGCTCGACCTTCTCCAGCTTGATCGTGTGGTGCCAGCTGTCGCCGAAGTCGTAGGTGTAGAAGAGGCGCTGCCCGGGATCGGCCAGCACCTGGTCGAGGCGGACGTCGCGCTCATGGATGCCGACGGTGTCGCCCTCGGCGACGTCGGCATCGGTCAGGAAGGGCATCATGCGGTTGTCTTTGGCGTCGGGCCCCATCTGGAAGTCGTGCAGGTGGACGTCCATCCACCCCATCGATGCCTGCAGCACCTCGTGGACGCGGGCCAACGTCAGGTCGCTCGCCACCCGCAGCCGGCGCCAGATCGGCGGCTTGACGTCGTCGAGATCGACACGGATGACGTAGCCCGCCCGCTTCCGGCGGCGCGGCAGCAGCTTCGGCGTCGGGCGTCCGAAGGAGGCGCCGAACGCCGGCCCGCCGAAGCCGAAGCCGGGCCCGTCGAAACCCGGCGCGATCTGGAAACCCAGCTCCTCCAGAACCGCACGCCCACCGTGCTGCTCGATGAGGTGGGCCACCAGCTCCTCGACGCTGGGCTTGCCAGCTCCAGCAATGGGGATCACGTTGTCGTCCGTCATGGCGTCCTCCTCGTCATCGACACGAGCCTAGGACGCTCATCGCGTTGGAGCGCAACGACGCCCACCAGGTGGCCGGAATGGGCCGTATGGTGGGGTAATGGCAACTACCGCGTCGATCCACCCTCCACCGGTCTTTGTCCGGGACATGATCCACCTCGCGGGCTATCTGAACACTTTGGGCACGCTGGATCAGAGCGCGATGACAGTCCTGGTGACGGTGCGTCCCAAGCGTGTGCGCCCGAGTTCGATCCGGACGTGATTGCGGCCGCACTGGGTCCGGACGCCGTCGTGATCGTCGTCCCCCCTCCCGAGTTTGACGCCCAGGTGGCTGGCGCTCTGGGCAGAGACCTGTCGGTGTTCAACGGTGCTGCCCGTCTATCCCGTCCGGCGCCGGAACCACGAGTACATCTCGATGGTCTACCTCGCCGACGATGTGGGCCTTCGCACCACTCAACTCATCCGCAAGGCGAAGGTGGAGATCGCGGCCGTGGCGGCGCCCACGCACCAGGGCCTCGCGGCGTCCGATCTGGTGGTGAGCCGCAGGAACGCGCCCGCCGACGGCGTGCATCACGTGACCGATCGGCAGCAGGCGTACGCGCTCGCCGAGCATCTGCCCAGCCCGACGCGGGAAATGCCGGTGGTGCTGGTCACCGTGCCGGTGGGTGACGGGTTCCATGTGGACGCCCGCCGGATCGCTGCGGAGGTGGCCCCGCACGCGCAGGTCTACGAGCTGGCGACCGGGCCCGGTGACGCGGGGTTTGGCGGAGAGGCTGGGGGAGTTCCCCGGTTCGAGAGGCAGCACGCCCAGGCCAAGAAGACGGCCCGTGACACGCAGAGCAAGCTGTCGCAGCTGACGAGAAAGCAGAGCTCGGGTGGGGTGCTGGATGATCGTGATGCCGACCTGAGGGCCTTCGCAGACCCTGAGGCACAGTTCCGCTACGAGGTCGATCTCGCCTACGCGCGGCGTATCCCGGCGGCGGAGAAGCCCGCCCTTCCCTTGAGGCAGTACCGGGTTCTGCCCGGCCTTCTTGAGACCCTCACCGCGCTCGACGCCCGTGATCGCGCGAAGGCGGTGGAGGTGGCCGTGGAGATTGCGACCTGGCGAGTCCACGACATCCACGGTCGTCAAACCCACCAGTTGCGCACCGGGTCCGGGCCTGACGATCCCATCCTGATCCGAGACGACGGCGCGTCATGCTGGCGGGTGTACCTCCAGCACAAGACCCCGCAGGCTCGGCGCGTCCACTTCTGGATGCCGAGTGACCGCGTCCCCGAGCTCTCGAGTGTGCGACAACACGACGACATACGTCCCTGATCCGGAACCCCGGGGCCCTGGCTATGTCAACTCCATCCGGCCCCGGGATGACGGCCCGACTTGGCCCCAGCTGATGTGAGATCAGCGGCAGTTCAAGATGTTGAGATCACCAGGGATCGCTGGTCAGGGAGGGCCAACGTCTGCGGTAGTCGGTGACCTTGGCGTCATACACGCTTTGGGGTGCGAGGCGTCGGTTGGGGCGCATGTGCATCGCGAAGACGTCGTCGAGGCCGAAGGGCGCGTAGATCTGTGTCCCGGCCGGACCGTCCGCTGACGCCCGGGTGAGGCCAACGCAGCACGTGGTTGAGGCGAAGGAGTCCATGGCGCTGGTGAAGGGCGCTGCAGGCGTGCCGAACTTGGCCTCGTACCCGGGGTGGACGCGGGCCTCATTGCGCAGCTCAACATGGGCGGGAACGTCGTGGAAGAGGTCGGAAGCTCGGCGGATCACGGCATCCTCGGCCTCCCAGGACAGGTCGGTGTCGTCGAAGTAGAAGACGTCGTAGTCCTTGATCCCATACCCCGGAGCATGCCCCTCGACGGCGTTCCACACGTTCTGGAAGACGGCGCCTGCAGTGAGCCACCATTCCGAGAGCCCGAGGTGAGGCATTCGGTCGAGGATCGCAGCGCAGACGGGATCAGCGGCAGCGGCCGCAATGGTCCTGGTCTCCAGGGAAGACGTGGGCTGGTTCACCCCGCCCATCATGGTTCATCGACCCCCGACCGCGTCGGCGACGCCACCCACGAGCAGAACCCCAGCCGCCCCGCGGCAAAGTAGTGCGTGCGTCGTGCCACGGCCCGGCTATCGGCCTCCGTGCCGAGAGATCCATTCGCTCAGTGTGGGGCCCACCACGGGTACGCCGTCTGGGGGCAGGAGCGCTCCGTGGGTGAAGGCCCGTCCGTAGGGCGTCGGGATCCGGACCTCCACGGGTTGGGGCCGTCGTGGGCAGGTGGCCAAGGTGAGCTGCTGCAGCGTCATGACCTCTGGTCCTGTCACCTCGACCAGCTCCCGCGCCCCGTCCGCCAGGGCTTGGTCCGCCAGTGCCTCGTCGGCGATCACCCGGGCCACGGCGTCCAGGGCCACTGGCTGGATGCTCATTGCAGGGACGATACACACCGACCCGAGCCGCATCCGCTGCTGGTTCTGGGCTGCGAACTCGAACCACTGGGTCGACCGTACAACCATCAGACGGGGGCTCTCTTGGCGTGCGATGCGCTCCTGCTCGGCCTTGGCTGCGTAGTAGCCGTAGCCCTGCACCTCGGGCAGTTCGCAGTTCACGATCGACAACAGGACGTGTCGTCCGCCGCTGACCGCGGTGGCCGTGGCGATCATCCTTGTCGAGGTCGTGAAGAAGTCCACCGCCGGCTGTCGGCGCAGGAACGTCCCGCCCACGGCCTCCACCACCACGTCGAAGCCCGCCAGTCGGTCCGCCGACCGAGGGTCGCGGACGTCGAAGCCGGTTGTCCGCGACATCACCACGCACGCGGCTCCGCGCTTCTCGATCGCTCGTCGGATTGCCGAGCCGGAGGCGCCGCCTCCCACTACTGCCACACGCATGCTCCACCTCTTCCTTCCTCTACGTTCGTAAGTCTCTATGATCGTAGAGGAGCAGTCGTGGAGGTGTCATGGATCGCAGGGACGTGATCGCGGACGCGGGTATTCGCGTGGTCGCCCGGGACGGGGTCCATGCCCTGACCCATCGACGGGTCGACATCGAGGCCAGGTTGCCTGCCGGCTCGACGTCGTACTACGCCCGCACCCGCCGAGACCTCGTGGCGCTGGTGGCCGTACGCCTGTCCGACGGGTCTGCCGGCGACATCGACCAGCTGGCGATCCCCGACATGCTCGGCCCGGCCGAGGCTGCCAGCATCCTGGGCGAGGTTGTGCGCAGCATGGCGGCCCGTGGTGATGCGCAGGCGGCCCGGTTCCTGCTGATGCTCGAGGTCCGCGACGACCCCGAACTGCGCGACGTGCTCACCCCGGCGGCAGCCGTCCGGGGCCGGGTCACTGCCCTGGCGGTGCGGCTCCTCGAGGCCTTGGGGATTCCCCAGGCTGATCGGGCTGCCCAGGCGTCGCAGCTGGTCGTCCTCGTGGATGCGCTGTTGATGTACGACACCAGCCACGCTGAACCGGTCGACCTCGAGGGCACCCTTCGGGCCTACCTGGCGGGACTCGTCCCGTGATCCAGGACGACGCATCCCACGGCCAAGGTGCGCCACGGTGGCCCCAGTGGCTGCTGGTGGGTTGTGCGGCGGTCTGGGCCGTCGCCGAGGCGTTGAGGGGTGTGGCCGGACGCGTACCCCCGACACCGGAACTGGGCTCGTGGATCGCCGCCCATCTCGGGCTGCTGCAAGGAGCCAACGAGCTGACGATGCTGGCGATCGTGCTGGTCGTCGCCAGCGGCGTGGGGTTGGTGTCGCGCCGACAAACTCCCGTGGGGTGCTCCGCTGCCCTGAGCTGGACCGGCGGGACCCTCGCGGTCGCGTCGATGCTGTTGCTGGTCCTGGCTGAGGGCCGACTGGCCTACCCATCCCGGGACTCCCGCTTGCCCCCGATGCACTGACGTTGGTGGCAAGTGTCGTGTTGGCAGCCCGCCACATGGCCGCCTTGGGCTGGGCCCTCGCTCTGGGCGCCTTCACCGTGGCTCTGCGCTGCGCTCGCTCGGCGACGTGGGGAGTCGCCGGTGTGGTCACGGTTGTCTGCCAGCTGATGGCCTCGTTCCCGTGGACGAGTGCGCCGTGGACGCCAACCGTGGCGGCTCTCGTCCTTGTCGGGTGGCTCGTTGCAGCCGTACGCCCGCAAGACGGCTCGTGATTGGGGGGTGTCCCTATGGTTCCTGTCAAGCTGCGGCTGGGGTTCGGGTTTCGTAGTGGGTGCCGTTGCGGAGCATGGCGTGGAGGACGTCGCAGCGGCGGCGGGCGAGGCAGATGAGGGCGGCGTTGTGCTTCTTGCCAGCG
>RRZT012022886.1_pt1 | contig 10724 bp, 6 predicted proteins | sample 2165551 | NCBI WGS metagenome assembly RRZT01 (sample SAMN10456910, study PRJNA506462) | wastewater metagenome | biome: wastewater; feature: sludge; material: wastewater sludge; isolation source: wastewater sludge with Escherichia coli K12::gfp cells carrying plasmid... | place: USA: Moscow, Idaho ...
GGCTTGAGACAATCCATATTTGTAGAATTTCACCAGTCGGGTCATCTTTTTGTCAATGAAGTCTTCTATCTCTTTATTCCTTTCTGTTTTATATTTAGTTATCGGAAGATAGCCCAGAAAGACAATATGGTTGCCTACTCTCGGTATAATTTCCAGTCCCTTGTCCGGAAGGATATTGATCTGCTCCACCAGATTCTTCCATAAGTCGTTGGCCATTAGATATTGGCAGAACGTAGAAATGTAATTCTCTGCATACCATTTACTGATATAGCCTGTAGCGATGATCATGTCACTTGTATACTTGGTATTAGGCATAACCTGATTGTTATCGTCTACATAGTAATCATCACCATCAATAGCCTTAATTCTTACGATAGGCATTCTTTGCGTGAGAGTGATATACACATGTCCTGATTCTGTCTTGTAGCATTCTGCAGTCTTCACGAAAGCGGTAGCTTTGAGCATATCCTCTATATTCCGGGTGTTAATGCTGCTCATTGGCTTTGCAAGTGGATAGAGATGGCTCTGCCTGAGTCTGTTCCTGACCTCATTCGCATCCAGAAATCCATTAGAAGTTTCATCTTGGATATTGATATTTACTTCTGTGCACACCCTGGCTGTTTCGTCGGGCTTATTAAACGAAGTAAAGGCTACTACGAGATATACAGCAAGTATAGCATCGAGTAATATGATGATGACTTTCTTCCAATGGATATGCATTATTTGCTTTCCAGAATCTTTGTAATCTGTGGTACGTAATTATCCAGGTTGCCGGCACCGAGAACGACAAGAACATCGAAATCCCGATTCTTTACATAGTCTAAGACATCATCCTTTTGGATCATTGTCTTTTGAATTCCTTCTTTCAGGTTGTCATAGATCAGCTGACTTGTTACGCCTGGAATGGGTTGCTCTCTCGCCGGATAGATCTCTGTGAGGATTACTTCATCAAAGAGACTTAATGCGTCTGCGAAATCTTTATAGAAGTCTCGTGTACGGGTATAGAGATGAGGTTGGAACATTGCCGTGATTTTGCGGTTAGGATATAGTTCACGCAAGCTTCTGGCACTTTGCATAACCTCTTTTGGATGATGGCCATAATCGGAGAGGAAAACATGTCTGTCATTCTTTATCTTAAAGTCAAAACGACGGTCTACACCGGAATAGGTCTGCATACCATATTTGATTTCTTCTGCTGTGCAGCCAGTGAGCTGTGCCATAGCCATGGCAGCAATACCATTTTCAATGTTGATGGGAACAGGTTGCCCTAGTTGTATATCCTTGATATTTTCAATCGGAGAAATGAAGTCGAAGGTAATTTCCCCATTGTCAATATTGATGTTCTCGGCATGAAAATCACCCTTGTCCCGGCTATAGATATAGGTCTTGACACCCTCTTGCACATTTGGTTTCATTTCAAGAGCATCATGGATAATCAAGGCACCTCCCGGCTGGATAAGTTCCGTGTAGTGACGGAAACTTTCAAGATAAGCTTCCTTTGTACCATAGATGTCCAGATGGTCCGGATCTGTGGCTGTGATGACACTCATCCAAGGACGGAGCCAATGAAAGCTCCTGTCAAATTCATCCGCCTCAATGACGATATAATCACTTTTGTCAGAGAGTATATAATTTGTGCCATAGTTTTTGGAGATACCGCCAAGGAAGGCATTACAGTCTACATGACTTTGGTGCATGATATGTGCACACATTGTAGATGTCGTCGTTTTCCCATGAGTACCGGCAACGCACAGACCTTTATGAGTACGGGTCAATGTGCCTAATACCTGAGCGCGCTTTACTACTTCGAACCCATTAGTTCTAAAATATTGGAGTTCTTTGTGTTTTTCAGGAATAGCAGGAGTATATATTACGAGACAAGAACTGGAGTTTCTGCATGCATGAGGAATTTCATCAAGGTTTTCTTCATAGTGAATAAGCATACCCTCTTTTTCTAATTGATGAGTAAGATCAGACGGAGTTTTGTCATAGCCAGCTACAACAAGTCCTCTATTAATGAAATAACGAGCAATAGCGCTCATTCCAATGCCTCCCGCTCCTACAAAGTAGACGGCTTTTATATCTTTTAATTCCATATTTTTATTTTGTTGCCAGTTTTATCACTTCGTCAGCAATGACATCGGCAGAGTCTGGTAACCCCAGTTTCTTAATGTTTGTACTTAATGATTCTAGTTTTGTGTTATCTTTAGCTGTCGGTATTGCTAATTTCAATAGTTGTTCCTCAGCTTCAGAATCCTTGACGTAAAGAGCTGCATCCTTGTTAACCAGTGCCATAGCGTTTTTTGTCTGATGGTCTTCTGCTACATTAGGGGAAGGTATCAGAATAACAGGTTTGCCTATAAGGCAGAATTCTGAAATACTACTTGCACCGGCACGACTGACGACGAGGTCGGCTGCCTTGTATGCTGCCCCCATGTTACTGATGAAATCAGTAACCTTGAGCATCGGGAGTGTTTTGCCTTTAAGTTGCTCCTGGATATTTTTATAATAAAACTTTCCGGTCTGCCATATAAACTGTATACCACTTTGTTCTATTAAGTCAAGATGCTGTAGCATACCCTCATTGAGGGTGCGGGCACCAAGACTGCCCCCTACAAGAAGAATTGTCTTCTTCTGGGGATCAAGTCCAAACTGTTTACGTGCTTCCTCTGGTGTTATATCTGCATTGACTACATTCTGTCGGACCGGGTTTCCTGTTTTCTTGATTTTATCTTCAGGGAAGAAACGCTCCATTCCATCATAGGCAACGCATATTTCAGAAGCTTTTTTTGCTAAAATCTTATTTGTAACACCGGCATACGAGTTTTGCTCTTGTATTAAGCAGGGGATGCCTTTGCCGGCACATACATTCAAAGTCGGGCCGCTGGCATAACCACCAACTCCGACAGCCACCATCGGACGGAAAGTATTGACTATTTTTTTTGCCAGATGCTGGCTTTTCCATATTTTAAAAAGTACTGAAATATTTTTCAGTATATGCTTGCGATTAAATCCACAGATAGGAAGACCTTTAATATCATATCCAGCGGCAGGAACACGTTGCATCTCCATACGCCCCAAGGCACCAACAAACAATATTTTCGCATTTGGTTGCTTGGCTTTAATAGCGTTAGCAATGGATATTGCCGGAAATATATGTCCACCTGTTCCTCCTCCACTGATGATGACTCTTAATTCTTTTTCCATATCTTTTTATTGTTTTATTGGCAAAAGTAATCAAATTTTTTATCTTTCTATAATTTTTGATAATTTATCTATTCAAAAAATCGTCTTGCGCTTGTCAGGATACTTCTGTTTCTTCTTTTAAAGTATCTCGTTTTGCAGCTGAACGACTTATACTGAGGATAACTCCTACATATACGCAGTTGATTACTGTTGAAGTGCCACCCTTGCTGACGAGTGGCAGCGGTTGTCCTGTTACCGGGGCCAGTCCTACGGCAACCAGCATGTTGAAGAGAGCTTGTGTTACAAGCAGTATTGCAAGGCCCATGGCAAGAAATGCTGGGAAATTATTGGCACATTGACTAACAATCTTTCCGGTTCTGAAAAGCATGATGATGTAGAGTATAGCGACAAAAGCTGCTCCTTCAATACCCATTTCCTCAATGATGATGGCATAGATGAAATCAGAGAAAGCTTGTGAAAGGAAGTCACGTTCTACAGAATTTCCAGGACCTTTGCCGATAATGTCTGATGAGGCTATAGCTATATTCGCGTAGGCTATTTGTCCATCTTTGTCCAGATTTATTTCTTCAGGAGGAATAGGCTTACTATCCATAAATTTATAGATACGCGATTTCCAAGTATCTGCCCTATGAAAGATCTTGCTGATAGCACCAGGCTTTTCTGTTTTTGTCGCAATTTTTTCTGTCAGTTTACTATTCTGATTTTGGTCAGGAACATTTTTTCCAAAAATCATAATGGCGGAGAAACCAACCAAACTAATCAGCACAATCACACCTAAGAGCTTGCCAATCTGACTCATGGGGACTCTTCCGATAAGCATCATGCAAAGCACTGTGATACAGAGCAGCATGGCTGTAGATAAGTTTTCCAGCATGATGAAAGGAATGATGAAGAATCCCACAATCAAAATGTATTTCATCGCTCTTTTTTCTGCACCCTTTTCTGTTTGCAGTGCACTTAGTATTTGGGTAACTGCCAGTACCATAGTGCCCTTTGCTATTTCAGAAGGCTGGAATTGAATGCCGATAAGGTTTACCCATCGCTGGGCACCGTTGGTAGAATGTCCTGTAGCCAGTACCCATATCAAAGTAATAACAGAAAATATGAGCAGGAAAGGTGTAACAACCTTGAAATACTTGCAAGGAACATTGATCGTCACTAGCATGAAGAACACTCCCATGATGAGAGTGCCGATATGCTTGATCATGGGCGCCCAGAAATCTCCTCCTTTATAGGTCAGTGAACTTGAGGCTGAGTATACTTCAATGATACTGATCATACATAAGAAAAAAAAGACCATCCAGATGACCTTGTCTCCTTTGAAAATATTTCCTAAGGTTTTATTGTTCATTTACTTTTTAATTAAAGTGCTTTTACCTGGTTCTTGAATTGCTCGCCACGGTCTTCCATATTCTTGAAAAGATCAAAACTGGCACAACATGGACTGAGTAAGACGGTATCACCAGGCTTAGCCATCTCATAGCAAGCTTTGACGCAATCCTTCATATTATGAGTATCTCTGACCGGAATTCCAAATTTATCAAAATTGTCGTGAAGCTTTTTGTTGTCGGCTCCAAGGTATACTAAAGCTATGCATTTTTGTTTTACTAAATCGAAGATGTGGCTATAGTCATTCCCTTTGTCTCTTCCTCCAAGTATAAGGATAGTAGGTGTCTTCATACTTTCAAGTGCATACCAGCATGCATCTACATTAGTAGCTTTTGAATCATTGATATATTGTACTCCACCTACTTTACATACTTTCTCCAGACGATGTTCGACCCCGGGGAAGTCGCTGAGACTTTTGCGGATAATATCTTTTTTGATGCCTGCAATATCAGCAGCAATACCCGCTGCAAGGCTATTATAGATATTGTGTTTGCCGGTGAGACTGAGTTCTTCCTGTTCCATATTGAATGGAGTGGGTTTTTCTATTTTATATTCACCATCATCAATATAACCGATGGATCCTTTTTCTTTCAGTTCGGAGAACGGACACTCTACAGCTTTGATGTCAAATTTCTTAAGTTCTTTTTTGATGACAGGGTCATCGTACCAGTAAATAAAGCTGTCATCCAAAGTTTGATTTTGAGTGATCCGCATTTTTGCATCAGCATAATTCTCAAATTTATTTTCGTAACGATCCAGATGATCCGGGGTGATATTTAACAGAATTGCGATATTGGCACGGAAATCATACATGTTGTCCAACTGGAATGAACTGAGTTCTATGATATAATACTGATGTGGGTCTTCCGCAACTTGCAATGCAAGACTTTTCCCTATATTTCCAGCAAGACCGACATCATAACCTGCAGTTTTGAAGATATGATAGATTAAAGATGTTGTTGTGGTCTTTCCATTGCTTCCTGTAATACAAATCATTTTAGAATCAGTGTATCGACCGGCAAATTCTATTTCGCTGATAATGTGAGTACCCTGTTGAATAAGTTTTTGGACCATTGGTGCTTCTTTAGGAATGCCTGGACTTTTTATAACTTCATCAGCATTCAGAATGCTCTCTTCTGTATGATGGCCTTCTTCCCATTTGACCTGATGGTCATCAAGTAGTTTTTTATACTTGTCTTTGATTTTAGAAGTATCTGACACAAATACATCAAATCCTTTTACTTTAGCCAGTATAGCAGCTCCTGAGCCACTTTCACCAGCTCCTAAAACAACAATTCTACTCATTATGTATGTTATTATCTGATCTTCAATGTTATAATTGTTAATGCAGCCAGAATAATCGTTACAATCCAAAAGCGGATAGTAATTTTTGATTCATGTACTGGATGATGAGGTTTTGTAAAGAGATATTTACAGTCTGGGTCTAGTTGGCTGTCCTGTACACGAAAATTATCATGAATAGGAGTACGCTTGAACACACGCTGTTTTATACCTTTATGTTTGCCTAATTTATAGTACCATACTTGAATGATAACACTTAAACTTTCTATAAAAAATATGCCACACAGAATAGGGAGCATTAATTCTTTATGGATAATGATGGCGCCTACCGCAATAATGCCTCCGATGGTCAAGGATCCGGTATCACCCATAAATATTTGGGCAGGATAGGCATTGTACCAGAGAAAGCCGATGAGAGCTCCTATAAAGGCACAGAAGAATACTACAAGCTCTTCAGATCCTGGTATATACATGATATTTAAATAGGCTGCATATTGAATATGTGAACTGACATAGGCTAATATTCCTAAAGCTACTCCTATTATAGCTGAATTACCTGCACACATTCCATCCATACCATCATTGAGGTTGGCCCCATTGGAAACGGCTGTTACCACTAAAATGGTCATTACGACAAAAAGTATCCAGCCAGCTGCAACCTTATATTTACCGCAGAAACTCATGATACTAGAGTAATCAAGATTGTGACCTTTGACAAAAGGTATCGTCGTTTTTAGTGATTTGCGACTCTCTGCGCGATGTTTAATTATTGTTTCTTGTCCTTGGTGTTGTATCGCAAGGTTCTCGTTCATTTTTACATCAGGTGATGTCCAGAGTACGATCCCGACGATGAGACCAATACCAATTTGACCAATAATCTTGTATTTACCTTTTAGCCCTTCCTTGTTTCTATGGAAGATTTTAATAAAATCGTCCATGCCGCCGAGAAATCCGAGCCATATTGTGGTAATAATCATCAGTATAAGATAGATGTTGCGCAGGCGGCCAAGGAGTAATACCGGTACAAGAATAGCTATAATGATAATGATGCCTCCCATGGAAGGTACACCTATTTTCTTTACTCCAAAAGGGTCAATAGTTGCGTCACGTTGGGTTTCTGTGATTTGTTTTCCTTTGAGAAATTTTATAAATTTCTCTCCGAACCAAGCAGAAATGATTAAAGAGACAATTAAAGCTAAAATAGCTCGGAATGAGATATATCCCCACAAATGAGAACCACTGATACCGTATTGTTCCAGAAATCTAAACAGATAGTATAACATGTTTTTTATTTTTCTGATTTAAAAATGTCCTGCAGCACTTCTTTGTCATCGAAATGGTGCTTTACGCCTTTTATATCCTGGTAGGTTTCATGTCCCTTCCCGGCAATAAGAATAACATCGCCTTTTCGTGCCATCATACAGGCCGTGCGAATAGCCTCTTTGCGGTCGACAATGCTGATGATTTTTTTCATTTGTTTGGCGTCAAGACCTGCTAACATATCATTAATAATGTCTTGTGGTTCCTCAAAGCGAGGATTGTCGCTGGTAATAATGACTTTATCACTTTGTTTTTCAGCTTCCTGAGCCATTAAAGGACGCTTGCCTTTATCACGATTACCGCCTGCTCCGCAAACCGTAATCACTTCCCCTTTCCCATTCAGTACTTCGTGAATGGCATTAAGTACATTCTCCAGTGCATCAGGAGTATGAGCATAGTCAACAACAGCTGTATAGCCTTTAGGTGAATGAAAAGGCTGCAAGCGTCCGTCGACGCTGTGTAAAGTGCTCATGGTAACAAGAACTTCTTCCGGATTTTTACCTAGCATGACAGCGGCACCATAGACAGCCAGCAAGTTGCTGACATTAAATTTGCCAATAAATTGAACATTGACTTCTTTGCCGTTAACTTCTAATTCCATACCGTCGAAGTGACATTCCAGAATTTTGGCCTTAAAATCAGCCATAGTGCGAATGGAATAAGTTTTTATTGTGGCCTTAGTATTTTGTACCATAACCATACCATTTTTGTCATATGCGTTAGTGATCGCAAAGGCATCTTTAGGAAGACCATCAAAGAACGCTTTTTTAGCATTGCGATAATTCTCGAAAGTTTTGTGATAGTCGAGGTGATCGCGAGTTAAGTTAGTGAATATGCCACCTGCAAATTTAAGTCCACCAATACGTTTCTGATGAATGGCGTGGCTGCTGCATTCCATAAAGGCGTATTCGCATCCAGCTTCTACCATTTTAGATAAAAGTTCATTTAACTCAATAGGATCTGGTGTAGTGTGGTCTGCAGGAATTACTTCTCCGTCAATATAATTGCAGACCGTAGAAAGTAATCCACATTTATAGCCAAATTTTCTGAACATATTATATAATAAGGTGGCGATTGTTGTCTTGCCATTTGTCCCCGTTACACCTACCAGGATAAGATGACGTGATGGATCGCCATGGAATATTGTCGCAACTTTACCTACGGCATCTTCTGTAGATGCTACTTGGACATAGGTTACATCTTTTTGCCTGTCTTCAGGCATATCCTCAAGAAGAACAGCCTTTGCCCCCAGCCCTATAGCTTTTCCTATATAGGAATGCCCATCGGTTTGAGTACCTTTCATCGCAATAAACAGATGACCATCTTTTATTTTGCGTGAATCAATATTCACACCTGTAATCTCTGTTTCAACATCTCCGATAATCTGAATCGGTTTGATGTTTTTGAGCAATTCTTGTAATTTCATCTTATTTTATTTGTTATTTTAATTCAATATTAAAAGACATTTTTCTCCTTTTTTAATCTGGTGCCCAGCAGCGAGACTTTGTGAAGTCACCTTACCACGACCAATGATATTCGTCTTTAAGCCTCTGCTTTCCAGTAAGTATACGGCATCGCGTGCTCCCATGCCTATTACATTAGGAACAGTACCTTTAGAATAAGGATGTTCGCGAATGAGCGATACAGAGTGCTTACCGTTCATTTTGCTGCTTCCCCAAATAGGGTTTCCTTCAAGGTAAGAGCCTGACCAATTCGTATTGGTAGGGATACCTAGATGGGAGAGTACATAGTCGGCAGCTAATATATTACCGTTCATAACTTGAGGAACAGGTATTGATGTTGAATCTCTTGCATCCTTTACATCGAGCTTGAGATTCTGAGCCATAATACCTTCTGCAATATTATGGAATACCAGACCACTCATACCTCCTCCTGATGCAGGCAGACCGGATTTCTGAATGCAGACGATACAGCTATATTTAGGCGCATCGGATGGAAAATACCCAGCAAAACTCAGCAAGTAATTGGTCCCTCCTGCCTTGTAGCCGACAGACCCTTTTGACATCTGGGCTGTTCCTGTTTTACCTGATACTTTAAAAGACGGTGAACCTGCCTTCTTTCCTAGTCCTTCACTGACAACTTGCTCTAGAATAGCTTGTATCTTCTTAATAGCAGATGGCTTGGCTATTTGTGGACGCATTACTTCTGGTGGAAAGTCCATAATAGTCTTACCGTCTTTTACTACTTTTGTAACAAATCTAGGTCTCATCATCTTCCCATTGTTGGCGATTGCATTGTATAAGGTCAGAATTGATATTGGAGGTACTTGAGTTACATATCCAATACTCATCCATGGCAGATCTGTACGACTCCAGTTCGTATATTGTCCATAACGGTTTTTATGAGGCATACGGATTCGTGCTGGAGTGGCTCCTGTAATAGGTATTTTGAGATCATCTCCCAGGCCTATACGTAGAAGTCCACTTACGAATTTCTCAGGGTTATTATGATAATGAATATCGATGATACGACTTACCCCTACATTTGAACTATACCATAGTGTCTGTGGCAGAGTAAGCAGCCCATAACCACCTTTGCGCCAATTCCAGTCTTTCATGTCTCTGCCATACATGTTCCAGACACCATCACCGGTTTCAACTTTATAGGTCGTGTCTACAACTCCATCGTCTAAGGCAACTAGCATAGAACCAGTCTTAAACACTGATCCCGGTTCAAGCAAATCGCTTACTGCATGATTGTGGATTTCACGATATTGTCCATCTACACATTTATCCATGTTGACGATTGCCTTAACATCTCCTGTTGCAACATCCATTACGATAGCGACACCTACATTTCCATTTATTTTTTTTAACTCGTCAATAACAGCACGTTCTGCGAGATCCTGCATGTTGACATCAAGTGTCGTTACAATATCGGCACCATCAATGGCAGGTTGGTCTGTAATGTTCAGAAATTTGTTTCTTACTTTACGACGGTGTACTATTCCATTTTTTCCACGTAAGATAGAGTCATAAGAGAGTTCTAGTCCAAACCTTGCAGAGTCTTTAGCTCCATACATTGAGCCGATAGTACGTCCGGCAAGTGATCCATAAGAACGCTTCCTGGCATTATATTCTTCAAAGTGGAAGCCACTTTTGTAGGATGTGAGGCGAAATACAGGAAGATCTTTTACTTCTGTAAACGTGTTATAGTCAATGCGTTTATCGAATATCGCCCAATTCCGACTTTGCTTTTTTCGTCCTGCTGCTAAATTCTTTTTGAATGTTGCTGCCGATTGTTCTGGAAAAATGCGATGCAACCCCTGACATATTTTGTCAATATTGGCATCCCAGAGTGAATCGTTTTTTGCATCTTTAAGGGCCTTAAAGTCCATGAAAACCTTAAACTCAGGTAGTGTGCTGGCCAATAACTGCCCATCACAACTTAGAATGTTACCTCGTGCAGGTTCTATGCAGACGCTATCTTTTTTTACACGGTCAGCTACTTTCATCCAATAATCATGCTTTGCTGTCATGATATAA
>RRZT012679775.1_pt1 | contig 10724 bp, 5 predicted proteins | sample 2165551 | NCBI WGS metagenome assembly RRZT01 (sample SAMN10456910, study PRJNA506462) | wastewater metagenome | biome: wastewater; feature: sludge; material: wastewater sludge; isolation source: wastewater sludge with Escherichia coli K12::gfp cells carrying plasmid... | place: USA: Moscow, Idaho ...
AACCCTTTCTTACAGGATTAGCGTCTTAGTTCCGTAGGTTAATTGGAAGGTAAAAAAAAGCGGAAAGCCCGTCATCATAGGCTTTCCGCTTTATCGATTCTATTCTCTTTTTCAAACCTTTTCTGTCACTAACTCAGGAATGCCGTCACACCGCCATTCTCCCCAAAAAAATGACCTCATTTATGATAAGCATGTGCGTATCATAAGCGAATGATATTTTTTGTTTGGAATACATTCTGCATTTCTGATATTGAAAGTTCAAAATCCACTGATGTATCAATAGGTTAGATAGGTTTTTCAAGTGCGAAAGTTGATTTATTAGTAAACAGCCTTCAAATCCGAGGCTACTTTGAATTTGATTCCTGTATCAATCGCATCAAAGTGTTTTGCGCCACACTTGATTTTGGCTGTTTCTGTAGGCCTTAAATCATTGAAATCAGTGCTTCCTTTTGTCTCGACCACAAAGTACAGTTTGTCTTCCTCATTCTTTTCAAGCAATACTGCCCAATCGGGATTATAGGAACCCAGAGGCGTGTTTATCTTGAAGTTGGACGGCATCTTGATGTAATATTTAACATTTTCATCACGTTCGCACTCCAAAGCGAATTCACGTTCAATCTCGGAATCGACTACCACATAGTTGTACGGATAACGATCATCGGAAACTTCAATAGTGTTATCCAAATATTGTTCAATCTCACCCATTTCAAAGAGCCCTTGATCATATGCTTCGTCTGACCGTTCATACTTGATGCCATCTACCATCATCATACGTTTATTAGAGTTGATGATCCGGGCGACACTCGTCATGTATTCTTGGGGATTCCGCTTGAAATCACGTAGTGTATCACTTTTCTTTAGAATTTGAATAAGGGTCTTGCGTGTTAGATTCGTTTCATTCTGCAAGAAGGATAAAATATCAGGTACTTCGGTATAGTGTTTTTCCACGGAAGAATAACCCGTGGACTCTTCTTCAATCGCACTGATTCCCGACTCATCTGTTTCTAAACGGGCTACTTTGTATTCCAGTTTCCTCCGGTTTATTGCTATTTCATCGGATAGACGCTCCGCTGCCAACTCGGTAAATGCTTCAGAGTCAAAGTGGATGGCATAGTTCGTTTTGTTTTTGATTCGATTCCATAATTCTAAAAATGGACCTGTCAAAGCTTGTTTGTTCAGTTCGACAGATACGCGTTTCTTGCGGTCTTTGATTTCAACCTTATCGATGTTAAATCGGGCTTTAATTGCAGCAGTCACTTTTTCCAGCATGTTAGGGGCGAGGTTGGCTATAGTTTCCGGAATAATCAAGGTATTTTCTTTGATAGCTTTCGCTAACTTTTCCGTCCCCTGATTCTGCGCATCCAAATATTTTTCTGCTTTTAGAAAAACAACAAGTTCTTTTGATTTTGCTATCCCAAGCGGCTTCTTGAACCCATTTACAACATCTTCTTCGAGCACCAAGGAGCTAAAGATATTCTCTTCAAAGATCCCAAAACGAACGCCCTCGTCCTCATACTCTTTCTGCAACCCTTCCGCAAAATCGTTATAACTCTCGTTTGCCATAACCGTTAAGATGTTCGTATTGAATCCCGGAACGCGTTCCCCATCTTGATCAACTGCTATCCTCAGTCCCCGTCCGATTTTTTGACGTTTCGTGATTGTGTCGTTGGTTTCGACCAATGTACATATCTGGAACACATTCGGGTTGTCCCAGCCCTCTTTCAATGCCGAATGGGAGAAGATGAAACGTAACTTGTTGGCTCTTTTGACAGTGCCCTTTGCCTCGTTATAGAAGGTCAATAAGTCTTCCTTATCTTTCATAATGATTTGATAAGTACTCTCATCCGCTTTGGAGACGCCTGAAGTTGAATCCTTAAATTTCTTTTTTCCGTCGACGGCAAAATAGCCATCATGTATCTCTTCTACCGGAATCTCCCTATCCCTGAGCGAGCGATACTTTTCCATCTGGATTATTTCTTGATATTCCTGTTCGAAAATTTGGGCATATTCACCTTTTAGCGGATTATTGTCTTCATCATATAAACGATAATTGTCTACCTTATCAATGAAGAATAAGCTCAGAACTTTTATCCCTTTTGGATTCAACTTCAGTTCCTTGTCCAGATGTTCCTGGATTGTCATGCGTATTTGCGCACGCTTCATCTCGCGATCTTCTTGGTGTGTTTCGGACAAACGATAAACCTGCTTGCCACCGGAAATTTCGATGTACTCATTCCCATCTTCTGCGGATATACTCCGGACAAACCCCAACTTTTCATAGGCAGGCAATCGTTTCGATTTGATGTATAGATCATCATTTTGCTTCAGACTTAGCTGCTTCCGCTCTACCCCGTCTTTCGTCCGCACATTCATCTCGACCGTTGCCGTGACCGTTTTAGAAGTAGCTTTTGTGCTTATCAACTTAAAGTAAGGTTCATTGGGGTCCGCATCTTCACTAAAGCCTGCTACTTCGATCTGTTTTACCAGTTCCTCTTGATACGCTTCGACCGGTCCTAGTTTATACAATAAGGGAAACTTTTGCTTATGCGTTGCCGAAAATCTCAATACCGCTGAAGGATTCAAGGCTTCGATAGCAGCTTGGGCATTTTCCGTGTTATCAACACTCTGCGGCTCATCAATGATTACGATCGGATTCGTTTCCGAAATCAAGTCAATCGGGGCAATCCCGTTCAATGAATCTCTGTCATCCCGATAAATGATGTTCATGTTATCATCATTTTTATTTCTTTTGGAGAACGACTGGATATTGATAACCATGATTTCAATACTGTCATTGCGAGCAAATGTATCGACATTGTCCAGTTTTGAACTGTCATACATAAACGAGCGGTATACAATCCCATTCATCGTTGCTTTGAAATGTTGCTCCGTTATTTCTAGTGATTTAAAGACCCCTTCCTTGATGGCCACGGAAGGAACCACAATAATGAATTTCGTAAAGCCGTATGTTTGATTGAGCTCTAGAATGGATTTCAAGTACACAAACGTCTTCCCGGTACCAGTCTCCATCTCGATATTGAATTGTGGGAATGGCGTTGTCAGTTTATCGCTGAGTGGTAAATTATTATCGATTTGAACTTGCTGAACGTTCGAAAGCATCCGCTCCGGATTATAGACGATGCGGTTTGCCACCCCATGCTCATTCAGCAACTTACCTTGTCCAAAACTATTCGCAATCGTGAAGTTCGATTGGCGGATTGTGTGCCCTTCGAACACACGGATCACGGAATCTATTGCATCTTGTTGATATTGTAATCGGTCAAATTGCAGTTTCATAGTGTCCCCCCTAAATCGTCTGCAGGTTTTCTTCAATGAAGCCTGCATCTTTCAATAGTTGGATACAATTCAATTTTTCAGAATCATTCCCTTTAAAACCGGCATCCTTAAATACAACCCCGCTGATTGTATCCATACCGTATTCATCTCGTTTGTCGATGATTGCTTTGGCAATAGCTGTATCAATGTTATCGGCCAAACATATGAATTGCAGCCCAAATGCTATATCATAGACTTTCTTACCGTCCACTTCGAAAGTGTTAACCGGCAAAGTAAGCTCCAACCCATTTTTTAGCATGATTTCATAAACAACATCCAATTCACTTCTGTTCTCAACAAAAACTTCTGCGAACAAATCAATTTCATCTTCTATGGTTTCAAAGTCTGTATTCCATTCTTTGATATTTGACTTGTCAAGAGTTAAATATTTGAAGCCCGTATCAATTCTATTATTTAAAACCGGATTTTCAAAAATTATTTTTTCACCCGATATTCTTATTCGCTCTGCTCCAACATCACTGATTGTTTCCAATTTTTTTCCATTTATTTGTATACTATTGTCTAATAATTCTGGCAGTTGAACCATTATATATTTTCTATTGCCATTATCCTCCGAGTTTAGGCTCATAACTGCATGCGCAGTAGATGATGAACCTGAAAAAAAGTCAAGCACTATAGAATCTTTGTCTAAGTGATAATTTATAAGCTGTTTTAACAATTTTATTGGCTTTTTACCGCTATTAAAGGACACTCCTCCCTCATGGCGTATATTTCCAAAGTCAGGGCTAAAATCATAAAAATTAGTAATAGGACTATATTTTATTGCGTCTCCGGATTCAATCTCTTTCAATCTTTGTAATGGAACACCTGAAAACATCTCACCTTTTGAGTATTTTTCTGATTGAGGGTTTCTCATATACCTATATCCTAATCCATCTTCACCTAAACCGTATATTTTATATAAACTTCCATATCCGTCTAACTCGTACCTTGGCTCTACAACCTTTTGATAAACAGTCCCATGACCCGTTCCCGAATATATACTCCCGGTTATCCATGTGGGTTTTAAATATGCTAATTCAGCTTCACTATGTACGACTCTTTCCCATTCACCTTTTTTAAATATTTCCACTTTTTTCCCATCTATAAGGACTGTTTCTCCGCTACCATGTTCAATAATTTCATCAGTAAATCCTTTAATACTGTAGGGTTGAGATGGTTTATTAGCTGAGAACAATGATTTATTTTTTGCATAAATAAAAATATATTCCATTACTGGTTGCCAATCATTTCTCTCATTAAGAGATTTATTGTCATACCGTACTTTTATATTATGAGTTGATAATCTATTTATTTCTCCAAATATTTCATCACATATTTTCCTCATTTTATCTTGTTCGTTATCATCTATTGATATAAATATGATCCCATCATCGCTCATTAAGTTTCTCGCTAGCTTTAACCTCGGATACATCATATTCAACCAATCCGTATGAAATCTACCATTGCTTTCACTATTAGTTGAGAGTAAATTACCATCCGAATCAACTTGTCCCGTTTGTTCTAGATAATTTTCTATACCATCTCTAAAATTATCTTTATAAACAAAATCTTTCCCGGTATTATAGGGTGGATCAATATAAATCACTTTGATTTTATTATTGTATGATTTTTGAAGAAGTTTCAATACTTCCAGGTTATCCCCTTCAATATAAAGGTTTTCGGTGGTATCAAAGTTTTTGCTTTTCTCTTTGTTAGGACGTAGCGTACCTTTGGATGGCTGTTGGGTGCCAATAATGGCAGCTCTTTTTCCTGGCCACGTAAACGAGTAGCGCTCTTTTTCGCCGTCAACTTGTTCTCCGAGTATTGTTTGCAACATTTCAAAATCTATTTTATTCCCATCTGTCAGTATTTCGGGAAATAGTTCTTTTAATTTTTCTATATTTTGTTGGGTTAAATCAACTGATTCTTTTGAAACTGGGTTTAACATTACTTCAGCTCCTTCATTAATTGTTCTTTTTCCTGTTTTAATTCATGTATATTCAGATGTAACGGCAGTCGCTGGTTCATCTGCATCTCTTTTTGAGCTTGTTTCTGTAATTTAGCGATCTGTACATCAATTTCTTGTAGACGAGCCAAGTGTTTTTCACTTGCTATTTCTTGACTATCAACTTGAAAACTCTCTTTCAGCTCAATGGCAACCATTCTCTCAATTAGTGAGTGGTTTAGAGTCCTTAAATTTGTTTTATTAATGTTATTAAAGTTGAACTTTTCGTTATATTGATGCTGATGAATATTTTGGTTAGATTGATAAATTTTATCAACCACTAAATTAATTTCATTCGCATGCCGGTGGTGCTTTGCAAGCACCCATTCCCGTTTCTCACCTTGGTGAAAAATGATGACTAGAGGATAGGGAATAATTTGAGCAAATATCCGGTAAAGTTCCTTTTGTTTCTGCCACGCTTTCAACTTGATTGCATACAGATGGATTTCTTCATACTTCTCGTTTTCGTCTTCATACGACGGTATTTTGGTGTTCCTTGGAGTGATCGTCGCAAGTATCCGAATACCGTAGGACTCAATCGTCTCTTCACACAGCTTCCGTTGTTTTGGTGTCAGTCTCTGCGCCAGTTGATTGAACGGCAAGTTCCGTAAAAACCAAGCGTCTTTCGGTATCGATAACTCATTTAGAATTGCTGTTTCATCCATGAACTAATCCCCTTTTATGATTAAAAATGAAATAAGCTCTAAATCATCCGTGCCTAAATGAAGCGTTTGTTGGCTGACAGTCCCTCCCGGCGTAAAGAAACTATCAAAAAAAGATTCTTCCTGAACATTCATGACTATATCCATGGCCTGTTTTAATAAATCCGTATAGATTCCCATATCTTGACCATCATCCGTTTCCCAGTTGAAGATTTCCACCAGGTCTGGATAAGGTGTATCTTTACCAAGACAGACTTTGCGATAAACATCCAATATTTTTTTGGAACTGGTGTAATGTAACTTCGCTTCACCGTAATTATTTACATACAAAAGGAAGTAGGGCGATAAGCTATTATTGTTGTCGACCTCGAAATCTTTCTGCTGCTTGAAACAAAAAATGACTCCTGAGGTTATTCCCCCCAAGTCGGAATCCTTGGCAAGAGCATACATCCCCTTTGGTGCCTTCTCCAGCTCTTCTCCGTATTCTTTCAATGCAGCTGACAAATCCGTTTTGAATTCGGTGAATGTTAAATCCGTTATCGATATACCGCCGGAAACATCCTCCAAATTTACCACTTCATCTTGGAGAGCCTTCAGTTGGTTCCGGCGGTACTCCAGATCATTCATCCCTTTGCCGGAAGAATCCAGTATGTTTTCTTCCCCGGTAGCAGACGTATTCAAGATGACCATCCGCCCCCGGACGCGGTCTTCCAGGTTTATATATTCATCCAAATCCATATTCGGCCAAAAGTTAACCAACTGTATTTTATCATTGGTTGATCCGATCCGGTCAATCCGCCCGAACCGTTGGATGACCCGCACTGGATTCCAATGAATATCATAATTTATTAAGTAATCGCAATCCTGGAGGTTTTGGCCTTCGGAAATGACATCCGTCGCAAACAATATGTCAATCTCTTCTGTTAGGTGCGGAAATATTTTTTCTCGGTCTTTTGACACAGGTGAGAAGTTTATAAGAATTTCGTTATAATCATTGGCCCGCGTGCCCTTCATGGTGGTTTTGTTGTTTCCGGCCCCACCGGACACTATGGCACTGTTTATGCCATGTTTCTTTAGTTCCGGGGCTAGATGACGATACAAGTAGTCAACGGTATCCGCGAAAGCGGAGAAGATGATGATTTTTCTGTTCCTGGGATTAAGTGGATGGGTCAGTTTATGTTCGATTTGCTCTTTCAGCTTTACCATCTTGGCATCTCGTTGCACATCTACTTGAACCGCGCGACGATGCAAATCACTGAGGATCTCCAAATCATACTCCAAATCCCCCAACCATTTCACGTGATCGATGTCTTTAATTTTAATTTGGATATTGTCAGTCCCCACTGTGATCATGTCAAGCTGTTCATCATCGAAGTCCTCGAGTTCGGCAAATTCACTTTGCAAGCTGCCCAAATTGGACCTTAACGTTTTGATAATCTTTTCCTGCTTCTCAATTAAACGACTCAAGGTCAGATTGAAAGAATTAATCGAACTCTCTAGCCTTTTAAAGAGATTCACTTTCATCAAAGCAACAATGGCAGCCTCGCGGTCCACCTGCTTAAATATTTGCTTACCGTCCTTCACTTGAGTGTCATACATCTCCTCATAATGCTTCCGTCTGGAAGGCAAAATGTAACTCATCGGTTTATAAACACTGAACGTCAAGTTGCTTAATATATCATTCACTTCATTCATTCCCAAAAACTGATTGTCCGTATCTACGGCCGTTTTTATTGAGATTGGTTTTAGCCGTGTCGGAAACTTGCCAATGTCGTCAATATTATAATAGCGTTCAATATGTTTTCTACTCCGCGCTATTGTTAACAAATCGAGGATTTGGAAATATCCGGGGTTGACCATTTCAAGGAATTTACTAGTCGTTCTTTGTTCCGCTGGCAATTCCGTCCACTTGTTGTAGCTCTGTTGAGCTGACCGGAGCGTTTGATCGATGGAGGATATCCCATGTGTTTCCAGCGCGTCATCGTTGTCTTCCGTGATAAAGGCGATTTGATTTTTGATGTCGTTCATTTTGTTGTTGACGGGTGTCGCAGACAGCATGAGTACCTTCGTCTTAACCCCGCTTTTTATGACGTCTTCCATTAAACGCTGATACCTTGTCTTGCGATTCTTATGCGGGTTGTTATTGCGGAAATTATGCGACTCGTCGATAACAATCAGGTCATAGTTTCCCCAATTCAAGGTCTCCAACCGGATTTCCCCAGACAAACCTTGCTCCCTGCTCAAATCGGTATGGTTCAAGACATCGTAGTTGAAACGATCCGCACTCAAAATATTCCGCTTATCATTTTGCGTGTATACCGTCCAGTTATCCCGCAATTTTTTCGGCGCAAGCACCAACACCCGGTCATTGCGCAATTCATAATACTTGATGACGGCCAACGCAGAGAACGTCTTGCCAAGACCGACGCTGTCAGCCAGGATGCAGCCGTTGTACTTCTCGATTTTATCGATAATGCCTACGACACCATCTCTTTGGAAGGGATACAGTTTATTCCAGATAACAGAATCTTTGAAATTGGTCCCTTCTTTAATGACCTTATCCGCATCCAATTCCTCAAGTTGATTTGAAAATACATTGTATAAGGTCACGTAGTATAACCATTGAGGCGAATTTTCTTTATAAATCAAGCTGACTTGTTCCAGCACTTCATTTGTAATGTCTTGGGCTTTCTTTCCATCTTGCCAAAGCTGTTCAAATTCTCTCATGGATTGCATTACCAGGACATCTGCATCAGTAATAACAGGATAACTTGCGTCACGGTTCGATACGGTCAGACCCAATCCGTCTGCTGTGAAATCAATTTCTGACTGCAAGTGGATATCGCCATGTCCTTGGTTTTCGACCAGCAATTGCTTGGGAAATTTCGTGTCTCCCGTCATGGTCTTAAACCGTGCTTTTTCATGGATCCACTCTGTGAGTCTCTTTGCGATGGTAGGCGACATCATCCTGTTGCTTAATTGAATTTCGTACTTGTTGCCATCGAAGGTCGGGTAATCCGTCGACTGGCTGTTGTTATTTAGATGATATTGACGCTTCAAATCTTTCTCTTCTTTGATGAACGTTGGTTTTGTATAGATAAAATCAAATGATTCAACTTTATCCAGCACTTTGCTTAAAGCATCATATGCATACAAACTGAAATATGCTGATGCAATCGCGACTTTCGCGCCACTTTTTATTTCTTTTAACAATAAATTGGCCAGTGTGTTATCGCCTTTATTATCAACGAGCTTTATATCCATACAAGCCTCCATAAATATTTTGTAATCATTTATTAATAATTATATCAAAGATACGAATTGTTAGCACCTTATTACCTAGATTCCCAAAAAATTATAACGTGGTCGGGGGCACAACACCTAAGGTGTTATATAATTGCGACTGCTTCTTCGTAACCTCACCCACTCGCAATGCACTGCCTGGATTTTCAAACGCCTCAATGACATCCAATTCGTCCAGTAGTTCCTGCATCGTGTAATTTTTATACAGCTCTTTTTCGGACATCTGCTTTTTGATGTACGATAAATAGATCAATGCAATGAACTGTACGAATAATTTTCCTTCAAGCGAACTTTCTGATGAAACGGCTGTGCGCCGTAAATTCAGCCGCTCTTTAAGATTTCCAAAGGCTTTCTCAACGATGTCTTTGTTACGGTACAAGTCTAAAGCTGCGATGGGATCCTTGATTTCATTGCTGATGAGGGCAAAGAATCCGTAGTCTTTTTCCGCTTGGGTAATGGCTTTTTGTTTTGGGGTTACCTTTGTCCCGCGCTTTGGTGTTGAAGTGATTTCGAAGTATTTAGCGTACTGCTTTTCGTGTTCCGCTTTGCGGTTCCCGGAAACTAGTTCTGCTTCGAGCCGATCAAGAAGCGTATTGAAACGGTTCTCGTGCTCCAGTGCTTTTTCACCACTAAAATAAAGATGCAGGTACATCCGTCTTTTGCCTTCAATCACATCGCCTTTGTACGGCCGTTTCTGTGAGTACTCCCAGTCTATCGTCGCAGTATGGCTGTAAAGTTGATAGCTGGCATTGTAATTAGCGCGTGTGCGGATGTTATCTCGAACCTTGTTCAGTTCTTCCTGCACGTATTTAAGGGATACTTTTGTGGCCATCAAAAATTTCAAATGATTTTGGTACAAGGCATCGATATTTTCCTTGCTGTAAAACCCTCGGTCCATTACGAGTTTGACCTTGCTAAAACCAAGATTGCTTAGATCGGCAAGCAAGTGCTTCACTGTTTTGACGTCGCTTATGTTGCCTGCTAACTTGCGGTAGTAAAACGGCAATCCAGATTCTTCACCAAACAACAAAGCAAGATTGATTTGTGCAAGCGGATCGTGGTCCTTATTGATACCATATTTGACTTGCTTAAGGGCTTCTGAATAGGAGGAAACACTAGTAGTATCATAAGACCAATATTCATTCTCCGTCCGTCGCTTAGCCTGCAGGCTGAAAAAACAATTTTTAGTTTCTTCCGTAACCGATGCAAACAGATCGCTGCTTCTTTGCGACGGAATACAGCTGCCGTAAGGATGGGAATGGGTGCGATCACACTTTGGAAAACGAAGCATTGTATCCTGGATTCCCGGAGACACCTAACTAGGAACAAATGCAAAACCCGTCAAATCAAGGTTTGGACAGTATTTTGAGGTTCGATTCACCTAGTTATGTGTTAAACGCATAACTAGGGAGAAA
>RRZT010557864.1_pt1 | contig 10723 bp, 6 predicted proteins | sample 2165551 | NCBI WGS metagenome assembly RRZT01 (sample SAMN10456910, study PRJNA506462) | wastewater metagenome | biome: wastewater; feature: sludge; material: wastewater sludge; isolation source: wastewater sludge with Escherichia coli K12::gfp cells carrying plasmid... | place: USA: Moscow, Idaho ...
GAAAAAAAGAGTACTTGCAGTAGTGATGTGTGCATTAATGGCAGGAACAGCATTCACCGGATTCAAGGATGCAGGAGATGATAAAGAACTTGTACTTTTTACATGGGAAGGAATGTTCCCGCAGGAAGTTCTGGATGATTTTGAAAAAGAGACAGGAGTTAAAGTTGTTTATTCAAACTTCGATACAGATGAAACCATGCTTGAGAAGCTTTCCATGGCAAAGGGCGGCGACTATGATATCGTGATCGCAGATGATTATATTCTGGAAACTGCGATCCAGGAAGGACTTGCAGAGAAGCTTGACAAGGATTCTCTGGAGAATATCGGGAATATCAACCCATTATATCAGGGACAGTTCTATGATCCAGACGATGAATACACAGTTCCTTACGGAGCAGGCATCCCGCTGATCGTTTATGATCCGGAACAGGTGGATATTGATATCAAAGGATATAAAGACCTCTGGGATCCGTCTCTTGAGGACAGCATTGCACTGACTGCAAACTATCGTGTGCTCAATGGTATCACCCAGCTTTCCATGGGCGAGAGCATGAATGAAGAGGACGTTGACGTGATCAAGAAGACAGGAGAGAAGCTTCTGGAACTTGCTCCGAATGTACGTCTGATCCAGGATGACAATACACAGAATGCACTTCTCAACGGAGAAGCAAGTGTTGCATTTCTTTATACCTCTCAGGTAACAGCTGCTCTGGCTGAGAATCCTGATCTGAAGGTGGTATATCCGGAAGAAGGACTTGGATTTGGTATTATGGGTATGTTTATTCCAAGTGAAGCGCCGGATAAAGATGCGGCATATTCTTTCATGGATTACATCATGCAGCCGGAGGTTGCAGCGAAATGCACAGACTATATCGGCTATTACAGCACAAATAAAGCAGCAGATGAGCTGGTAAATCCGGATCTGGTAGTTCCGGATGACGTTACAAAGGGCGAGATCGTCCAGAATGTAAGCCAGGACGCAGACGCACAGTATCAGAAGAACTGGACTGAATTTAAGGCTGCCTGCGACTAAGGGGTTAATCAACTAAGGAGTTAATATGGATGTTTACAAGGGAACCGGTGCCTTTTCCGGAATTGCCATCGGTAAGATACTGTATTATCATAAAAGCGAATATCAGATGCGCCAGTACGAGATCACAGATGTGAAAACAGAGCTGAATATTTTCCGGCAGGCGCGCACCAGAGTCATGGAACAGCTGGAGGATTTATATGAAAAAAACTGCATAATTCAGGGAACCCAGGCAGAGATTTTTCTCAGACAGAAGAATCTGCTGGAGGGAAAAAGCTTTCAACGTGCCATTGAGAGTGTCATACAGAGTGAAAAAGTAAATTCTGCCTATGCAGTAATGACTACAAGGGATGAGATGCTTAAGACTTTCAGAACTCTGGAAGAGCCTGCGATTAAAGAACGGCTGGATAATATGCGGGAGATTTCCGACCGCCTGATCGGTGAACTGGGAGGTATCTCTCCCAGGATAGATCTTGGGGATGAGCCTGTGATCGTTGTGACGGAGAGTATCACGCCAACAGAACTGATGGAGATGGATAAGGATAAACTGATGGCTATTGTTACCCATCATGGTTCCGACATGTCTCATGCTGCCATTATGGCAAAAACAATGAATATACCGGCTCTGCTGGAAATTGACACAGATTCGGAGTGGGACGGACGGCAGGCTATTGTGGACGGATATACCGGAACTTTGTATATTGATCCGGATGAAGAGGTAAAAAAAGAATATGAGATCCGCAGGCAGGCTGATAAAGAAGAAAGAGAAGAGCTTCTGAAATTAAGGAGAGAACCGGATATCACAAAAGATGGCAGAAAAATTGAAATCTATGCCAATATCGGAAATATGGACGACCTGAACAGTGTGCTGTATTACGGAGCTGCCGGGATTGGTCTTCTGCGCAGTGAATTCCAGTATCTTGGAAGAGAAAATTATCCTCGTGAAAATGAGCTGTTTCTTGCATACAAAAAGATTGCGGAGACCATGGGAGAAAAGCTCACTGTGATCCGTACGGCAGATCTCGGAGCAGACAAGCAGGCAGAATATCTGAATATCCCGGACGAGACAAATCCGATCATGGGGAACAGAGGAATCCGTCTCTGCCTTGACAGAAAAAGAATGTTCAAGGCACAGCTTCGGGCAATTTTCAGGGCGAGTGCATATGGAAACCTGGCGCTGATGTATCCGATGATCAGCTCAGAAGAGGAAATGGATGAGATTGAAGAAATTATCCGGGAAGTAAAGATCGGGCTGGATGAAAAAGGAATTCCGTATAAACATATTAAGACAGGAATCATGATCGAGACTCCGGCAGCAGTCATGATCAGCCGGGAGCTTGCCAGAAGAGTGGATTTCCTGAGTCTTGGAACCAATGACCTGAGTCAGTATACACTGGCGATGGACAGACAGAATCCGCTTCTGCGCAAGAAATATAATGACCATCACCCGGCAGTGCTGCGTATGATTCAAATGGTGATCGAAGCGGGACATGCAGAAAACAGACGTGTCTGTATCTGCGGGGAACTTGCAGCAGACACTGCCCTGACAGAAGAATTTCTGAGGATGGGTGTGGACTGTCTCTCTGTAGTGCCGGCATGTATTTTGCCGGTAAGAAAAGCACTGAGACAGGTGGATCTGTCCGGAGATGATAAAGGTGCGTGAATTTGGTGAAAAGTAAAGTGGTATTACTTCCCTGCCGGGAATATGATGAAGAAAAAATCTATATGCTGCTGAAACAGGGGCTGGATTTTCTGGGTGGAGTGGAGACTCTGATTCCAAAGGATGCGAAGATCCTGCTGAAGCCGAATCTGCTGAAAAAAGCAGAGGTAGAGAAAGCAGTGATCACACATCCGGTTGTAGTAGGAGTTTTTGCGGGAATCCTGCGTGAAAGTGGGTATGAGAATATTGTGCTTGCAGATTCCTGCGGTCATGGAACCACTCAGGCAGTGATCCGCGGAACAGGAATGGATACTTATCTGGAGAAATATCATATTCCGGCTGTTGATTATTCTGAGGGCGTGAAAACTGCTTATCCGCAGGGAGTCCAGGCAAAGGAATTTATCCTGCCAAAAGAACTGTTGGAGCAGGACTGTGTGATTTCCCTGAGCAAGATGAAAACACATGCATTAGAACGTATCACCGGTGCGGTTAAGAACAGCTATGGGTTTGTATATGGATTCCATAAAGCGAAGGGGCACACGCAGTACCCGAGTGCAGACAGCTTTGCCAGAATGCTTATTGATCTGAATAAATGTGTGGCACCGAAGCTGTATGTGATGGATGGGATTGTGGCCATGGAGGGCAACGGACCGGGTTCGGGAGATCCGGTTCCTATGAATGTACTGCTGATGTCCACAGATCCGGTTGCACTGGACAGTGTATTCAGCCGTCTGGTTTATCTGAAACCGGAGATGGTTCCGACGAACTATCATGGCGAGAAAATGGGACTTGGTACATGGAAAGAAGAGGAGATTACCCTTCTGACACCAGACGGGGAGATTTCCATGGCAGAGGCAGTGAAAAAATACGGAAATCCGGCTTTTAATGTAGACCGCACAGAAGTGCGAAAGAATATCTGGACAAGAATGGCGGGAGCGTTAAACATTTTTCAGAAAAAACCATATATAGAAGCTGATAAATGTGTCCGCTGCGGGATCTGTGTGCAGAGCTGTCCGGTTCCGGGGAAAGCTGTGGATTTCAGAAAAGGCAAAGGAAAGCCGCCGGTATATGATTACAGAAAGTGTATCCGCTGTTTCTGCTGCCAGGAGATGTGTCCGAAGAAGGCAATCAAAGTGAAGTAGATGAAAAGCAGATAATAAAAAGCGCAACTGTTTATAGAATTGCCACGGTATTTTCGCAGGATCAGGACAGAGGAAAGCCGGACAATTACCAAAAAGCACATAACAGAGGATGAGAATATCTCGGATTGAGACAGATTCTATCCTAAGTTATGTGCTTTTTTGAGTCATATCCCTCTTTAACCGAATCAGGAAAGTTCCCTGCTTTGGCTGCGAATATTCGTTATTCGTCTGACTATGGCTGTCGAAGATACAAAATCTATCTTCCGAGGCTTCTGCTTATCTCGCGGATGAATTCCGGAGTAGTACCACAGCATCCTCCGACAACAGACGCACCATTTTCGATCAGAACCTTCATATGTTCTGCAAAGCTTTTGGCGTCCATACTGTAAATGGCATTTCCCTGATCATCAATCGTCGGCATACCGGCATTAGGTTTGGCGATGACAGGAATGGATACGTTCTCTTTGATATTGCGGACAACGGATACCAGCTGGTCAGGTCCTACAGAACAGTTGATCCCAACTGCCACAGCACCTGCACCCTCAAGGGCGATCGCAGCCTCCACAGCATTTCCTCCGCTGAAAATGCTTCCGTCAGCTTCTACGGTCATTGTACACATTACAGGAAGAGAACTTACGGATGCAGCAGCATCCAGTGCAGCAAGTGTTTCCTCGATATTGATCATGGTTTCCGCAGCGATCAGATCAACACCTGCATCCTCAAGAACCTTAATCTGTTCACAGTATGTTTCATATGCCATCTCATAGGTGAGATCACCGGCAGGCTCCATCATCTTTCCGGTTGTGGTAATATCACCGGCAACATAGACCTTATGTCCTACTGCCTCTCTGGAAATATTTACAAGTGCATGGTTCATTTCCGCAAGCTTATCCTGCAGTCCGTGAAGTCCGAGACTGTAACGGTTTCCGCCGAAAGTAGGTGCGTATACGATCTGGCTTCCTGCTTCAACATAAGCCTTTTGCAGATTCTGCAGAACTTCTTTGTGCTCCATGATCCATGCTTCTGTACAGATTCCTCTTGGCATTCCGGCGGCCATAAGATTGGAACCGGTAGCACCGTCGAGCAGTACAACATCCTGTGTCAGCTTCTGAAATTCTTCTCTAGTCATGGAAATTTCCTCCTGTGTTTTTCTATGAAAGTCCTGAGTGGCTGCCATGAATCAGTCATGTCTGCATGGGTAAATTCGTGGATACCGGACAGGATGACTTTCATATACTGTGACATTATAGCACAGCTTTCAGGATAAATGGAGAAAATTAATAAATTTTTATTTCATATGATGCAGTAAAAATTTCATCCTTGTCCAGAGTGTTGATATATTTCTTTTCCGGAAGCTCGCCCTTAAATCCAAAATCATCACAGCGTCCCATCCATGGTTCCAGACATACAAAAGGAGAACCCGGGACGGACCAGATGCCAAAGCTTGGAAATCCATGACAGATCAGTTCCACATAAGGAGTTCCGTCAGGGAAAGCGATGCCGGCCTTTTCAATCTGGTCATCAAAAATAAGGGCATCTTTGTCAAACATGTGAGCATCAATAAGGCAGGAACCATTCTCAAGCTCCAGTGTATAAGCTTTATCTGCGACCGCGGTGCCTGATGACATGTCGATCAGCAGATAGGAGAGGGAATCCCGGCCGTCGAAAGTAAGATGATATTGCTCCTGGGAGCCAATTCCTCCGGCAGGTACATTGAATGCAGGATGGCCGCCAATTGTAAAATACATGGTTTCATCATTAAGGCTGATCACTTCCCAGCATACACTGACCTGGTTCTTCTCCAGAACATGCTTGATCTTCAGCTCAAAATCATATGGATAATTTTCTCTTGTGGCATCAGAAGATTTCAGCCTATGGGTGATGGAATCAGCAGTCATATCCACGCAGGTAAATTCGCTGTCCCTGGCAAACCCATGCTGACTGGAGGGATATTCGACTCCATTAATACGATAGTGATCCTCAAAATGACGTCCCACATTAGGGAAAAGAACCGGTGCGTGGCGTTTCCAGTAAGCCGGATCTGCCTGCCAGATCACTTCTCTGTTATGTACTTTATCAAAAATGCTGCAAAGCTCAGCACCATGATCGTCTACAGATACTCTAAGATAGTCGTTTTCAATTGTATGGATCATAAATGAATCCTCCTTGATCGATAAATATTGTGTAACTGTTCAGCTGGCAGTATTCTGCAAATCACCGAAGGTGATTTGAAATGCATTTTGGTTCGTAACTGCGAAGGTACCGAATAGTCACGGACATTGATGTCCGGCAATTTTAAAAAAGGTTTTGATTGCTATAAGTTGATGCCGGAATCAATCTGTCTATAAGTATAACACATGGGCCGGATTAATTATAGTTATAAATATACAAAAATAGATCTGAAATGTCGTGGTAAATTGAAAAATACACTGATATAGTGACGAAATACAGAAATCATATGTGTAAAAACCACAATAAATGATTGACGAATAAAAAAATATTTGTTACAATTTACCTCAACGAGTCCTGCGGGACCAGAGCGTGTCTGAAAAATTGTGACGCACATCTTGCGTAAAGCATTTTTCAGACACACTCTAAGACATAATGAACAAAACGTGAAAACAAGGAGGTCATTGCTATGGCGAAAAAAAGAAATATCATTGTTGGACAATCAGGAGGACCTACTGCAGTAATCAATTCCAGTCTTGCCGGAGTTTATAAGAATGCCATTGAACGAGGATTTGACAAAGTATACGGAATGCTTCACGGCATTCAGGGACTGTTGGATGAACAGTATATTGATCTGTCAACACAGATTCATTCAGAACTGGATATCGAATTACTCAAGAGAACACCATCTGCATTTTTAGGTTCCTGTCGTTACAAGCTTCCTGAGATTCACGAAGATAAAGCAATTTATGAGAAAATTTTTGAGATCTTAAATAAACTGGATATCTATGCGTTTATCTACATTGGCGGAAATGATTCCATGGATACGATCAAGAAACTGTCTGATTATGCGATTCTCACAGGACAGACTCAGAAGTTCCTTGGTGTTCCGAAAACAATCGACAATGACCTGGCGCTGACAGACCATACACCCGGATTCGGAAGTGCTGCAAAATATATCGGCGCATCCACAAAAGAAGTGATCCGCGATGCACTGGGACTTACTTATAAGAAAAATATGATTACGATCATGGAGATTATGGGACGTAATGCCGGATGGCTTACAGGTGCCACAGCACTGGCAAAATCTGAGGACTGCGACGGACCGGATTTGATCTATCTGCCGGAAGTGCCTTTTGATGTTGAGAAATTCCTTGCAAAAGTAAAAGATCTTCTGAATAAAAAAGCATCTATTGTAATCGCAGTTTCCGAGGGAATCAAGCTGGCAGACGGAAGATATGTATGTGAGCTTGGAAGCGTGGGAGACTATGTGGATGCATTTGGACACAAACAGCTTCAGGGAACAGCCACTTATCTGGCAAACTTCCTGGCAGCGGAGTGCGGATGCAAGACAAGAGCTGTTGAACTTTCCACATTACAGAGAAGTGCTTCCCATATGGCATCCAGAGTGGATATTGATGAAGCATTCATGGTAGGTGGTGCTGCAGTTAAAGCTGCAGATGAAGGTGACACAGGTAAGATGGTTGTTATCGACCGTGTTTCCGATGATCCCTACATGGCAGCTACAGGTATCTACGATGTACACAGAATCGCAAATGAGGAGAAACTTGTTCCGAGAGAATGGATGAATAAAGATGCTACAAACGTAACTAAGGATTTTGTAGACTATATTAAACCTCTGATCCAGGGAGATTATCAGCCTATTATGGTAAATGGTATGCCGAGACATCTGGTACTGAACATGAAAAAAGGCAGAAAGAAATAATTGATAAAAATTATAAACGGGCAGCCGGGCAGATCAACTTATCTGTTTTGCTTCCCGTTTTTTCCTGTTATATATGAGATGTGAGAGAAAAATGCAGATAAAGACCAGAATAAAGGACTGAGAAAACCTTAACAATAATAAGAATAATAAAATAAATCACTTTATGCAGAATGTATAAAAATTTTAGCTAATTTTAGCAGAATAACCTTGACGAAATGACACAAATTCTATAAAATAATTATGTGCGTATAAGAAACATATATTTACTTATGTGCGAAAGGTGTGGCTGTTCAGTTACTTCACAACAGAATGCTGAATAGTTACAAAAGAACAATAATTTAGGAGGAAAATGTAAAATGGCAAAATGGGTTTACATGTTTACAGAAGGTAACGCTAATATGAGAAACCTTCTGGGTGGTAAAGGTGCCAACCTTGCTGAAATGACAAACCTTGGTCTTCCTGTACCTCAGGGCTTCACAATCACAACAGAAGCTTGTACTCAGTACTATGAAGACGGAAGACAGATCAATGATGAGATCATGGCTCAGATCATGGAAGCAATCACCAAAATGGAAGGAGTTACCGGAAAGAAATTCGGTGACAAAGAAAATCCTCTGCTTGTTTCCGTTCGTTCTGGTGCGAGAGCTTCTATGCCAGGTATGATGGATACTATCCTGAACCTTGGTTTAAACGAAGACGTTGTTAACGTACTTGCTGAAAAATCCGGCAATGCTCGTTGGGCATGGGACTGCTACAGAAGATTCATCCAGATGTACTCTGATGTAGTTATGGAAGTCGGAAAGAAATATTTCGAAGAACTTATCGATGAGATGAAAGCTAAAAGAGGTGTTAAGCAGGATGTTGAACTTACTGCAGAAGACCTTCATGAATTAGCTGAACAGTTCAAAGCTGAATATAAAGCAAAAATCGGTGCTGATTTCCCAACTGATCCTAAGGAACAGTTAATGGGTGCTATCAAAGCCGTATTCCGTTCCTGGGACAACCCACGTGCGAACGTATATCGTCGTGACAACGATATCCCGTATTCCTGGGGTACAGCAGTTAACGTACAGATGATGGCATTTGGTAACATGGGTGATGACTGTGGTACAGGTGTTGCCTTCACACGTGACCCTGCTACAGGAGCTAACGGTCTGTTTGGTGAATTCCTTACAAATGCTCAGGGTGAAGACGTTGTTGCCGGTGTTCGTACACCTATGCACATCTCCGAAATGGAACAGAAATTCCCGGAAGCATTCGTACAGTTCAAACAGGTTTGCGAAACACTTGAAAAACACTACAGAGACATGCAGGATATGGAGTTTACTGTAGAGCATGGTAAACTGTATATGCTTCAGACACGTAACGGTAAGAGAACAGCTCAGGCTGCTTTAAAGATCGCTTGTGACCTTGTTGATGAGGGAATGAGAACAGAAGAAGAAGCTGTAGCTATGATCGACCCACGTAACCTTGATACTCTTCTTCACCCACAGTTTGATGCTGCTGCTCTGAAAGCTGCTACACCAATGGGTAAAGGCCTTGGCGCTTCTCCTGGAGCTGCTTGCGGTAAGATCGTATTCACAGCTGATGACGCTGTTGAATGGGCTGAAAGAGGAGAGAAAGTCGTACTTGTACGTCTTGAGACATCTCCGGAAGACATCACAGGTATGAAATCTGCTCAGGGTATCCTGACAGTTCGTGGTGGTATGACATCTCACGCAGCAGTTGTTGCCCGTGGTATGGGTGAGTGCTGTGTATCCGGATGCGGTGATATCGCTATGGACGAAGAAAACAAGAAATTTACACTTGCTGGTAAAGAATTCCACGAAGGAGACTTCATCTCCATCGATGGTACAACCGGTAACATCTACGACGGAATCATCCCGACTGTAGACGCTACAATCGCTGGTGAGTTCGGACGCATCATGGCATGGGCTGACAAGTACAGAACAATGAAAGTTCGTACAAACGCAGATACTCCTGCAGATGCTAAGAAAGCTGTAGAGCTTGGTGCAGAAGGTATCGGTCTTTGCCGTACAGAGCATATGTTCTTCGGTGAGGGACGTATCGATGCATTCCGTGAAATGATCTGCTCCGAAACAGCAGAAGAGAGAGAGAAAGCACTTGAAAAAGTTCTTCCATATCAGCAGGATGACTTCAAAGGTCTCTTTGAAGCTCTGGAAGGTAACCCTGTTACTATCCGTTTCCTGGATCCGCCTCTTCATGAGTTCGTTCCTACAGATGAAGCTGACATCAAGAAACTTGCAGATGCTCAGGGCAAAACTGTAGATCAGATCAAGACTATCATCGCTTCTCTTCATGAGTTCAACCCGATGATGGGACATCGTGGATGCCGTCTTGCTGTTACTTATCCTGAAATCGCTAAGATGCAGACAACAGCAGTTATCCGCGCAGCAATCGAAGTTAAGAAAGCTCATCCGGACTGGACAATCAAACCGGAAATCATGATCCCACTTGTTGGCGATGTAAAAGAGCTTAAATATGTTAAGAAATTCGTAGTTGAGACAGCTGATGCTGAGATCAAAGCCGCTGGTTCTGATCTTCAGTATGAAGTTGGTACAATGATCGAGATCCCGAGAGCAGCTCTTACAGCTGATGAGATCGCTAAAGAAGCAGACTTCTTCTGCTTCGGTACAAACGACCTTACTCAGATGACATATGGCTTCTCCCGTGATGATGCAGGTAAATTCCTCAACGCATACTATGACGCTAAGATCTTCGAGAACGATCCATTTGCAAAACTGGATCAGGTTGGCGTTGGCAAGCTGATGAAGATGGCTATCGAACTCGGCAAACCGGTTAACCCGAACCTTCACGTAGGTATCTGTGGCGAGCATGGTGGAGATCCGTCTTCTGTAGAATTCTGCCACAAGATCGGTCTTAACTATGTATCCTGCTCACCATTCCGTGTACCGATCGCTCGTCTTGCAGCAGCACAGGCAGCTATCGCTGAGAAGAATGCATAATTAACATAA
>RRZT012419538.1_pt1 | contig 10721 bp, 10 predicted proteins | sample 2165551 | NCBI WGS metagenome assembly RRZT01 (sample SAMN10456910, study PRJNA506462) | wastewater metagenome | biome: wastewater; feature: sludge; material: wastewater sludge; isolation source: wastewater sludge with Escherichia coli K12::gfp cells carrying plasmid... | place: USA: Moscow, Idaho...
ATGCTGTATCTTGCATCATTCCTGGACCAACCGGTCCGCGGCAAGACCAACGAAATCATCGGCCGGCTCGAAGACCTGATCGTCCGGGTTGGGGAAGATCGGCTTCCCACTTAAGCCGGGACAATCTCTAACTTCAATGGGTTATGCACAACCCGGTGGCGGGACTTCCTCGGTAAGGGAAGTTCCCCCATCTGGTTGAGCAGCCAATCGAAAAGATCAGGGAAAGAGGTGCTAAACAGACGTTCGGCTGCGATAGTGCCGTCACTACGTCTCACCCCATAGTTGTGGATAACCGTTAGCGCAGCCAGGCGGCATTTCGTCAGACCTCGCCCGTTATGATACAACTGGGACAAGCGGCCATTGCGCCCTTCGACGGCGGAGGAGCTGCGATGGAACTGTCGCACCATCCATTCCCCCCATTCTAGCCAGCGCTGCAACTCACTCTCGGAGAATCCCGAATGGAACGGGTCTGCTTTCCAGGCCTCTAATGCTCGCTGCCAAGCCTCCTGATACCGTTTCCGGTGAACCCTGTTTTGCGTTTTCCGCATTTGGTAGTGCCAATAGAGTACGGGCAACAGCTTGCTCGTCAGCCATTGCCGAGTCGCTTCATCCAGAGACCAGCCCAGCAGGATTTCTTCTACCCAAAGCCACCAAAAGCTGACGTGACTCGATAAGGCGCCGATCTGGGCACGGAACTTCTTCAGGGCGGAACGGGTATCCTGGATCCCTTGTTGCGCCGCCAGAGTTTCCAGGGCCTGTGCTCGCGTTTCCAGTCCTGCCACTACGCTCTCCGCCGTCGTGCGAGTATTCTCCTCCAGGGAGAAGGGATGGATTTCCTCGGCGATTCCCAGCAACTGCTTCTGGTACTCTTGCTGCGCCTGTTCCACTTGCGCGCGGGCTTCCCAGGCACAGGCCTGTTGTGCCGCCAAAGCCGCCTTTTCCTCGGTACTGGCTCCGCGCGACGGCTGATCAAGGGCCTTCTGGGCCAGTTCGCAGCACTGATCCGCCTTGGCTTTTCGACGTCCCAAGGCCGGTGACAACCAGCGACTGAGGCCATATTGCTCGTGGAACGTATCCGCGCCCGAGGTACACTCAAAGCCTGTGACCGCTAATTTGATCAGGGCCTTCGCCCGGTCACTGATGGCGTGGTTGACTTCGATACCCAGTGCTTCCAGGCGCGGGGTCACCTGGGCAAACCAGGTATCGAAACCCCGGTCCTTCTGAATCGACTCCAGCAATAGGTAGCCCGAGGACAAATCCATCAGCACCAAGATCAGAATCTCCCCAAAGAACGTCTCATCCGCGGCCACCACCGCTTGGCGTGTCCGCGTCGGTACCGAGGCTTCACACTGTTGCTGAAACAGGGGCAACAGCGCTTCCATCCGGCTGAGTTGGGTCTGCAAGGCGCTGGGAGACACCCCCACATGGGTATGAAGGCGGATCAATTGGAAGAAATCCGACAAGGCACCCGCCCCCACATGATGTTGCAGCCCGAACGTGTACAGCACAGCAAATACCAGCAATCTCAGCCATGCCTCCCCCTCTTCGGTTTCCCAAAACCCCGATTCAGGATGTCGGTTCCTACGGGCTTGCGCTTGCAGGTGGCGATGAACACTGCTTTTCGGGCGATGAATTAATTCCCCCACTGCACGCAGGCTTCGTTTTCCCTGGTCTGTAAGTGCGGCAAAAATGACGCGGCTGGTTGTCCGTATGGCTTGAGTCGTAGAGTTTTTTTGTCATAAAACTGATGATACAGGAGATGCGGCAACCAGTTCCCATCTCCTCAGATCCCTTCATCCTCAGACTCTATCGGTAGCATGACTGTCCCGCTTTAAGTGGGAAGCCAAAAATTTAGTACGGTTTTTTCAAGTGGTTGTTTTGAATTGACTTTTCGATGGGCTTGGGCGGGTTTCGCGTTGGCGTGTGCTTTGGTTTCGTGAGGTACGCCATCGCGAAATGTCCGGTTGGTGATGCGCCGAAATGGCCAATAGCGATCCACTCCGCTTCACCTGGCACATGATTTGGGTCGTCCCGGCTACAGGCATCGGCATCGAACTTCAGGGCGTCGCAGCCGCCGCCAACTTGGGCGACAGCCCTTTCAACAGATCCAGAACCACCTGTCCGAGGCCCTCCAAGTCGAGGCTGATGCTCACCTTGTCTGTGCTGACGGTGACGCGCCTCACCATCGTCTGAACCAGATCGTGGCGAACGTCGAACACAAGCATGTCCCATACAGCGTCGATGTTGGCCAGCATGGCAAGCACGGCGGCCCCCTTGTAGCGCGGGTGCTGCTGTACCGATTCGGGCAAATTTCCCAGCCAGGATGCTGGCGCTCGAAGCTGGCCTCTCAGGTATTCGATGATCACTGCCTCCAGTTCACCCGCGGGGCAGCGCGGAAGTCCGGAGGCGGCAGCGCCTTCTGCGATCTTGCTCTGGGGGACGTAGTAGGCGTAGCTACGGCCGTTGCGCACGCTGGAACGCCACGGCGAGTAGGCACGGCCGTCGGAGCCAAACACCAGCCCCTTGAGCAGGAAGTCTTGGTGTTTGTCCGACGCACGTTTTTTCGGACGGCGCCGGTCATCGAGCAAGGCATGGGCGCTTCCCCATAGGTCGGCCGCAACGATCGGCTCGTGGGCGCCGACATGCCACTTGTCGCCAGACTTCATTTCACCGATCAGCGTTCGGTTGTTGAGCAGCTTGTACAGGTAGTTCTTGTCGAGCGGCCGTCCGCCTCGCGCCCTGCCCGTCTTTGTCGTCCACGACTTGGTAGTCACGCCTTGTTCGCCGAGTTCCTGGAGCAGGTCGGTGATCGATCCCACAGCCACGAAGCGCTCGAAGATGTGCCGCACCACCCGTGCCTCATCCTCATTGACCAACAACTGCTGGCCGCGGGCCTCGTAGCCCATCGGCGGCACGCTGCCCGTCCACATCCCCTGGCGCCGCGTGGCGCGGATCTTGTCGCGGATGCGCTCGCCCGTGTTCTCCCGCTCAAATTGGGCAAAGGTCATCAGAGCGTTGATCGCCAGGCGACCGGCGGCGTCGTGGCTGTTGAGGTGCTGCGTGACGGAAACCAAGGTGACGTGGTGGCGCTCGAACATTTCCATCAGTCTAGCGAAGTGCGCCATGCTACGGCCCAGACGGTCGAGTTTGCAGACCACGACCATGTCAATCCGGCCGGCTTCGATGTCGGCGAGCATCTGCTGCAGCGCCGGGCGATCGAACGTGCTACCGGAAAAGCCTGGGTCGTCGTAAGAAACGGATATCGGCAGCCAAGTCAGGTGGTGCCGGCTGGCGATGTAGGCGTAACAGGCCTCCTGCTGAGCGTTGATGGAAGTGAACGCCGGGTCGGTCTCGCCTTCGCGGGAGGTGCGTGTGTAGACCGCACAGCGCAACGGGAATGGTGGCGACGAGGGGTCGACGTGGGTTGCCATCCCTCGATCATCTCAGGGATCGCTGTCGTTGGTCGAGCAGTCACAGTTCGCCAGTTCCTGCAGCTCGTCTTACTTGGGTACCAGTCATGGGTTCGGCAAGATTTTCCAGACACCTACCAGTAAGAAGATGAGGCGGGCTTTCATCGGGCAGGAGGTAGGGATTTGAGGAGCCAATACCCCTCTGCCGGCTTCTGCTGAGTGTGTATACTTGAGGCTGGGAGCCTTGGTGATGCCTCGATAGTTAATGTTCTTGACGCCATATGTGTCGAGGACCATAATCACTTTATGGCTTGGTCTGTTCTCCTGCACGACGACTTCGACGCAGAGTTCTCGGCGCTGGATGAGCTATTACAGGACGAACTGCTGGCGCACGCCAAGCTGCTGGCGGAGTTCGGGCCGAACCTGGGCCGTCCCACGGTGGACACCTTGAAAGGCTCGCGGCATGCCAACATGAAAGAGCTGCGTTTTGCCTGGCAAAGTGAAGTCTGGCGCGTGGCGTTCGCTTTCGATCCCTGGCGCCAGGCGATCCTGCTGGTCGGGGGCGACAAGGGCGGCGCGGACCAGCGGCGATTTTACCGGCGCCTGATTGCTGTGGCCGATGATCGGTACGACGATCATCTTGCCTCGCTCAACGCTAACGAAGCAAAGGAGTCCAAACATGGCAAGAAAACTCGATGACGTGATGGCAGCGCTTCCTGCGGAACGTAGAGAGCGTGTCGAGAAGCGCGCCATGGAACTGGCGACGCTCAAGGACTTGCGTATCGCGGCCGAGCAGACCCAGGAGGATCTGGCTGCGGTACTTGGCGTCGGCCAGGACACCATCTCCCGGCTGGAAAAGCGCAGCGACATGCTGCTGTCCACCCTGCGGCACTACGTGGAAAGCATGGGCGGCAAGCTAGAACTCGTGGCCCAATTCCCCAACCGTCCGCCGGTAGTGATCGAACATCTCGGTATCGAGAAAACACCTCGTCGGCGCACCGCCAGCACACGCTCCAGATCCGGTGGCTCGCCGGTTGCTGCTTGAGCAGGTAGCAATAGACCGACTGTTCACATTCCTTCTTGCCGCCAGGACACCGGCTGCAAACTGTCTGAACCAAAAACGAACGCCCCGCTCAACGCCTTGTTTTGCGGGGTTTTTCGTTTATACCTCCTGACTTCGCGAATTTGGTACGGAATTTTCAAGCTATTGGTTTTGCTTGAGTTTTCGAGTGGTCTTGGCGGGTTTTGCGATGACGTATGCTTTGGTTTGGTGAGCTACGCCAACGCGAAATTTCTGGTTGGTGATGTACGGCTGTCGGCCACAACCAGCCGTAGCAACCCCGAAAAATTGAGCCGCGCGAACGTCAGCTCACTCATCAGGTACCGGCCGCTCAGCCCTGTAGTAGGTCGGCCCGGTCCTCGGCCAAAGCTCCCATTTGTTTAGACATTGCTGAGTGGCGGGTTCGCAGTGTAAAGCGGTCTTCGCCTTGACTTGAAGGTATGGCCTGCTACCTCAGTATTAATTCTGATCTCGACAGCCGACAAAGCTGCGATCGTTGCGACGGGGCGTCCGGGGTCTGCGTGTACCTGGCGAAACTCTCGTCTTGGGTCGCCTGGCCGGCAAATACTCGCTGCCGACAACGGCCAAGATCAAAGCCAGCGTCGAAACCATCGTTTGGTGCCATCGCGATCAGTCCAGACCGGAATTCGCCAGCCGGCTCAATTGTGAGCACTGGTACGTGCTGCTGCCAACCTTGACCTGGTGCGAAGCCTCTCCCGACGACATTCACGGCTGATCCGGCCTCTCCATCGGCCACGAGCGAAGCCTATATTTCGAGTCTGCTCCGGTCGACCGCCCGCTTTCCCCGAAAATCAGCGGGCTGGACGGCACAGCATTTCGAGTCGCGCCACAACCACCGATCAGTCCGCAATCCGTAGTTGGTCCGGTTGCAGAATCAGAAAGCGCGCAAAGCGGTCCTCATCCCGGCTGCCGTCGTCGCTGACGATGATGATGCACTGCCGGCCATCGATGACCGCCGGGCTCACCCCCTCGGCATGCTCGAAACCGGACAGGCCGGCAACACTGACCCGGCGCGGGCGATCTTCGCTGCCACCACGCCAGAACCAGAGCCGGAATTCAACCTGTTCACGGGCAACGGGACCGGCGACGACCAGATAGCCGGCAAGAGAGGGCACCCAGGACATGCCGCGAATGCCGTTGCCGCCCAGATCGAGTGTCGTCAGGGTGGCGCCGATCCTCGGCCGCTCATCGGCGTCGAAGATGGCGCCGGGATTCTCGATGCTGGCGATGATCGCCCGCCCGTCGAGGAGCGGACTGCGAAATCCGATCAGCAGGCGCCTCTGGTCGGCGCTCATTGCCAGCGCCTCGATGTTCAACCCGCCCTCGCTCTTGACATCGCGTATCCCGGCAGAAGCGGCCAGTTCCGGGTGCGCGGCCGTCAGATCGCGCTTCAGGCTGCCGACTACCCTCGGATCGACGACGTTGTCGCCTTCGATGCGGAAGCGCACCAGTCTTTCCCTGGATTTCCGCTCATCGCCGTCGCTGTCACGGGAATGCGAGGTGATGGCGTAGATGTTGCCCGCTCTATCGGCGGTGACGCCTTCGAGGTCGTCAAGCTTCCAGAAATCGCCGTCACCCCACGACCAGAAAGGGGCGCTCAGGGCCGTGTGACTGACGTGGTCGCCAGTGATACGAAGGAGACTCAGCGCATGCTGCTCTTCGTCCTCGACAACGAGAAAGCGGCCGTCGGCGAGCTGCTGGATGCCGGACGGCTCGTAGGCCCCGGTCAGGGGTTGAAAGATCGGGATGTCATTTTGCGGCATTTCGGCGGTCTCCCATCACGATTGCCGGCGCCACCGGCGCGGCGCAATGCGCCCTCGGGCGCCCCGCTCCGGCTGCGCCGAAAAGGCAAGGCCTGTCAAACCATGCGGTTGATCTCCATGTCCTGCGGCCCGAATTAACAGTAGCACCGAAGGATAGGAATTACAAAGGCGGGTCGGCAATCCGCACGATCCAAGGATAGGAATTTCAATGCCCTTTTCCAAGAGTATTCGTGGCCATTGAATCGTGGTCAATCGTCGAATTGACGAGCGCAGGTCCTCAAAACCTCCTGTTCGGAAGCTCGCAGCATCATGCCTGAGGCCGAGCAAGCGACGATTTGGGTCACTTGCTCGGCGAGCATGTACGGGATTTTGTGTATTCGCCAGTGACCGCGAAGGCCGAACAGCATGTAGTCGTCAGAGCCCCATGACCGGCAGGTTTGTAATAAGTAAGCCGCCATAGCCCATGAAAACATCAGTCCGTTCAGGGTCGACACTGGAGATTCGCGTTTCTCGATAGCGGTCGTTGATCTCGACGTGGTGATCACCGGCAGCCCAGGGCCAGACGGTAGAATGCGGACTATGACGCGCTCCGATCTCATCGCCACCATCGCATCGCGCTTCCCAAACTTGATGGCGAAGGACGCCGAAATCGCGGTAAGGGAAATTCTTGACGCCATCGGGCACGTCCTGTCCCAAGGTGACCGAGTCGAAATCCGTGGCTTCGGAAGTTTCAGTCTGAACTACCGTCCGGCACGTACCGGGCGCAATCCGAAGACCGGTGACGCAGTTCCGGTTTCCGAGAAACCTGTCCCGCACTTCACGGTTGGCAAGGATCTGCGAGAGCGTATCCAGGCGTCAGCCCAGCGCACGCCGCGTCGGCAGGACACTTCGGATGTCGCCGAACAATGAACCGATGAATGCCGACGACCTGCAACTACCGGTGACCTACACCATGCCTTATGGTAAGTACCAAGGGCGACCTAGCTCTAACGGCTGGTCAGGCACAGATTGCCAATGGTTATTCGCTTAATATCACCGGCACCCGATGGTACCCACCCACGGGTGCCATCTCCCTCTCTGGCTGCTGGTCGGGCGCCAACTCAATGGTCTGCACCGACGCCAGCAATGCCTGCAACGCAATGCGTAGTTCCCAAGTGGCGAGCAGCCGCCCCGGACAGACATGCTTCCCGAGCCCGTAGACAAGGTTTGCTGCCGCGTTCCTCTCGGGGGCGAAGCGGTTGTTGTCGAAGACTGACTCATCACGGTTGGCCGAAGTCCAATTCAGCTTGACCCGGGCACCGCCTGGGATATCCTGGCCCCCAATGTGCACCGGGCAGGTGGTGATGCGTCGATTAGACACGAACGGGTCGTCGAGGCGCAAAATCTCATCGATGACCCCTTCCACTTCGCTGTCCGCGGCAGTACGTAGCCGCTCCGCAAGCCCCGGTTGCAGGGCGACATGGGCCACGAGTACGCCGATACACAGCGCGATGGATCCGAGGTCCCCTCCGGTCCAGTTGCGCAGGATCGAAACGAGCTCTGTCTCCGTCAGCAAGCGCCCGTCCACCATCTGGCGGCAAAGCCGAGTAGTCACGTCGTCGGGGGCCGTGCCTTCCATTGCACGGCGCGGCAGGATGACCGAGAGAATGATCCTGTCGAATTGTTCGGCCACGTCCGCCATCCAGGCACTGTCCCCGGAGCGCGTGGCGGTGTGGTTCTCCTCCATCCACGCCAGCAGCCGTGGTTCCAACTCGGCAGGCCAACCTAGCCATTTGCACTGGGCACGTACTGCGAATACGGCGCCGATGTCGCGCACGGCGTCCACCACCGCGCGTCTGGGCAAGTTTGCCATCAACTGGGTTGCGACACTTTCGAAGACCGGTACAAAGGGCTCCAGCGCGACGCGGCTTAAGTGCCGCTCGATAATTTCCCTATAGCGGGTGTGTTCCTCACCGTCCAAGCCGTTGGGAATCTGCAGGTAGCGAGAGACTTTGCTGGAGAACCGCTCGTGATCCAAAGCCGCTGCGACGACTTCGGCATACCTGAGCAGCACCCATTCGCCGACAAGGTTCCTGATCACTGGATGCTTGGGTCGCAACTCATCGGTGTAGGCGCGCAAATCGCGGCCGGCGGCGGATAAGTCATCTGGCATGTGGTCGGTCATGTTGGCTCCTTCACTAGCAAGCATACCTTGCCGCTAGTCAGTCGTCAGTAAACGGCTACGGCTATTGCACTTTGATAGCGGCCTTTTCTCTCGCGATGGTGTGACGGTCTGCAACGGGTCGGGATCCAAAATTACTTTTTTGCGGTTTCTGTATAACCGCAGAGTCACGTAGTCGAGTTCTTCGCGCAGGTGGTCAAGCCGTTGGAGATTCGGTTTCGCACCAGATAGCTCTGCCTCAATGGCGCATCGAAGTGCCTCTTCCTTGAGTTGCAGACCTTTACGGTTGAGGTCATCTAGCTTTCTTGAAAGGGGAGGCATCTGACGGCTCCTATTCAATGCCCAGCGAATACCATTTATCTGCCGCGTCGAAAGCGTCCGCTCCAACCGGTGGCGCGTCCGCTGTACCGCCCTCGCGATCTCCTCCAGGCACCCGTAGGTCCCATTCTCCAGCAGCTTCTGCCACCGAAACGCCCTGGCGATCGCCTTGATCATCGTGTTGTCGATCGTGGCCATCGGCGCCGGATTGCCCTGCGTGCCATCCGGCAATAGGATCACCTTGCGCCCACCCCGCAGCTTGAAGATCATGGGGAGATCAACAGAAATGACATCGCCGTCCATCACGCCACCTTTCTCGCAGGCATCACCGACTGGATCAGATCCTTCATGCCGGCCATCTTCATGTCGATCCTCAAACCCGTCGGGCTGACCGTCACCCGCGCCACCAGCAACTGAATGATCCGCGCCTGCTCGGCGGGGAAGAGTTCATCCCACACCGGCTCGATCGACTGCAGCGTCGTGATGACATCCTGCGCGTCTGCTGCGGGATCGAGCGCCACCACCTCGCGAATGGCCTGCGACATCATTTCGGGCGCCTGCAGCACCTTCCTGACCTGCGCAATCACCGCCGCCTCGATCTCGCCGGCTGGCACACGAGACACCGAGCACGCCTCCTTGCCAATCTTCATCGATGCCGTATTGACGTAGTAGCGATAGAATTTGGCACCCTTTTGGGTATACGCAGGAGTCATCGCCCAGCCGTCATCAGCAAAAATCAGTCCCTTCAACAGTGCCGGTGCCACGCCTTGACGGTTCTGCCGAGCACGTTGTTCCGGCTCCCCACGCCCCAGCATTGCCTGCACCTGTTCCCACACCACCCGATCCAGAATCGCCTCATGCTCACCGGCGAAGTGCTGGCCCTTGTACGCGGCGATCCCGATGAAGACCGGATTCTGGAAGAGCTTGTACAAATAGCCCTTGTCGATCAGCTTGCCGGCACGGGACTTGTCCTTGAGCGTCGTCCAGGACTTCGTCGTTACCCCTTCGGCGCGCAGTTCCCGGCACAGGGTGGTCATCGACCCGAGCGCGATGTACCGCTCGAAAGCCGCCGTTGTTGTAGGTCTCCGGTAGCGCCACCCAGCCTTCCGACTTCTGCGAGGTGATGTACGCTTCACAGGCATCGCGCTGCGCATCGAGCGAGTTGTAGTTCTGCTCCAGCCCTTCCTCGGTGGATTTCCGGGTGTAGATCGCACAGCGCAGTTTTCGGGTCATCGCGTTCATGATGGCCTCCTGGCGCGCAGGCCAAAGAACGCCCAGCCATTCCAGGTTGTGCCAGTAATCGCCTTGGCAATTGCCGACAGCGACTGATAGCGCTGGCCCTGAAATTCAAAATGCCCCGTCTGGACGATCACCTCGTAGGCCGTGCCCTGCCACTCCCGGATCAGCGTGGTCCCGGTCACCGGGCGGTCATCGACCCGCCGGCTACGGATCCGCGCCTTGCCGCCATCGAGCTGTTCACCCAACTGTTCGAGGCGCTTCTCGGTGCTGGTTTTCAGTCCGCCATGGGCCAGTTCCTGCAGGCGGTAAGCCAGACGATTCTCCAGGAAGCGTCGGTTGTAGGCCGGCGGTTCCGTGTCGAACAGATCGCGCCACAGCTGCTTCAATTCAGAAATCGGGGTGGTCTTCAAGGCCACCACCCGGGCCAGGACGTCGGTCACGGTGCATCTCCCTTGGGGTTCAGAACAGAGTCATGAACGCGCTGTTCGCTCCGGGATTCAAGGCATACCCTTACGCACAACTCATTGAGCATTTTTGGCCGGCTTCGTGCCTGCCCTGAATCCATGATTGGACAGCCGTTTTTATCCCCGCGAGCCACTATCTGGCGGAGATGCTGTATGGTGTGCGCCCTTTGAGCGGAGCGATGGGCATGGACGACTGGGCGGCGAAAGAATTCGGTGGAGCGAAACTCGGAGATGGTCGCCTGACCAATCGACTGATCAAGATAGCGAGCGCTTTTGCCGAGAGAC
>RRZT010960151.1_pt1 | contig 10719 bp, 5 predicted proteins | sample 2165551 | NCBI WGS metagenome assembly RRZT01 (sample SAMN10456910, study PRJNA506462) | wastewater metagenome | biome: wastewater; feature: sludge; material: wastewater sludge; isolation source: wastewater sludge with Escherichia coli K12::gfp cells carrying plasmid... | place: USA: Moscow, Idaho ...
CTGTTGCCGATCAAATGGTTGCGCGATGGAGATCAAGCGCGCATCGAAGTGGGTGGCAGTACGATTGCCTGGAACGGAAATGGTCACGGTCCACTTGCATCAATGGCTGACGATCTCCTGCTTGGTGTTCGTCCTGAGCATTTCGAGGTGTTCGACAGCACCGATACTAACGGCTCAATTGCGGCCAAAGTGGAAGTCGCCGAGCGCCTGGGCGACATTGTTCTGCTCTACCTCAAGGTATCGGGAATCGAGCAGTCGCTGGCCGTGAAGGTTCCTGAAGAAGGTCACCTCTGGCAGCGTGGTGCCACCGTCGCCCTGCGCCCCCGCGAAAAGACCGCCCTGCTGTTTACCAAGGCCGGTCCTAGGGTGTTTTAATCGGGGCGTCGCGTGATAATGCGATGCTGGGCGTGGAGCGCTGGTCGGCCAGCAGGGGGCCGCGTGGCACGCAAAATCATCAGGCAGGCGACAATGAATCTAAAAGAACTTTCGGACAAACTCGGGTTGTCACAGACCACGGTGAGCCGGGCGCTTAACGGCTATTCGGACGTCAGTGAGGCAACGCGCCAGCGGGTGATCGAGATGGCCGAGAAGTATGGCTATCAGCCCAATGTCATGGCGCGCAAGCTGGCGATGGGTAAGGCCAATGCAATTGGGCTTGTCTATCCGCTGGACGCCACGTACGTGGGCGATCCGCGTTTTCTGGAAGTGCTTGAAGGCCTCACGGCGCGTTTCAATGAAGAAGATATCGATGTGCTGATCGTTTCGGCTGGCCGGCATGACGAGGTCGAGACTTACCAGCGCCTCATTCGGGCGCAACGGGTCGATGGTCTCATCGTGGCGCGTACGCACGTTGAAGATCAGCGCATTCGTTTTCTCAGGAAGGCGAAGTTCCCCTTCGTGTCCTACGGGCGAACGAGTGATCCGTCGGGATTTGCCTGGTTCGATTTTGACAACGAACTCGGGACCCGCCTAGCGGTCGAGCGCCTGGTTGCATTGGGGCATCGGCGAATCGCCTATATGCACGCGAACCTCGATCTCAACTTCGCGGCTCAGCGTTTTCAGGGTTTCATGTCCGCGATGCAGGCCGCCGGACTGGTGCCCGAAGCTGAATTGGTGCGCGAAGCCGGATTTCTGCGGCGAACAGCCTTCGCCGTGATGAGCAGCCTGCTTACTCTGCCCATGCGCCCGACGGCGGTCATCGTCGACAACAATCAGGCCGGTGTGGGTGCCATCCGGGCCGTCGTTGAAGCCGGCTTGGTGCTCGGACAGGATTGTTCGCTGATTATTTATGACGGTCTGCCGGAAGATACCTTGCTCGACCAGCAAGATGTAACCGCTATTGAGCAGCCGACCTCGGAGCAAGCCGGTCGCAAGCTGACCGAATTGATGTTGGACGTCATGTGCGGGGTGCCGCATTCGCGCCTGCAGGTGCTGTGGCAGCCGACACTGCATCCCGGTACATCGGACGGCCCCGTGCGGGAATCAAGGTAGGAAACGCAATGGACTCAACAGGAGATACCGTGGTAATTCAAGAACTGACTCCAGCCCGCGTAGACTGGAATACATCGGATGAGCAGCTCTGGCGGGTCTGGAGCGCCTTGGCAACCTGGCACCAACAGCATGCCGAGTGGCCCGCTTTCGATGCGCGTGTGCGGGAGCACCTGGCGGCGCTTCGCGATGAACTGAAATCTCTCTACGGGCACCGCGACGATTTCGAACGCTTTCTCGTCAAGCTGCTTGGCGTGGCTTTCGATGCCTGGAGTGTGCGGACGAAGGATCTCAAGGCGCTCGACGAACAGCGCGAGGCCGACCCGCACTGGTTCGAGTCGCAGAAGATGCTCGGTGGTGTCTGCTACGTCGACCTGTTCGCCGGGACCTTCAAGGGAATCGAGGAACAGATTCCGTACTTCAAGGAACTCGGGTTGACCTATCTGCACCTGATGCCACCCTTCCTGTGCCCGGACCCGCACAGCGACGGCGGTTACGCTGTCAGCAGCTACCGCAAGACCAAGCCTTCGCTCGGCAAGATTACCGATCTTCGTCAGCTGGCGAAAAAGCTGCGCAAGGAAGGCATCTCGCTGGTGCTCGACTTCGTGTTCAACCATACCTCGGACGAGCACGAATGGGCGCGTGGCGCGCGGGCGGGTGAGCCGGAGTACGACGATTTCTTTTACATTTTCCCGGACCGCGAACAACCGGATGCCTACGAGCGAACACTGCGCGAAATCTTCCCGGACGAGCACCCCGGCGCTTTTTCGCAGTTGCCGGACGGGCGCTGGGTGTGGACGACCTTCCACAGCTATCAGTGGGACCTGAACTACAGCAATCCGGCGGTGTTTTCCGCGATGGCCGGCGAGATGCTGTACATCGCCAACCTTGGCGTCGAGTTCCTGCGCATGGATGCGGTGGCTTTCATCTGGAAGCAGATGGGTACCTCCTGCGAGAACCAGCCACAGGCGCATAACCTCTTGCGCGCCTACAACGCGCTCGCCCGCATTGCTGCACCGTCCTTGCTGTTCAAATCCGAGGCCATCGTTCATCCGGACGACGTGGTGAGCTACATCTCGCCCAAGGAATGCCAGCTTTCCTACAACCCGCTGCAAATGGCGCTGCTGTGGAATAGTCTGGCGACGCGCGAAGTCAATTTGCTGCAACAGGCGCTGGAACATCGGCACAACCTGCCCGAGGGCACAGCCTGGGTTAACTACGTCCGCAGTCACGACGACATCGGCTGGACCTTCGCCGACGAAGATGCGATCCATTTCGGCATCAAGGGCTTCGACCATCGGCAATTCCTGAACCGTTTCTTCGTCAATCGTTTCGAGGGCAGTTTCGCGCGCGGCGTTCCTTTCCAGGACAATCCGCAGACCGGCGATTGCCGCATCAGCGGTACGGCGGCCTCGCTGTGCGGGCTAGAGCAACGGGATTCCTTTGCCGTCGCCCGTATCCTGTTGCTGTACGGCGTGGCACTTTCATCCGGCGGCATTCCGCTGATCTATCTGGGGGACGAAGTAGGTGTCTTGAACGACACGAACTACGTCAGGGATCCGGGCAAGGCCGGCGACAGCCGCTGGGTACATCGTTCGGCGCGCAACGAATTGCGATACTTGCAGCGCCATGACTTCAACACCGACGCCGGCCGCATTCACGCCGGTTTGCACGAACTTATCGTGTTGCGCAAGCGGCTTTCGGTATTGCAGGGCGGCCGGCTTACGCCGTTCTGGACGCAGAACCGATCGGTCCTCGGCTATCAGCGCGCACGCGGTACCTCGCACCTGCTGGTGCTGGGCAACTTCAGCGAATTCGAGCAGACGGTCGATGCGACGGTATTCGGGGCGATGCCGGACTCGGCCATCGACGTCATCAGCACCGTTCCATACTATCTGCGCAAGGGTGTTCGCCTGCAGCCGTATCAGTTGCTCTGGCTGGAGTTCCGTAGTTAATCGCTGGGCCTTGAAAGGGACGATCGATGCGAAAACAGATCATCCAGCAGAACCCGCCATCTCCCGCGCCGCGTGGTCAGGTTTGGCTCGATATGCCAAACATCGCACGTGTCGAAATCAGCTCCGAGGAGCCAGAGCAACCGGTTGAGACCGCGCTGACGCCTGGTGACGGGCGCGGCTGGCGCGCCGCGCAGGCCGGTGAACAGACGATTCGCCTGCTCTTTGACGAGGCGCAGCATCAGTGGTCGGGTCCGATTGGCATCGGATTCCCGGCAGCAATTCAGCGGGGAATCGCCTGCACGGCGGCCAATGTTGACAAGTCGATTGTCGGCTTGCCGATTGAGGAGTTCTTTTCCAGACACACCAGTTGCACGGTTTATATGGCCAATGACGCTGATGCGGCGGGTCTGGCCGAGATTCGTTTCGGTGCCGGCAAGGACATTCCAGGTGTCGTTTTGATCATTACCATCGGCACTGGTCTGGGTACGGCTCTTTTTATGGACGGTCATCTGCAGCCCAACACAGAACTTGGTCACATCTATCTGGACAATGGAATCGAGGCAGAGCGTTATGCCTCTGAGGCCGTTCGTGTCGTGCAGAAGCTTGATTGGAGCGTCTGGGGTAGTCGCCTGAATCACTACCTAACGACGATAGAAAGCTTGCTCTGGCCGGATCAGATCATTCTCGGCGGCGGTGTCAGCAGTGAGCTAAAGGCATTTGCGCCATGGATTACCACCAAGGCGCCTGTCGTCGCAGCCAGTTTCCTTAATCAAGCCGGTATCGTTGGCGCCGCTCTGTTTGCGGAAGAAGCTCTGAACAAGAAGCACTGATTCTCGATTTGGCGAGTTGCTGAGCGATACGGACCACAGGTGGCCATCTCTGTTTCGACACGGACGGCCAACCTGGGGCGACGCTAAAAATACGTTATCAACCCACTGGAGTTTCAACTGAATGTCTGACGCAAATACAGCCACTATTCATGGCGCTGCCTTTCGTGCCGAAATCGACAACAAACTGCTTAAAGCACTTGCAGCGGAGCCGGTCACGGCAAATACCAAGGAACTCTACAATGCCTTTTCCCACGTAGCCCGTGACCAGTTGGCTCGGCGCTGGGTCAAAACGCAGGCGGAAGACCGCCAGAACAAGTCCCGCCGCATTTACTACCTGTCCATGGAATTCCTCATTGGCCGCACCCTGAACAATGCGCTCTCGGCGCTCGACCTTCGCCACAAGGCGGATAACGCGTTCTCGGCCGCAGGCGGTCCTTCGCTGAGCGAGGTGATTGAATGCGAACCCGATGCGGCGCTTGGCAATGGCGGCCTCGGTCGACTTGCCGCCTGCTTCCTCGATTCGATGGCCACACTCGAGTTGCCCTCTTGGGGCTACGGCATGCGCTATGAATACGGAATGTTTGCCCAGTCGATCATCAACGGAGGACAGGTCGAACACCCCGACTCCTGGCTGATCGATGGAACACCCTGGGAATTTCCCCGCCCCGGAACGCACTTTGCCGTTCGCTTCGGCGGACGAGAAGAGCATTGGGGTGAATGGGCTGAATGGGATGCGGCAGAAACCGTGGAGGCCAGAGCGTTCGACTATGTCATTCCGGGGCATGGAACCGAGCGCGTCAGCACCCTGCGACTTTGGAAGGCCAGCGCGCCGGCACACATCGATCTGAACGCTTTCAACTCCGGCGACTACGCCCGCGCCGCAGAATTCAAGAACCGGTTCGAGAACATCTCCTGGGTTCTTTATCCGAACGACAGTACCCCGGCCGGGCGGGAGTTGCGCCTGCGACAGGAATACTTCTTCGTCTCGGCCTCACTGCAGGATATTCTGTTTCATCACATCGAGGAACATGGCGGCCTGCACAACCTCGCCGATCAGGTCGCCATCCATCTGAACGATACGCATCCGGCCATCAGCGTTGCAGAACTCATGCGACTGTTGTGCGATGAGTACGGCATGCGATGGGCCGATGCCTGGGGCCAATGCCAGCGCATCTTCTCCTATACCAATCACACCTTGATGCCCGAGGCGCTGGAAACCTGGTCCGTCGGATTGATGCGCTACCTGCTGCCGCGCCATATGCGGATCATTTTCCGGATCAACGAGGAGTTCCTCAAGGAAGTATCGCAACGCTATCCCGGCGATTTCGACCTGATCCGTCGCGTTTCACTGATTGACGATGCTGACGGACACGAGGACAACAAGCGGGTCCGCATGGCGCACCTGAGTATAGTCGGTAGCCACCGGATCAACGGGGTCTCGAAACTGCATTCCGATCTGATGGTTCAGACGATTTTTGCCGACTTCGCGATGCTCTACCCGGATCGCTTTCACAACAAGACCAATGGCGTTACGCCGCGGCGTTGGCTTGCCCAGGCCAACCCCGGCCTGGCGTCCTTGCTCGACACGCGGATCGGAAAAGATTGGCGGTTCAATCTGGATCGCCTGCAGGCACTTCGCCCTTTAGCCAATGATGAGGACTTCCGTGCCGCGTTTGCCACCGCGAAACACAACAACAAGATCCGGTTGTCGGATTACATCCGGCGCGAAACGGGTGTTGTTCTGGACCCTTCGTTTCTGTTCGATGTTCAGGTCAAGCGCATTCACGAATACAAGCGGCAGCTGCTTAACGTGTTGCACGTCATCACGCGTTATAACCAGATCCTGCACGGATTGGCCGACGATACCGCCCCGCGTTGCATCATTTTTGCCGGCAAGGCCGCATCGTCGTATCACATGGCCAAACAGGTCATCCGATTGATTCACGACGTTGCCGAGATGGTCAACAACGACCCTCGCGCCAAAGACAAGCTTCGTGTCGTCTTTATCCCGAATTACGGCGTTTCTGTCGCCGAATTGATCATGCCGGCGGCTGATCTTTCCGAGCAAATTTCAACGGCGGGAACAGAAGCATCTGGAACCGGCAACATGAAATTCGCCTTGAACGGCGCCTTGACCATTGGCACGGAAGACGGCGCCAACATCGAGATTCGCGATCACGTGGGCGCAGAAAACATCTTCATTTTCGGCAACACCACGCCGCAAGTCGAAGCAATCCGCAAAGCGGGATACAACCCGCGAGCGATCTATGAGCATGATCCGATGCTCAAGGAGACGCTGGACAAGATCGACGCAGGCTTCTTTTCTCCGAATGACCGGAAGCGCTATCACGATCTGTTCAATTCCTTGGTGAACTACGGGGATCACTACCTGTTGCTGGCCGACTACGCCGACTACATCGCGACGCAGGTGCGTGTTGACGAGCTATTTTTGGCCCCCGCTGAGTGGCAACGCAAGGCCATTCTTAATGTGGCGGGCATGGGTACTTTTTCGTCTGATCGCACCATTCGTGACTACGCCATCGACACCTGGGACATGGGTTCACTTTTGAAGAAAGCCTGACATGCTCAGCAAAGCCGAAGTCATCTCTCTCTGCCGTGGCGAACACGGTGATCCATTTGCAGTTCTCGGACTGCACGCCGACACAAAGGGGCGTATATGGCTGCGCAGTCTGCAACCAGGCGCAAAATCCGTTTCTGTCATTGACCCCGAGAGCGGGGATGTCCTGGTTGAGCTGACACAACGCAAGATTGAGGCTTTGGGAGACTCCTCAGGGTTTTTCGAGGCGTCCATACTTGGCCGCAACAAATTTTTCGACTACCGGCTGCGCATTGTCTGGCCGGGAGGCGTGCAGGAGGTCGACGACCCCTACCGTTTCTCCACGGTACTTGGTGAACTTGACGTCTGGTTGCTGGCCGAAGGTTCTCACCTGCGCCCCTTTGAGCGGCTCGGTGCACATCTGCGGGAAATCGATGGCGTCCAGGGCACATCTTTTGCGGTCTGGGCGCCTGACGCCCAGCGCGTCAGTGTCGTGGGTGACTTCAACACATGGGATGGCCGCCGTCACCCGATGCGCCTGCGGCGTGAATGTGGTGTTTGGGAACTGTTCTTGCCGGGGGTCGGAGCAGGTGCCTGCTACAAATACGAGATCCGTTCAAAGGACGGGCACATCCTTCCGCTCAAGGCCGACCCCTATGGTTTTGCCGCAGAGCTGCGCCCATCGACCGCCTCAATCGTCTGCGAACTGCCACAGACCACAACGCGCGCCTCGGTTGAAACCGCCAAGAAACTGAATCGACCGGTCTCGATCTATGAAGTTCATCTCAGTTCCTGGCGACAAGCGGATGACGGTGGTTTCCCTGACTGGCAACGGATTGCGGAGACCCTGATTCCCTACGTCACCGACCTCGGCTTTACGCACCTTGAACTGCTGCCGATTTCGGAGCATCCCTTCGATGGCTCATGGGGCTATCAACCGCTAGGTCTCTATGCACCAACCGCTCGCTTTGGCTCTCCTCAAGGTTTTTGCGACTTCGTATCAGCATGCCATAAGGCGGAAATTGAGGTCATAGTTGACTGGGTTCCAGCGCACTTCCCGACCGACGAACATGGCCTTGGCCGCTTCGACGGAAGGCCACTCTACGAACATGCCGACCCGCGTGAAGGCAAGCATCAGGACTGGGGTACGCTGATCTACAATTTTGGCCGCCGGGAGGTGTTCAATTTTTTGGTAGGCAACGCCCTCTTCTGGATCGAGCACTACGGTGTGGATGGTCTGCGGGTGGATGCGGTCGCCTCAATGCTTTATCGTGATTACAGCCGTTCCGCTGGTGAATGGGTTCCCAACATCCATGGCGGACGGGAAAACCTCGAAGCAGTGCATTTCTTGCGCCGTATGAACGAAACCATCGGACAGGAATGTCCGGGGGCTTTGACCTACGCCGAGGAATCAACAGCCTGGCCGTCTGTGAGCCGTCCGACTTCCATGGGCGGTCTGGGTTTCCATTACAAGTGGAACATGGGCTGGATGCACGACATCCTCGACTATATGACTCATGACCCGATTCATCGCCGCTATCACCACAACCAGCTTACCTTTGGTCTGCTTTACGCATTTACCGAGAACTTCGTCCTTCCTCTGTCACACGATGAGGTTGTACACGGCAAGGGTTCACTGATCAGCAAGATGTCCGGCGATTACTGGCAGAAATTTGCCAACCTGAGGGCACTTTATGGTTTCATGTGGGCGCACCCGGGCAAGAAACTGCTGTTCATGGGGGGCGAATTCGCCCAATGGCGCGAGTGGAATGATCAATCGTCTCTCGACTGGAATTTGCTCGATTTCCCGCAGCATGACGGCGTACGCTGCCTAATCCGGGATCTGAACAAACTCTATCGCGACACACCCGCGTTGCACGAGTTGGACTTCGACCCCGCTGGCTTCGAATGGATTTCTGCCAACGACTCCGACAACTCCGTGATTTCTTTCGTCCGCCGCGGCTGTGACCGTTCGCGTGCCTTCGTGTGCATCTGCAACTTCACGCCGGTCGTTCGTCATGGTTACCGGATCGGGGTCCCTGGCCCGGGCAAGTATCACGAACGGCTCAACACTGACTCACTGCACTATGGTGGAAGCAACGTCGGCAACGAATTTGGCGTTGTTGATGCTGAGCAGATTTCGGTACACGGACGGGAATGGTCGGTCTCGCTGACCATTCCACCGTTGGCTACCGTATTTTTCGAATGGAAACACTAACAACTGGTCGCGGGTTTCCTGGTGAAATTTCAGCGATCCGGCACGAAAGGTACGCGGATCGATGGTTGCCGTTGCGAATCGAATCCTTCCTGCGGTTCGTGACCCGGAGTTGGCGAAATCACTCGACGCATCCACCCAAGGCCTGTTATCTTTTGCACGAAAGCATCTTTAGCGCTTTGGAAGGCTTTTAGCAGGATGTTTTTCGTTTCGGCCTGACACTGATCGATGAGGAACAAAATGAATATCGTAACCGTTTCGACAACGCCGATTACCGGACAGAAGCCCGGGACCTCGGGTCTTCGCAAGAAGGTCAAGATTTTCAGCCAGCCGCATTATCTGGAGAATTTTGTCCAGTCGATTTTTGACACGCTTTCGGGTCAGCAGGGGATGACGCTGGTCCTCGGCGGCGACGGGCGCTACTTCAACGATGTCGCCATTCAGACCATCCTGCGCATGGCGGTGGCCGCCGGGTTTGGCCGGGTACTGGTCGGGCAGGGCGGCATTCTTTCCACGCCGGCGGCGAGTGCTGTCATCCGCAAGCGGCGCGCCTTCGGCGGCATCATCCTTTCAGCGAGCCATAATCCGGGCGGGCCTGACGAGGATTTCGGTATCAAGTACAACCTCGGAAACGGAGGCCCGGCCAACGAAGTCTTTACCGACGCTGTTTATCAGCGAACGCAGGAAATCAGCGTCTATCGCACCGTGGCGTCGGCCGACATCGACCTCGCGCAACTGGGTGAGACGAAGATCGGCGAGATGGTTGTTGAAGTCATCGATCCGGTGGCTGATTACGCGGAACTTCTCGAGTCCCTGTTCGATTTTGAGCGGATCGCCCGCCTCCTGGCCCGGCCCGACTTCTGCATCCGTTTCGACGCGATGCACGCCGTCAATGGCCCCTACGCGCACGCGATCCTTGAAGGACGTCTGGGCGCGCCGGTCGGTTCGGTCGTCAATGGCACGCCCCTTCCGGATTTCGGCGGGGGGCATCCTGATCCGAACCCCGTCTATGCGGCGGATCTGGTGTCCGCGCTCGCCAACCCCGAATCCGGACTGTCGTTCGGTGCGGCGTCCGACGGCGACGGCGATCGCAACATGATCGTCGGGCGGAACTTCATTGTCAGCCCGAGCGACAGCATCGCCATCCTGGCGGCCAATTACAAATTGATCCCGGCCTATTCCAAAGGCTTGGCCGGCGTGGCGCGCTCGATGCCGACCAGTTGTGCACTGGATCGCGTGGCGGCCGAACTAGGTATCCCGTGTTTCGAGACGCCCACCGGGTGGAAGTACTTCGGCAATCTGCTCGACGCCGGGAAAGCAACGCTCTGCGGCGAAGAGAGCGCGGGCACTGGATCGGATCACGTGCGCGAGAAGGACGGTCTGTGGGCGGTGCTCTACTGGCTCAATATTGTGGCCGTCCGCGATGAGCCCGTCGATCGGATTGTTCGTGAGCACTGGCGGCATTTCGGGCGCAATGTCTATTCGCGCCATGATTACGAAGGCATCGAGTCGAGCAAGGCCGAGACGCTCTTCGCCGAACTGCGCAAGAAGCTGTCAACGCTTCCCGGAACCGAATTCGACGGTCTACGCGTGAAGGCTGCGGACGACTTCTGCTATACGGACCCGGTCGATAGCTCGCGTAGCGAAAAGCAGGGCATCAGGATTCTGCTCGAA
>RRZT011994769.1_pt1 | contig 10719 bp, 7 predicted proteins | sample 2165551 | NCBI WGS metagenome assembly RRZT01 (sample SAMN10456910, study PRJNA506462) | wastewater metagenome | biome: wastewater; feature: sludge; material: wastewater sludge; isolation source: wastewater sludge with Escherichia coli K12::gfp cells carrying plasmid... | place: USA: Moscow, Idaho ...
GCCGGTGTCGGTGACCGCGTATCCGGCCGCAGCGGCCGTGGTGTTGTAGTCGTCGATGACCTGCTGCGGGGTGGTGCCCGAGATCTCGTAACGGGCGTACTCGACGCCGCCGGTGCTCGACGAGTTGAGTTCCTTGGCCCCGGAAGGCGCCGCCGGCATCGAGCCCGACGCCGACCCGGTGGCCGGCGCCTCGGTCGTCGGCGACACCGCCGGAGCTGTCGAACTTGACGAGCAACCCGCCACCAGCAGGGCGGTCCCCGCTGCGGTCACCGTGATGTACGACAAGCGCCTGACTGTGCTCATGGGTTCTCCTCGACTCGGAAACAGCCCCACGCTAGGGACATCACGGGGCCGATGCGACCGCTGCGCCCAAATGCGTTTCCGGGTCAACCCGCCGGGCGCCCTGACATACTCCGAGCCGTGGGTCACCCGGCATTCCAGAAGTTGCGCTCGACTCTGAGCCATCAGGCTGGCGCTCCGATCGCATGGCGCAACAGTCTGGCCATGTTCCTGGGCGTGATTCTGGGAGCAGGTTTCGGGATCCTGCTGGACCAGGCACTCGGTGGGCAGACCGTCGCCGTGTCCCTCATGACTGGCATGTTCCTGGGCTTGTTGTGCGTGTCCAGCCCCTTCTTCATGGCGCTGCGGATGGTGCTCGTCGTCGGCGCAGCGATGGTCCTGACCTGCGGGCTGGCGGTGATCGGGGCCGGCAATGCCTGGATCGCTGTTCTGGGCATGATCCTGGTGGTGTTCATCGCGACCCTGTGGCGAGCGGTTCCCCTGGTCGGGGTCCTGTTGGGAACGTTCCCGACCATCCTCTACATCTTGATCCTGGCCCGCTACCAGGACTTCACCGGTGGTGCCACCGCCGGTCGCGTGATGCTGGGGGTGCTGGCGGGCATCCTTGCCGCCCTGATCGTGCTTGTCGTCTTCACCGGCCGTGACCCGCGTAAGGTCACCCGCCACGCCGCCGCAGGTACCTGGGGCAAGGACGTGACTTGGAGCCGGCTGGGTTCCCTGATGTCGGTGTTGCGGTTCGACAGCGCGCCCCGCGAGCTTGTCTCGGTGGCACAGGGCGGGATCCTCGCCATGATCGCCCGCGGCTGGCTGTCGGATCAGAACGACAGCGGCGCCTTCAAGGCGGGCCTGGCGGCTGATGACGCGATCGCAGCGTCGCTCCTGCCCAGGGGACCCATCACTCAACGACCTGTGGGCGAGCAGGTGGACGACGCCGCCACCCAGATGGAGGCTGCCGGCAAAGCGGTCGGCATGACCACGCAAGGCTACGCGTGGGACCGCTGGCGGGTGGCACTCACCAACTCCGCCGGAGTACTACGTGGCACCATGCCTGCCCGGAAGCTCGCGATCAGCAACCGATCGATCGGCGACGTCCTGGTGGCAACAGTCCTTCACCCGCGGTCGGCCAGTTTCCGCTACGGGGTGCAGAAGGCAGTCGCCCTGGGGGCGGCGACGTTCGTCATGATCCAAAGCGGCCTCCCCGACTTCTACTGGGTCTTGCTGGCGACCTTCTCGGTGATGCAGACCAATGTTGTGGGCACGTTCTCGCGGTCGCTGCAGTACGCGTTCGGCACGTGGATCGGTGCGGTCGCGGCCGTCGGGCTGAGCCTGATCCTGCCTGCTTCGGTGGTGACAGCGGTGGCGGGCGTACTGCTGATCACCGGCTTTGCCTGGATGGTCCGCAACTACATGGTGATGTGCGTGGCGGTGGCGGCTTCGGTCGTCCTGCTCACGGGTGCCCCCGACGGACAGTACGTCCAGTGGGCAGGGCTGCGGGCATTGGACGTCACTGTCGGGGTGCTGATCGGGCTGCTCGTGTCGACGTTCGTGATGAGGGTCCACCCGGAACCCACGAAGCACGCCCAGGAGGCTCAGGCGGCACTGTCGGCCGGCGTCGCCCAATTGCGCGAGCGTCTGGCTGACCCTGGCCGCACCGCCAAGATGGCCTTCACCTCGGAGGGGGAGTTCCTACTCGCCTCTGGCAATCTGCAGTCCGATCTGCCGCTGCTGAAAGACAAGCAGCCCACCACTGCAACCTTGGATCAACTGCAGGACGCCAACAACCACCTGCTCGCGCTTGCATCGGTCATGTTCAGCGACCTCATCGCGACGCCGACGCTGGAACGGGGTTCGGCGACGGCCGAACTCTCGCACAGCCTCGACCGCCTAGAGGCGAGGATCCGCGCCATCGAGACCTCGCCGGCGTCCGGTTGATCGCTGCTCCAGGGCTGTGAACCTGTGCTCGGGGTCGCTGTCGGTCAAGGATGTGTACGAAATCCACCACTTCCTGCCGGTTCGTGGCAACACAACAGCCATGCTGCCCCGACAATGGGGACCATGACGAGCAGCCCGGACCTGTCCGACGTGGCCCCCCAGTCCGACGAGGACATGGCGTCCAGCTCTGCCCGGCCTCCTTCGCGGTGGCCGTTCGGCGAGATGCTGGTGTCCAGCCTCATCGGGCTCTTCGCGTCTTTCGTGCTGTCGGTCGATGCCATCATCCTGGCCGCCAACCCCGACGCGGAGTTGTCGTGCAACATCAACTCCCAGATCTCCTGTGGCGCTGTGGGCACCACCTGGCAGGCGAATCTGTTCGGCTGGCCCAACGCGTTCCTGGGCCTCGTCGCCGAGCCTGTGGTCATCACGGTGGCGATCCTCGGCCTGGCCCGCGTCAGATTCCCCCGCTGGTTCCTGCTGACCGCGCAGTTCGTCTACACCCTGGGGTTCATCTTCGCGCTGTGGCTGTTCTACCAGTCCTACTTCAACATCCACGCGCTGTGCCCGTGGTGCTTGCTGGTGACCGTCACCACGATCCTGGTGTGGACGTCCATGACCCGGGTCAACATCGAAGCCGGCAACTTCGGCGATGGCGTGCGGCGCAAACTCGAACCGGCGCTGAGCTACAACGCCGACATCTTCGGCTCCATCCTGCTGATCGCGATCCTGGCCGCGATGGTGGTCTACAACTACGCCTGACCTGGGCTCACCGGGCTTCGTGCCAGACTTGCCAATGTGCACCTGGCGCAACTGAACGTGTCGCGCATGCTCGCGCCGATCGACTCGCCGCAGATGGCCGATTTCGTGGCCCGCATCGATGACGTCAACACGGCCGCCGAGGCAGCCCCCGGGTTCGTGTGGCGCATGACAGGGAATGTGTCGTGGGCGGTGTCGCGGCGCCTCTTCGGCGAAGAGCGGCTGTTGGTCAACCTCTCGGTCTGGGAATCCGCGCAGGATCTCAGCGCCTTCGTGTTCCGGGACGAACAGCACGCCCCCGCGCTGCGGGCGCGCCGGTCATGGTTCGCTGCCACCGCCGAACCGATGACCGTGTGCTGGTGGGTGCCGGCGGGCACCGTCCCGACCTTGCGCGAAGCGGCCGCCAAACTGCAGCAACTACGAAGCCTTGGCCCCAGTCAGGACGCATTTCCCCTGGCAGAAGCTGACGCATGGCCCCCCGGGATGCAGCAGTGAACGTGCCTGGCTGAGGCGGCCAGTTCGACGGTCAGCGACCCGCCGCCAGGGGTAACGTCATGCTCATGGCCGATCACATTTCACGACGACAGGTATTGGCAGCAGCAGCGGCGGGCACCGCGGGCCTGGCACTCGCGGGGACGGCAGCACGGGCATCAGGCCCTGATGCCCGCTTACTCAAGGCCCTGGCGGACTCATCCCCGCGTAACCCCGGTTCGGATCTGGGCGCGATAAAGCACGTGGTCTTCATGATGATGGAGAACAGGTCCTTCGATCACGTCTTCGGCACTCTGTCAGGCGTCCGCGGGTTCGACGATCGCAGTCCGGGGGCCAAACGCACGTTCCGGCAGCGGAAAGTCGGCAAGGGTCGCGTCTTGCCATACCGGTACAACACGGACCGGTCTGACGCCACTTGCACCTTCGGGCCCGAACATGAGTGGGGCCCCATGCAGGAGGCCTATCACCATGGCAATCTGGACTTTGTCCGATCCCAGACGCGGGCACAGACAACCAGCCCCGAAATCACCGGACCCATGACGATGGGCTACTACACCCGCAAGGACCTGCCCTACTACTACGCGATGGCCGACGCGTTCACCGTGTGCGACAACTACTTCTGCTCGGTCATCGGCCCGACGCACCCCAACCGGACCTATCAGATCTCCGGGACCTTGGATCCAGACGGCAAGCACGGTGGGCCCTGTGTGTCCACCAGCGTGGCGAACTTCCAGAAGTACTCGTGGCAGACCGCCCCCGAGGTTCTGGAAGATGCGGGGGTCTCTTGGAAGGTGTACGCGCCTACCGCTCCACCTCAGAATTTTGACTCCGGCGGCGTCGCATTGGTTGCCGGGAACAACATCCTGATGGCCTTCAAGCAGTTCGGCACAAAAGGCACACCGTTGTACCGCAAGGCCTTCACCAACGATTGGCCGACTACCTTCTTGAAGGATGTCGAGAACGACAAATTGCCCGCTGTGTCGTGGGTCTGGCCCGGTGCCGTTCCAGGGATGGACGATCACCCCGCTGCGCCCATGTCCAGGGGTGAGTACGGGACTAATGTCTTGTTGCAGGCGCTGTTCAAGAACAAGGAGTTGTGGGCCAAGACTCTGGTTGTGCACACCTACGACGAAAACGGTGGCTACTTCGACCATGTGGTGCCCCCTGTGGCCCCGAAAGGCACCCCGGGAGAGTACTTGACCGTCAGGCCCCTGCCATCGGATACAGAGGGACACGCGGGGCCCATCGGTCTCGGGTTCCGGGTCCCGGCCACAGTGATCTCGCCATGGAGCCGCGGTGGGTTCGTCTCGCATCAGCGCTACGACCACGTCTCGCAGTTGCTGTTGTTGGAGGAACGCTTCGGCGTCAGATTCCGCACCATTTCCAAGTGGCGCCGAGAGCACGTGGGAGATCTGACCGGCCCCTTGCGCATGGCTGACCGCTCGAAGTCCGTTCCGCACCTGCCGGCGGCACCCCTGGATACCGCAAAGATGGCCGAGCAGTGCACTACTGCCAACCTCGCCACCGAGTCGGGTGGCTCTCTGGTGCCACCCCCGAAGAAGCAGAACATGCCGAAGCAGGAGAACGGGTCACGCAAGGTCGTCCGCAATGGCAAGCAAGTACGGCGCCCGGTGCGTGGTCTCGGCTGACTACCGGACCCAGAGAGCGAGGCCCTGAACGCTCACTTATTGACCACCTGAGCGGAACACCCCGACTTGGTGTTGCCTGAGAAGGCCGCCTTGATGAACGTGTCCATCCGGGAACCCCGGTAGGCGGCGTTGCCGTTGTCGGCCAACTGCGACGCCGTTGTCAGATGGGTGGCCGGTGACGTGGGGGTCTTCGCGAAGAGGTCGAGTTGGATCCGAGTCGACCGGCACACCTTCTTGGAGCGCAGCGAGTCGTACAGCTGCCGCGCTATGCAGTTGCGCGCGGCTGGGACCGTCGCTTCGGAGTTCTGGCAGTAGATGATCCCGTCGTCCATGCCCTCTCCGATCAGGATCGGAGCCACGGAGCCGTCGGCCATGCGCGGGTACTTGGGGAATCGGTTGATGCCTTCGGGCCCGGGCGTGTTGTACGCCAACCAACGGCACCACTTCTGCAGCCCCGCGTCCTTGTCCGTCAGGCAGGTGCGATCCAGTCGGCCGCGCCACTGCCCTTGGGCGTCCGGGGCGCCCCACACCGGCTGCACGAAGAACTGGTTGGCTGCCGGATCATCCAGGAATCGCTGGGTCTCCCCCGCCAGGGTCAGCAGACCTGCCTCATTGACGCAGGTCCGCACGACAGTGCGTGCTGTCTGCGCTCCGGCTCCGTCCTTCACACCGGTCAACACCCGATCGAGCCGCGGGACAACGCCGCGTGGATATCCGGGGAACTGCGCGTTACGCGACACCTTGCCGTCGGTGGCGTAGCGGGCCCAGGATGTCAGCAACTGCGAGAACAGGATCGGCCCCGCTGCGCCGACGCCGAGTGAACCGATCTGGCTCAGGGCCCGGTGCATCTCAAGGTCGCCCAGATGACGCCCGTTCAGCGAACGGGGACTCTTATGGGTCGCCACGAACGACGCTGCGGGGACAGCGGCGACTGTGCCGACCTGCTTGATCTCGGGCTGGTGCGCCAGCGCAGTGGCGCGAAAGTAGCGGCGCGCCAGTTGACCGGCCCACAGCACTGAGTGACCACCCTGGGATGCCCCCCACAGCGCCATGCGCCATGGTCGGCTCGCCGATGTGGCATCGACCTGGCTCCATCCCAGCCCGGGCACCCGGGTGATCCTCTTGGCAAGGGTGATGCCAACGCGGACGCTGTCCAGCACAGCGGCGCCCGCCGGGACTGCGGCCACGTAGTTCTGCTGGTGCTTGACCGACTGCCCCAAGCCCGAGTAGTAGTCGGTGGCGGTGATCATGCGGCCTTGATCGATGAGGCCCTGCAGGATCCCGTTGCTGGGGGTTCCGGTCACGGCATTCGGTCCGGTGCCGTACTTGATCGCACCCCCGGCCAGGAAGCCATCCGGGTTGTTCGACGGCTGGCACGACTGGTGAACTCCCATCGTGCCGTGGGCCCACGCGACGACTTCGCGGCGCTGCTGACCCTTGGGGATCAGGACCAGTCCACACGTCGCCTGAACCTTGCTCTCATCGACTCCCGTCGTTGTGTACAGCACACGGAACATGCGTGCGCCGGTCAGGAGTTCCGGATCAACCGTCAGTTCCCGGTACGACACCAGTTGCCCGGGCTTGCGGCCCTTCAGGTCTGGCTGTTGTCGGCAGGGCCGTAGGCCCTCGTTCAGGGCATCGTCGGGAGCGGTGGCGGTTGCGGTTGCGGTGGACGATGACTCACCGGGCGTCGGTGCGGGTGCGGTCTGGGCAAGTGCCGCCCCACTGCTGACCAACACGCCAAGGGCCACTGCGGTGGCGAGAGATCGACGAAGAGGTGCCATGCCGCGACCTTAGGGAGATATCTGCGGGGACTCTCGGTGAGATCACTATCGAGGCAGTGTCAGGACAACGCTTCCGAGTGGGGACCCCACGGCGTTGTAGACCCTGATCTGAAGTCGCCCACCAGGTGCGGCGTCGGCGGCGGCGACCAGCGCGGTGAGGTCCGAGCCCGGCCCTACCCGGACGATGCCGGTGCGCCCCCCGGACCCTGCGGCCGCGGTGGTGCGGTGCCCGTCAGGGGACGTGTACACCGGTGTCTGGAAGTCCCGTCGGGCGTCGCCGGCGTTGCCCACCCGAAGCGAGATGCGCAGACCGGACTCGCTGTTCAGGTACTGAATTCGGGCAGTGATCCGCAGACCGGCGACCCTCGTCGACACCGGCGGGCCTGTGACGATACGCGGAGCCAGCGCGCCCCCTGGCCGGGCCGCCCATGTCACCAACCCCCCCGTATCCGCCTCGAATCCGGACAGGCGGTAGGTCGTTCCGTCGGAGTAGGTGAGGGTGGCGGACTCGCGCCGCACCCGAATCTGTGCGGCGCCGGAGTCCAGCCGGCCCGCGGCATAGACGTCCCCCCAATAGTCGGCGTAGCCACGTGCCGGTGATCCGGGCGCGGAGTTTCGCACCATCGTGGCCACGTCATTGGCCGCCCATGCCTTGAGATACGCCACCGTGGTGTCGGTCAGGTTCGTCGAGGGGCTCGTCGTGGTCGAGGGTGCGGGCGGTCCCGCGGCGCCCGGGTCGATGGGGTCAGCAGTGGATCCGCTGCAGCCGGACAGGGCGAGGGTGAGGACCGCCCCCACTGCGCACATTCGGTATCGCACCCGGCCATGATCTCCGGTCACGCGTGCGACCGTACAGGTGGGTCAGGCCAGCGAGTCCACGAGCGCGATGTACTGCTCTTTGGCTGCGTCCTGTGACATGCCGGCCACCTTCTCGCGGGCATCATGCTTGGCGCGCCCGACCGGGTTGGTGAAGCCGGGGCGTTTGCCGCTCACATCGCCCTCGCCGGCCTGCTTGAACAGTGCGTACATGGTCAGCATGGCGTCCTGATCGGGCGCCGTCGCGAGCGTCTTGGACTTGGCGACAGCCGCCTGGAAACGGTCGTCGAGATCTGACATGGTCTGCTCCTCGCAGTCAGTGGCCCGCTCGGGCTACAGGACTTCGATCATGGAGTGTCGGGAACGCGGGTGGCAACCTCGCCAGGTGCCGTCGCCCGGATGCCACACCATCGCCCGGCTCAAACCGGCTCCACTCACCCCGGCAGGATGTCGCTCGCGTCGGTGAGGGTCACGTCCACGATCTCGCCGTCCCCTGCCCGCCGCCGGATCGCCTTGTCGGCCTCGATGACGATGAACGGCAGGAAGGCCAGCACCCCGGCGACCGCCCACTGACCACCTGTCAGGGGCTGGCTGTCCAAGATCAGATTCATGGCGTCGGTCTCGATCGCGAGCCACGTCAGGATCAACGGGACCAGCAACCACAGGTAGTACGGCAGGTAGGGCCCCGCCCACGCCGGCAACAGATCCCGGCGCACACTCGCTGCGATCAGGATCGTGCTCAGCGCGGCAACGGCGAACGCCGTTGTCTGAGCGGGCCCAGGGCCGCCGTCTCCGGTGCGTGAGTCGAGGACGAAGTAGGGGATCAGGATGGCCACGGCTTGAACCGCTCCGAAGAGCAGCCACCGGGGCAGCGTGGAGCGGTTCAGGATCGCGATGCTGGGATCACGCGGCGGTCGATCCATGGTCCCTGGTTCGGTCGAGTCGGTGGAAATCCCGATGGCGGGGAACAGCCCGATCAGGAACGTCACGAAGATCAGCATCACTGGGGTCAGTGCCTGACCGGAGTTGATGTCCAACGCGCTGGCCAGAACCATGGCGATCAGGACACCGAACAAGCCGACCATGACGTAGCGCAACTGCGCCACGATCTTGCCGTAGATGTCGCGGCCGAGTTCGATGGCATGCACCAGGGTGGCGAAGTTGTCGTCGGTGAGCACCATATTGGCCGCCTGTTTGGTGACCTCGCTCCCGCTGCCCATGGCAACCCCGACATCGGCCTTCTTCAACGCAGCGGCATCATTGACGGCATCCCCGGTCATGGCCACGGTGTCGCCATGACGCTGCATCACCGAGACCAGACGCAACTTGTCCTCAGGAGCCACGCGGCCGAACACATGAAGGTCGTCCAACCGGTCCAGCAACTCTTGGTCGGTGAGCCGCTGGAATGCCGGTCCTGTGATGACGCCGGGTCCCAACCCCAACTCCTGGGCGATGGCTTCGGCGGTGACGGCGTGGTCGCCGGTGATCATGCGGACCTCGATGCCTGCCTTTCGGGCCACCGCGACTGCGTCCTTGGCGCTGGGCCGCAGCGGGTCGATGATGCCGACCAGCGCCACGAAGGTCAGGTCGTTGACCGCCGCCATCGGGTCGCTTCGGATCTCTTGCTCCTGGTCGGGCCGGAACTGCCGATAGGCGAAGGACATGACCCGCAGCCCGGCTCCCGCCAACTCGTCGTTGGCTTGGCTGAGTCGGTCACGGACCTCATCCATCGGCACCTCGCTGTCGCCCCACGAAGCGCGGCTGCATCGCTCGAGCACGACGTCAGGTGCGCCCTTGACCAACTCGACCAGGGCCGGCTCATCGTTCATGGGTGCCAGATGGAAGGTCGCCATGAACTTGTAGGACGAGTCGAAGGGCACGAGTGCGGCCCGTGGGTATTCGCTGCGCGAGATTCCGGCGTCGACGCCCATCTTGGCGGCCAGCACCACCAAGGCTGCCTCCGTGGGGTCCCCCAGGACCTCCCCGCTGTCGGACACCGTGGCATCGGAACACAAGGTGAGCCCGTAGGCCAGCGGAGCGAAGTCCGGCAGGCTCTGTCCGGCTGCGCCCAGGATGGCCCCGGTCTTGGCGTATCCCTGCCCGTCGATCTGGAACCACTGCCCCGCATCGAACATCCGCGTCGCCGTCATCATGTCCAGCGTCAGGGTGCCGGTCTTGTCACTGTTGATGGCACTCGTGCAGCCGAGCGTCTCGACGTCGGTCAGATTCCGCACGACGGCCTTTGCCTTGGCCAGACGCTGCGCGCCGTACGACAGCATCGCAGTCAGGAAGGTGGGCAGCCCCGACGGGATCGCCGAGATCGCGACAGTGATGCCCAGCAGCACGATCTGGTTGGTCGGCAGTCCCCGGACCACACCGATGACCACGATCAAGGCCACCGCGACCCAGGCCAGGATCGACAGTTTGATCGTGAGTGAGCGCATCTCCTTCTGCAGTGGGGACGGTTCGGCGTGGACGCTGCTCAGCATCCCCGCGATCTTGCCCATCTCGGTGTCGCTGCCGGTGGCAACCGTCACCACTGTGGCAGTCCCACGCGTCACCGAGGTGTTCTGGAACACCATGTCGGTGCGGTCACCCAATGCGGTGTCGGCATCGGGGACGGCCTCGGGGTCTTTGCCCACGGGGGCGCTCTCGCCGGTGAGCCCGCTCTCCACGACCTCCAGCGACGCCGAGGCGACCAGTCGGCCGTCGGCGGGAACCAGATCGCCGGGTTCCAGCAGGAAGATGTCCCCGGGCACCAGGTCCACGGCTGGGATCGCCATGGTCACCCCGTCCCTGATGACCAGCGCGTCGGGGACCTGCAGTGACGCGAGTGCTCCGACGGACTGCTGCGCCTTGATCTCTTGGCTGGCGCCCATGAAGACGTTGAGCAGCACCAAGAAGACGATCAGGACGCCCGTCTCGGGCTGTCCGAAGAGGAAGCTGATCACCGCCACGGCCGTCAGCATCACGTTCATGGGGTCGCCCCA
>RRZT010066115.1_pt1 | contig 10718 bp, 9 predicted proteins | sample 2165551 | NCBI WGS metagenome assembly RRZT01 (sample SAMN10456910, study PRJNA506462) | wastewater metagenome | biome: wastewater; feature: sludge; material: wastewater sludge; isolation source: wastewater sludge with Escherichia coli K12::gfp cells carrying plasmid... | place: USA: Moscow, Idaho ...
TTACCGCACTGTTCCCCTCTGAGTTTCTGTCTCCGGAGTTTAATGCATCTCCTCTCAAAGCATTCAGTCTCTCCTGTATTTCCTGCTGATTTTCCGGCAAATCTTTGTTAACAGATGAACCCGAAGAACTTTTATTCCCTCCATAAAGCTCTCTCTGTTCTTTTTTATCCTGTTCTATTAATTCTTTAAGGGATTTATTCTTTATTGACATTTTTTCTTCCTCCTCAATTATTTTTATATTTTAATTAATGTTCACCATCAAAAAAACTTATTTCATTTATCTTATCTTCAAATGGATAATAATCTATTCTTCCCATCCATATTTGATCGTCTTTTCTCCTGATCGGACATATATAAAAGCCCCAGCAGTTCTCATCTGTATAAACCAGAAATCTTGTAATATCATTAGGCACATTATCTGTTTCATTCTGGCTTATTTTCATCCTAAGACCCTCTATTAAAGGTTTGGCATCTTTATCCACAAAATCTATGTCATTTTTATATACTATTTCCCTTATAACATCATCTTCCATATTTTTCAGATACAGCTTTAATTCCATGACAGAAGATACTTTATCTATGTATCCGAGATTTTCATTTGCCCTGTTTGATGTTTTTATTATCTCTACATCATCATTCTTATATGTTTTCCCCCATACTGAATACGGTATCACAGGAATCTCATTCTTTATTGTTACATTCATATGTCCGAATCTTCTGTAATCCAGATACTTTATTGCCCCGTTCAGACAGGCAAGTTTCAGTTCGTACCCGTCTTTCTCATTATCCTTTGTCTTGAATTCTATCTGCCTTCCGGGAACAAATTCTTTTAACACATCCTGAAATATCCCGATTTTTGTGGATTGTCCGCTTAGTTTTATCAGTGCATATTCTTGTAATTCTCCGCCATCATAATAAGTGTCCAGAAATTTCCTAAGCATTTCATAAATATCAATCCTTATTATTTTTTCCAGTTCTCTTATTGTAAAAATATTCTTTGGAAACTCCGCTTCTTTCTCCAGTCTTCCATTTTCATTAATATATAAATTCCATGTTCGTAATGCAGTTATATGAAAATCATTACTTTTTTCATAATTTTTTTCTTTGTCAAATCTTGTCCTTAAAGTGTCATCTTTCTTAAAAAACTCTCTTTTGAGATTTTCAGCAGCTTCCCAAAGCAGATAAAAATTACTCTTTATTTTCCTGTACTCTTCACTTAGTTTATTTTCAAATTTTGAAAATTTAGTAGGAATTATTTTTTCAGCTTTTTGATACTCTTCCTCAAAAACTTCAAAAATTTTATCTATTCCTATTTCATTTATTGAATTGTAAATACTCTCTTTAGCATATGGTATTAAATTCTCTATGCTTATTTCTGTATTATTTATATAATTATTGGCAAGTATTATTTTCAAATATTGCATTATCCGATAAGTAAGATTATTCCCTCCAAAATTCTCATCACCATTCTCAAAACTCGTTTTCATTTCTAGATGATAAGCCACATCAAGAGTGCTCCCTATCTGAAAACTACATGCTGCAAGATCTGTTGTTCCTCCACCGCAGTCTATTACCAAAGCCTTATATTCTGTACCTTCTTCATAATTTTTCTTTCCCAGTCCTGATTCTATAGTATTATAAAGAACAGCTACAGCTTCATCCATAGCATTTTCCCTTATTACTTCATATTCCATAACTGTTTCTTTTCCGATTACTTCATCAACATATGTGATTTCCGTAATATATTCATCATCTTCCATGATTTGTTCATTTACATTTATTTCATCTGTTTTTACAGCTTTAATTTCCTCTTCCGCAAACTCATTATCTATTTCAATCTGAGAAATTAAAAGCTCATTTTTCAGTTCATCTGCTCTTTCACCATGACCGCCAAACTTTTCTAAAATTTCCTCATTTGTCAGATTTTTGGTCTCTGTGTTTTCTATTTTATCTGATTTTTTTTCCAGATTTATTTTTATTTCTTTCCTTGGTACAGGTATCTTAGTTATTATTTCCCTTCTCCCTGTTTTTTCTATTTCTAAAGTAAAAATATCCTGCAACATATTCAAAAACTGCTCTTTCAGTCTCACAGGACTTGTGGCATGTATCTTTGTAAACTTACATTTAAATAAATACTCTGCCCGTGATATTACATATTTCAAATAAGCCTTTATTATTTCTTTCCTCTCTACCTCATGCATATTCCCATATTCATCGACTATTTTCTCTTTTTTATTATTTTCATAAACCCATTTTTTTAATCCGTAAAATATTGTCCCGTTTACTATATAATCATTGGACTCCAGTTTTCTCCTTGCATCATGACCAAACAGATATTTTATATCTTTCACATCTTTACAATTCTCAATATATGTAATCGTAGGGTATATTATACTGTAATCCCACTCTCCGTCAGGAAATTTTACATAATTTATCTCATCTAGTTTTATATTTCCATTCAGAATATCATTGCTTGGAAGCTTACTCACATAGTTTCTGTCAAGATACACTCCTGCTGTAGTATTCGCCGTCCCAAAGTCTATACACAGTACTGCTGTTGTTTTTTCCAGCTCCCTGTACTCGAAATTTTCTATCCCTATACAATAATAATCAATTTTTCCCGGATATCTCGACATTTCTCCAATATCCTCCATATTATAGAATTCATAAGGAATCTTAGCATCTCTTTCTTTAAAAAATATCAGAGAAAATTTGCTGTTTTTTAGTCCGTCTAAATTCAAAAATTCCTTTTTACTCACCAGATAATACTCATCCATCGAATCCAGATCTTTTTCCAGACTAAGAATCCCACATAAATAATTATTGGCATTTACCAGAAAAACATTACTGCTGTTCACATATTCCGGAATAACTATTTTATAGTTATCTTCCCTTGTCAGATCCAGATCATTATATATTATTATTTTATACGGTATTCTTATTCTTCCTTCAGGATGTAATTTATTACCAAGCTTTCTGTCCAGAAACTGCTGGACATAAAAAAAACCGTTTTCATTATATTCCCTGATTTTATTCTCAAGCCTGTATCCCCTGTATTTCAAAAGCAGACTTATAAGCTGCTCCCTTGTTGGTGTTGCTGCATATGAATCCAGTATCCTTTCTTCTATTACAATTTCATATAAGTCATAATATGATTTTTCCCTTAATTCTTCCTCATGATACAGTTTTTTCATTCCGCTCTCCTACTTTTTATTATTCCCCCTAAAAAATAACCATCTCCCCGATCCTCATCACTTCATCTACTCCCAATACAGGAAAATGTGCACCCCAAAAACATCTGCTCTTAAGTCCTAAAGGCATAAAAAGCTTCTCTATCAAAAGTTCCTTTTTCTTATTCTCAGCCGTCTTCTTTTCATTTATATAAATTATTATTTTCTCCTGTTCATCTATAGAATCATAAATTATAGAATCCTTATATATCTTTGACATTACCTTTTTGAATATCTCCCATTCCCTGTCATATCTATACTTATCCTGTATCCCGTCAGCTATTGCTATCTTTTCCCTTCTGTTCAAAACACTAAAACACTCCTGTATCTCTTCCCCATACCTTCCCTCTTCCAGCTCCCTTATTATTATCCTGTTCAGAATTATCCTCTTATTCAGTCCTTCCTGTAAATCCAGATTTCCAAGCATATGAAGAAGTATATTAACCATTTCCCCCTTCAGCTTTTCGCCAATCGGAAGATCGGGATTCATAAACTCATTAAACACATGAGTAAATCTGTAAAAAGGATTAGTCTCCAATATATATTCCTTATCCAGAGCAGCGTAATTTATCTCTTCCATATTCAGTTCCATATATGGCGAGATTTTCGGCGATACTTTGAAATATATCTTTTCAGTATCTTTATCCTCACTTATCAGTTTATGAAGCGAATACCAGATATACTGATACTGTTCTTTTTTCATCTCCATTCCAATACTCCCTTCACATTATATTCAGGAAACTTATACTCCACACTGGCGAGCAAAAAGCTTATTTCATCATAAAAATACTTATCCTGTTTTTCATATTTGAAATACAAAAATAAGGTATCTTCTTTCTTCCTTGGTATACTCACAGTTTTATTAAAAGCTATGTTCGAATCGTAACCTGACACAGGGTTACCGACATACTCATTCAGCTTTACCTTTGCCAGTCTTATACCTCTTATCTCAGAATAACTCTTTATTATCTCAAACACTTCGCTTTCACTTCTTGTCCTTGATTTCGAGTTTTCCTTCAAAGCTCCCAGAACATCTATTTTCTTCCTGTTCCCTTTCGGAATAAATTTCAGATCTGAATATTTCTCCATTTTGTCTATTTTTCTTATATTCCAAAGCTTCCATTCGTCTTCAGGCTCAGTATCTGTATAAATATGCAGAAAATTCTCAAATCTTTCTATGGCATATATCTTTCCGTCAGTAATTTTCACAAGATCCGTTTTAGACTCATTAGAATAAATCTTATATCTTGACATATTCCCGTCAATAGTTTTTCCTCTTGCTTTATCCAAAAGTATACTTTTCTCCTGAATATTACTTACCAAAAAATAGTTCTCATGCACACTTTCTGTAAATTCACCATAATTAATCTTTACTTCTCCTAATTTATCAAATCCTATATTATCCGGAAGCATGCTGACATAAAGATTAAAAAATCTCCTGCTGTATGGTGTATAAAGTACCCGCCACTTTATACCATTCTTACCAAATACACTCAATATCTCTTTTTCCTGATTTAGATACTTTTCTTCATATTCCACGCTTATTTCATAATTATATGAAGTTCCATTTAATTTAAGATTTCCTCTGAAACTTTGCTTTTTAAACTCATCTATTCTACCTAAATCTTCATCTAAATATATTTTTCTTAAAAATACCCAGTTTCCGCTTCTTTTCAATATTTCTTCTTTTTTTTCTGTATCTTTTTTATCCAATGGAAAGAATATCTCTGAATATTTATTATATATCTCCATGTTTACAGGCATAGAATAGATTGTATAATCCTGCTCCTTCTCAAGATATCTGTTTTCTATATTTTTCTCCATTTCAAGAAGCTGGAGCTCAAAATTATTCTCTATATACTGAATCCCGTTTGATGTCAAATCTCTCAAAAACTCTCTTTCTTCCTCTAAATCTAATTTTTTCAATGTTTCCTTTATTATCTTAGACTTTATGTATTTCATTCATCCACCTCTTCAAGTACTGAAAACTCAAAATCCTTATTCTGATAATTCAAAGCTGTGATAATATAGCTTATTATCTCTGTTTTTAAATAGTCATCCACAAAATCAAATTTCAAATATACCTTGCTTCTTTTATTCTTCATCTCAAACTCTTCCTTCAAAAAAGACATAAAATTCAAAAGTTCCATTTCTCTCTCATTTTCCCCCGGCTCAAATTTTATATCAGATAAAACAATATCATCTTTTACTCCAAGATTATCAACAAATTCAGCTACAGACTCCTTATAGTAGAGTATATTCCCGCTGTCTTGCACATGCATTTCATTTGAGTACACCTTATATGAAAGATACTTTTCCGTTTCACTGTCTGCTTTATCCAGTATCTCCCAGATTTTCAGCCTGTGCCCTGTCTTTTCGCCTGTCACAAAAACAAGAGTTTCATGATCCTCAAGATAAGAAAGCATAAGCTCTCCTTTTTCTATATTAAGAAGATATTTCCTGTCCAGCGGGATCTTAACCTTATACTCATATGTCAGTATCTCCTCTGCTGGTTTTATATACTCCTCACTATCGAATTCCTTTTCTTTTATATTCCAGCACAAAATATGCCCCCTTAATACAGGAACATCCAAATTATATATTATCTCTTTTATTTTTGAAGATTTTAAAATATCTTTATCATAGTCAGTAAGATACACTGACATAAATTTTGAAATGTAAGGTATATTTATTACTTTATAGTTTATCTTGTTCTTTTCTGTTATCCTGAATAATGTCTCTATTTTATTAAAATACCTTTTGTCTGAAACTAAACGAAATGTTGCTTTATATTCCCCCGTGTCAGTTTTTATCACACCACTGACAGGTCTGTTTTCCAGCTCTTTTATCTCACCCAAGGATTCCTTCAAAAAAAGATTCTCTACAAAAATCTCCCCCTTTGAAAAATTTATCTCTTCCAAAAGATCAACCACATTTAAATCTTCCGGAATTACAGGATAAAAATTATTTTCAAATATTTTTAATTCATCCTTACTGATTACTGTCCCGTAAATATTATATTCATCATAAGAATATTCCACAGAATTAAATATCTTATTGCGTAAATCAAAAAACTTTCTGTTTAATTCTTCATTTACTTCTCCCAAAGTATACTTTATTACTTCCTGTACAAACTCATCCTTCATAAACGCCCTTTCATTTATATCGCTTTTATAATTTTATTTTTTAAAATTATTTACATAATATTACATTATTTTTATATTTATTAATTTAATTATTATATCACACAAATAATATATATTAAATATTTATACTTAATTATTTAAATAAAATTTTCTTTTTTATATCATATTCATATGAAGTTTATGTGAAGATTATATATTATAGTTTTTTAATTTATAGATTTTTTTATTTTATGGTTATATAAAAAGACTATGACAAAGCATAGTCTTTTATCTATAATTATAATGATCCCATACATACAACATTAGCTGTTTCCTCCCTACCTTTGACCATAATAGTTATGGTTTCTGGCCTTTTTATAGTTTTAGAGCGAGCCATCATTTATAAATTTGGAGGAATACATCATGATGAGCCTTATTGCAATAATTATTCTTATAATAGCTAGTATCCTTCACACTTATAAGACTTTATTATCTCACCATCTCATCATTCTTTGTTTTATATTTCTTCAGAGCTGTGAATGAAACTTTCAAATACTTTCACTTTTGTCATTTTTTTAGTTCATTTTTGAATTTAGACCAATTACCAATCATGCGTGAAATATATTCGTAAGTTTGTCTACCGCACCATTTATTTAAAGCATTGAATCACCTCATTCAAAAATCATTTCAAATGTTTCTGTTATTTTCTTCTTAGTTTCTTCATCTTTTAGGGTATCTAATTTCTTGACTATTCTAACAGAGCTTATACTTCTCATTTGATCTAATGCAATTTGTCCTTTAGTTTTTTCCGTGTCAATGTCAACTTTTATTTTCATTTTTTGATTAGTTTTAAATTAAATAATAAAGTTCTTCAGGAATAAAAATTCATATGTCAGGCTGCAGCTGGCCGACATGGTCAAAATACTTTAAATATTGAATTCATTTTTTTATCTTATCTTATAAAAATGTTCATAAGACTAAGTTCCATAATGATTTTTATATAAAATAAAATTAAAAAAATCAGTTTATATTTTCAGCTGTCTTTGTACTCTAATTTTCCGTGATATAATATATTTATTATAGAAAAGGGTTTTATATGAAACAACCAAACGAACCAAGGCCTAAAGACGCGTAAAAGCCCAGTGATGGAAGAAGAAAAAAGTTAAAATACGAATAAAATATTGGTTGCTTGAAGATAATTTAGGCGTTTTCTTTACACCAATATTTATGGTAATATTTTTGAATAACAAGAGGAGAGTACAATGTTTTTTTATGATATTATACCTAACCGTGTGAAAGAGAAGTTGGAAACTAAAATGTATAATCCCAATGAAACAATATTATTTGCAGAGCAGGAGAACAACTACATTTATTTCTTGATAGAGGGCACAGCTGAGGCGTATATTCAAAGCCCTTACGGAACATTTGCTACTCTGTATTTTTATGAAAAAGGAAGTTTTTTTGGTGAAATAGAACCATTCTACGATGGAAGGAAACCAGTTGAGATTACAGCCATTACATCATGTATTGCCAAACGACTTTATAAAACAGACTTCCTATCATGGTTACAATCTGATTTTGAGGCTACTAAATTTTTAATTAAGGAATTAGCAAATAAATTGATAATAAACACTGAATTGGTAGAACATTTACTAAGCCTTACCGTGAAAGAAAGACTTTTGAGAAGTATTCTGTTACATTATCGACGAGGCACTTTGCAAAATCTCACAAAAGCAAATTTGTCAAAGGAAATTAACACTCCCATTCGGAGTTTGAATAGGGCTATCAGCACTTGTGAGAGCGAGGGGATAATTTCATATAGTAACAACACATTTTTGATTAAGGATATGGCAAAACTCCAAAAAAGTGTGCCATATTTATAATGGCGGGTCAATTGACCTCGATAGAATTTCTCACTTTTGCTATACTGAAAAAAGGAGAGATTTTCATGAATAAAATTTGTAAAAAAAGGAGAGATTTTCATGGACAAAATTTGCAAAAGAATATTACAAAAAATAGAAATACAGGACTTTTTCGACAGAATTTGTTCTTTGAATACAGCTGACTTCAATTCTATTTTATTGAAACTGTTTTCACTAAGAACAGCGAAATCCACACCACAAAAAGTCCTGCATACATTCAGGGAAAATCGCTTTGTTGCTCCGAGCAGCTTTGACCCGATTAAACTGCACCAATTGGAACTTGAACTATTATCAATGACATCAAAAGCCGGAATTACAAACAAATTATTGTCCCCGGTTGCACCGATTGGAAGTTGTAGTGTGTTTGGCTGTGTAAACCAAAACAATGTATTAAGTGCGGTACGGAATGTTGAGGTGCTTTCCGATCCGTCTAATATTCTGGCAATCATGCTTTCCAATGATATATTGAACAACCAAATTGACCATACCCGCTGTACACACTATGCAACGACGACACGCGTAGTTAGAGGTCAGAAGTGGGAAGGCGAAAATCAATATGCACATTTTGGGATTTTTTGCATTGTATCCACCGCACAGGATAAGGGTTCTTATCTGTGTGAAAAGGAGCTGTTAAAGCACCATCTTCAATTCTATGATAATTTAATACAGACAAGATACCATCGTAAAATGACGATTGTGCTAAGACGGCGAACTGGATATACAGCCTATGAGGACTTTTTTGAAAAAATGTACTCTGCTACAAAAGAGATGTTTCCTGACACTCCTATTTCTGTTGTTCTAGATAGTGAGAACAACAACTACTACAAAGGAATCAATTTTAAGATTTATATGCAAAAAGATAACGAGCAAATTGAGATCGGCGATGGTGGTTTTGTTGATTGGATTGGCAAAATGACCGGGAGTAAAAAAAATCGGTGTTTAATAAGTGGTCTTGGTTTGGAAAGGTTATTATTGCTTTAGGAGAAAATTTATGGAATTAAAAGAATGGTCTTTAGACTATGTTCACGACTTGGTACATCATGCAAATAACCAGATCATTTCCCGAAATTTGGGAAATAACTTTCCCTACCCCTATACGGAAGAAGATGCTGTGCTCTTTATTGAATTTTGCCAAACGCAAGATTTACAGAAAACTCGCAACCTTGCAATCGTCATTGACGGTCAAGCGGTGGGCGGTATCGGTATTACAGTAGGTTCTGATATTTATGAGAAAAGCGCAGAACTTGGATACTGGCTTGGAGAAGATTACTGGGGAAAAGGGATCATGACAAAAGCTGTAAAACAGATGGTGCAGCTTTCATTCCAAAATCGCAATATCATCCGATTATATGCAACCGTCTTTTCTCATAATTTGGGTTCATGCAGGCTTCTTGAAAAAAACGGTTTTGAATTAGAGGGCGTGCTAAAAAAGGCGGTATATAAGAATGGTCACCTCTATGACAGCAAACTATATGCTTTGTTGCGGGAATAATACACGTGTGTTACTCTTGCTCACGATAACGGGAAATAAAAAAACGTTGTTTGGCGAGAGCAAGTGTCTATGCGCCAAAACAAAATACAGTAACCTTACGGCGGTTTTGAAACATCAAATTTCAATCCGCCGTTTTCTTTTTGTGGATGGGTTACATTAAACTGGACAGAAAAAATAAGTTAATATAAAATGATTATGATAAAAAGAAAGAGAAGAAATTACACATTCACTTTTAAGAAACAAATAGTCCAGTTATACCAGAACGGAAAAAGCGAATCAGATATAGGAAAAGAATACGATATTCATGTATCAGTAATAGGGAGATGGCTTAGTCAATATGACAATAGCGGATCCTTTAAAGAAAAAGAAAACAGAAATGAACTGGAAAATATCCAACTAAAAAAGAGAAATAAAGAATTGGAAATGGAAAATGATATCATAAAGCAAGCAGCACTGATCTTGGCTTGAGCATAAGTGTAATAAAAGCAAATATACATAAATATTCAGTATCAGCAATGTGCTGTGTCCTCAAAATGTCAAGAAGTACTTACTGTTATAAACCAGTAAAAAAAGAAGATACAGATATTTTATAACAGACAATAAAAAAAATATTCAAAGATAGTAGAAATAATTATGGGACTAGAAAGATAAAAATTGAACTTTCTAGATTAAAATATATAGTTTCAAGAAGAAAAATCAGTAGAAAAATGAAAAAATCAGGTCTTGTATCAAGCTATACAAAAGCCAGTTACAAACCTGTTAATATCAAAATATCGGAAAATGAGACTGGTAATCTTTTGAATAAGGAATTTAAAAGTAAAAAACCTCCAGAAATATTGGTAAGTAATCTCACATATGTTAGGGTAAACAGCAAATGGAACTACATTTGTCTTTTTGTTGATATTTTTAATAGACAGATAGTTGGGTACAGTGTAGGAAAAAATAAGAA
>RRZT012360998.1_pt1 | contig 10717 bp, 21 predicted proteins | sample 2165551 | NCBI WGS metagenome assembly RRZT01 (sample SAMN10456910, study PRJNA506462) | wastewater metagenome | biome: wastewater; feature: sludge; material: wastewater sludge; isolation source: wastewater sludge with Escherichia coli K12::gfp cells carrying plasmid... | place: USA: Moscow, Idaho...
GTACATCCTGACCAAGGAAGAGGGCGGACGCCACACCCCGTTTTTCAACGGATACCGGCCGCAGTTCTACTTCCGGACGACCGACGTGACGGGCGTGGCCCATCTGCCGGAAGGGACCGAGATGGTAATGCCTGGGGACAATATCCAGATGGATATTGAACTGATCACGACAATTGCGATTGAAGAAGGCTTGCGTTTTGCGATCCGTGAAGGCGGCCGCACCGTTGGCGCCGGCGTTGTTACCGCAATCAACGACTAACACCTGGGAGATAGGGGTGTGAAACCACACCCCTATCTAACTTGACTTTTAGGTAGTGAACAACTGCGATGACACGGGAGGTTGCCGGCAGCTTCGCCGGGGAATTTCCGCAGAGCAAGTCCGTTCCTGAAACTGGACGATGAGGAGGAATAATAAGTGGCAAGACAACAAAAAATCAGAATCCGCTTAAAAGCGTATGACCACAAGGCGTTGGATCAAAGCGCGGTCAAAATCGTGGAAACCGCAAAGCGCACCGGCGCTTTGGTATCGGGACCGATTCCGCTGCCGACCGAAAAGAACATTTTCACCATCCTGCGGTCGCCGCATGTCAATAAAGATTCCCGTGAACAATTCGAAATGCGCACGCACAAGCGTTTAATTGATATTCTCGAACCTACGCCAAAGACAGTCGATGCATTGATGCGGCTCGACCTGCCGGCTGGCGTCGATATCGAAATCAAGCTGTAAGGGAGGGGCAATCGTGGCTAAAGGCATTTTAGGCAAAAAAGTCGGTATGACGCAAATCTTCACCAAAGACGGCAAAGTAGTTCCGGTTACGGTAGTTGAAGCCAGCCCTAATCTTGTGGCTCAGGTCAAGAGTGTGGAGAGCGACGGATACAACGCGGTACAAATCGGGGTTGGCGTTGTTAAAGATAAGAAAGTTACCAAACCGCAAAAAGGACATTTTGCCAAAGCAAATATCAAGCCGGTTCGATTCATCAGAGAATTGCGTCTGGCTAACACGCCGGAGCAAAAGCTTGGAGACTCGATTACCGTCGATATCTTCGCCGAAGGCGAAATCGTCGATGTTGTCGGAACATCTAAAGGCAAAGGCTTTGCCGGCACGATCAAACGGCACAATTTCTCGCGTGGACCAATGGCGCACGGTTCCAAATCGCACCGCGAGCCGGGCTCGATGGGTCCGCGGATCAGCGGCGGCGGCGGCAAAGTTTTCAAAGGCAAGAAGCTTCCCGGCCGTATGGGTGGCGAGCGGGTGACTGTTCAATGCCTCACCATTGCCCGCGTCGACGCGGAACGGAATCTGATCCTGATCAAAGGAGCGATTCCTGGACCGAAAAATGGTATGGTACTAATTAAAAACACCGTAAAACCGCCAAGAGCGGCTGCAGCGAAAGCTGGAAAATGAATCGACATCCCTTGTTTGAAAGGAGGAAATAATTCATGCCAAAAGTAGCCCTGTATAATATGTCCGGACAACAAACCGGTGAAATTGACTTGAATGATTGGGTTTTTGGCTGTGAAGTCAATGCTGCGGTCCTGCATCAAGCAGTGACCATGCAGTTGAACAACCAGCGGCAAGGCAATGCTGCTACCAAAACCCGTTCGTTTGTTCGTGGAGGCGGAAAAAAACCCTGGAAGCAAAAAGGAACCGGTCGCGCGCGCGCCGGCACAATCCGTTCGCCTCTTTGGGTCGGTGGCGGAGTGGTTTTCGGACCGCATCCCCGTAAATACACCATCTCTTTGCCGCGTAAGGTGCGCCGATTGGCGTTGCGGTCGGCTTTGACGGCCAAAGTCAATGCCGGTGAGCTGTTAGTTCTGGAAGATCTGCAATTCGCAGAAATCAAAACCAAGAATATGGTTCAATTCCTCGACGGTTTCAAGGCTAACGAGGGAAAAACGCTGGTTGTTCTGTCGGAACAAAACGAAGTAGTCATGAAATCGGCTGGTAACCTGCAGGGAGTGCTCACAATCACTTCGCAAGGCATCAACGTATACGACCTGCTGAACCATAACCGCGTTTTTGTGACGAAGGATGCCATCGCCCAAATCGAGGAGGTATTGGCATAATGACTAACTTGCGTGATGTACTGATCAGACCTCTGATTACGGAAAAAAGCAATGACGGGATGCAGGACAACAAGTATACGTTTGTTGTGCCGCTGAATGCAACGAAAATTTCCATCCGGCAAGCCGTGGAAAGTATTTTCAAAGTCAAAGTTGTCGATGTGAATACGATCCGGGTTATGGGAAAAATCAAGCGAATGGGCAAGCATGCGGGCAAACGCCCGGATTTCAAGAAAGCCATCGTGAAGGTCGCGCCGGGACAACGAATCGAATTCTTTGAGGGAGTCTAAGCCTTCGGGCGGTTGATGAGGAGGGTAACTCATGGCAGTAAAGAGTTTTAAACCGTACACGCCCGGCAGACGGCAAATGACGGTATCAAGTTTTGATGAAATCACCGCTAGCAAGCCGGAAAAGTCCTTGACGGAAATTGTGCGTCGCAGCGGCGGCCGCAACGACCAGGGGCGTCTGACCGTACGCCATAAAGGCGGCGGACACAAACGACTGTACAGGATCATCGATTTCAAACGGACCAAAGATGGTATCCCTGCTACGGTAGCCACGATCGAATATGATCCGAACCGTTCGGCGCGAATTGCACTGTTGTTCTATGCCGATGGGGAAAAGCGCTACATCCTGGCTCCGGAAGGGCTGAAAGTCGGCGACAAGCTGGTCAGTGGACCGGATGCTGATATTAAAGTCGGCAATGCCTTGCCGTTGCGTAACATTCCGGTCGGTACCCTGGTTCACAACATTGAGCTGAAGATTGGCAAAGGCGGCCAAATGGTCCGTTCAGCCGGCACCTCCGCTCAGTTGATGGCTAAGGAAAATGAACAAGCCTTGTTGCGGCTGCCTTCGGGCGAAGTCCGCAAAGTGCATGTGAATTGCCGTGCCAGCATCGGTCTGATCGGCAACCACGAGCATGAAAACATGACGATTGGTAAAGCGGGTCGCTCGCGCTGGCTGGGGATTCGCCCGGCAAACCGTGGTGTTGCGATGAACCCCTGTGATCATCCGCATGGTGGTGGCGAAGGCCGTTCGCCGGTCGGTCGTAAGAACCCGGTCACCAAATGGGGCAAATGTGCGATGGGTACGAAGACCCGTTCGAAAAAGAAAGCTTCGGAAAAACTCATCCTCAGTCATCGGACGAAATAACGGAGGAAGAAAGGAGGTCGCCGTATAATGTCAAGATCGGTCAAAAAAGGACCTTATGTTCATGCCAGCGTGATGAAAAAAATCTCGGCCATGAACGTCAAAAACGAGAAGAAAGTGGTCAAGACGTGGTCACGGAGTTCCACCATCCTGCCTTCTTTCGTTGGACATACGATTGCTGTTCATGACGGAAGAAAGCATGTGCCGGTGTATATTACCGAAGATATGGTCGGACACAAACTGGGTGAATTCGCTCCGACCCGTACGTTCCGCGGTCATGGTTCCAAAGCGGAACGCGCAACAGGCGTCAAGAAATAGTCAGCTTGCTAAAAAGGGGGTTAATTCGTGGAAGCAAAGGCGATTGCCAAATATGTGCGGATAGCACCGCGTAAAGTTCGTATCGTAATCGACCTGATCCGGGGCAAAAACGTCGTCGAAGCGCTGGCCGTGTTGAAAAACACGCCGAAAGTCGCATCGGATGTTATTTACAAGGTCCTGAAATCAGCGATTGCTAATGCTGAAAACAATTATGACATGAATTCGGATGCATTGTTCGTTTCTGCGGCTTTTGTCGATCAAGGGCCGACGATGAAAAGGGTACATCCCCGTTCCCGGGGACAAGCATTCAAAATCCTTAAGCGCAGCAGTCATGTGACTGTTGTGGTTAAGGAAAGATAACGAGGCGGAGGAGGGAATCGCAGTGGGACAGAAAGTCAATCCGCATGGTCTTCGCATCGGTATCATCAAGACTTGGGACGCCCGGTGGTACGCAGACAAAGACTATGCAACCAATCTTCATGAAGATATGAAGATCAGAAAATTCCTCAATACCAAATTGGCTACGGCCAGCCTGGCCAAAGTCGAGATTGAGCGCGCTGCCAACCGGATCAAGGTTACGCTGCACACCGCGAAGCCCGGCATGGTTATCGGTCGGGGCGGGGCCAGCATAGAAGAACTGAAAAAGGCATTGAAGAAACTGACAGACAAAACCATCGAAGTCAACATTGCTGAAATCAAGCAGGCCGAAATGGATGCGACTCTGGTGGCTGCCAACGTAGCGGCGCAACTGGAAAAACGCATGGCATTCCGCCGCGTAATGAAGCAAACTGTTGGCCGGACGATGCGGATCGGCGCCAAAGGAATCAAAGTGATGGTGGCCGGACGTCTTGGCGGTGCTGAAATTGCCCGGACTGAAGCTTATCGTGAAGGAAGCATTCCCTTGCACACGCTGCGGGCCGATATCAATTACGGAACCGCTGAAGCCCACACGACATTCGGACGCATTGGCGTGAAAGTTTGGATTTACCGCGGTGAAGTGATTCCGACCGGCAAACCAGTCAGACAACAAGCGCCGAATCCTCAAGGTGAGGGGGCTGGAAACTAATGTTATTGCCGAAAAGAGTAAAACACCGCAAACAGTTCCGTGGACGTATGAAAGGGCAAGCGAATAAAGGCAACACGGTTGCATTCGGTGAGTTTGGCCTGGCGGCGCTGGAGCCGTCCTGGATCACCAATCGCCAGATCGAAGCGGCCCGTATCGCGATGACCCGTTATATCAAACGTGGCGGTCAGGTTTGGATCAAAATCTTCCCGGACAAGCCTGTAACGTCCAAACCCGCTGAAACCCGTATGGGTAGCGGCAAAGGCTCACCTGAGTATTGGGTAGCCGTTGTGAAACCAGGCAGAATTATGTTTGAGATGGCCGGAGTCAGTGAAGAAGTAGCTAGGGAAGCTTTCAGACTCGCTGCACACAAACTGCCTATTAAAACGAAGTTTGTTGTAGGCACGAAAGCCGGTCAGCTCGATGTGGAAGCAGGTGGCGAGATTGATGAAGGCTAAAGAAATCAGAGATATGAATGCTGCGGAAATGGATCAAAAAATCGCCGGATTGAAAGAAGAACTTTTCAATCTGCGGTTCCAGATCGCAACCGGTCAACTGGAGAATCCGATGCGGATTCGTGAAGTCAAAAAAGCAATAGCCCGGATCAAAACAATCCAACGAGAAACAGAGATCAAAGCCCAACGGGCTTAGAGTCTTCTCAAAGGAAGGAGGCTACGGAAAAGTGACGGATAGAAATGAACGAAAAAGCAAGACTGGTGTAGTTGTCAGCAACAAAATGGAAAAAACGGTGGTTGTTGCCGTCGAACGTCTTGTACAACACTCTCTTTATTCCAAGTCTGTTCGACAGACAGTTAAATTTAAAGCCCATGATGAAAACAATGAAAGCAACGTTGGAGACAAAGTCAAGATTATGGAAACCCGCCCGCTCTCCAAGGATAAGCGTTGGCGCGTAATTGAAATCGTCGAAAAAGCGAAATAGCCGCCTGGGACCAAAGGAGGTAATGGCATGATTCAACAGGAAACAAGACTCAACGTTGCTGATAATACAGGCGCAAAAGAGATCCTCTGCATCCGTGTTATGGGGGGATCATTCCGGCGAACTGCCAATATCGGTGATGTCATCGTGGCTTCAGTAAAAGCCGCTTCACCCGGTGGCGTGGTGAAGAAAGGCGATGTGGTAAAAGCCGTAATCGTTCGTTCCGTGAAGGGCCTTCGTCGCGAAGACGGATCGCATATCCGTTTTGACGAAAATGCCGCGGTTATCATCAAGGATGATAAAAGCCCCAAAGGAACCCGCATTTTTGGACCGGTCGCGCGAGAACTTCGTGAGAAAGATTTTATGAAGATCATCTCGCTGGCCCCGGAAGTACTTTAAGCGAGAGGGGTGCCTACGTTGGCTGAAATCATTAAGTTGCACGTTAAAAAAGGCGACACTGTAGTCGTACTTTCCGGCAAAGACAAAGGGAAAAAAGGCAAGGTTCTCGAAGCCCTGCCGCGCAAAGGGAAAGTCGTAGTAGAGGGCGTCAATAAAGTCAAGCGTCACACAAAAGCAAACCAGAAAATGCCGCAAGGCGGTATTCTGGTCAAGGAAGCCGCGCTTAACTCATCGAAACTGATGCTGATCTGCCCGTCATGCGACAAACCGACCCGGATCAAGAAAACAGCACTAGCAAGTGGATCGATGGCGCGAACCTGCAAAAAATGCGGCGAGATCATCGACAAAGAAAAATAATCCGCTCAGAAGGGAGGTATGATGCATGGCGAGGCTAAAAGAGTTTTACAACCAAGAAGTCGCTCCGGCGATGATGAAAAAATTTGGTTATTCAAATGTAATGCAAATCCCCAAGGTTGCGAAAATCGTAATCAACATGGGCGTGAGCGAAGCAGTGGGAAACCCGAAGGCATTGGATGCGGCGGTCGCTGATCTGACCATGATTTCCGGTCAGAAGCCGATTGTCACCAAAGCCAAGAAATCGATTTCCGCGTTCAAAGTTCGTGAAGGCATGTCGATTGGGACCAAAGTAACCCTGCGGAGCGAGCGGATGTATCATTTCATGGATAAACTCCTGAACGTTGCATTGGCCAGAGTTAGAGATTTTCGCGGAATTTCCCCGAAAGCCTTTGACGGTCGCGGCAATTATACGCTCGGAGTCAAGGAACAATTGATTTTTCCAGAAATGGAATATGATAAAATCGATAAGATCCGTGGCATGGACATCACCATCGTGACGACAGCGAAAACCGATGAAGAAGCGCGGGAATTGCTCAAACTGATGGGCATGCCGTTCAGCGCTTAAGCGATGGGGAGGAAAGTGTAATGGCCAAAAAAGCATTGATTGAACAATGGAAAAAAGGCCCCAAGTTTAAAGTGCGGCACCACAATCGTTGCAAGCTCTGTGGACGTCCGCATGGGTATATGCGTAAATTCGAAATTTGCAGGATCTGCTTCCGTGAACTCAGCTACAAAGGTTTTGTGCCGGGAGTTACGAAGGCAAGCTGGTAATGTCCATCAGGAAGGAGGTACTATTCAATGGTAATGACGGATCCGATCGCGGACTTGCTTACACGCATCCGAAATGCGAATCTTGTACATCATGATAAGGTTGAAATTCCTGCCTCGAAAATCAAACGGGCAATTGTCCAAATTCTCAAAGACGAAGGTTTTGTGAAGGATTTCGATGTGCTCGCCGACGGAAAGCAGGGTATTCTGCGGGTTAGCTTGAAATATGGGCCGGAACGCGACCGAGTAATCACCGGCATTAAGCGTATTTCAAAACCGGGACTCCGGGTATATGCAAAGCGGGAACAATTGCCGAAAGTTCTCGGTGGCCTGGGTATCGCAATCATTTCGACATCTCAGGGTTTAATGTCGGACAAACAAGCCCGAAAAAGCAATCTGGGCGGCGAAGTTCTCGCGTTTGTCTGGTAAATTCTAAGTTGTTGCGAACAAAGGAGGTGCAAGAATGTCAAGGATTGGTAGGCAGCCGATCGCTATCCCTGCGGGAGTCGAGGTAAAGATCGAAGGATCTTTGGTTTCGGTAAAGGGTCCTAAAGGAGAAACGAGCCGGTTGCTCAATAAAGATATGATTCTCAAGTTGGAGAATTCAACACTGACGGTCGATCGTCCTACGGATAACAAGGAACATCGGGCGATGCACGGTTTGACCCGGACATTGATTGCCAATATGGTAACTGGTGTTACGCAAGGTTTTTCGCGGACGCTTGAAATTAACGGTGTAGGTTATCGTGCGGCAAAAGCCGGCACAAAACTTAACCTTACGCTAGGTTTTTCGCACCCGCTGGAACTCGAGCCGCCCGCCGGCGTGTCCATCGAAGTTCCACAGCCGAATCGGATCGTTGTTTCCAGCATCAGCAAGGAAGCAGTTGGTTCTTTTGCGGCCAAGATTCGTTCTTATCGTGAACCGGAGCCGTATAAAGGCAAAGGAATCAAGTATGAAGGCGAAGTTGTCCGGCGCAAAGTCGGTAAAGCTGGCGCCAAAGGCAAGAAGTAATATTTGCTTAGCAGAAGGGAGTGAACTGACTTGCTTCAAAAGCCGGATAAAAACGTTTCCCGTAAGAAACGCCATTCCAGGGTTCGCAAAAACCTGTCGGGTACGCAGCAAAGACCGCGGCTCAACGTGTTTCGCAGCCTGAAACATATTTATGCGCAAATTATCAATGATGAAACCGGGACCACATTGGTTTCTGCCAGCACAATGGATAAAGAAATCAGTGCAACGATGGACTTTGGCGGTAACGTAAATGCTGCCGCGATTGTTGGGAAGTTGGTCGCCGAAAGAGCGCTGGCCAAAGGGATCAGCAAAGTCGTATTCGATCGGGGCGGTTACCTGTACCACGGTCGTGTGGCCGCGTTGGCCGCTGCAGCCCGTGAAGCGGGACTTGAGTTCTAAGGCGGAGGAGGGAAAACAGTGGCAAGAATTGATCCCACAAAACTGGATTTAAAAGAAAAAGTCGTATTCATAAATCGTGTGGCAAAAGTTGTCAAAGGCGGTCGCCGCTTTTCGTTCAGTGCGCTGGTTGTCGTTGGCGATTCGAACGGCTATGTCGGAGCTGGTCTTGGCAAAGCCTCCGAGGTGCCGGAAGCAATTCGCAAAGGCGTCGAAGACGCGAAGAAAAACCTGATTCATGTTCCGCTGGTCGGAACGACGATTCCTCATCAGATTACCGGGGTTTTTGGTTCAGGCAAAGTATTGCTGAAGCCGGCTTCCGAAGGTACCGGCGTTATTGCTGGTGGCCCGGCCCGTGCAGTGCTTGAACTGGCTGGAATCCGCGATATTCTGACCAAATCGCTGGGATCTTCCAATGCCAACAACATGGTCCGCGCTACACTGACAGGTCTTCAACAGCTGAAGCGTGTCGAAGTCGTTGCCCAGATGCGTGGCAAGACCATTCAGGAGCTATTGGGGTAGGAGGGAAATACATGGCTGCGAAATTAAAAATTGTTCTGAAGCGAAGCCTGATTGGCCGGCCTGATGATCAAAAGTCGACAGTGCGTGTTCTTGGCCTGACCAAGATACAGCAATCGGTACTCCAGGAAGATACGCCGGCAATCCGGGGTATGATCCGCAAAGTTGAACATCTGGTTTCGGTTGAAGAACTGGAACAATAGCAGTACGAGGAGGCGCAAGCGATGAAGTTGCATGAATTGTCTCCCGCACCAGGAAGCAAAAAAGCCAGAACCCGTGTCGGACGTGGTTTGGGTTCCGGCTTGGGGAAAACATCGGGACGCGGGCATAAAGGTCAAGGAGCTCGTTCCGGTGGTGGCAAGCGGCCTGGATTTGAAGGTGGGCAGAAACCGTTATATCTGAGACTTCCGAAGCGAGGTTTCTACAATAAGTTCGCCCTGCAGTTTGCAGAAGTCAATGTGGGCTCGCTCAACGGCTTTGAAGCCGGTGAAGTGGTCGATCTGGTAGTTCTGGTGGAAGTCGGGATTATCAAAAAGGTTCATGATGGCCTGAAGGTTCTGGGTAATGGAGAAATTGACAAAGCTTTGACTGTAAGGGCGCATGGTTTCACCAAGGCCGCAATTGCCAAAATCGAGGCGGCCGGTGGAAAAGTCGAGGTGATTTAAGTGCTGGCTGCTTTGGCCAATGTGCTTAGAATTCCGGAGCTGCGTCAAAAAGTGGTATTTACCCTGGCGATGTTTATCGTTTTCCGGATAGGTATCCACATTCCGGCTCCCGGAGTCAATGCTGCAGTGATTGAGCAAATGTTCAATACAGGTAACCTGCTTGGCTTGTTGGATTTGTTTTCGGGCGGTGCCCTCAGCAAGTTTTCCATCTTTGCCATGAGTATTACTCCATACATTAATGCTTCGATTATCATGCAATTGTTGACAGTCGTGGTGCCTCAATTTGAACAGTGGTCAAAGGAAGGCGAGGAAGGACGCAAGAAGATTTCTCAGATTACTCGTTACGGAACAGTGCTTCTGGGTTTTATTCAGGCGCTTGGAATGGCTTTTGGTTTGAAGCATGCTATCATTAATCCCGGCATCGGGCCGATTCTGTTGATAGCTTTGACATTGACCGCAGGCACAGTGTTTCTGATGTGGATTGGCGAACAGATCACCGAAAAAGGCATTGGGAACGGAATATCACTCATTATCTTCGCCGGTATCGTTTCGCGGCTTCCTGATGGCCTGTTCGTGATTTTCGAATATTTGAAGGCCGGAACTATTTCTATCTTCAATGTTATCTTGTTTGTCGTAATCGCTATTGCGATGATTGTATTCGTTATCGCAATTTCGCAGGGACATCGTAAAGTACCGGTACAATATGCAAAACGGCTGGTTGGACGCAAAATGTACGGCGGTCATTCCACCCACATTCCGCTGCGGGTTAACCAAGCGGGCGTCATTCCAATCATTTTTGCATCGTCAGTCCTGATGTTCCCGGTTACCATTGGTCAATTCGTCGATGTAGCCTGGGTAAAAACAGTGACTGGTTGGTTTGAATGGGGTTCTCCCTTCCAAACCTTCCTATATGCTGTAATGATCGTGTTCTTCACTTATTTCTATACTGCCATTACCATGAACATTCCTGATATGGCAGAGAATATGAAGAAATATGGTGGCTTTATCCCAGGGTTGCGTCCAGGCAAGCCAACAGCGGACTATCTGGACCGGATTGTTACCCGAATTA
>RRZT010276020.1_pt1 | contig 10715 bp, 7 predicted proteins | sample 2165551 | NCBI WGS metagenome assembly RRZT01 (sample SAMN10456910, study PRJNA506462) | wastewater metagenome | biome: wastewater; feature: sludge; material: wastewater sludge; isolation source: wastewater sludge with Escherichia coli K12::gfp cells carrying plasmid... | place: USA: Moscow, Idaho ...
CGCGTCACAGTGGGTGGAGCGGGCTGTTGTCGTGGAGGGATGCACAGCCAGCCGGACACGGGAGCAGCGTTACCATCCTCACTCCACCCCACAGCTGTCATTTAGCGCTCTCCTCTCGCCGGATGCGGGTTCATAAGCTTCGAATACCCGGTACGGATTGATCGCGGCCGTACAAAGCGCAGCACTAGCATCAGGGCACTCGACACCTATCGTCGCCGATCCCAGCGGACCGAGTCGACACAGTCGGGAACGTGATGGGTCAGCTGGCCAAGGTCTAGGCTCGGGTCCAGGGTCGAACTCGGCACGGATGCGTCGCGCCACCCTGCGGGGTCGGGGCTAGCAAGCACGCCGAGTAACTCTGCCGGGTCGTGCCACCAGTGTCGGGGTAGCGAATGCCGTCGGTGAGGATCTCAACCCGGCGCATCTGGCTGCGCTGGGTGGCGGGCGACGTCTAGATGGGGCGCGCCGCCACTGGTCAGGTCGGTCACCAGTAGCCGCCGGCGATGCTCGGTAGGCGCGCTGCCATACGAACCGGTCCCGCACGTACGGCCTGATCTCCGGGGTCGCGATGCCGCCAGCGGCCGGTCTCGGCCATCAGCAGCAGGTTGTGTCATCGAGCCTGGTTACCGTGTCGTCGCGCATGACAAGCACAGTGCCGCCGGCCAACTGCCGGAGGGTGGTCGTCGCCGACCCAGAGTGGCTCTCCCATCGCCGCGGTTGCGGCCGGGTAAGGCCACACCTGTGGTGTCGCGTCAGCGGCGTCCAACAAGTGCTGTTGGCCCTGGCTCGGCACCGTGTTTCGGCCATCTGCGACATCTGCCCGGACGGGGCTGCCCTCGCATCCAAACGCACTGTATTCGGCATGACCGGACGGACTCGACAAGCTCACCGGTAGCGGACTGGCAGTCCGGCGAAACGGCGCATGGTGGTCGCGGACAGCCTGGTCGAGTTGTCGCCGACATCTCAGAAGCTCATCGGGAAGTTCGAGGAGCGACTGCTGAGGGTGGACTGTTCGGGCTTCTTGGAGGGATGGCTAGTGACAATCTCCCACCTGGGCGAGTCGTCGGGGTCGCGGCCCGGTGGGTCCTGGATCGCGCTGGAGGTTATGAGGGTGGCCCGATCCAAGGATGTGATGGCGTCACGTAGCACTTCTTGTGCGCGGTCGACGTTGGCGATCAGGCGCAGCCCTGCCTCTCCATCAGGGTCCGGGGTCCAACCGGTTGGTCGGATCTGTAGGTGTGCCGCGAGGTAGCGGGGCGAGAGGCTCGCAGCTGAGACCCACAGTTGTCTTTGGGTGGAGATGGCACCCAATGCAGCTCGGTGGGCCTCGGCAACCTCCTCTGCCCGGTGGACACCGTCTTGGACGACGAGTAGCCGTTCGAGTGGTCCTAGCCTGTCCGTCATCGGGCCGTCGAGCGCGGCCATCAGGGCACCTGTAGCGCGGCGCAGATCGCCAGATTTCCCGGCGCCCAAGCGCACGTGGTGGGGCCATGCTGCCGCATCCCGCCACGCGGCGAAGGCCCGCAGAAGCGCCTCGGGTGTCTGATCCGTAGGATGGCGGTGAGCGACGAATCGTGACGATTCTGCGGCGCGGCCGCACATTATGGCGATCATCCCGGCCGTGCTCTGCAGGTCGTAGCTCGTCAGCTGGCCGAGGCCGCTCAAATGTCGTTTGGCGACGGCCGCCCATTTAGTGATGACTCCGGTCAAAGTTGTGTCGTGGGTCACCGACAGAAACTCGAGCGCGCTTGATCGATGAGCGGGCGGCATCAAGGCGGCGGTCTCCGTGGCCTGCATCAGATCGAGCAGGGCTGCCCGCATCGGTGCCGACACATCGGTTTGCCGCGATGCCCAGCGGGCCAGCCCGTGCAGGGTCGCCTTCACGGAGATCTGTAATCGGATCCTCTCCGGAACCGGGGCGCGCATCACGATTCCGGCGTTGCTGGCGACGACGTCTCCAAGCGCCCCCACTGCCGCAACCATGGATCGAAGTCTGGCGTCTTCGGCGCGTGATTGGACCACCGTCGACTGCAACCGCACCAACGCACTTCGTGTCGCTCGATCCAGCTCGAGGTGAGTTAACAAGCGCTCCGCATTACGCGCCAGCGCAGCCCAGCCTCCCGGTGCCCCGTCGACAGGCTCGTCCTCAGTGCCGCGGGCCTCGGCCCTCTCGATCTGCCAGGCATGCTCGCGCATCCGCTGGAGCAGTTCACCGACTGTGGCGGCCACCTCAGCACTCTCCCGTCGGTGAAATTTGCCCCGTCAGCGCGGCCAGTCGTCGGCACAAGTCCGGTTCGATCCCGCTGGTCGTCAGCAGTCCCCTGGCTGCTTCTATGGAGGCTCGTGGCGTCATCGGGTCAGCAATGTGTGCGGGGACCACGTTGCGAGCGTCCAGCTCCTCCTGTATCTCAAGCAGGCACATCGCGATCTGCAGCGCCTCCACATCGGCTGCGTTCCGGAGCAGTTCGCTCACTGCGGCGCGCACATGGCCAGCAACGAGCTCCAGCATCGTGATCGCTACTCCCGTCTTCACATCGCGGGCCAAGGCCCTCTCACCTCTTATAGAGCCGGCCCGGGGAAGACTTTTCGGACACGCCAACGGTGCGCCTGGTCGTTGTGGACCCGATTCCATGGCATTGTTTGCAATGCAAACACGGTGGGAGGTCCCGCACATGGGCAAGGCCAGTCAGCCGAGGAGTGAGCGCACAAGCGGCGGCATTGTCACCTCGCTCCGCGATGGCGTTGGGAGCAACCACAGGCTTGCCGTGGATGAGATTGCGGACAATCCGCGCAACCCTCGGGGCCGGGTGCAGCGCATCGACGACCTCGTGCCGTCGATCAGCAGGGTGGGTGTGTTGGTTCCCATCCTGGTGACGCCGGTCGATGACTGGTTGAGGAGGCACCCTGAGGACGCCCAGGCCGTTGAGGGCAAGCGATGGGTGGCGCAGGACGGGATGCGGCGTCTCGCCGCGGCGCGTCACAGTGGCCGGCTGGAGGTGCCGTATCAGGTTCGCGGCGTGGACGTTGATGAGTCGTTGATTCGCCTTCATACCGCCAAGGCACTCCGCCTTACCCCGATTGAAGAGGCGCAGCAGTACCGAAGGCTGATCGACAAGGAAGGCCTCACCCAGCAACAGATCGCGGGAGAGACTGGCGTCTCTCAGGGTCACGTTGCGAAGCGCTTGAAGCTCCTCACTCTTCCGACGTCCATCCAGGACGCAGTCGATAGCGGTCGGGTCGGGGTGGATGAGGCGCTGCGACTGGTCGCAGCCAAGGATGACGATCTGGCTGAACGCGTCGGGCTCGCATTGGCCGAGTCACTCCATAAGGGGTCGAGCAAGGTAGAGATCAGCTCCGACACGGAATCTGAGGAGTACGTAGCCAACGACGGAGCGCGGGCCACTGATCTTGACGCCCTGGTCCGACGAGTCACGGAGGACCGTGCCGTCGAAGGTGGTAGGCGAGCTGCGCACCTCCGGGCCGAGGAGCTGCACGGTGAGTTCTGCGACGATGTCCAATCTCGGCTTGGCCCGGCTCGATTCACCCACCAGATCTACAAGCTTTCGGAGATCAAAGCCGCGGCCGCCGACAAGAACCTGCTGGTGGTACCCACGCGTACGGAGAAGCCGGACTACTACCTGATCCATGCCGCACGCAGTGATGAATCGACTGACCGGCGACAACGATTGGCTGCCGAAACCACGCGCGGCCACGCGCTACGTGAGGCTGCGGTCACGAAGGTGCCAAGCAGCACGGTGCAGGAGGCGCTTGTCACTCTCACCTTGAACGGACTTTCGATGCTGGCCAAGGGCGGCAGCGACCTGGCCTACGAGCTCGCGCGGGCAGCCGACTTGACCCCGGATGGCCTCGGCGACTGGACGTGGCGACGATCGCTCTCGGCAGTGCCGGAGCAGCAACGTCAGCGGGTCGCGTGGGTGATCGCCTTGGCGGTGCTAGAGAAGCATGTCCGGGACGCGCAAGCAGCGTGGGGCCCGGTTCATGTGCGCTACTTCGCCCTTCTGCGCAGCGTCGTTGGCTACGTACCCACCGAGTGGGAACAGGCCCAGCTTGACGCAACCGCCGGTTCCCGCCCCTGGGAGGACTGAATTACTAAGATCTTGACAGTTGCGAACGCCTCCGGCGCAGCCCACAGGTGGCTGCTGAACCGCGGTGGACTGTGACTCGCATCCCTTGGGCAGCCAGAATCGAGCCCCAGCTCGCCGCGCGTGTCCGTGCCACCGTGATTGGGCTGCAGCAAGCTGCCGACCCCAGCTTCACCGCCAGCCGCTTCACCGAACAGGCGCTCCTCTCGTGGTGCCAGCGAATGGAAGCCGAGTACAACGAAGGCGAGGTGTGGCCGGAAGCAGAAGGCCGGCTGCGACCAGGAGCACGCATCAACCCATAGAACAGGTTGGGCCCGGTCACATCAGGCGGGAGTCGCCTCCCCGGTCAGGCATAACCATTGAGGATCGCGTCGGATCATGTCCCGATGCAGCAGGTGCGAATATTCCGCGGAATAATTTGGCCGCCAGGTACGGCTTTCCCCTAGATGGCTGGACCCCCGCGGCCGCGGCCCGGGCCAAGAGGCGGCGGATCAGTGATTGGTCTGGCGGCCGGCGGTGCAACCACTTCCCATGCCGGGGTCTGATTGGTCTGCTCGGTCAACTGTCGGGTCAAGTCGGCGTAGCGGAGGCGTGCTGAGGCGAGTTCGGCGGCGAACGTGAACGGGTGACCGTGGAGGCGCCGCGCTTGGGCAATGGTGTGCTGCAGTTCCTCGGAGTGTTTCATGGCGTGCTCGAAGGCTGTTGGGATCCCCGCTACGAGGTGTTCGAGTCGGGCGATGGTGCCGAGGTCGACTGGACGCCCGTCGCTACCGATGCGCCAGGCGGTGGTGGTGTGGAGATCTGTGTCACCGGTGATGCTCCACGTGGTGTGGCGCCATGGGCTGCCGTGGGTGTCCCAGCGGGTTTGGGCCGAGGCGGTGAGGTGGTGGCCGCCGAGCGTTCCGATCGCCACCGGGGCTTCTCGGAGTCCGGCGAGTGCCCGGTCGAGATGGGCCGCGGCTTCGGCCCGATCGGTGATGGTGCGGCCCGAGCTGGCCAGAGTGAGCGCGAACAGGGTGCCGTGGGTGGGCACTGTGCGGGCGGCCATCTGGTGGAGCCGCTCGATGCGAGCCTTGGTGGATTCGAGTGCCTGCTGGGAATGAGTCAGTGTGGTGGCCAGGGTGTGCTGGGTGGTGGTGTGGGCGCGTTCGAGCCGGGTGAGTCGCGCGAGTTCTTGTTCAGCCACGGCCAGGTCGAGCAGGAGCGGATTGCCGGAGGAGAGGGCTTTGGCTTCTGCCGCGTTAAGGGTCGCGTCGCCGATGTCCCCGGTGGTCCGGTTGACGCCGCGTCCGGACATGATCTGGTCGATGAAGGCGGCCTTGCGTTCCAGGGTTTGCCACATGTAGGCGTCGAAAGAGTTCTCGGTGATGACCTGGGTGATGGCGATCTCGGGGTTCTGGTTGCCTTGCCGCAGGATGCGGCCGTGGCGTTGTGCGACGTCGGCGGGCCGCCACGGTGCGTCGAGGTCCATCAGGTGCACGGCGCGGGTTTGGATGTTGGTGCCGACGCCCATCTTCTCGGTGCTGCCGATCAGGACGGCGACGTGTCCGTTGCGGCAGGCCGCGAACAGTGTCGCTTTCTCGACGTCGCTGGTGGCGTCGTGGATGAACCGGATGCTGCCCGGCGGAAGTCCGCGGGCGATGAGTGCGTCGCGCAGCGCATGGTAGGCGTTCCATCGGTTGGAGGGGGTGGCCAGGTCGCAGAACACGATCTGCAGGGAGCCGGGATTGGGTGAGTCCTGGCCGGTGTCGGGGTCGAGGTAGCGGTTGTGTCGGGTCCGTTTCCAGACCCTGGCCAGTTCGTCGGCGGCGGTGTCGATCTTGCCGTTGTCGCGGCTGGTTGGGTCGACCAGCCGCATCGACAGGGCTGCTTTGCGGCCGTCGGTGCAAATGTTGAGCATGTTGTCCTCGCCGGCGGTGGCGTAGCTGACGTTGTCGCTGCGGCGGCCGAGTTCGGTAATGAAGCCGAGCAGTTGGTCGCTGGCCGGCACCACGATCGGCCGCGGGATCCGTTTCCCGTCGGGGCGTGCCTCAATGAGCGGGGTGGGCAAGTCCAGGTCGGCGGCGGTTTTCACGTCGCCGAAGGCGTGGAACATGGCGAGTAGTTCGGGCACGTTGGTGAACCGGGCGAATCGGTTCTTCACCTTGAACCGGCCGCCGCCGGCCACTGCCAGTTCGGGGCCGGTGACGACTTCACCGAATGTGGCTGCCCAGCTGTCGAAGTCGGTCAGGCCGGCGCGGTTCAGGGCGTCGGGGTCGAGGTAGCGCTGCACCACATACATTTCGGTGATGCTGTTGGCCAGCGGGGTGGCGGTGGCCCCGGTCAGTACCCGGTTGCCGTTGGTGTGGCGCAGGTAGTCGACCTTGGCGTGCAGGTCGGTGGCCCGTTTCGAGCCGAGGATGTTGGCATCGGGGATGGCGGAGGTGGTGGCCAGGTTCTTGTACTGGTGCATTTCGTCGACCACCAGGTAGTCGATGCCGGTGTACTCGAAGTGCAGGTCGGGATCGGTGGCCCGGTCCCGCAGCTCCTTCAGTTTCTCCTCGGCGCGCAGCACCGCCTTCTCCAGCCGTTTCACGCTCACCGACTCGCCCTTGGCGTGTTTCACTGCGATCAGGGCTTCGCGTACCTGGTCGAGTTGGCGATCCTGGTAGTCGGCTTCATGCTCCGGGGTGAGGGTGAGCCGCTCGAACGCGGTGCGGGTCATGATCACCCCGTCCCAGTCGTTGGTGGCAACCCTCGCGACGAAGCGGCGCCGGTTGTCGGCGGTCAGGTCATCGGTGGAGGCGGCCAGGATCTTCGCTTGCGGATACAGCTGCAGCCAGTCGGTGGCGAACTGCATCAGCATGTTGTTGGGTACGACGACTGCGGGTTTGCGGATCAGTCCGAGGCGGCGCAGTTCGGTGGCGCCGATGATCATCTCGGCGGTCTTCCCGGCCCCCACATCATGGAACAGCCCGACGCAGGGTTCGTTGATCATCCTGGCCACAGCGGAGAGCTGGTGGCGGCGTGGGGTGAATGATTTCGCCAGGCCGGGCAGAGTCAACCGTTGCCCGTCTGCGGAGTAGTCGCGCAGCACTGTGGAGTTGAAGCGCCGGTTGTACTCGGTGAGCAGCCGGGTGGCGCGCTCTGGTTCTTCCCACACCCAGGCGGCGAAGCGTTCCTGCATCAGCCGGGCCTTTTCCTGGGCCGCTTCGGTTTCGGTCGGATTCAGGACTCGGCTGCCGTCCTCCAACGTGTCGTGCACGACGATCGCACGTTGCGCGATCAAATGACCCATCAAGGTGCCGGCCGGCATCCGACGGGTGCCCCACTCGGTGGTGGCCTCCACTCCCCACTTGGGGCCTTTCACGTCCCACTGCGACCCGGTCAGGTGGGTGACCTCGACGTGACCGTGCCGGTCGTTGAGCAGTTCAGCCAAGAATTGCTGATGGTCGGTGTCGGGGATCCACACAGCCCCCAGCCGCACCGCGATGTCGCCCGCTCCGATCGGTTCAGGCAGCACCGCCTCCAACACAGCCACATGACCGCTGTAGTGGCCGGGTGATTCCGCCTCGGCTGCCCGTGCCTGGTCCAGTTTGGTACGCACGTCACCGGAGAGGTAGTGGGCGCGGGTCTGCCACTGGTCGGTGCCAGGCACCTGGAACACCTGATCCCCCAGTTCGGCGATTGCCCGGGCCGGTTCGACCCCCATCAGGGCGGCGATCTCGCCGATGTCGACGCGGCCCAAGCTGTCCAGCACCACCGCCAGCCCGTCCGCGGCGGTCTCGACTCCCTGGACGGGTTGCCGAGGCACGATCAGCCGGTGCTGCAGCAGTGAGGCCGGCTGCGCGGTTTGGGCGAGCTCGTCGAAGACTTCCAACGCCGACACCACCGTGCCGAAGGTGGAGCGGGTCACCAGCCGGACCGCAGGCGGCACCACCCTGGAGATGATCTCCTCCCCCGTCTCGGGATCGGTGCGGCCGCTGCGGCGCGGGTTGAACCGGTTGATCGGACCGTACCGGGCCACGTAGGAGCGCCACAGCATCGCTAGCCGATCGCGTGCCTGGTCCAGTTCGGGGCTGTCGTCCAGGCTCTCGGCTTCGGCGGCGATCAGGCTGCGGGCGGTGTCACGTAGCTCGATCAGGGCCCGCACCTCGACCGCTTGGGTCTTCGGTACCGTGATCGTGACCTCTCCGCCGTCCTCGATGACAGCAAAGCTGCCGTCGCGGCGGGCGATGAGCTGCCCGTCGACCGCACCCTCCACCGCCGGCACCCACCCTGCAGCCTGAGTCTGCTGCTCCACGCTGCGCGGCGTCATCCCCAGCCCGGCGTGCTGGGCCTCGGCCGCCGCCGCCTCGAGCTGAACCCCGAGCAGGGCCGGTACCTGCTCCAGCGGCACCGTCGGCCGGATCGCCAAACCGGCGAAGCCGTGCAGGCCGACCTCCAACACCGGCTCCCCGAGCACCCGCTGAGGATGCTCACTCCAGTAGCTGTTGATCGGCACCATCTCCAGCTCGCCGCGGGGACCGGTCAGTTCGGCCGGCACGGTGGTGAGCCATCCAGTCGGTGCGGGTGCCCGGTCGGGTTCGCGGCGGCGCAGGATCAGCACGTCGGTGACGGCCTCGGTGCCGGCGGCACGCCAGTGTGTCTTGGACGGCAACCGGACCGCGCACACCAAATCGGCCAGGTCGGACATCGCCCTACGGGCCGCCGGGTTGGTGGCATCCATCGTCCAGCGCGACGTGAGCACCGCCACCACCCCACCGGGCCGGACCATCTGCAGGCTCTTGACGATGAAATGGTTGTGCATCTTCAACCGGGCCGGGTTATAGCGGGGATCATGCAACGCCACGTCAGCGAACGGCACATTGCCCACCGCAGCATCGAAATGGCCAGCAGGGAACCGGGTGGTGGCGAAACTCTCAGCCCTGATCGTCGCCTCCGGATACAGCAGGCCGGCGATCGCCGCCGTGGACGGGTCCAGCTCCACCCCCGTCATCGCCGCCCCGGCCGGGGCGTACCCGATGAACGCGCCCGCCCCACAACCCGGCTCCAACACCCGACCCTCGACGAACCCCAACGCCTCAACGGCCCGCCACACCTGCTCGACCACCGCCGCATCGGTGTAATGGGCGTTGATCGTCGTCAACCGGGCAGCCGCATACTCCTGCGGCGACAACAACTCCCGCAGCCGAGTCCGTTCCGGCTCGAACTCGACCCGATTCTCGTCCAACACCTGAGCGACACCCTGGGCGCCCCAGCCGCCCCACCGGGCCAGCACACGCTGTTCATCGGCGGTCGCGGGCCGCTGCTCAGCCTGCACCTTCCGCAGCAACTCCAACGCGGCCAGGTTCGCCGCGATCCTGGACTTCTCCCCCGACGGCGCCAGATCCTGCTGCCCTGCCGGCCGAAACGTGACCGTCGCCGCGGCGGCGGTTACCGGTCCAGATCCTCCGTCGTCACGTCCCGCCATGCCTCGATCACCTCGGCCAACGGTCCCGGCTGATCCGGGTCGTCCGCCTCCTGCAGCTCCTGGGGCGGTACCAGCAACTCGGCCCGGATCATCTCCTCCGCGCGCATCTTCGCCGCCTCGATCCGCCCCGCCTTGTGGTGGAAGTCCTCCCCCTCCAGGTCCGGTTCCACCAACTCCGGCCACAAGTCCGTCCACTGCGCCAGGGCTGTCTCCCCCACCCTCGAGAAGTAACCGATGGGATCCGGTATCTGGGCCAGGGCCGTCGGCGCCAGCTCCCTCCACGACTCCCACGCGAAACGACCGAACCTGTTCAACCCGAACCTCCTCAGGCTCAGCCCACCACGAGTCCAAACTGGGCTGCTGCTCATCGCCAGCCCTCCGTCGAGCCATTGTGACCCTCTCCGGACCGCAGCCGCAGCCCTCTCGCTCGGAGGCCAGGAAGCCTGCTCAAACACCCCCTCGCCCCCTCCCTGTATCCGTTGCCGGCGAAAAATCGCCCTCACTCCCTTTAGGGCGCGGCGGCAGAACGTTTCTCGGACAAAACGGGGCACAAAGAGTCTCGGAACCACGGTGAGCAGACTCTCCAGGCCTCCACCCGCTTCGAGGTGGAAGGATGGCGGGCATGGACGAGATCGAGCAGATGGTCGACCAAGGCCGCCAAGACCGCATCGACAGCGCCCGCCAAGCCAGCAAAGCCCGCGAGGAACTCGTGGCCGCGGAGAAGACGCTCCGAGGTCTGCAGCGTGCCTACGTAGAGGCCTGGGACAAGGCCACCGGGGCCGGCTGGACCGTTCGCGAGCTGCGGGCCCTGAAGCTGCCCGAGCCGCCGCAGGGCTACCGTCCCAAGACCCGCCGCCGGCGCAGCCGAGGCGACCACGACGAGGCGGCGGTCCAATGACGCCTAACGACGCCGGCGCCTACGCCACCCGGCTGATCCTGATCCGCCGGCACCCATCCGCAACCACCGCGCTAAACGAACTAGTGTCGTGCGTCATTAGTTCGTTGACGGTGTGGGATGATGGGGCATGCCATCATCAACTGTGGAGATCACCGATGCGGATCGGCTGATTCTGGAGTCGTGGACACGTTCCTCAACGGTGTCGGCGGGGCATGTGGAGCGGGCCCGGATCGTGTTGGCCTCGGCTGCGGGTGCCGGGACG
>RRZT012114737.1_pt1 | contig 10714 bp, 10 predicted proteins | sample 2165551 | NCBI WGS metagenome assembly RRZT01 (sample SAMN10456910, study PRJNA506462) | wastewater metagenome | biome: wastewater; feature: sludge; material: wastewater sludge; isolation source: wastewater sludge with Escherichia coli K12::gfp cells carrying plasmid... | place: USA: Moscow, Idaho...
AACCGCCCATTTTTGGACGTGTAAACTTCGCCTTATGATATATTGAATCCACCGGCATGAATAGCTAAAGCCTGCTGCTCAGCCAAACCTGAACAAAAATACCTCTGCACTTAAAACCATCCAAAATGCATCACTCACGGCAAACGCAAAGTTAGCGACAACAATTAAGGAAAAATATGAACTACAAAAAAGCCTTGTTACCCGTCTTATTGCTCAGCGTTGTGGCCGCTTATTTTGTTTTCGACTTTGGACAATACCTCAACCTACCCACTCTCAAAGCCCAACAAGCCCACATTGCAAGCTATCAAGCACAACATCCGCTTTTGGTGGCAGGTCTTTATTTTTTGAGTTATGTGCTCATAATGGCCCTCTCCATTCCCGGTGCAGCCCTGCTCACGCTTTTGAGCGGCGCCATTTTTGGCTTGCTTTGGGGCACGATGATCGTCTCTTTTGCCTCCACACTAGGCGCAACGCTGGCCTTTTTGATGTCCCGGTTTTTACTCCGAAACTGGGTAACAGAACACTTTAGCGCCCGCATTAGAGCTATTGATGCGGGCATTGAACAAGAAGGTGCTTTTTACCTCTTCGCACTCCGCCTAGTGCCGGCCTTTCCCTTCTTTTTAATCAACATCTTATTTGGCCTCACACGCATCAAAGTCCACACTTTTTTCTGGGTCAGCCAACTGGGCATGTTGGCCGGCACGCTCGTCTACGTTAATGCAGGTACGCAATTGGCCAAGCTCGACACCCTCTCAGGCATTCTCTCCCCGACCCTGCTAGGCTCTTTTATACTTTTAGGTATTTTCCCTTTTATCGCCAAAAGAATGCTTGGCTTTTTCCGAGCTCAAAAAGTCTTCCGCCCGTGGAAAAAGCCCGCACGTTTTGAGCGCAATTTAATCGTGATCGGCGCAGGGAGCGCAGGTTTGGTCAGCGCCTATATTGCCGCAGCCCTCAAAGCGAAAGTCACCCTCATCGAAAAAAATGAACTCGGTGGCGACTGCCTGAACACCGGTTGCGTGCCTTCCAAAGCACTCATTCGTTCAGCCAAATATCTCTCTCACATCGCCCGCTCAAAGGAATTTGGCATTGCCGCCGCACAAGCACAATTTGAATTTGCAGACGTGATGGCCCGCGTTCAAAACACAATCCAAAAAATCGCCCCACATGACTCAGTGGAACGTTACACCGACCTAGGCGTTGAAGTCATCCAGGGAACGGCAAAAATCATCAGCCCTTGGGAAGTCGATATTCAAAAAAACGACGGCAGCAGCGCGCGACTCAGCAGCAAAAGCATCATCATTGCCAGCGGCGCCAAGCCTTTTATACCAGCCCTCCCCGGCCTGGAGCACATCAACTACCTCACCTCAGACAACATCTGGAGGCTGCGAGAACGGCCCTCGCGCTTACTTGTGCCAGGCGGTGGCCCCATTGGCGCCGAACTAGCCCAAGCCTTTGCCCGCTTGGGCTCAAACGTCACCTTAGTTGAAAAAGCAGACCGCATCATGCAACGAGAAGACCCTGACGTTGCCGACTTGGTGATGGCGCGTTTTAAGGCAGAAGGCATCAATTTACGCCTGCAACATCAAGCTAAACGCTTTGAGGTGCTTAATGGGGAAAAAATCCTCATCGCAGACTACCAAGGCCGGGAAATTCAGCTTGCCTTTGATGCGTTACTCATCGCTTTAGGGCGCAAAGCACATCTCGAAGGCTTTGGGCTGGAAGAGCTTGGCATCCCCACCGAAAACCCTCTGCAAACCGACGAATATCTACAAACCCACTACCCCAATATTTACGCAGCAGGCGATGTAGCCGGGCCCCATCAATTTACCCATGCTGCCGCCCACCAAGCTTGGTTCGCAACAATCAATGCTTTGTTTGACCCTTTCAAAAAATTCAAAGCGGATTACGCCCTCATTCCCCGGGCGACCTTTGTGGAACCGGAAATCGCCCAAGTTGGCCTCAACGAGATTTCCGCCCAAGAAAGCGACACGCCTTACGAAGTGACCCGCTACGATATAGAAGACCTCGACCGGGCCATTGCGGATGGCGAAGCGCACGGTTTTATCAAAGTCCTAACCGAGCCCGGGCGCGATAAAATTCTAGGCGTCACCATTGTGGGCGAACACGCCGGAGATTTGATTGCAGAATATGTACTGGCCATGAAGCACAACATTGGCCTGAGCAAAATACTCAGCACCATCCACATCTACCCCACTTTGGCAGAAGCCAATAAATACGTCGCGGGCAACTGGAAGCGCGCACATGCCTCACAAAAGCTGCTCGCCTGGGTTGAACGTTTTCATGTTTGGAGAAGAAATTAAACCATGCTCAATCAACAATCTGTCGCCTGCTTTACCGGACTAGCCCTTCTACTCCTTTCCAGCACTCTACGCGCAGAGGGCGATGCGGTTTGGGTTGGACAGTTTCGCGGCAACGGCAGCGAACTGCCCGCCCCTTGGACCGTAGAACAAATTGACAGCAAAGTACCCGCAACACGCTACCAAATCCGGGAGTGGGAGGGACAACACGCCGTAGAAGGCTCGGCAGATGCCTCCATGGCCCTACTCGGCCGCCCAGTGAGCATAGACCTTGAAAAAACGCCCATCCTCTGCTGGCAATGGCGGGTAGATCATGTGCTGAAAAATGCAGATATGCGCACCAAGGCCGGGGACGACTATGCGGCTCGGCTTTATCTCACTTTTCGCATCCCCGAAGAACAACTGGGCCTAGGCACCCGGACAAAACTAGCCTTGGCGCGCTCCATTTACGGCGACAAAGTGCCTGACGCTGCGCTCAACTACGTTTGGGACAATCACCAGCCCCCCGAAACCTTAATGGATAACGCCTACACAGACCGCACCCGCATGCTCGTACTGCGCTCAGGCAACCAAGACGCCGGGCGCTGGGTCACTGAACGGCGTGATGTACGCGCAGACTTTGCGCGCGCTTTTAAAAATATTCAGGGACAATTATCTGGCGTCGCCGTTGCAGTGGACACCGACAATACAGGCGAAAAAGCCAAAGCCGGCTTTACTGGCATTCACTTTGTGCCTGCGGGACAAGACTGTCGCCAAGACGGTAAATAAACCGCCACCCAAAAAACTCACGTCCAACCGCATCGTGCTGGCCCTGATATACAAAACACCAGAGCCCCCTTATAAACCCGGCCTAAAACCTTCAGCAAGGCCGGGTGCGCAAATACGGCACTTCTTAAAACACCGCCCCGGCGTGCAGCGCGACATTAGCGTAGGGGCTAAATTCGCCGGTGCGCACAATGGCGCGTGCGTTTTCGCACAACACTTTGAAATCTTGATGCGAAAGATACTGCGTCGGGCAAGTTAACAGCGATTTAGCCTGAACGAGCACCAGCGGATTGGCCGTTTCAATTTCTTTAGCAAGCGTAGCGGATTCAACCTGCATTTCACTTAGCACCACGCGTAGCACGTCCTCAAACCTTGGAATATTAGCCGTCAGTGCTAAGTCAATGCACTGCACGCCGGGCGGCACGGGCAAACCAGCATCGGCAATCACCAAAATATCCCCATGCCCCAGTTTGGCGATGGTGTGAGACAGCGCGGCGTTTAAAAGTGAGGTTTTTTTCATAATTAATGTAAGCCCTAATCGAGTTCTTAAAAATCCGGCAATTCACGCCGATATGGAATGGAAGGCTGCGCGCCCGCACGCGTTACGCACAGCGCACTGGCCGCTTGCGCCAAAGCCACGGCTTTTTCCAAGTGCCAGCCCTGCACCAAGCCCACACAAAGCCCGCCAATAAACGTGTCCCCGGCCGCAGTCGTATCGACCGCCCGAACCGTGTGAGCAGCAAAAGCGTGTGAGGCTTGCTCATGATGCACTAATACCCCTTTTTCCCCCATCGTCACCAAAACCGTGCGCGCGCCTTGTGTATACAACTGCTGAGCTGCGCGCTTGGCATCCTCCACAGAAGAAACCCCTTGCCCGGTCAACAGGGCGGCTTCGCTTTCATTGGGCACAAGATAATCTACGTTTGAAAGCATCGCAGCGGGCAAAGGCACCGCCGGGGCCGGGTTCAGCAAAACCGGCACTTTAGCCGCTTGTGCCCGACGCAAAACATGTTCAACCGTTTCTAAAGGCGTTTCAAGCTGCACGACGATTAAGGCTGCCTGTGAAAAAAGCGCCTCGGCGCGGTCAATATCTTGCGCGCTGAGTAAGGCATTGGCCCCCGGGGCAAGAATAATGCGATTTTGACCGGAGTCGTCTACCAAAATGGTCGCCACCCCGCTGGCCGTGCCGGGCGTTTGCAGAACGTGCGTGGTATCAATGCCTTCTCGTTGCAAGCCGGACAACAAGGTTTTCCCCATGTCATCGTCCCCCACCCGGCCCACCATCGCCACCCGGCCCCCTAAACGCGCACAAGCCACGGCCTGATTGGCGCCTTTTCCACCCGGTGCGGTGCTAAAACCATGCCCGTAGCACGTCACCCCGCCTTCAGGCACTTGGGAGACGCGCGTAATTAAATCCATATTCAAGCTACCAACCACAACGATCAGGCCGGGGGCGACGGCAGGCTTAGCAGTCATCATGTTGTTACGCTCCATTTTCAATATAGGTGCAAAGGCCCAACAGGACGATGGTGCAAAATCCTGTTCAATACCACAGTGTGCCGCAAATCCAGCAGCAGTGGGTTATCATAGCTGCCCTATGGTGTCTGGGTAAGATTTTACTCGGCTTCGCCCCCCAGTCAAAAACTCAATACATCCAATAGCAAAAGAAAGCGCCCCTTGGACGAAGAGACTTTAAGCTTACCGACAGGCCAAACCCCGGCCCTACGCATGCTAGCCATGCCGCTAGATGCCAACCCCTATGGCGACATATTTGGCGGTTGGATTATGGCGCAGGTTGATATTGCCGGCTCTATTCCCGCCGTTCAACTCTCCCAAGGGCGCGTTGCCACCATTGCCGTCAATCATCTTGTTTTTAAGGCACCGGTGCAGATTGGTGATTTGCTCAGTTTTTTTGCCCAAGTAACACGCCATGGCAACACGTCCATCACCGTCGCCGTACAAGTTTATGCAGAACGCAACCCCAGCGCACCCGTGGTTGTAAAAGTGTGCGATGCAGAACTTACCTACGTTGCTGTCGATACCCAAGGTAAAAAGCGCCCTATTCCCGGCGTCACCCACTAGATTTTAAAGGAAACCCGCATGACCACCATTTTTCGCTCCAAATACAAGCTCTGTTTATTGGGAACGCTCATGTCCATCGCCACCCAAGTGGGCGCCAACGGTTTTATCTGGACAACACAAAGCGCCAGCGGTCTAGGCAGCGCCTACGCCGGAGCCGGGGCCCGCGCAGAAGACGCCTCCGCCCTGCAATATAACCCGGCCAGCATCGTACAACTGAAAAGCACCTCCCTTTCTTTGGGCTACATTGGCGCACAAACCCGCGTGAACTATACGGATAAAGCCTCGCAAACTGGCGTACTACAAAGCGACAACCAAACTTTAAATGACTGGCACCACCTGCCCAACCTCTACTTAAGCCATGCGCTCAATGACAGCTGGTCAGTGGGTTTGGGCGTGACGCGTCCATTTGATTACCGGCTCGATTACGAAGACGGCTGGCAAGGCGCCGCACAAGTTGAATCTTTCAAGCTCACGGGCTACCAAATCAACCCCTCGCTGGCCTGGCGAATCAGCCCAAAAGTTGCCGTGGGCCTGGGGCTAAACTATCAAGACTTTGACGCACGCTACAGCCGGGTTTTAGGCACCGTGCCGCCTTACTCAAATCAAGGGCTAGACTTACACAGCTCTGGCGCTGACTGGGGCGTTAACCTTGGCGTGTTGCTCACCCCCTCCGATCGCACACAAGTTGGCATTTCTTACCGTGGCAATGTCAAACACGATATTGCTGGCGTCTCCTTTAAAATTCCCGATACCCTTTCTATCAGCGTCTCCCAACGCCTCAATGACCGCTGGGAAATGCTGGGCGATTTAAGTTGGACCGCCTGGGGCAGCCTGGATAACCTGCCCACCGCATCCGGCATGAGCGCCGCGAGCCTGAATTTGCGCGACACCTTCCGCCTGGCCCTGGGCACGCGCTATACCGTTTCCAAAGACTTCATCTGGAAACTGGGCTTAGCCTATGAACAAACCCCCTCTAAATCAGACGATCGTCACCCCCTTGTACTGCCTGAAGCCAATCGCATATGGCTGACCACCGGACTACGCTACACTTGGAGCGCACTAGATGCCTTTGATCTGGGCCTAGCCTACCTTTACAGTAACGAAGCCCATGTCCTCAGCAACCAAAGCGCATTGGGTGCAGGCAGTGTTGATGGCCAATTTGCTACCCGCACTTGGCTCATGGGTTTGCAATACTCACATCAGTTTTAAAGAAAAGGTAAAACCATGCGTTTAGAAGCCCTCCAAAACCACTACACCGTTGGCGCTTATCCCTGCGCCCCGGCATTTGGCCAAGGCAGCCGGGCAGAGGAGCAAAACTTCTGGGCGCAGTTGCGCAATACCCCCGGCGTTGCGGGCATCGAGCACCCGGCGCTGGATGCGATTCATCCCTATGATGAGGCTTTCTGGCTAGAACAAATCGCTCCACACTGGCACATTGTGCTCACGGCCATCATGAGCACCATGCAAACGCGTGCGCAGCAGCCCGATTTTGGCTTGGCCTCGAGCGATGCTGCCGGGCGCAAAGCGGCGCTCACAGCGCTCAAGCAGCTTTTTCAACAAGCCGATCGCATCAACCAACATTTACAACGGCCCGCCGTTTTAGCCATTCAGATTCAATCTGCCCCCTGCGCCGGGGCGTTTGACCCACACATGGCCCGCCAAGCGCTCCAAGCCTCTCTCGAAGAAATCCAAACATGGCATTGGCCTTGCCCGGTTTTATTAGAACACTGCGATGCGCACACCGGGCGGGCGCCTCAAAAAGCTTTTCTTGAATTGGAAGAAGAATTAAAAACGCTGGCCGCGTGCAAAGACAAAGCCGGGCCCCATTTTGGCCTCTGCTTGAACTGGGGGCGCTTAGCCGTTGAAGGCCACAGCACAACCTATGCGCAAACATGCATCGAGCACAGCGTACGCAGTGGTCTTCTTGAGGGTTTTTTATTTTCTGGCGCTGCCACAAAAGGCGAACTCGGCGGCTGGCAAGACGCTCACGCCCCCTTCGCACCTTTTGCCGGGGCCAAGGCCGGGTATGAAAGTTCGTGCCTGAACCTATCTGCCGCGAAAGCTACGCTACAAAGCCTTCAACAAAGTGATCTGCGCTACCTGGGCATCAAGCTCAAAACGCCCAACCCCTGCGCCAGTGTTGCCAATCGTATGGCGATTATTGAAGATGGCCTTCACGCACTGGCTCAGGCGCATCCTAAAAACGCGGGCAACTAAAACCAACGCACTGCCGACATTTACCCTTTGTAGCCTAAGCTTTTGGAAATAATCTGTGCTGTCTCTTGCACCAGGGTTGTACGCTCCAAAACAAAGCGCTCAGAAGGGGAAGATAAAGACAAACCCGCCACGAGAGCCCCCGTGTCGTCGTAAATACCGGCCGCAATACAGCGCACCCCGGCTTCCACCTCATCAATGTCAAAAGCCACACCTGTTTTACGAACCTCTTCGAGCTCCTTTTCCAGCGCACTCAAAGAAGTAATGGAAGCTGCCGTGCTGGGCGGCAGGCCGGTCTGTTGCGCATAAGCTGCCACTTGCTCGGGCGGATCCTGCGCTAAAAATAACTTGCCACTGGCCGAGGTATGTAAAGGTGCCCGGCTACCTAAAATATGCACAATCCGAACGGCAGAACGACCACTGGTTGTACGTTCGATGTAAACAATGTGGTCCCCATCCCGAATACCCAAATTCACACTTTCTTGCGTTTGCGCATGTAGCTGCAGCATAACCGGCAAGGCCACTTCACGAATGGAAAGCCGGGCCTTAACCAAAGAGCCTAACTCCAGCAGCCGAATACCCAAACGATACATGCCACCCTCACCACGCTCTACAAACCCGGCCTGTACCATAGAGCCCAAGATGCGGTGCGCCGTTGAAGGGTGAAGCCCTGCGTCTGCCGCAAGCACCTTGAGGGAAATCGGGTCGCTGTGATGAGAAAGCACATCCAGCAAACTGACTAAACGATCAATCACTTGAATAGGGTTCTTATTGTCCTCACGCATTTTTAATGCACCACTTTTTAATTCGCTGTCAAAACAATTCGGCATCTTAGCGTGCATATAGCATTTCGCCTAGTGAAATTTATTGAAAAAACCCTCAATTTTTTTATGGAATGTAAAAAAATTATAACGATTAGCTTAGTTTATTCATCGTACAATAAACCCAAATCGCGCAGCTCTATCAAGCGCATAACAAGCAGCGCGCACCCATTTTTTAAACAAAAGGAAACGATATGATTAAAAAAATTGCTGTTCTCACAAGCGGAGGGGATGCGCCCGGCATGAATGCAGCTATTCGTGCAGTTGTTCGGACGGGGCTAACTCACGAACTAGAGGTTTTCGGTATTTATGATGGCTATCACGGCCTGCATGAAGACCGCATTGTCTCCTTAAACCGGGGTAGTGTCTCTGACATCATCAACCGTGGCGGCACCTTTTTAGGCTCTGCACGCTTTCCGGAATTTAAAGAAGCGGCCGTGCGAGAGCAAGCTGTCAAAAACCTAAAAAAACACGGCATTGATGCACTTGTTGTTATTGGTGGCGACGGCTCATACATGGGCGCTAAACGGCTCACCGAAATGGGTTATCCCTGCATCGGCCTGCCGGGCACCATTGATAACGATATTCCCGGCACCGACTACACCATTGGTTTTGACACTGCGCTAAACGTCATCGTCAATGCCATTGACCGCCTACGCGACACCTCTGCCTCTCATCGCCGGGTTTCTGTGTTGGAAGTTATGGGCCGGCATTGTGGCGATTTAGCCCTTTCAGCGGGCATCGCAGGCGGTGCAGAATTTGTTGTCGTCCCCGAGCGTCCTCTAAACAAACCCGATCTTTTAGCCCGCATCCAAGCTGGCATCACACGCGGCAAACGCCATGCGCTGGTCGTCGTCTGTGAACACACAACCGACACCAACGAGTTGTCCAAAGAAATTGAAGCGCTTACCGGCATGGAAACCCGAGCAACCATTTTGGGGCATATCCAACGCGGCGGCTCCCCTACCGCACAAGACCGGATTCTTGCCAGCCGCATGGGCAGCTACGCAGTCAGCCTGCTGCTGGAAGGGCACGGCGGCCGATGCGTTGGGGTCAGCGGCAACAAGCTTGTGCATCATGACATTGTTGAATGCCTTGAAACCATGAAGCACCCCTTTAACCAAGAACTGTTCGACATCAACCAAAGAATGTTCTAAAAAACAACATAAGCCCCTGTGTTACATAGCGCCCTCAACCCACGGGAAAAGGGCGCTGATTTTTTTGGCTTTCAAAAAACACCTTCTAAAACCCCGGGCACGTTGTCACCCCCTCGCCCGTTCGGTATGATCTAAGCTTCAAGTTTTCAACACTCTATATGCCCTCTGATCTACTCGCCTGCCCAGAATGCGACACCTTGCAGTACAGACCCAAGCTCAAGCCCGGGCGAAACGCAAAATGCATTCGATGCCAAGCCACCATTTTTCGCAGCACCGCACGCACACCTCTTCATATGCTGGCCTTGGTACTGACCGGCTTAATCATATTTTTAATTGCCAACACCTTCCCCATCGTCAGCTTTAAAATCATAGAAGCCCACCGAGAAGCCACAATCATCGGCTCCGTTAAAATACTGCTCGAATCTGGTCGTATTTTTACCGGCCTGCTGGTTTTTGCGACGGCCTTGTTTATGCCACTACTAGACCTTTCCATTTTGCTCTACTTGCTGTGGCCACGCCCCCCCCACATTACGCTACCCGGTTTTGCACCTTTGCTGCGCCTACTTCAAACCTTACGCCCCTGGGGCATGATTGAGGTGCTCATGCTGGGCCTCATCGTCGCGATTGTTAAACTCTCACACACCGCTGAGATCATCCCCGGCGTTGCCATTTGGGCCTACATGGCTTTAACGCTCACCTTATCGGGCATCTTGACCTACAACCCTGTCCATCTTTGGGCCTTACATAAGGAACACGCTTCGTGAAAACATCCTTTCACACAGCAGCGCACTTTGGGCTTGCTCGCTGCCATGCTTGTTCAACACTATCTAAAATGCCACCCAAGGCAGATCACGCACGCTGCCCCCGGTGTCACGCACCGCTTCACTTCAGAAAACCCCATAGCTTATTGCTCACCTGGCTCTACACTTTAAGCGCCACCATCATGTACATCCCGGCTAACTTGCTGACGATGATGAAAACACAGGACATCTACGCCACGCAAGAAGACACCATTTTTTCCGGCATCGTATTTTTGTGGACAGGTGGCTCAGCCCCGCTTGCCATTATCGTGTTTATTGCCAGCATCCTGGTGCCCTCCATTAAACTGGTTGCACTTTACTATTTACTCATCTGCGCCCACCAAAAAACACAAAATTTACGTATGGAACGGATCAAGCTTTATCGCTTTTTAGAATTTATTGGCCGCTGGTCCATGTTAGACATTTTTGTCGTCGCTATTTTGGCGGCACTGGTCGACTTTCCCGGCGTCGCGCTAGTGAGCGCCGGGCCGGGCGCCGCAGCCTTTGGTCTGGTGGTGGTACTCACCTTACTCGCTACCCATAGCTTTGACCCGCGC
>RRZT010632567.1_pt1 | contig 10713 bp, 7 predicted proteins | sample 2165551 | NCBI WGS metagenome assembly RRZT01 (sample SAMN10456910, study PRJNA506462) | wastewater metagenome | biome: wastewater; feature: sludge; material: wastewater sludge; isolation source: wastewater sludge with Escherichia coli K12::gfp cells carrying plasmid... | place: USA: Moscow, Idaho ...
ACCACGGTACGGCGCGGCGCGGTAGCCACGGTCACAATGGCCGGTGAGGCGGCGGTCGATGAAGACACGCTGGGCGAGGTCGTCATACCCGACAAAGGTGTGGGCGCCGGACTCGGTCTTGTGGATCAGCAGACCAACGCGTTCCGAAGTGGTTTGTTCGAGGTCGACCTGCAGTTCAATCTCCATGGGCCCCGCGTCCTCAACGAGAATCTGGGTGGTGTTGGTCGGGACGACGAAGGAACCCAAGTCCTCGGTACTGACCCGCAGCGACTCAAGTTCAGCGATTGGCTTGGTGTTCCAGGTCAGGTCCTCATTCAGTGACACCTCGCGTGGAACGGTTAGCTGGCCGCTCCATCCGTCCTCGTTCTGGGAAACGATGGGAAGCGTGAAGGCGCCCATCCACCCGAACAGAATCCGCCGCCCATCGGGGGCCTCAAAAGACTGCGGGGCGTAGAAGTTGTGCCCCCAGTCCCCGGGGCGGTAGTTGGTGAGGGGCTCAAAGTCCTCCCCCGGCGCCCAGTTCCCAACGACGTAGCCGGCGTTGTGGCCGTTGCGGGAACCATAACCAACGGGGTCGGGCCCCATCGGCCCGTACATGAGGATCCACTTGTCACCGACGGGGAAGAGGTCGGGGCACTCCAGCATGAAGACCTTGGGATCGGGATCCTGGAAAAGGATCCTGTCAAAACTCCATTTCTCCATGTCATCGGAGGCGTATAGCCACACCTGACCACGATTCTCCGCAGAACAGGCACCAAAGACCATGTACCAGGTCTCACCCATCTTCCACACCTTAGGGTCGCGGAAGTGCAGCAGACCCTCCGGCGAGTCAACGATCATCTTCTTGTCGTCAAAGGTGATGCCGTCTTTGGAGGTGGCCATCATCTGGACTTGCAGGTTGCCCTCGTCCTCGTTCACACCGTTGCGCCAGCGGTGGCCGGTGTAATAGGTGTAGAGCTTGTCGTCATTGACGACGGCGGAGCCGGAGAAGACGCCGTCCTTATCCTCTTCGACCGAGGGCGCAAACGCGATCGGTTCGCGGCGCCACGTCACCAAGTCGGAAGAGGAGACATGACCCCAGTGCATCGGCCCCCAAACCGGTGAGTACGGGTTGTGCTGGAAGTACACCTGGTAGCGGTCCTTGAAGAATGACAGGCCGTTGGGGTCATTCATCCACCCGGCGAGGGGTGCGATGTGGAAGTTCGGGTACCAGCGGTCCTTCCTGTTCTCAAGTAGCTCGTGAACTGCGGCCTCGGCTTTTTCGATCTGTTCTTTCATGGCGTTTCCCTTCTTCGTTGAGTGGAGTTAGTTGGCTGCGATCGTGGCGGTGTCGGTCTTGGCGCCATCCCGGATGAACGGGTCGCCGAGGACATCTTTGTCATCCGGTTTGAGGATGAAGAAGGCGTACACACCTGCAACGGCAACGATTGCGGAGATGACGAAGAAGGTGGGCTGGTAGCCAATGGAGTCACGCAACGCACCCATGGGTGCGGAGAGGATCACGGAGCCAATCTGCGAGGCGATCTGGAAGCCAACCATGTAGAGGGTGGCGGACAGCAGCGGGTTGAAGTGCAAGGTGAAGTAGCGGAAGATCGGCAGGATAAACAGCGGGACCTCGATGGCGTGCAGCATCTTGACGCCGGAGACGATGATCGGATCCGTGAAAACCGCGCAACCCAGGATGCGCAGGGCCATGACCGTCACGCCCATCATCAGGGCAGGCTTGACGCCAACCTTGCGCATGAGGATGGGGATGACGCCCATCATGGCAGCTTCAGCGAAGACCTGCACGGAGTTGAGGATGCCGTAAACCTGCTCACCGCGGGCCTTGCTTTCGAAGAGGCCGGTGTAGAAGTCGGGGAACATCTGCTGGTCAAAGAGGTTATAGAAGGTCCACGAACCGATAACGAAGAGGATCACGGCCCACAGTGTCGGCATCTTCAGCAGTCCGAGCATTTCCCGGATGCCGGGAACGGAGGGGGCCTCTTCGATACCATCCAAGACGTGGACGGGTTCCTTCACCTTCCACAGCAGTTGGACGAGAAGCAGCGCGAAACCGAATGCGGAACCAACCCAGAAGTTGAGGGCCGGGTTCACCACGAAGAGGAATCCTGCAACGAGAGCGACGAGGGCGTAGCCGAACGAACCCCACATGCGGGCTTGGCCGTACTCGAAGTTGTGCAGGCGGCTCATGCGTTCTGCAATGGCTTCCATGAGGCCCGCGCCTGCCATAAACCCGGCGGAGAGAACGATCGCACCGACGATGGTACCGAGCCAGAAGTTGGACTCAAGGAGGGGCGGTAAACAAAGTTGGCGAACGGGCCGATGCAAGTGGCGATCACTCCGAGGAGGATTGCCAGGTGGCGCTTAGTTCCTAGGCGGTCCTGCACGGTCCCGTAGAAGAACATGATCACCAGGGTTGCGGCCGAGTTAATGGAGTAGATGGTGCCAACCTGGCCGCCGTCGAAACCTAGGCCGCCTTCGGCTGCGGGTTTGGTGAGCCAGAGCTGGAAGAAGGACCACCAGATCCCCCACGATGCGAAAAACAGCAGAATCGCTACCGAGTTCTGCAGGTAGGACCTGTTCTTGAGGTTGGACGCTATCTCGGCCATCTTTGCCCCTCTCCTTGTTGAGGTGTCTCTTCTAACGCCTATGTTGTGAAAGCACACAACCCCTGGATCCGAAAGCCCAACTGAAGGATCAGGGATTCAAAAGTTGTTTGCTAAATCGTTTTTGCGCTTTCAGAATGGCGCTCGGAGCCCCGTTCCAACAGCTTCTCAACAAGCATTTGTGTGTCGTGCATCACATTCATGCACTACGAGCGGCTCTCGCGTCCTCGGGAGGCCCTTTGGTCCTATGTGGACGCCCGTTTCGGGGCTTGAGGTCGCGTCTTGCGCCTCGGTCTCACGCCACCTTTCGCAGATTTGCTACTTCTGGAACGGTAAACGCGCCAAAAGTCGCCATCTCTGCCCTCGGGACCGCCTGTGTCAAACTGCCTGTGAGCCTGGGTTGGGAAATGGGAAGCGATGACTGCTACGCCTTACGGTGCCGGTTACGCCATAGGGCGCCGGTTATGCCTTACGGAGCGAGTAATGCCTAACGGAGCGAGTTTGGCCCCATTTGCCGCTGAATCACAGTGTTATGCATGCCAAACCCGCTCCGTTAGGCATAACTCGCTCCCTTATGACACTGCTACGCCGGTACCAACCTCAACAACAAGTCAACAACAACCCGCCGACTCGAAACAGCCTGGCAGCCCGCGCTGGCAGGCAGCCGCCCCGCCCCCAAGCACGAAATGTATACGTTGGGGCGAAAAGTGGGTCGCGGGTATCGACCCCAAGCATGTATTTGATCCCAACGTAAACATTTCACGGCGGGAGCGATGAAGAGACGGCGGGAGCGATGAAGAGACGGTGGGAGCGATGAAGAGACTGCTGGAGCGGTGGAAAGGGGGCTGGAGCTGCGGCGGGGGCGGTGGTAGAGCGAGTGCGGTGGCGATCGCGCGCTACGGCTCCACACGCCTCGTGCGCATAGGATGTTGTCCCAAGTAGGCGTTTTACCGAGAGGGGCAAGGCAATGAAGAAGCGCGTCACCCTTGCCCAGGTTGCAAAACGTTCCGGCTACTCACCAACCTCTGTCTCCCTTGTCCTTGGGGACCGCCCCGGCACGCGCATTGCCGAAGCTACCGCCGAGAAGATCCGCGCGACCGCTGCCGAGATGGGGTACTCAGCAGACCCTAGGGCACGATCGTTACGTACGGGGCGCAGTGAAACTCTGGGCTTCATCTCGGATGAGGTCACCATCACCAGGTACGCCTCCGCAATGATCGCCGGCGCGGTCAATCAAGCTCAGGCAGACGGGCGCGTCGTCCTCATCAGTGAATCGGCAGGCCACACCGAAAGTCGAGACGAGGCCCTCGCCGACCTGCTCAACCGGCGGGTCGATGGCCTACTTGTCGGCTTGATGGCAGCGCGCCGCATCGAGCTTCCACCCTCGGCCAAGTCTGTTCCCGCCATCATCGTCAATGGATCAAGTGACGGACTAGCGTCCGTACTTCCCGACGAGTTCGCGGCCGGCCGCGACGCCGCCCAATACCTTATTGACCACGGCCACACCCGTATCGGGTTGATTGGCCGCCATGAGGACCTTCTGGATCCGACCCGGTCGGTGTCTATTGGGCGCCGCTTCGCCGGCCTCGACGACGCGATGGCGCAAGCCGGCCTCTCTTTCGTAGCCGAACAGCATGTCCGCGACTGGGACCCTGCTCCCGGCAGGATCGCAGCCCTAGAACTGCTGCGCACGACCGAACTAACCGCGGTGGTGACCGCAAATGATCGCCTTGCCTTTGGGGTCTACCAGGCCGCAACTGAGCAGGGCTTGAGTGTCCCGAAAGACCTTTCGATCATGTCCTTTGACGACGAACAGTTGGCGGAGTACCTGAACTTCACCACAATGCGCCTCCCGTATGAAGAGATGGGACGGTTCGCCGCCAACTGGGTCGGCGAGCAGGTGTCGGCGCGGCACAAAGCCTCAGAACCCAACGACGAGGACGAAGGCGAGGGCGAGGGCGAGCCCGGAGCCAACCCCGTCGGCGATGGCCGTGCCAGCGCCAAAGCTAACCCCGAGGCCGACCCCGAGTTCCTCATCCCCATGCCCCTCGTCGAGCGCGGCTCTGTCGCAGACCTACGCCCCTAGTAGAGCGCGGCTCTGTCGCAGACCTACGCCCCCGGTAGCCCCTGCGGGCCGCTACCGCTGCCCCTGGTCTGCTTGCCTGGCGAGAGACAGCAACAAATCTGACTTCTCCCGCCAGTCCACCAGCATCATCCTGCGGGTCGAGGTAAGCAGCTGGGGATCCCCCAGCGCCAGCCTGTGAGTGGTGTTTAGCGCCGTATCGTAGTACTTCAGCATCGTCACTGCACGGGCGGGCAGGTCCGCTCTGGTTCCAAATGCTTCCTTCATTGCATTGATGGTGCGGCCCTTGACACTGCGGTCAAACCATTCATTGTTCCGACCACTGATCCAACACACGGTTGCGGCAGTATTGGCATCGTTTGCACCCCTGAGAATGCTAGCCGGGTTACTTGCCGCAACCAGAGTGAGCGTGCGCAGGCTTGCCGTGACCATCTCCGGGTCTTGGAAAAAGTCGCCTGCCACGTCGGTAATCATTTGTGCGACTGCCTTCACCCGCTCGACAATGTCATCACTAACCAGCTCCAGCGCAACGTCTTCCCCGCTGGGCAAAGGCTCGACACCGAGGCTCTCAAAGGCTTCTAGGCCCCCAACCTCGGCAGCCATGCGTTCGCGAGTGCGCAGTGCCAACTCTTCGTACGTTGGCTCAGAAAACCCGGGAGCGGCTGGTCCAACCACCTCGAGTCCCTCCGGCCATATCTCAGACACAAGCCGCATCCGCTGGCCCCTCTCAGATTGAGCATTGGCGTCCCGGGCGATTGCACTGAGATACTGAGGCGCCGCCTCTCCGATGGCCCGCTGGGTGTGTTCGGTGAAGTCTGGCGCCACATCGAGTTCCCCGTGGGCAAAGTCGATGAATCGAGACATGGTTGCCGGGATCCCCACCATATCTTCGAATGGATAAAGGACCTTGCGAGGGATGAGGTCCAAGAGCATCCTCTGAACCAACACGTTGCTCCACTGCCTGGGGTCACCCGTTCCGTAGTTACATGCGAGGTCAATAAGCAGGGAAGCATGCATTCTTGCAGTCTCAGCATCAAGGCCAGCAGCGTGAGGGGAATCTAGGAACGTCTGCTCCAGCGCATCCCTTCGCTCATCGTCCCACTCATCCAATTCAAAACCCCTGCCACCAGTCGGCATGAGCCTCAACTGCCATTCCAAGAGCGGCTGCATGGCCGGCCACGTATCGGTCTCAACGGGGGGAAACATGCGTCCGGCGTGTTCAACGGCAGAGTCTAAACGTGCGCGGGCATCCGCCAAACTCAACTCAACGATCTTCGGACGCAACCCAGCCGGGATCGCCATGGCGTGGACCCGAGCCCTTATCTGCTCAATGTCGTCCTCCAAAGGGTACGCATCTTCAAGAAATGGAATGCCCATCAGATCCAGGCCCGCCATGATCGAGAAATGTCCCCGCGGCCCACGTACCTCAATCACGATTGTCTCTTCAGTGTTCACCGGACTGCGTAGCGACACTGCCTTCACGGGTCGCAGCCGCGCGATTTCAGCCAGCCACGCGGGCAGCACTTCCGCCCTGGGCTTCACGACCCGATGGATGCGCCTCTTCAGCAGCTCATCACCCAGCATTTCGGCCCACACCAGGAGCAGCGCGTCCGTCTCAGGTTCCGCAACCTCAATCATCGAGTTCGCCAGATCTCTAACCCTGACGTTCGGCTCTTCCCCAGACTCCGCCATTTCCGAGATCATGGCAGCCGAGTAGAGCAGGTGCATTGGCGTGTCTGCGTCGAGGTCGCGACGCAAGTTGCGTACGAGGTCGAGTTCGTCGAAAGTGTCGTCTGTCATACCTCACAGCCTACTTGCCACCTCCGACATCTGGGGTTCACGCTGAGGGAAAGACCAGCGTTGCCCGCGTGACGGCCCCGCCCCCTCGGCTGGCCACCGGAGCATCAACTTCGAGCCGCCCCTCCAAGTTCGCGCCCAAAACCTCCAGGGAGGTCAGCACCTCGGCCAAGTCCGCGTCCTCCGTCACCAACCGGTCACGCACCAGGTGCCGCACCGCCAGACCCCGCCACTTCTTCGCCATGTGGCTGACAACTTTGCGCTCTCCGCCGCTCTCCCTCACAACCCCCAACTCCACGACGCTGGCGGACTTCGCAGGACACGCCAGCCGGTAGGGACCTGAGCGGACATCAAACACCACTTCACCAGCCAAGTCCCCCACCGCAGCCTCAAGCCGAGGACGCCACCACGTCGCAAGCGGCCCCAACGGCGGTAGGTTCACCCCCATTGCCAAGCGGTGACCCGGAATAAGGTCCCCGGGACGAACAAACCCAAACAGCCCTGAGGCGACCAGCGTGACACCGTTGAGCTTCCGCGCCTGTGCATCCGTCAGCGAACCCGCATCCAGCGCCTCAAAAAGCACTCCGGTATAGAGGTCGAGGGCGGGCGCGCAGCCGTCCTCGAACAACCGAAGATTCGCATCAGCCTCCGCGGCAGATTTGGCGCCCAGCTTAAGGACCCGCGCAGCGTCCTCCCCCGCGCCTAACTCTTCAAGCGCCGCGATCACGGCGGACCGAGCGCCCGCCAACTCGGGAAACACCAGCGTACCCAACTCGAGCCGCGGACCGACCGTCGCCGCCGCCTTACTCTCAGAGGGCGGAAGCCATATCTGCATGCCAGGTCTCCTCGTGTTCAAAATGCCTTGAATAGGCTACCCGGCCAACTCCATCCCCACCGCAACAATCGCGTCGCGCATCTCCCCATCCGCCATGCGACTGACATTCTGGTCCACCGCGGGCGCAACCAGTCCGGAGAGGAACATCGCCACCTTCATCTGCCGCACCGGATCTTCGCTGTCACCAAGCAGGTGGGAGTGCAGTTCCCCCAGCAAATCCCCCGGTGCGCTGACCACCGACAGCGCCGCCACATCTCGAAGCACCACGGAATACACTTCACGGTGTGCGATGGCGCCATCCGCGAGCCCCTCAACAACCGTCTCAACCCGGCACTGCTGATCAGCGCATTCACGCGCGGCCGCCACCAAGTTGGCCAGCCCATCCATGGCCGGCTTCAGTACCGCGGCAACAATGTCGTGCTTGGAGCGAAAGTGATAGTAGACCGCGGCCTTACTTACGCCGAGCTCGTCGGCAATCATCTGCAACGAAGTGCCGTGCACTCCATACTCACCAAAGAGCCTCAGGGCTGCGCTCGTGATCTGGGCGGGGCTCGATTTTCCTCGACTCATGGTGACAACCTACACGGCATTCTCTGGCTCATGGTCACAACCTATCTTCCCTACTTGCCGATTGGATAGTAAGGCGTCCGAATAGATTAGGGCGTCGAAGACGACCGCCACCAACCTCTCACTACACATCTGGAGCCACAGAATGAGCAAAGCAGAAATCCCAGCCGGCCCGGTTGCACATGACACCGAAGTCGACCTACTAGTCATCGGATCAGGAACTGGCCTAGCAGCAGCCCTGTCCGCCGAGGAGCTGGGACTGGACGTCCTCGTCGCAGAAAAGGCGAACGTCATTGGGGGTTCCACCGCACTTTCCGGCGGCGCCTACTGGGTTCCGGCGAACCCCGCGCTGATCCGTGACGGCTTCAAAGACACCGTGGAAAGCGGACGCGAATACCTGGGCGCAATCGTTGAGGATTCCCCAACCGACCGCTGGAACTCCTTCCTTGAGAACGGCCCCGAAGCCATCGCGATGGTAGAGCGCACCACTCCCCTGGAGTTCTTCTGGGCGGAAGGCTACTCGGACTACCACCCCGAAAACCCAGGTGGCGCCGCAATCGGCCGCACCTGCGAGTCCAAGCCGCTTGATGCCTCCGTCCTCGGCGAAGAACGAGGTCGTCTGCGCGCAACCAGCATGGCCGCACCGATTCCAATGCCCGTCACCGGCGCGGACTACAAGTGGATGAACCTGATGACCCGCACGCCGCTGACGTCATTCCCCAAGATCATCAAACGTGTCGTCCAGGGCGTCGGTGGACTGGCGATCAAGCGTGAGTACACCGCGGGCGGCCAGGCGCTCGCCGCGGGTCTCTTTGCCGGCACCATCGACGCGGGCATCCCGATTTGGACGAGGACGATGCTGGTCGAACTCATCGAGGAAGACGGCGAAGTCAAGGGCGCCATCCTTGAACAGGACGGCAAGCGCGTTACCGTCAAGGCCCGCAAGGGCGTGGTGCTGGCGGCAGGCGGCTTCGACCACAACATGGAGATGCGTCGCAAGTACCAGTCGGAAACCCTCAAGAAGGACATCTCCCTCGGTGCGGAAACGAACGAGGGCGACGCGATTGTTGCTGCTGAGAAGGTCGGTGCGGGACTGCGCCTCATGCATGAGGCATGGTGGTTCCCGTCGGTCACGCCGCTCACCGAGGGCGGGGCACCCATGGTTCTGCTTTCGGAGCGCGCACTGCCCGGCTCGATCATCGTTGACGAGACCGGGAAGCGCTTCGTCAACGAAGCCACCGGCTACATGGGCTTCGGGCAGACCGTCCTCGAGAACAGGGCGAATGGCCGTGAGATCAAGGACATGTGGCTGGTCATGGACCAGAAGTACCGCAACCGCTACGTCTTTGCCGGGTCCGTGTTCCCAACCATGCCGTTCCCCAAGGAGTGGTACGACACGGGGGTTGTGGTGCGGGCGGACAACCCGCGTGAGCTTGCTGAGAAGATGGGCGTGCCGGTGCAGGCCTTCACGACCGAACTGCGCGAGTTCAACCAAATGGCTGAGGCTGGCATCGACGGCGACTTCCACCGCGGGGATTCCGCGTACGACCGCTACTACGGTGACCCCACCGTGAAGCCCAACCCCAACTTGCGTCCCATCGAGGGCAAGTTGTACGCCGTTCACGTCTCCCTGTCTGACCTGGGAACTTGTGGCGGGCTGATGGCGGACGGTGCGGCGCGAGTGCAGCGCGAGGACGGGGCGGTTATCCCCGGGCTCTACGCGATCGGCAACACGGCTGGCAACACCTTCGGGCATGTCTACCCGGGTGCGGGGGCAACCATCTCCCAGGGCCTGGTGTTCGGGCACCTGGCGGCGAAGGACGCGGCAACAAGGAAGTAGCACCCACCCACCCACTGAAATGTATACGTGGGGGCGAAATGTGCCTCTGGGGTCCCTACCCCAGACGCATCCGTCGTCCCCACGTATACATTTCGCGCTAGGGGCTGAAAATTGCGTCGGCTCGGCGCGCTAGGGCCCGAGAATCACGTCGGCTCGGCGCGTTTGGGGCCCGAAAATTGCGCTGGCTCGGCGCGCCCTCGGGCGACTGGCATGGAAGGATTGCTCCCAGGCCCTCCTGACGAAAGTGACTCCATGACAGCCAGTGCGACAACACTCGACATTCACTCCGGTGGCGCGCAGATCTCCCAGTGGGACTCTGCCCGGTTTGGCTCCCTGATCTTCAGTCCCGAGAACGCCGATTATGCCGTCGGGAAGTGCCCTCACGGTGGTATCCCCATTTGCTTCCCCTGGTTCGGAGTGGCCCCTGACCTGCGCACGGGCGCCCTCGCCGCCCTTTCCGAAAACCCCAGCGCCTTATCCGGCGATCACAGTGAAGCCCCCGCGGACTCCCCGGCGAGCCTGCCCGGTGGTAGCGAGGCCACCACACCATCTTTCCTCGCCTCCGACGCCGGGGACGCCAAGCACGGCTTCGCGAACCTTCTCCCTTGGGCGCGGATTCTCGGCAACCAAGACGACGACGGCGGCACCGCGACCTACCGCCTGACGGACGAGGACGTGCCCGCAAGCGTCGCCCTCGTTCGACCGTTCGAGGCGTTCTACCAGGTCGACTACACAGGCGATACGTTGCGGCTACAGTTCCGGGTTGTTAACACCGGGCCCGAGGCATTCCGCTACGAAACCGCACTTCACACCTATTTCCGAGTCGGAGACGTCACACAGATCAGCATCGAAGGTCTGGAGGGTATCGAGTACCTCAATGCTGCCCCGCCCTCGCCTGCGGTGGAAACGGAGCATGTCCCTCTGCGTTTTGACGGGATGGTTGATCGTGTCTACTCAAGCCCGGCCCAGCCGCGGATTGTCG
>RRZT010897438.1_pt1 | contig 10713 bp, 9 predicted proteins | sample 2165551 | NCBI WGS metagenome assembly RRZT01 (sample SAMN10456910, study PRJNA506462) | wastewater metagenome | biome: wastewater; feature: sludge; material: wastewater sludge; isolation source: wastewater sludge with Escherichia coli K12::gfp cells carrying plasmid... | place: USA: Moscow, Idaho ...
ACGTCGGCCACTGACGCCGCACCGCCCTCGATCGCCGCGCGTACCTGGTCGAGCCGGTCATGGCGGTGCTGCAGGTAGTCCGCCAACAGGCCGGCCGGGTCGGTGGTGGCCGGACCGTGGCCCGGCAGGGCATGGGTCAGTCCGTGCTCGTGGGTCAACCTGGTCAGGGCCCGCAACGAAGCCAGGTAGTCGGCCAGCGATCCGTCCGGCCACGCCACGACCGTGGTGCCCCGCCCCAGCAGCGTGTCGCCGGTGAGCACCGCGCGTTCGTTCACCAGATGGAAACTCAGGGAGTCCGAGCTGTGGCCCGGGGTGGCGACCACCCGGACGTCCAGATCCCCCACCGACACGATGTCGCTCGCGGTCAAGCCCTCGGCGCCGTACCGGTGCTGCGGGTCCAGAGCACGCACGGGAACCCGTAGTGACTCCGCGAAGAGCTGGGCTCCCTCGGAGTGGTCCGCGTGGCCATGGGTCAGCAGGACCACCATGGGGACCTGCTCCCTGCGGTCCAGCACCGCGCGCACGGCCACCAGGTGGGACTCATCCGCCGGGCCCGGGTCGACGATCACGGCGGGGGCGCCGCGTGCCCCCAGGATCCAGGTGTTCGTCCCGTCGAGGGTCATGGGCGACGCGTTGGGTGCGAGCACGCATTCAGCGGTGGCCAGTACCTCGCCGGAACCCCAGGGCCCGGTCGAACCGATGACGGGGGCCTTGGTCACGACCACCCCATCGGTTCGCCGGTGTAGGCGTCCACCAACCCCCACTCGATCGCGCCGGTCGCGGCCACAGCCGGCCGGGGCAGCAACGGACGCGGCCGCCGGGTGCGGGCATCTGCCATCACGGCCGAGGCGGAGTCGAACTCGGCCAGTTGCATCAGAGCGTGAGAGGTGGGCGGGAGCATCGGCATCGTGCCGGCTCGGGTGCGGTCCAGCGCCGCGGCCGGTGTGAACCACGAGGAATGATCCGACTCCACCCCACGGTCGACGGCCTCCTGCCCGTCGGGCAGCTCTGCCACCAGGAATCTGGTGTCGAACCGGCGGCCTTCGATCTCGGGCGTGATCCAGTGGCTCCACGCAGCGAACCGGTCACCATCCACGAACAGACCCTCGTGGCGCAACCACGACTCGAAGTCGTCGGTGGGTTCAGCGGGGGTACGGCCCACCTGGCCGGACCCATCGCCGGCAAGTACGGTACCGGCCTCTTCCCAGGTCTCACGGGCGCCGGCGGTCGTCAGAGCACGGAAGCACGCCGTCACCCCGGCACCCGGTGCGATCGGGAACGGTTCACCGGCGGCCCCCCGCCAGGGAGCGGTCGCATCTGAGTCCTCGACCCGACCACCCGGGAACACGTACTGGCCAGGGGCGAAGGCCATGCGGCCCACCCTGCGCTGCAGGAACACCTCGACCCCGGCGGCGCCGTCCCGCAGCAGGACCACAGTGGCCGCGTCCCGGGCGGGCTGCACCTGCCACCCGTCGTCGCCGGTCGCCACAGCGACGGCGCGCCGGGTGAGCTCCTCGGGCATCGTCAGGCTCGGCCGCTCGGGCTCCATGTCAGGCCCGCAGTCGCGCGATGATCTCGACCTCGACAGGAGCATTCATCGGCAAGGCCGTGACCCCCACGGCGGAGCGGGCATGCACACCGGCAGCGCCGAGGACGTGGCCCAGCAGCTCGCTGGCGCCATTCACCACCTGCGGCTGCGCGGTGAACCCCGGTGCCCCGGCCACGAAGCCGGTGACCTTCACGATCTGGGCGACGGCGGGCAACCCGCCCGCGACCGAGGCGATGGCGGCGAGCCCGTTCAGAGCACACTGCTGAGCACACTCAAAGGCCTCTTCCACGGTGACGTCGCCCCCCACCACGCCCGTGGCGATGAGCACGCCGTCGCGCAGCGGCAGTTGGCCGGCGGTGTAGACCCAGCCATCCGACCGGACCGCCGGAACGTAGGCTGCCAGCGGCGCCGGCACGGCCGGTAGCGACAGGCCGAGTTCAGCCAGGCGGTCGTCGATGTCGGTCATGGCAGCGGCCGCTTGAAGTAGGCCACCAGGCTTTCCGGGTTGGGTCCCGGCACGATCTGCACGAGCTCCCAGCCGTCGAGGCCCCAGTTGTTCAGGATCTGCTGCGTGGCATGGATCAGGACGGGTGCTGTTGCGTACTCCCACTTGGTCATTCCCCGACTCTAGTTCCCCCACCGGGGTAGCGGCACCGTGACAGGATGACGCGCGTGGGCGGCCCGGAACTCGTATTGGTCGCGGCCATCTTCCTCGTGGCGTCCGTCGTGCAAGCCGTCACCGGTTTCGGCTTCTCGCTGGTCGCCGTGCCGCTGCTGGCGCTGATCATCGGGCCGGTCCCGGCCGTCGTGGCCGCGACCACCGCCAGCATGGTGATCAGCGTGGCAGTCGTGCGCGACGACTGGCACTTCATCCGGTGGCGGGCGACCACGATCTTCACGGTGGCGGGAATCGTGGGCATGCCGTTGGGTCTGTATGTCATCAACCAGGTCTCCGCCCGCACCCTCACCGGCCTGATCGCGGTGGCGATGCTGGTCTCCACCGTGCTGGTGGCCACGGGAGCGACGCTGAAGTCCACCGCCGTCACCGACTCCGCGGTGGGTGTCACCAGCGGGATCATGCTGACCAGCACCGGCCTCAACGGCCCACCCCTGGTCGTGTCGATGCAGGCCATGCAGATGGCCCCCCGACCGTTCCGCGGCACCTTGTCAGCGGTGTTCCTGGGACAGGGCGTCGTCGCCATCGCGTTGCTGGCCACCGCCGGCCGGGTGACCGACCAGGCGGGGATCGCCGCCCTCGTCGCGGTGCCGATGCTGGTGGCGGGCTGGCTGATCGGCAACCGCGTCTTCCACCGCATCGACCCTGTGGTGTTCCGACGCGTCGTGCTGGTGATGCTGTTCGTCACCGCCCTGGTGGCGCTGGGACAGGCACTCCTGGGTGGGTGAGGCCCTGTGCGCCCCGACCGCAATACGGACGTGAATGCACCGGTAGGGACCTCCCCGTCGGCCCCCGCGGTGACCGTGAGTCATGCTGGAGCCGTGGCACACACACGCAGTGCCGCGAGGGGATCCGATGCAGCCGATGACACAGCGCCAGCCGGGACACCCGACGCTGTTCTCGCTCGACGAGCCGCGGCGCCTCAGCGCCCTGGAACGCGGCTTGTGGGGAGTAGGTGTCCTCCTCTACGCCGCCGTGATCCTGCAGGTGGTGCGCAACGGCACCGATGTGCTGCCGACCATCGTGTGGGTGCCGGTGGCCCATGCCTTGGTGCTCGCCATCGTCTGCGGCTTCACCGCCGTGCTGGTCATGAGTCAGGCCACGGCCAGCGGCCGCCGCGGCTACCTATGGCTGGGCGCCACCTACGTCTATGTCACCGTCGTCCTGCTTTTCTTTCCCCTGGTCTTCCCTGGCGCCATCAACGACAACGGCCCACTGGTGGGCGGCATGCAGAGCTCGATCTCGTTGTTCTATGCCTGGCACCTCGTCTTCCCCATCAGCCTGATCGTGTCCGTCGTGGTCCTGTGGGCCGACGAGCACAGCAACCGCAGGCCGGGCCTCCCCATGGGTGTCTGGCCGGCGACGGGGATCGCGACAGCCCTAGGGCTCGCGACCTTCGTCCTGGCCGCGATCGAGCCGGTCGCCCTGCTGTCCGACGGCGAACTGACGGCGGTGGCACTGACCCTCGACTGGCTGCTGCTGGCGGTGTCGGCGGTAGCAGTGGTGGTCACCGGGCTCAGCGCCCGTTCCGGATCACAGATCCACCGGTGGCTGTTCGCTGTGTCGTTGCTGCTGGTGGGGGCCGCATTGGTCAACCTCTTCGCCCCCGGGCGGTGGAGCCTTGCGTGGTACTTCGACCGGCTGTTCGGCATGGTCGCCATGGCCACCTTGTTCGTGGTCCTGCTGCTGGCGATCGCGCGCCTCGGGCGGGCGACGAACACCCTGGCGGTCAGCGACACATTGACCGGTAGCGAGAGCCGGGCCGCCTTCACCATGTCATTGGACCGGGAACTGGCCGCCGGCCATCGTGGCCCGGACGCCCGGGTGCTGCTGTGGGTGGATATCGACGGCTTCAAGAGCGTGAACGACCAACTGGGCCACACCGGCGGCGACGAAGTGCTGCGCACCATCGTTGCCCGGATCCACAGCCAGGTCCGTGCCGGTGACCACGTGGGGCGCCTGGGGGGCGACGAGTTCGGCATCCTGCTGTGTGAGCGGGTCGCGGATCGGGATGTGAACGGGGTGGCCGACCGGATCCTGACGGCCATCCGCGAACCCATGACCGTGGGCTCGAGCATCGTGCTGCTGTCCGCCTCGATCGGCATCGTGAGCAGCGCACAGGGCGCCGAGACCTCAGAGCAGTTGCTCCACCAGGCCGACCTTGCCATGTATGCCGCCAAGAACGCCGGCGGCGATCGCAATCACCGGTTCGACGGCGAACTGGGCGCCGACGCGCAGGACCGGGCTCAGCTGCGCCACCAGCTGTCGCATGCGATCCGCGACGAGGACTTCCGATTGGACTTCCAACCCATCGTGAACCTGGCTGAACAACGTCCCGTCGGTGCTGAAGCGCTGGTGCGTTGGCAGCGCAACGGAGATCGCATCGCAGCGGCCGAGTTCGTGGAGTTCGCCGTCGGGTCCGGGCAGATCGTCCCCATCGGACGGCTCGTGGTGACGCAACTGGAGCAGGAACTCCCGGACGTGCTGCGCGAACTCCCGGCGAGCGGCTTCGTGACCTTCAACCTGTCCAGTCGTGAACTGCTGGATGAGTGGATCATGGACCGGTTGGCGTGCGGGGAACTCGCCGAGCACGCCGACCAACTGATCGTCGAGGTGACCGAATCAGCGCAACTCCATTCCGGGGGTGACGCGCTGGAACGTCTCGCCGTCCTGCGGCGGCGCGGCTACCGGGTCGCGGTCGACGACTTCGGGGCTGGTTTCTCCAGCTTCGCCCGCTTGGAGCAGTTGAACCCGGACATGCTCAAGGTGGACCGCTCCTTGGTGGCCCGCGCAGGCAGCGGCCAAGAGGGGGGTGCCGCGTTCCTGTCCGCGGCGATCAGCGTCGCCGACAGCCTGGGCTGCCTGCTGGTCGCCGAAGGACTGGAAACCGAAGACGAATGTCGCGTCTGCAACCAGCTGGGCATAGCGCTCGGGCAGGGCTACCTGCTGGGGGGCCCGATGCCGCCCCTGCCGGCGATGCGCAGCAGCGCCCCCAGCCGGGACCGGCTGGAGGACGCCGCCCTCACGTCAGAGGATCGACCAGGCCTCGGTCAGCACTGAGCGCAGGATGCCTTCGATCTCGTCGAACTCCTTCTGCCCGACGATCAGCGGCGGAGCCAACTGGATGACGGGGTCGCCGCGGTCGTCTGCGCGGCAGTACAGCCCGGCGTCGAACAGCGCCTTGGACAGGAAGCCGCGCAGCAGTCGCTCGGCCTCGTCCTCGTTGAAGGTCTCCTTGGTGACCTTGTCCTTCACCAACTCGATGCCATAGAAGTACCCGGCGCCGCGCACGTCACCCACGATCGGAAGATCGCGCAACTTCTCCAGGGCGCCGCGGAAGTTGCCCTCGTTGGCCTGGACGTGCTCGAAGATGCCTTCTTTCTCGAACAGGTCGAGGTTGGCCATCGCCACGGCTGACGACACCGGGTGGCCGCCGAAGGTGTAGCCATGCAGGAACGAGTTCTGACCGTTCTTGAACGGCTCGAACAGGCGCTCACTGGCGATCATCGCGCCCAGCGGGGAGTAGCCGCTGGTGAGGCCCTTGGCCGACGTGATGATGTCGGGGGTCACGCCGAACCGCTTCATGGCGAAGATGTCGCCGATGCGGCCGTAGGCGGTGATGGTCTCGTCGGCGACGAACAGGACGTCGTACTCGTCGCAGATCTCCCGCACCCGGGCCAGGTATCCGGGGGGCGGCGGGAAGCAGCCGCCGGAGTTCTGGACGGGCTCGATGAACACAGCGGCGACAGTGTCGGCGCCTTCCATCTCGATGACCTCGGCGATGCGATCGGCGGCGTATCGACCGAAGGCCTCTTCGTTGTCGCCATATTCGGCGGCGCGGTAGAAGTTGGTGTTGGGGACCTTGTGGGCGCCCGGGACCAGGGGCTCGAAGGCCTCCTTGGCTGCGGCGATCCCGGTGATCGACAGCGCGCCCTGCGGGGTGCCGTGGTAGGCCACGTTGCGGCTGATCACCTTGTACTTGCCGGGCTTGCCGGTCAGCCTGAAGTACTGCTTGGCAAGCTTCCACGCGGTCTCGACAGCCTCGCCGCCCCCCGAGGTGAAGAACACCCGGTTCAGGTCGCCGGGCGCCATGTCGGCCAGGCGTTCCGCGAGTTTGATGGCCTGCGGGTGGGCGTAGGACCAGATCGGGAAGAACGCGAGCTCTTTGGCCTGCGCGGCGGCGGCTTCGGCGAGCTCGGTGCGGCCGTGCCCCATCTGAACGGTGAACAAGCCGGCCAGACCGTCGAGGTACTTGCGCCCCTGGTCGTCCCAGATGTAGGCGCCGTCACCCTTGACGATGATCGGGACGTGGCCGCCCTCCTCGTACGTGGAGTGACGTGTGAAGTGCATCCACAGGTGGTCCCGTGCGACATCGGCCAGGGCGTCCGGGCCGGACTCTGTCACATACTGCGGCGTGCTTGTCATCGTGCTCCCCATTGGTAGGTCTGCTTGTGCAACTTGAAGTAGACGTAGCTTTCCGCATGCCGGACTCCCGGCACCGCCCGGATACGGGCCACCACGTCGTACAGGTTCTGGTCGTCGATGGCGACGACCTCAGCGAACAGGTCCACTCCGCCGGCCGTGGCCACCAGATAGTCGACCTCTTCGATCTTCGCGATCAGGTCGGCGGCCTGATCGACGTCACCGTCCACCCGGATCGCAATCATGGCCGCCCGCTGGTAGCCCATCTGGAGCTGGTCGGTGATGGCCACGATCTGGATCACACCGGCCCGCATCAGACGGCTCACCCGCTGGCGAACCGATGCCTCAGACCGGTTGACCCGCTTGGCGATGTCGGCGTACGAACGTCGGCCGTCCTCCTGCAACAGGTGGACGATGGCGCGGTTCACCTCGTCGAATGCGACGGGGGCGGTTTGTGACATTTCTTGATTCTTCCCTATTCGGGGGGGACTTGGCAACGCTTTCCGTAGGGGTATACCCATTGCAGACACTAATACCGTAGGATACGGATCACTTCAGCCCAGCAGCGACACGTCAGCATCCCCGGATCCGGTTCCGCCCCGGATCCGCACCGCACCCAGGTAGGAGACTCCCCCATGCAGATCAACAGCGTGATCAACGGTCAGGTCAGCCCCGCGGGCGGCAACGAACTCGAACTCGTCGATCCCAGCACCGGCGAGGTGTTCGCCGGCGCCCCCATCGCCACCCCCACCGATGTGGACCGCGCCGTCGGCGCAGCACGCGAGGCCTTCCGGGGCTGGCGCGACAGCACCCCCGGCGAGCGGCAGTTGGCCATTCTGAAGATCGCCGACCTCATCGAGGCCAACGCCGATGAACTCGTCCGGCTGGAATCGCAGAACACCGGCAAGCCGATCGCCGTGACACACGCCGAGGAAATCCCCCCCATGGTGGATCAGGTGCGGTTCTTCGCCGGTGCTGCCCGCGTCCTCGAGGGCCGTGCCGCCGGGGAGTACATGACCGGGTTCACCTCTATGATCCGGCGCGAGCCGGTCGGCGTCATCGGCCAGGTCACGCCGTGGAACTACCCGCTGCTCATGGCGATCTGGAAGTTCATCCCCGCCATCGCCGCGGGCAACGCGGTCATCCTCAAGCCGTCCGACACCACCCCGGTGTCCACCGTGCGCCTGGCCGAGATGATCACCGAGGCCGAGATCCTGCCCCCGGGCGTGTTCAACGTCATCACCGGCGATCGCGACACCGGTCGATCGCTGGTCTCCCACCCCGGGGTCGACATGGTCGCGATCACCGGCTCGGTGCGCGCGGGCATGCAGGTCGCCGAAGAGGCGTCCAAGTCCGTGAAGCGGGTCCATCTGGAACTCGGCGGCAAGGCGCCGGTCGTGGTGTTCGACGATGCCGACGCCGCAAAGGCGGCCGAATGGCTGGCGGTCGCCGGCTACTTCAACGCCGGGCAGGACTGCACCGCTGCCACCCGGGTGTTGGCCCAGTCCGGAATCCACGACGAGTTCGTCGCCGCGCTGGCCGAGCAGGCCAAGGCCACCAAGACCACGTTCGAGAACGGCCCCGGGGACGAGGACGCGCTGGTACCGCCGCTGAACAACCAGGCACAGATGGAGAAGGTGCTCGGATTCATCGAGCGCCTGCCCTCGCACGCGACCGTCGCCGCCGGCGGCGTGCGCCCCGGCGAGCGCGGCTTCTACATCGACCCCACCGTGGTCGCCGACCTGAACCAGGACGACGAGGCCATCCAGAACGAGATCTTCGGCCCCGTCATGACCGTGCAGAAGTTCCAGACCGAGGACGAGGCCGTCGAGAAGGCCAACGGCGTCGTCTACGGCTTGGCCTCGAGTGTCTGGACCGAGAACCACGGCCGCGCGATGCGGATGGCCAAGGCCCTGGACTTCGGAACCGTGTGGATCAACACCCACATCCCGCTCGTGGCCGAGATGCCCCATGGTGGCTACAAGCAGTCCGGCTACGGCAAGGACCTGTCCATGTACGGCTTCGAGGACTACACCCGGATCAAGCACGTCATGTCCGCCATCGACGCTGACTGACCGGCTGCCGGGCACTGACGGAGGGATGAACTGATGCAGGGCCAGTGGATCAACGGGCGCGCCGCCGAAGGCGGCTCCGGCGAGAAGATCGATGTGGTGAACCCGGCGACGGGCCGCGTCATCGAATCCCTCACGCTTGCCGACGTGTCCGACGTCGACGCCGCCGTGCGTGCCGCCGAGGCCGCGTTCCACGAGTGGTCCCGGGTTCCCCCCGTCGTCCGCAGCGAGGCCCTGTTGGCCATGGCCGACCGGATGAGTGCCCGGGCCGACGAGTACGCCCGCGTCGAGTCCGAGCAGGCCGGCAAGCCGATCCGGCTGAGCACCGGGTTCGACGTGCCGGGGTCGATCGACAACGCCCGCTTCTTCGCCGGGGCCGCGCGTCAGCTGCAGGGCAGCGCCGCCGCAGAGTGGGATCGTGACCACACCTCGACCGTGCGCCGCGAGGCCATCGGGGTCGTGGGGTCGATCGCGCCGTGGAACTACCCACTCCAGATGGCCATGTGGAAGATGTTGCCGGCCATCGCGGCAGGCAACACGGTCGTGCTCAAGCCCAGCGAACTCACGCCTCTGACCAGCCTGATGCTCGCCGAGGACGCCACCGCGGCAGGGCTACCCGATGGCGTCTTCAACGTGCTGACGGGAACCGGTCCGGCAGTGGGTGAGGCTCTGGTGGCTCACCCGTCGGTTCGCATGGTCTCGTTCACGGGTTCCACCAAGGTCGGCCACCGCGTGGCCGAGGTCGCCACCCAGGGACTCAAGCGCGCGCATCTGGAACTCGGCGGCAAGGCCCCGTTCGTGGTGTTCGCCGACGCGGACGTCGATGCTGCGATCCAGGGTGCCGTTGCCGGCAGCATGATCAACACCGGTCAGGACTGCACCGCCGCCACCCGGGCCTACGTGCACCGGTCGATCTTCGACCAGTTCGTCGCCGGCGTGAGCCGGGTCATGGACGGCATGGTCTTGGGCGACACGAGTGACGAGGCCACCGATTTGGGCCCGCTGATCTCACGCGCGCAGCAGCAGAAGGTCGCCGACATGGTGCAGCGCGCCGTCGCCGACGGCGCCACCGTTGCCTGTGGCGGCTACATCCCCGACGACCTTGCGGAAGGCTCGTTCTACCGGCCCACCCTGCTCATCGGCGCGACCCAGGACAGCGAGATCGTGCAGGAGGAAGTCTTCGGGCCCGTCCTCGTGGCGTTGCCGTTCGACACCGAGGACGAGGCCCTGCACCTGGCCAACGACACCAGGTACGGTCTGGCAGCCTCGGCATGGACCAACGATGTCCGGCTCGCCCATCGCGCCGGCCGGGAGATCCAAGCCGGCTGTGTGTGGATCAACGACCACATCCCGATCGTGTCCGAGATGCCTCACGGCGGCTACAAGCAGTCCGGCATCGGCAAGGACATGAGCATGTATTCCTTCGAGGAGTACACGCAGATCAAACACGTGTCAGTGGACATCACCGGTGCCGCCCAGAAGGAATGGCACCGCACGGTGTTCGCCGATCCGCTATCCGCCGAGTAACGTCTATTCATCGCCCGCCCAGTTCAGGAGAAGCCGTGACCAAGAAGCATCCCGACCCCCGAATCGAAGCCTTGCGCCAGGCAATGTCGCGGCGCAACTTCCTGGCCGCGGTCGGAGCAACCGGCGCAGCTGCCGGCCTTGCTGCCTGCGGTACCGGTGGTACGTCGTCCACCCCGGCCCCCGAGTCGTCCGGCGGCGGCGACAGCAAGACGATCGTGTGGGCCAACTGGACCCTGTACTTGGACTACGACAGCGAGTCCAAGACCTATCCCTCGCTCAAGCGGTTCGAGAAGGAATCCGGCTACACAGTCGAGTACCGCGAGGATATCGAAGACAACGTCTCGTTCAACGGCAAGGTGGCGCCGCAGCTGGCCAACGGCCAGAACATCGGCTACGACCTCGTGACCCCCACCGACTGGCTGGTGGCGGAGTGGATCCGCAAGGGCTACGCGGCGCAGATCGATGCG
>RRZT010673099.1_pt1 | contig 10712 bp, 10 predicted proteins | sample 2165551 | NCBI WGS metagenome assembly RRZT01 (sample SAMN10456910, study PRJNA506462) | wastewater metagenome | biome: wastewater; feature: sludge; material: wastewater sludge; isolation source: wastewater sludge with Escherichia coli K12::gfp cells carrying plasmid... | place: USA: Moscow, Idaho...
CCAAAGCCGGGATGCACCACAAGGCCCGGTTGTTTATTTACCAGTATGATGTCATCATCTTCGTACACAATGTCAATGGGGATGTCCTGCGGGATAATTTCGAAATGTGATGGCGGATATGCCAAATGAATGGTGATAATGTCGAAAGGCTTTACCCTATAGCTCGATTTAACGGGCTTGTCATTCACCCTGATATGACCCACATCTGCGGCTTCCTGAATGCGATTGCGCGAAGTGGCGGCCATGCAGTTTACCAGATATTTATCGATGCGAACCAGGGCTTGTCCTTTGTCTACCACAAACCTGAAATGCTCGTAAATATCCTGTTCCTGCCCGACGATCTCTTCTACATCGGCATCTTCAATATCTTCAAAATAATCGTTTTTTTCCATCTCGTTTTAAAGGAATTATCAGAAAAACTGTTCGTCTTCTTCTGTATTCTCCTCTTCCTCAAAGCTTTTGTTTTGTAGCGATTTGTCTTTCGAAAGCCATATGTCAACACGGCTTCCGGCATCAATACTGTGACCTGCTGAGGGTCGCTGGCGATAAATGAAATAATCTTTTTCGTCGCCATTGGGTTGCACATCGTATTGTATTGCTCCAATAATAACCGATGCGGAAATAGTTTCGGTGCGAGCTTCATCCAGTGTTAAGCCTTTCAGTGATGGAACACTTACTGTTTCATCGCCAACACCACTTCCCACAACCAGCGTCAGGTAGCTGTTCTCGGGAATGCGCGCTCCGGGTTCGATGCTTCGTCCGCGGTATTTAATGTCTATAACAAGGTCTTTGTATTCCGAAGGTTTGTAATCAACTCCGGATACATTCAGTCCAATGGCTTTGAGCATTGCATCTGCTTGCCTGAACGATACATCAGTTACATCCGGTACGGGGATTTTTCGAACCTGTCGGGAGTTGATAATAATGTATATGGGTCTGTTTTTTTTGACTGTGGAATTTGGTACCGGAGTTTGTTCGATGATGGTTCCCAGTTTTTTGTTGCGGACGTATACCGAGTCGATGACTTGTGGATACAGGTCCTGATTTGAGAGCAGAAGTTGCGCTTCTTCCACGTACATGCCTCTGAGGTCGGGGACAACTTCAAATTCGCCATGACGTGTGTATTGATCCACAATTAAAAGCGTGATCCATGCAAGTGCAACAAATATGGTAATAGCCAGTAAAATTCGTTTGAGTACAAACCCGGCAAAACTTTCTTTCCAAAATTTTTTGAAATCCATTTTCAGTAAATAGTTTATTGCTTGAGTAGGTTAGAAATCCCTCATAGGGTACTTGTGAGCAAATGATTGCCAAAAATAATGAAAAAAAATGACTTACAGCTGCAAATGCCAAAAAATGGTTTTGCAATGTAAATCCCTGAGAAGGCTTTATTTGCCTGAATAAACAAAAAAAGTAAAAACTTCCGGAGAGGTTTTTACTTTCTTTATACTGTTTGTTCAGCAGATTCGTTACCTTTTGTGACGACCTTCATCGGCAACTGTAAGCTTTGCTCTACCTTTGGCACGACGTGCTGCTAATACCCGGCGACCGTTGGCAGTTGCCATTCTTTCACGGAATCCGTGTTTGTTTCTTCTTTTTCTTTGCGAAGGTTGGAATGTCCTTTTCATTGCGTATGATGTTTTTTGTTATTATTTCTACTGCTTTGGAATTCGGACTGCAAAAATAGCTGTTTTTTTTGAACTGGCAAACTGTTGATAACTTTTTCTTCGATTAAAAAATCTAATTGTATCAAAGATTTTTAAAAGTTTTAATTCAAAGTTTCGTTTTAAACCCTAACTTTGCAATGTAAACAGGCTTCTTATCCTGTGTTGAAGGTTTTTCAGAAAAACAAATAACTATGTTTCGAGTATTGATAGTGTTTTTAAATATTATTACCCGCCTACCTCTGAGAGTGTTGTACTTGCTTTCGGATGTATTGGCGCCGTTTGTTTATCATGTGGTCAGATATCGTCGGAAAGTAGTGAGACAAAACCTTACAAAATCGTTTCCTGAAAAAGGTGCTGCTGAAATAAAGAAAATCGAAAGAGAATTTTACCGTTATTTTTGCGATTTATTTATCGAAACGCTTCATCAGCTGAATATGTCGGAGGCCGAAATGCGTCGCAGGGTGGAGTTTGTGAACAAAGAACTTATTACGGAACAATATGACAAAGGGAAAAGTGTAATGATGTTCACAGCACATTATGGTAACTGGGAATGGATGGCTTCGCTGTCGCTGTGGTTACCAAAGGATAAGCCCGCCTGCAATGTGTATAAAAAACTCAAGGCTGATAATTTCGATAAGTTTATGTACAATTTGCGTATGCGCTTCGGAAGTCGTAATATTGAAACGCAGCAAACTTTCCGTACTTTGCTGAGCATGAAAAATAACGGGCAATCGGGAACTTTTGGAATGATTTCGGACCAAACCCCGACTGCTGCAGGCGCACGTCACTGGATGACTTTTCTGAATCAGGATACACCGGTGCTGGTAGGCGCAGAGCAGCTGGCTCGAAAGTTTGATTATCCGGTAATGTTCGGCAGTGTGAGTCGTGTGAAACGCGGCTACTACCGTTGTGAGTTTATTATGCTCGACGAAAATCCAAAATCAGCACCAGAGTTTGAAATTACCGAAAAGTACATGCAACTTCTCGAAGCCAAAATAAACGAAGCACCGGAATTCTGGCTGTGGACGCACAAACGGTGGAAACACCGGAGATTATAGCTGTATCTGATTCTTTTGCGTTACATCATTTTTGATTGAGAGTAGGCAAAGTATGATTATTCCAAAAAACATTGAGAACTGCCCGGTGATAAACATATCGAAAATGGATTGAAAAATTATTAGGAATAGCCAAAGCGATGCTAATAGTTTTCTTTCTGAGTCTATGGTTAAAATTGGAAATGTATATATTGTCAACAATAATAGTAACCCTAAGATGCCAAACTCCATGGTTGTTTGAAGATATTGATTGTGGCTATCAAGATATTTGTGGTTTTGCCAAGTTAATCGGAATTCTTCTGTTTGGTAATTAGCTCTTGACTTATCGAACTTTGATTGAGCGGTACTGATGCCGTTCCCAAGAATCGATTGGTTCGAAATTACATTTATCGCTGATTGCCAAAGAAATACCCTAGGTTCATGTTCTATGTAATCTACAGAGAAACGAGGATGCTTGGAAATTGTGATAGATCCAGCAACGACAATAAGTAGAACAGCTGTAATTGCAAGTTTAGCTGCTTTTCTCCAAATTTGTAAAAATACTAACAACAGTGATGTAATAATAAACGCAAGAATTCCACTGCGCCCTTCTGACATCATTAAAGTGCATATTATGAGCAGCGAAACCGACAAATAAAATATCTTTGATGAGGTTTTAAGTTCTTTATATCCTTTTGAAGTCAAATACCAGATGCTTACTAATGTGATGTTTAGGTAAAAATTGAACATCATGTGCTCGTTGATATATTTTCTACGTGTAAAAGCTATAGTGTCTTGCCATTTCACATCTTGTAAAAGATCAATGATATTTAGTTTGATAACAAATAAGTATGTTAATGCAATGACGGATGAAGCTACGAGTGTTTTTAGAAAATAGCTTAGTCTATATTTATCGTTAACCCCCAAAAAACCAATTACAGCAATTCCTAACAAAGGTAATCGTTTGTTTAAATGATGGCTAAAGTATTCTTTGTCTGACTCAAAAGGGAGGTATGCTAATCCAAGGAGAAAAAAAGCTCCAATTGTCAAATAGTAGATTTGATTATTTTTGAATTTGATATTATGCCATTTCTTATCTGTGAATATTTCAATAAAGTAACTTATAAAGAATATATAAAGAGTCAATCTTTGATAATCGAGTTTATAGATCGACAGAGACGTTAATAATAGAGCTGATGCTAAATTCAGATAATTAACGAACAGAGCTGCTTTTGATTTCATGAAATGCTGATGCTTACTATTAAAATTTGAATAAATATTGTGGTCGTTCGAATAATCGAACTGATAAAATTTCGAGAAGTATAAACAAGAAAGTGTAATCTATTGGATGTTCAATTATTTGTGTAAATAGTCTAAGTTCTTTATAAATATTTGAATAGCTGCAGCCTGAACGGGCAAGATTTTTTGCAAATCGTGATAATGCTTTCTTTTCAATCGTGTGAATATTTTTTTCAATATATCCTTTTTCATCATTGACAAAGAGGGGTAAAATGGGTGTCCATTTTTTAAATAATTGTGTTTGATTCTGATAGTATTGATAATTCCTGTTTCCGTTCGAAAAGTGTTCGATTAAAATATCGAATACTACATAATTTTTAAAACCAAAATTGATAGATTGCAGGCAAATGTCCAAATCATACCCATGAAATCCATTCATACTTTCGTCGAATTTGCATTTTTTCATAACTTCAGAAGTTGTTCCCAAAAATACGCCATCGAGTAAAATAGCCTGCAGAGAGTTATATTCTTTATCAAAAGGGCTTAAGATATGCTGTGGTTTATTTTTTTTTCCGTTTTGAATAATGTGGATATATTTCTCTCCGATTGACCATGATGATGGAACCCTTGTAGCCAAATTACCACCAGCTATACCTACGAAACCTGTTCCGCCTTTAGATAAATGTTGAATCAATTTTTGTCCCCAGTTATGAGTTTTGAATGATATATCTTCGTGTAAAAAACACAGATATTCAAAATTTGCTTTTTTGTAACCAGTATTATATGCAGAGAATATTGAGTATTTGTTAGCTGAATTATCTATTGGAATTATTTCGACCTCAACTCCTGCGGTTTCCGTAATGTTATTCACCAGTTTTTCACTAAGTGTTTTATATCGAGAGCAAATTATAATTGAGAGCATCTTATTTTTCTTTTTCTATTCCGTTTTTGCAAACATACTCGTTGTTTTCTTTTTTCTGTTGCATGATGGCTGCATTTTCCAATTGACTAATCCAGTTTTCCTTGTGGTGCAAATGGTATTGTACAGCCAGATTTCGTACAGATTTATGTTTAAATCCGGCCATTTCGAAACGCCAGCTCAGGTCAATGTCTTCACCAATAGCCGGTAATATATAATCTTCATCGAAACCATTGATGGTCATAATCATATTTTTTGAGAACGACATATTGCAACCTTTCAGGTAATTTAGTTTTCTCATTTTAGGTAAAAATCCCCAAAACCCATAAGGTGAAATAAACAAACCTTCTTCGGTAAACTTCATTCCCTTGCGAATGCCGAAAAATGCCTGACGAATTCGCTCGCGCACAGTCTCGATGCTTATTTGGCCTGAAAGATAGTCGTTTGTGGTTTTCGGATCGAGCTTTACGCGTTTTCCACTCAGGATTTTTCCTTCACCGGCATTGGCTAAATGCATTTCCACGAATCGCGGGTGTAGTATACAATCGCCATCGATAAAAATCAACCAATTGGCGTTCGCAGCTTTAACAGCGGCATTGAGTGCTTTGTTTTTTCGCCAGCCCTCGTCGGGTTGCGTCAAATGCTGATATGCATGGCTGAATGAATAATTTTCGATAAATGACTTCATTTCCGGCGAATCGACATCTTCGGTAATAATAATCTCGAAATCGGATTCGGTTTGATATTTTGTTGAATCGAGTACGGCTTTCAGGAATTCAGTGTTTTTGTAAACAGCAACTATCAACGAAGCTTTTGGTTTTGAAGAATTTTGTTTACGAATGAAATATCCGCGTGTTTTTCCCAAAAAACCGGCTCTTTCGTAATAACCAATTGCTTTTGCATCAGCTTTGTAGCTTTTTCCGGCTGTTGGTGATTTTGCCGAACCGTAAAAGCTCAATACTTCGAGTGTCTCGTTTTGCCATTCGAATGTGCGAATTCCGGTTTCGCCCTGTGCAGTTTCGAAATTTTCAGGAATATTATACACAAATTCTTCATAACCCGGCTTTGATACAATGCGCTCAGGTTCAAACAAATGCTTCAACCTGTTGATAGTTTCCGACCAGGTGCGGCTTTTGTGCAGAGGGCCTCCTAATTGCCTATAAAAAAACACTTTATGTCTGCGGTTGAGCTGGGCGATGAGTTCCGATTTCAGATGTCGCGTGCGTTTACGTTTCGAGTCAGGACGAACTCTGTAGTAGAGTCCCACTTTGGGCAGGCGTTGCATTTCACCACCATTTTTAAGCATACTAATCCAGAAATCCCAATCTTCGCGACCCAGAATTTCTTCGCAATAGCCACCCGCTTTTTCCCACTCGCTTTTGCGATACATCGCGCAGTTGTCCATAAGGTTACGGCGTGCCAGTAACCTCAGACTAAATTCAGGAAGTTTCCAGCGACCCGTTTTGCCTCCGAAAAATTCAGCTTCGCAGCTTACGATTTTTACCTGTGGATTTTTTTCGAGCACAGCGACACATTTCTCAATGTAATCCGCTGCAATCAGATTGTCGGCATCGACGGGTAAAATGTAAATTCCGGCAGCATTGCGGATACCTGTGTTGCGTGCTACCGAAGCACCACCATTGTGTTGTTGAATAAAACGTACACGGCTGTCGGCTTTGGCATACTGAGCACAAATGTCGGCTGAACTATCGGTCGAACCATCGTCCACCAACAGCACTTCGAAATTCGGGTAAGTACTTTTGAGTACCGAATCGAGTGTTTCAGCCAGAAACAGCTGCATATTATATACCGGCACAACGACCGACACAAGCGGATAATCCATTCTCTCTCAGATTTTGTCTTTGTTGTTTATCAGTTTACGCCAATAATATTTTAAAGGATTACTGTATTTCAGATGTTTCCAGGGGCGACTACTGTGTGGCATGTGCAACACCGGCAGGTTTGTGAACAGGTAATTATTGAATCCGAGTTCCACACTTTTGTGCGAAATAAATACATCGTACCACGATTTTGTGGGATCGAGTTGTTCGAAACTGAATGTTTTCAGTAAGTTATTGCTGAGTAATGTACAGCAAAAACTCAATCTTTTTCGGGTGTTGTTTACCCCGGCTGGTAATTTGTCTGCGTAAAGATAGGGGAAGTTAATTCTTTTGGTTTTATCCACAGTCACAGCAGCCAGCATTCCCGGTTTGTCGAGTGTCGATGCATAATTGGCCAATGCCTGCAAAGTGTTTTTTTCGACAACCACATCCGATTCCACAATGATCAGATGTGCATTGTCTGCAATTGCTTTTTGCTGTGCAGTTTGTAGCACAAGCAGATAGTTGGGTGATGGATGTGTAGTGAGGTCGGCAAGATTGATATGTTCGAAACCCAGCTCTTCTGCTTTTTTCTGCAGTAATTCAGTGGTTTCGGAAGTGCTGAAGTCGTTGTATATGAAGTACGAAAAATCCACAGCAATCTCCGAACTCATTATGCTATCTATGGCTTTCAGAGTTGTTTCGGGTGAATCCTTGACAGGTGTTATAATATGTAGTTTATTCATTCTTCAAATTTTAATTTTCACACTCACTGTTTCTTTTCTTAAAGATTTTCAGTGGAAAATGCAGACATCTCATTAGGTAAATTTCAGGTTTTATCCACGATATTCTTAAAGCCGGAAAACGGAGTTTCAGTGTGTTGCTAAAGTATGTTATTTCTGTGGCTATTTCGTTTACCGGCATGTTTCGGCGTACCATTTTGCAAAGCAGTTTGGTAAGACCTCGGCAATCAATCCAGCCAATTCTTCTGATTATGCCGGGTTTTACTTCCCTGCTGAATAAAGGTAAGCTGTTTTTCCATTTTCTGAAAACCTTTATCAGGGCTCTGTAATAGTCTGCATTCGGATTTCCACGCGAAAAATGCTCCATAACGATGTCGTACATCACATAGTTTTGATATCCATGTACAGCAGATTGTATACAAATGTCGAAATCGTAACCGTGAAAACCACCAATGCTCTCGTCGAAACTTATTTTCTCAAAAATATCTTTTCGGCAACACATAATCACTCCATCGAGTGTAATTACTTCACGAAGCGGATTTTTATAATCTCCGGGTATGAGTTTACGTCGTGTGCGTCTGATACCGAGTTTGTCCGATTGAATTATATTAACTCCGGATAACTTTTTATTCCATGCCGCCGGTACTTTCGAAACAAAATCGCGACCGGCAACACCACAAATTCCCACATTGGGAGTTTGAAGATGTTCAATAATTTTTTTGCCCCAGTCTTTAGAGTGAAAATGCACATCTTCATGCAAAAAACACAGATTATCGTATTTACTCAGTTTGACACCTTCGTTGTAAGCTTCATAAATACTGTATTTCGTATCCGAATTATCAATATGTACAAGTTCGTACTCCGACCCGATCGTGTTTGCGATATTTTTCACAAAGTCAGGAGCAAGCATTCTATTTTTTGAACATATGATAACAGATAGCATAATTACGTGCGTTTTTTCATTAAGGTACTTGTCTGTTATTTCACAAACTTATTGATATAAGGTATTTTATTCAATGGGAAATCTCTTTTTACCACTAAAGTCAGAAATGCAATTAACAAAACTGTTTTCAATAACAGATCCACTGCAAGGTATGATGTATTTATGAGGTAACTCGTTGCAAACAGCACTAAAGCTGTGCCTGTATAAATTCCAATTGATTTCAGGTCGTATTTGATAGGCATGTGTCTCTGACCTACGAAGTAAGATAAACACATAATTACAAAATAGCACACAAAAGCGGCCCATGCCGAAGCCATATAACTGAATACCGGAACGAAAATCAGATTAATCGCCAGTGTAATGATACTTCCTACAATGGAAAAGATTGCGCCATACACGGTTTTGTCGGTGAGTTTATACCAAAGCGAAAGATTGAAAAATACGCCCTGAAAAATATACGAAAAAAGCACCACAGGTACCACACGAAGCCCTTCCCAGTAATCGTTTCGAATTACAAACTTGAAAATATCAAGATAAAAAACCATACCCAGAAAAATGAGCAACGAGAAAATAATAAAATACTTCATGGCATCGGCATACGCTGCAAGGCTGTTTTTATCTTTGTGTTGTGCAAAAATAAAAGGTTCGTATGCATAGCGGAATGCCTGTGTGAACATCATCATTACCATTGCCACTTTAAAGCAGGCACCATAAATACCAAGTTCCGACTTTGCAAAATCGGGATCGTCGAACAAATATGGAAAGATAATTTTGTCGAGTGTCTGATTCATAATGCCGGCAATTCCCAAAATGAGCAGAGGCAACGAATAGCGGAGCATTTTGCGCAGCAGAGCAGAATCGAAACTGAACTTTTCAGCTGTAATTTCGGGAAACAGAGCCAGTGTAACTATTCCGGTGGAAAATAAATTGGCCACAAATACATAACCTACGCCATAATCGGGATTGTAAAACCAGGAGATGGTTTCGGGGGCATTTTTGGCAAGCCAGGGACACGCCACAAGGAAAAATATGTTGAAAATGATATTGGCAAAAACCATTAGCAATTTCAACGAGGCGAATTTTATCGGACGGTTTTTGTAACGCAGATATGCAAAAGGAATGGAGCCGAATGCATCCATTGCCACTACAACGCCAAGCATTGCAATGTATTCAGGATTATCGCTATAATTAAGCCAACCGGCAATTTTTCCTGAAAACAAAAAGACCAAAAGTACGAACAACAGAGAGGTGGAACCTACCGAAATCAGCGTAGTGCTGTAAACCTTTCCGGCCTGTTCACGATCTTTGTTGGCAAAACGAAAAAAACCGGTTTCCATACCATAAGTCAATACGACGAGCAGAAAAGCTGTCCATGCGTAAAGGTTGGTTACCACGCCGTATTCCGACGAATCTGTGAGTACATATGTGTAAAGAGGCACTAACAGCCAGTTCAGAAAGCGACCGGCAATGCTGCTGATACCGTAAATGGCCGTATCCTGGGCCAGTTTCTTCATTTGTTTTTTTTGAGGCATAGGATGCTTGAGTATGTCAGAGATTACTGGAAAATGCTTTTGATTTTGTTGATTACTTTTTCGGCCCAGCGAAATTCAGGGGAACTCTCCATATCTTCAGGTTTAATGTAACCTCCTTCTATAAGTAGTTGAATAGCTTCATCTAACTGCCCGGCGCGTACCTGTAATTTTACACCGCCATTTACATTGGCCAGATAGGCTCGATTGGTTAATTCATCCTTGCCGAAACATTCAATGCCGCAGGATTCGAGATAAGCTTTTACCATTTCAAAATCCACTGAACTGCTGAATGTCCTGACTGTAATTCTTTCTTCCATAATCGTTTATTTTAGGAACGGTTGTTTTATACGGAAATTATACAAAGCTTCTGTCTTTTTTTAGCTGCTCGTAGGCCTCGTTGATAGCCCGGAATTTTTCGGTGGCCGATTTTTTTACATCTTCGCCCAGAGAATTTACTTTGTCGGGATGATATTTCATAGCCATTCTGCGGTAGGCTTTTTTAATTTCGTCGATTGTTGCCGAAGGCTCAATTTCAAGTGCTTTATAAGCCCAGTCTTTATCTACATTTTTTACGTAAGGTGCTTTCAGCGATTCAAAATCGGCGGCGGTTATTCTGAAAATACTTGCGATGGTTTGTATTACCCGGAGTTCAGCAGCATTTACGTGACCATCCGAGTATGCCACATCGAACAGAAAATGAACCAGCTGCAGTTTTGCCGAATAATTCATAAACTGATTAATCTGCATGGCAACTTGCGATTCGTCAATATTTTGTTCGAGCAACTTCTTTAATATCTGCAATGCTTCCAATGCAC
>RRZT010804586.1_pt1 | contig 10712 bp, 10 predicted proteins | sample 2165551 | NCBI WGS metagenome assembly RRZT01 (sample SAMN10456910, study PRJNA506462) | wastewater metagenome | biome: wastewater; feature: sludge; material: wastewater sludge; isolation source: wastewater sludge with Escherichia coli K12::gfp cells carrying plasmid... | place: USA: Moscow, Idaho...
CACGCCAAGCCGGTGCACGAGGTGTTGCCGGGCAAGACCGTGATCAACATCCCCGGCTGTCCGCCCAATCCCTACAACTTCCTCTCCACCGTTCTCTATCTGCTCACCTTCGGTAAGCCGCCGGCCCTGGACGGCAAGAACCGGCCCAAGTTCGCCTATGGCCGGCTCATCCACGAAAACTGCGAGCGGCGTCCGCACTTCGACGCCGGCCGCTTTGCCCTGGAGTTCGGCGATTACGGCCACCGCCAGGGCTTTTGTCTCTACAAGATCGGCTGCAAGGGACCAGAAACCCACGCCAATTGCCCGTCCATCGGCTTCGGTGACGTGGGGGAGGGCAACTGGCCGGTCGGGATCGGCCATCCCTGTTTCGGTTGCACCGAGCAGGGTGTCGGCTTCACTAAGCCCATCCACGCGCTCGCCAAGGTCCAGACGTTCGCCCCGCCGACCGCCTTCCCGGCGGTGAACTCGCCGAAGGGCGAGGGTGTTAGCCCGGCCGCCGCCGCAGTCGTCGCGGGCGTGGCCGGACTGGCGGTGGGCGCGGGCGTCATGGCCCTGCGCGGCATGGATGATGGGGACAAGTCCAAAGCCGACCCGAGCGGCGGCGAAAAATGAGAGGTGCGCCATGGTGGACCTGAGTCGCCGACATTTTTTGCGAGGGGCCGTCACGGCGGCCGCGACCGCCGCCGCCGCGCCCATCGCGGAAGCCGCCGCGCCGTTCGCGCCGCGCGAACCGAAAGAGCTGCCGCCCAAAGCGATCGGCATGCTGTACGACTCCACGCAGTGCATCGGTTGCAAAGCCTGCGTCGCCGCCTGCAAGGACGCCAACGGCAAGCCGGTCGAGCAGCCGCAGCACCTGGCCCAATGGAACGAGGGCACCTGGGATACGGCGGAAGACATTTCCGGTAAAACCTTGAACGTGATCCGGGTCTACCAGAACGGCACCATGGCCGAGAAAGACCGCGAGATCGACGGTTACGCCTTCGTCAAACGCCATTGCCTGCATTGCGTCGATCCGTCCTGCATCTCGGTCTGCCCGGTCAGCGCGATGCAAAAAAACCCGGTGACCGGCATCGTGACCCACAACCCGGACGCTTGCATCGGCTGCCGCTACTGCGTCTACGGCTGTCCGTTCAACGTGCCGCATTACCAGTTCGACGAGCCGTTCGGCCGGATCGCCAAGTGCCAGCTTTGCAATCACTTGCTCAAGGACAACCCGCTGTTTTCCGCCAGCGACAACCTGACGGTCGCGGCGCAGGCCGGCACCTCGGCCTCGACCTTGTGGAAGCAAAGCCGGATTCCGGCCTGCTGCGACGTGTGCCCGACCGGCGCGTCGCTGTTCGGCTGGGTCGATGAGTTGCAGGACGAGGCGGAGCGGCGGCTGGCTCTCAAACCCGGCGAACCCTACGAGTTTCCGCGCGGCTTGCTGGGCGGCGACCGGCCGAGTCAGGCGGCGCCGGTCGGCCGCTATCAGCCGCACCTCTACGGTGAGAAGGAAAGCGGCGGGACTCAAGTCCGCTATCTGACCGGCGTGCCCCACGAAAAACTGGGCCTGCCGAAACTGCCGGATCACTCGTTCGCCGCGGTGTCGGAAGGGATGCAGCACACGCTGTACAAGGGCATGATCGCGCCGCTGGCGCTGTTCGGCGGGCTGGTGTTTCTGGCTCGGCGCAGCGCCAAGCGGCACGAGGAGGAAGCCGGCGATTCCAAACCGGGCGACGAGGAGCGGCCATCATGACGGCGATCACTCATCAGCCGCTCGGCCGCAAGGTCGTCACCAAGCCGTTTCTGGTGCTCGGCCTGTTCGTGCTGATCGCGGCCTATTTCATTCTGCGCCGCTTTCTGTTCGGGATGGGCGCTGTCTCCAACATGAGCAACGGCTACCCCATCGGCACCTGGGTGGTGCTGGACGTGGTGATCGGCACGGCCTTCGGCTGCGGCGGTTTCGCCATGGCCTTGCTGATCTACATCTTCAACCGCAACGTCTATCATCCGCTGATGCGGCCGGCCCTGCTCGGCGGGGTGTTCGGCTACACCTTGGGCGGCTTGGCGGTCATGATCGACCTGGGTCGCTATTGGAACGCATTTAACCTGCTGCTGCCTTGGTACTCTCAGCCAAATTCGGTGATTTTCGAGGTGGCGCTGTGCGTCATGGCCTACATCACCGTGCTGTGGCTGGAGTTCTGGCCGGTGTTTCTGGAACGGATGCCGCTCGCGTTCAAGCGGCGGTTCGGCCTGGATAAATTGCAGGCTTTCCTGAAGCGCTACATGTACGTGCTGGTGGCGGTCGGGGTGCTGCTGCCGACCATGCACCAGTCCTCGCTGGGCTCGGTGCTGCTGATCATGGGCTCCAAGCTTTCGCCGTTGTGGTACACCACATGGCTGCCGCTGCTGTATCTGACTTCGGCGCTGGCGATGGGCTACGGGGTGGTGATGCTGGAAGCGACCCTGGTCAATCGAGCCTTCAAGACGCCTTCCGAGGTGGCGCTGTTCGCGAAATTGTCGCGGGTCGCCGCCGGCTTGCTGATCGGTTTTTCGGTGCTGCGCTGGGGGGATTTGAGCTATCGCGGTCATCTGGATTTGGCCTTCGCCGGCGATTGGGACGGCAATTTGTTTTTGATCGAAACCGCGCTGTTCCTCGTCCCGATCTTCGTGCTGCTCTCGCGCCGCCGCGCCAGCCAGCGCTGGCAGTTTGTCGGGGCGGTATGCCTGCTCGCCGCCGGTTCGCTGTACCGGCTCGACTCTTATCTGATGGCGGTGCGGCCCGGCAACGGTTGGACCTACTTCCCCTCGGCGCCGGAGCTGCTGATCACCATCGGCGTCGTCTGCCTGGAAATTATGCTGTATCTGTTATTCATCAAGACCCTGCCGGTATTGCACGGCAGCGCCGCCGAATCCCGAGGGAGACTGTCGTGACCCGAATCACCATCGATCCCATCACCCGCATCGAGGGCCATCTGCGCATCGACTGCGAGGTCAACAACGGCAAGGTGACCAACGCTTGGTCGTCCGGCCAGATGTGGCGCGGCATCGAGATCATTCTGCGGGACCGCGATCCGCGCGACGCCTGGATCTTCGCCCAGCGCATCTGCGGCGTGTGCACCACGGTGCACGCCATCGTGTCGGTGCGGGCGGTCGAAAACGCCTTGAACCTGGAAGTGCCGCTCAACGCACAGTACATCCGCAACATGATCGTCGCGGCGCACGGCATCCACGATCACATCGTCCATTTCTATCAACTGGCGGCGCTGGATTGGGTCGATATCGTCTCCGCTTTGTCGGCCGATCCGGCGGGCGCGGCCAAGCTGGGCGCCACCCTGTCCGATTACCGGCGCAACGGGGTGGTGGAAATCAAGCAGACTCAGGAGAAGCTCAAGCAATTTGTCGGCACCGGCCAACTGGGCGTGTTCGCCAGCGGCTACTGGGGCCATCCGGCGATGAAGCTGCCGCCGGAGGTCAATTTGCTGGCCGCGACCCATTATTTGCAGGCGCTGGAATACCAGCGGATCGCCAACCGGATCGTCGCCATCCTCGGCTCGAAAACGCCGCACATCCAAAATCTCGCGGTCGGCGGTGTGGCCAATCCGATCAACCCCGACAGCCAGTCCACCCTGACCTTGGAGCGGCTGTTCGCCATCAAGGCCGAGATCGACAAGCTCGGCGAGTTCGTCAACAAGGCGATGATCCCGGACGTGGCGGCGGTCGGCGCGCTGTACGCGGACTGGACGAAGTACGGCGCGGGCGTCACCGATTATCTGTCGGTGCCCGATCTGCCGCTGGACACCAAGGGCACCCGCTTCGAGTTGCCCGGCGGCTATATTCCCAAGGGCGATCTCGCCGGCTTCAAGCCGATCACCAGCTATCAGGATGCCTTCTTCCGCGACGGGGTCAAGGAAAGCGTCAAGCACGCTTGGTATCAATATAAAGGCGGCGATGAGGCCCGTCATCCCTACGCCGGCCAGACCCATCCCCATCACACCGCTTTCAAGGACGACGGCAAATACTCCTGGGTCAAGGCCCCCACCTTTTACGATAAGCGGGTCCAGGTGGGACCGCTGGCCAACGTGCTGGGCATGGTCGCCGCCGGCCACGAGCCGACCAAGCGCCACCTGAACCGGGTACTCGATATCGCGAGTGCGGTCGCGGGCAGCAAGATTCCGGTCCAGGCGCTGCACTCGACCATCGGCCGCATCGCGGCGCGGGCGGTGCGCTGCGCGGTGCTGCTCGAATCGTTGCAAAATCAGTGGCAACTGTTGATCGACAACATCGCCAAGGGCGATTTCGACACCTTCAACCGGCCGGTGTTTCCCAAGGGCGAGATTCGCGGCTTCGGCTATCACGAAGCGCCGCGCGGGGTGTTGTCGCACTGGACCGTGATCGAAAACGGCAAGATCAAGAACTATCAGGCGGTGGTGCCCAGCACCTGGAACGCCGGCCCGCGCGACGATCAGGACGCCCTCGGCCCTTACGAGGCATCTTTGCTCGATAACCCGGTCGCCGACGCGGAACTGCCGCTGGAAGTGTTGCGGACTGTGCATTCCTTCGATCCCTGCCTCGCCTGCGCGATCCATCTGGTGGACACCAGGCGCCGGCCCATCGTCCAGGTGAAGGCGTTCGGATGAGGGTAGTGGTGCTGGGCCTCGGCAACATCCTGCTCCGCGACGAAGGCGTCGGGGTGCGGGTGGTCGAGGCGCTGGCCGAGCGCTATCACTTGCCGGCGGAGGTCGAAGCGGTCGATGGCGGCACCGCCGGTATGGAGCTGTTGAACACCCTCGCCGGTTGCGACCATCTGCTGATTTGCGATGCGGTGCAAACCGGCGCTCCGCCGGCAACGGTGGTCAAGCTCGCGAACGCCGAAGTGCCGGCCTTGTTCCAAACCCGGTTTTCGCCCCATCAACTGGGTTTGGCGGAGGTGCTGGCAACGCTGATCCTCACCGACGAGGCACCGCGTACCGTCACCCTCATCGGCGTCGTCCCGCTCGATCTGGAATTGGGCATCGACCTGTCGCCCGAAGTCGGGGCCGTGGTCGAGCGTGCCGTCGAGTATCTGACGACCGAACTGCGCGGGCTGGGTTTGGCCCTCCAGTCCCGCCCTCCGACGGTTTCCTCCTCGCTCCCGGCTCTTCTCCCGCAATGACGATGAGGAGCGGCTCACCGTCGCCCGAGCGACAGGTATCGCCGATCCCCTGCCAGCGACCGAATGTGATCATCCGCTGTCGCGGAGCCTGATTATTCCTCGCGCGTCGCATCGCCCGATGACCGTCTTGCCCCCGATCCCGTCCCGATGGGACACCGGTCGGCGTTATCAGAAAATTATTGCAACGCAACATTTATTCTGATAAGCTATATCCCAATCCAGTGGCACTATTGGGGTTTGATTGCGGGTTTCTGTTTAGCGCCCGCAAGCCATTCTTCTCTAGTGATCGAGCAAGACGGTCTCGTTTTCGATCAAGCGAAGCGCGAGCCTTGCGCTGGAAGGCGGCGCTTCGGGGCAGGGCGGTTTGTTTGGGTTGATGGCGGACGACAGGCGCGTTGACCAGACATAAAGCTGCCCGAAATTGAGCTTCTGACACGAATAATTGAGAGGGCGTGCGCGGTCTTCGTCCCGAGCAACGGGGTTTCCGCGACGTGTAAAGCATGAAAGACATGACCAAAATCGCAGTGTTCGCAATCCTGGTATTGGCGCTATCTCCGTTCGCCGGTTTCTGGATCGTCGCGTTGATCGGAGCGGGGCTGCTGTTGCTGCCGATCGGCGCCGCAATCTCGATGTTCTTTCCGAAAGCATGGCGACACATCGAAGACCGTTTATTGGTTAAAACCCACTTCCTGCCCGCCGCATGATGGCTTTCCGCGAGCGGAGGCGAAAAAGCCCGGTCGAACCGGGCTTTTTTATGGGCGGCCATTCTCTGCTTGTTCCTGACCGGTGAGCGGGACGAACCGGAACGCAAAAAAATAGCCGACAACTCGAAGGCGGCAAGCGGTTCGCGCGATTTTCCGACTATTCTTGCGAGGTATGCCGAGGATTTGCCGCCGGCAGCCAACCCGCTAGAGAGGTCGACAGTCGGCCAACATGTTTCACAGGTCCCATCACGAAAGTCGGGTCGTGGCCGTTTCCGCCGAACGGATGTTCGACCTCGTCGCCGATGTCGAGCGCTATCCTGAATTTCTGCCGCTGATGCGCGGCGCCACCATCGTTCGCCGCCATGCCACCGCCTATGAAACCGAGCAGGTATTGGCGCTGGGTCTGCTGTCGTACCGGTTTCTCACCCGCACCGAACTCGAACGACCGCGCTCTATCGTCGTCACGTCCGCCGACCGGAATTTCCGCCGCTTCGATATCCGCTGGGCGTTCGCGCCGACCCCGGAAGGGTTCTGCCACACCGATTTTACCCTCGACTGCGAGGTCCGCTCGCTTTGGCTCAAACCGCTCGGCGACGCTTTGCTGATGCAAATGGCGTCGACCATGGTCAACGCTTTCGTGGCGCGGGCGCGAAAACTGGACGCCGCCGGAAAGCTCGCGCCGTCCCGCTAGCTCGGGCATCGACCCACACTGGGGCGGGCGACCGCCGGGTCGGGTCGCCGCCGCGCCAGCGGAGCGCGTCAAACCGCGATCACCACCTTTTGATAGAGCCCCCCGAAAAACGTCTCCTTTTCGATTTTCGCGGTGGCGCGAACCGAGTCGGGTAGCCAGTCCGCGATATCCCGGCGCCACAGGTCCAGGGCGAAAGGCTCTAGGGTGGTGAGGATGGGCAGCATGACGTACCGGAAGGGGTTGAGCGCGCTCGGCCGGTGATAGTCCACGAAGACGACCTTGCCGCCTGGCTTGACCACCCGCAGCGCTTGGGCGATGGTCTTGGCCCGGACGTTTTCCGGCTGTTCGTGCAGCAGGAAAAACAGCACGACGCAATCGTAGCTGGCGTCGGGAAAACTCAAGTGGGTCGAATCCTGGTGGTGCAGCGCGATGCGCGGCGCGTCGTTGAGCTTGGATTTCAGGTTCTCCAACTGGACCTGCGCCACGTCCACCACGTCCAGCCGCGCTGTCGGGCTTAGCCGCTGGGCCAGCCGCTCGGTGAAGTTTCCGTACACGCAAGCGACTTGAAGGACATCCCCCTGGACGGAAGCGCCCAGCTCGTCCAGGGCGAGGTCGCGCAGCCGCGCGAAATTGCCCCACAGGATCAGGTTGACCAGCCATTGCCGTTCGAAGACGCGCACCGCCATCGGGTGCAGATACGCCCACCAGTACGTTTGTTGCAGGTAGGCCGGCAACGGTACTGGTGCCGGGAATTCAGGCTCCCGGCCGGATTCCTCCAGATTCGCTTCTTGCTCCTGGCCGACGGCTGCGGACTCGGAATCCGCAGCTTGGTCCAAGGAGCGCGGTCGGACCAACGCGGCCGTACATTGAGCGGATTGGGAACTCATTGCAAAGCTTCCTTATGTGCGAGATATGCGAGGCGCTTGCGCCGGTTTTCGTCGTGCTCGGCAGGGGTTCGTCGGGCGCGATAGTCCACTTGGCGCCCGCCGGGTCGCCGCAGTTGGCCTGAGTGGGTTAACCTCGGTGGGCTAACTCCCCCGGCGGAGTATGGCCGGGCAACAAAAAAATCCGCCCCCCGCGCGAGCGGGGAGCGGGCTGCGTTCGGCGGTTTAAGGATAGCGGCGAACGCTGGATACTCGGCGTCTCCCGCGACCGGTCAACGGATCGACAGCAGCGAGAAAATCGTCGAAACCGTGCCGATCGCGGCGATCATGTAGACGATGGTGGCCACCACCAGATCGCTGCGGACGCCGAAGTCGTGCACGGTGACGCGCAACCGGTGCGCGGCGTGCCACAGCGACAGCGTGATGACGCCGAAAATGATCAGCTTGCCCAGCCAGTGGGCCGCAAAGGCGTGCAGATGCTGGTAGGTGAACATGTCCGGCGCGAATCGCATCGCGGCGAACAAGGTGACGAGCACCAGAGCCGGCGTCACGAACGCCGTGACCGTTCCTCCGGCGGCGAACAGCCCCCACACGATCGGCTTGTTGGATTTAGCCATGGTCACACCCCCCAAATCAGCACGATCAACGAAACCACCGCCCAAGCCGCGTAATGCGCGCCGACGATGATGTTGCCCGGCACGAACTCCTCGCCCCGCTGGATCGGCATGGCCTGCGGTGTCACGTTGAACCAAGTGGTGCTGTGATACACCGCCGCCACCAGCACCGCCAGGTTGAAGAGCACCCCGAGCGGGCTGTGCAGCGCGTCCAGAAATCCCTGGAAAGCATCCGGCCCTTGCGCCAGACGCTTGAGCGCCACGACCAAGAGGAGGGTGTAGGCGCCGATGAAAATGCAGGTCACTTCGCGCGCCATGTAGCGCATGTAGCGCGGCTGCCGAAAGAACCAGCCCGTTTTGGAGATTTCACGGATATAGGGTTTGCTGCTCATTTTTTCACCCACGGCATCAAGTGTTCTTTGTACCAGTCAATGGTGCTGGCGACCTTGACTTGCTGGAGCGCGCCGGCGGGGTCCACATGTTTGGGACAGACCTCCGAGCAGGCTCCGACGAACGAGCACTCCCAGACTCCCTCGTGCGAGGCGATGACTTCCTGGCGCTGGTCGCGTCCGCCGTCCCGCGAGTCCTGATTGTAGCGGTGAGCCATCGAGATCGCCGCCGGACCCAGGAATTCCGGGACCAGACCGTACTGCGGACACGCCGCGTAGCACAACATGCAGTTGATGCACAAGGTGTACTGCTTGAACTTCTTCAGTTCCGCCGGCGTCTGCTTGAACTCGCCAGCGCTGACGGGCTTGTCTTCCTTGGGAATCAGGTAGGGCTTGACGCTGGCCAGCTTGGTGATGAAATCCTCGACCGAGGTGACCAGATCGCGCTCGATGGGGAAATTCGCCAGCGGTTCGACCTTGATCTGACCTTCCTTATATTCGTGGATGAAGGCCTTGCAGGCCAGTTTCGGCTCGCCGTTGACCATCATCCCGCAACTGCCGCAGACCGCCATGTGGCAGGACCAGCGATAGCTCAGCGTCGGGTCTAGGTGGTCCTTGATGTAGTTCAGCGCATCCAGCACCACCCATTCTTCCAGGCAGGGTACGGAATAGGTCTGATACCGGGGCGCGGTATCGGTCTCCGGGTTGTAGCGGACCGCCTCCAGTTCACTCTGGCGTTTCTGGAGTTCGCTCATTTCTTGCCTCCTGCATAGTCACGCACACCGGGTTGCGACTTGGTGATGACGACATCGAGGTACTCGATGCGCGGCGGTTCCGTGGGATGGTAGTGGGCCAGCGAATGCTTGAGCAGGTTCTCGTCATCGCGGGCGGTGAAATCCAGCCGCTGATGCGCGCCCCGCGATTCCTTGCGATCCCGTGCGCCCACCGTGACCGCTTCGGCGCAGTCGAGCATCGACCCCAGTTCCAGCGCCTGCATCAGATCGGTGTTATAGACGTGGCTCTTGTCGGTCAGCGCGATGTTGGCGTAGCGCTGGCGCAGCTCGGAAATCTTTTCGCACGCCGCCGCCAGACCTTCGCCCGTGCGATAGATGCCCACGTTCGCTTCCATGGTGTCCATCATTTCCTGACGCAATCCCGCGATGGACTCTGTGCCGTTGCTCTTGTCAAACAGGGCCTGGATGCGGTTCTGTGATGCTTTCGCTTTGGCGGCCAGCGCTGCGCCATTGCTGGCAGGCAAGCCGGACTGGAGATGGGCGATGGCGCTGAGCGCCGCCCGCCGGCCAAACACCAGTAGCTCGGTCAGCGAGTTGGAACCGAGTCGATTGGCGCCGTTGATGCTGACGCAGGCGCATTCGCCGGCGGCGAACAGTCCCGGCAGCCGGGTCGCGGCCTGCACATCGGTATGGATGCCGCCCATCATGTAATGGACGACCGGGCGAATCGGAATCGGCTCCTTGACCGGGTCCTTGCCCAGGTAGCTGATGCACAGATCGCGCACCAGCGGCAGCCGCTCATCGATTTTCTTCTCGCCCAGATGGCGCATGTCCAGCAACACGCAATCGCCCCATGGAGTTTTGACCGTGTTGCCCTTCTGCTGCTCGCCCCAGAATGCCTGGCTGAGCCGGTCGCGGGGACCCAGTTCCATGGTCTTCAGCACCGGTTGACCGATGGGCGTTTCCGGTCCCATGCCGTAGTCCTGCAAATAGCGGCGGCCATCCTTGTTAAACAGTACGCCGCCTTCGCCGCGACAACCCTCGGTGAGGAGGATACCGTTATTCGGCAGGCCGGTCGGATGGTACTGGACGAATTCCATATCCTTGAGCGGCGTCCCGGCGCGATAAGCCAGGGCCATGCCGTCGCCGGTCTTGATATTGCCGTTGGTGGTGAACGGGAACATTTTCCCACCGCCGCCCGCCGCGATGATGACCGCGCCGGCCTGAAACTGCTTCATTTCCCCACTGCGGATTTCGAGAGCCGTGAGGCCCTGACAGCGCCCGTCTTCGACCAGCAGGTCCGTGGCGTAGTACTCATCAAACCGCTGGATGCTGGGATACTTGAGCGAAGTCTGGAACAGGGTATGGAGGATGTGGAAGCCGGATTTATCGGCGGCGTACCAGGTGCGCTTGATCTTCATGCCGCCGAACGGACGCACCGCGACGGAGCCATCCGGCTCGCGGCTCCACGGGCAGCCCCAGTGTTCCAGTTGGGTCAGTTCCTTGGGGGCTTCGTTGATGAAGTATTCGACCGCGTCCTGATCGCTCAGCCAGTCGCCGCC
>RRZT011111569.1_pt1 | contig 10710 bp, 9 predicted proteins | sample 2165551 | NCBI WGS metagenome assembly RRZT01 (sample SAMN10456910, study PRJNA506462) | wastewater metagenome | biome: wastewater; feature: sludge; material: wastewater sludge; isolation source: wastewater sludge with Escherichia coli K12::gfp cells carrying plasmid... | place: USA: Moscow, Idaho ...
TGGCAATGGCCGTACATCACGTCTATTGATGAATCTTGAATTGCTTAAAGCTGGTTATCCCCCTTGTGTAATAACAGTTGAAAACCGATTGGCCTACTATGAGGCCCTAGATCAATGGATGGCTTATGGAAAAACTGAAGCGTTTATACAATTAGTCTCCGCTGCTGTACTAGAAGGGTTTAAACCGTATCAAGTTGTTTTAAATCTTTAAAATAAAAATTAGCTTGTAATGTATCTTATACAACAATATCAAATATAGGGGTAAAGTATTCACTTTACCCCTAATGAATTTTAATTAACCTTGTAATTCATAAACTTATTGTCAACAACTCGAAATGTGAATATTGAAAAATTATTCAAAAATATCAGATTACATTTTTACCAAAAATAATAACATACATGATACATTACACACAAAATACATAAATATGTAAGAGGGAAAAATGTTAAATGGCGATTTAAAAAAAAATGCTATTGCTCAATTTGAAGCCACAAAAAGCGCTTATGAACACCTAGGACAAAAAGTAGGATTACAGTCTGAAAAATTAATGAATCTTCGTAAAAATGATGCTCATAACATTATTACTAGAATCGAAGCACTTTTTAGTGGTATCGCCAATAAACCTAAAGAGTTTGATAAAACATTCAGTGAATATAAAGCTGAATTTAAAGTTTTTAACGATATTCTCGATAAGATTAAGGAAAACGCACGTCAAATTGATATACAGGCTGGTGGTACTGCTGGAGCTGGAGTAGCTGCTGGGGCTGGTGTTGTAGCTTTCGCCCCAACCGCAGCTATGGCAATTGCTACTACTTTTGGGACAGCATCTACAGGTACCGCTATTTCTGCTTTAGGAGGGGCAGCAGCTACTAATGCTGCCTTAGCTTGGTTAGGTGGAGGTGCTCTTGCTGCAGGTGGTGGTGGTATGGTTGCAGGCAATGCCTTATTAGCACTTGCAGGACCAGTAGGCTGGGCAATTGGCGGTACGGCATTAGTCGGAAGTGCACTTTTTGCACGCAGTAGAAATGAGAAAATCGCTAAAGAAGCTGATGAAAAAAGAAAGGAAATCGAAGTTCTAAATAGACAGTTTAGAGCAGCATCTTTAGAAATAGAAAAACTTGCGGAAGAGACCCAAAAGCATATTGTGGGGATGCAATCCCAATTAAGTACATTAGATTCAACACTTATCACACTTGATTATAGTCAACTGGATAGTGGTCAGAAGGCACTTATGATTTCACTGAAAAATCATGTAGAGAGCTTATGTTTACTTATGAAAAAGAAAGTTGAACTCTAATTTAATTAAATCATCAGGCAATATTAATGCAAACAACTTCAGTACAAGACCAGATTTCTAGTGCCATAGTCGATGGCATTAATGTTGCTCGACTACAAGATAAAATTACTCAACTTAATCTGCAGGATCAATGTTTCATTAATTCAATGAAGCATGTTGATCAAGTCCGAGAATTTATTGGCACACCTAAAAATATTTTAGGTAGCGATCTTACTAAACATGGAGAAATTGCCGAACATGTTGAAGTTGGTATTCGCAATGCAAGAGATGCTCTTGCAGGTGATACTGTTAGAGCGACCTTTGAGGGGGTGGGACGCACTGCGCCCGAAGATTATTTGATTGATGGAGTTCAGGTTCAATCAAAATTTATTAACGGTTTGGGCAATAATCTTGAACATGTACTCAAGCATATGGACAAATATGAAAACTTCGGTCGTGACAGATCTTATTATCATATTCCAAAAGATCACTATGAATTGATTTCTAAAATTCATCGCGGTGAATCTATTGAAGGTTTAAGTCAAAAGACAATCAATTCTATTCAAGCAAAAATTGAAGAAATCCAAACCAAGTCTGGACAGCCATTTAATGAGGTGGTTCGTCCTGGAGTATCTGATTATGCTGAAGTTCAACAAGGTCAAGTGCATGAAACATTAAATAAGCATAGTGCTGACCTCGAACAACAAAATGAAAAATTGAAGGATATTATTCACGATAAACATCAAGCCAACTTAACAGAAGGGCTAAAAGCAGCTGGAACTGCTGCAGCTGTCGGTGGTGCTATTGCCCTAAGTTCCTCTTTATATCTTAAATATAAAAATGAAGGAAAAAATTTATTTAAGGGTGAGCTGACTAAAGAAGATTGGAAAGAAGTTGGATTAGACACAGCTAAAGCATCTGCATTAGCGGGTGTGACTGGTGCTGCAGTTTATGGTTTAACTAATTGTGCGGGGTTAGCTGCTCCCCTAGCTGGTGCATTTGTTAGTGCATCAAAAGGGGTAAGCTCATTAGTACATGACTTTTACCAAGGGAAGTTAACTTTTGAAGAATTTCAAATGAATTCAATTTTTGTTTGTGCTGATAGTGCAGGTGTTGGTCTTGCTGCGCTAGCAGGACAAACATTCATCCCTATACCGGTCTTAGGTGCCGTCATTGGTTCAATCGCAGGAAAGTTTGTATGTGAAATTTTATTAGGCGAAGATAAGAAGCTAGCACAGAAGATGGAAGCTTCCATGCAACTTTTTTTAGCTAAGGTTGATGAAGTTTATATAAATGTCATAAATAAAATTAATACTGAATTTGAAAAAATTGCTGATTTAAGAAGTAAAGCATTTGACTTAAATACTAATATTTCAATTATAGAGTCCAGTATTATATTGGCTCGTGCTCATGGAGTAGAGGAATCTAAGATATTGAAAAATGAAGATGATTTACGAAGTTTCTTATTCGATTGATATTTAAAAAGTATATTAGAGAAAAACTATGAGTCTTAGATTTCGCAAAAGTATCAAAATCTTACCTGGTGTAAAAGTTAATATCTCAAAAAAAGGGATTAGTAGTATTGGTTTAGGTAAATCAGGTGCATCGATTAATTTGAATAAAAAAGGAATACGCACAAATATTGGTATACCCGGAACGGGAATATCTTATTCAAAATTTCATCCGAATAAAAAACCACCTGAGAAACAATTAGAACAAGAGCCTTCATATATCCCTACAAAACTACACTCAACTCCTTCACCAAATTTGCCTTCAAAAAACTATGTTTTATTATTGATAGGTATTTGTTGCTTTTTAATAGGTGTTATATTTTTTTAGATTCATCATACTAATTTTATTTATAGTAGTACTAACATTCCAAGAACTAATAATACTTAAACAATTAATGAACGCTTGAGTTAACAAAAACTAACTCAAGCGAGACATATTTTTTCGAACCTACTGCTTCTCTATTTAGAAAATTTTACGAATTAGACATTTGAACATAAGCCAAACGACCACCAGAGTCTTTAGAGAGAATAATTTTCACACCTTCTTTCAACTCAATACGATTGCCAATCTCAATTTTATGCTGCCGATTTTCTTCATCGAATACAAATAAACTGTTCATTCGCTCATTCACCAACCACCATTGTTGGTTATACTCAACAAAATATCCCATTCGACGCATTTGGTGCGCTTCTAAACGTTCATTGGGTAAAACCAGAGCATTAACATGCCATTCAAACAATGATTGGTTTGACCAAACCATTAAACGGTGATTATCAGATTTATAATCCTTCTGATTGCGTGAAGAATAGAAATTCAAAATGGGTAATTTTTTTGTGTATGCTGTCCCACAGAATGAGCACTTTGGTTGTTTTGAATTATCAAATACAAACCATTTTTGAGTACAGTCTTGATTTACACAGGGTTGAAGTAAGTCAGTTGTTTTAGTCAACGCAGCTTCCCAATCATTTGCCGAAGGTCTTTGATTAGGATCATGTAAATAATCTTCAAAACTCTTTTTAAATAATTCCGACAAATATGGACCAGTCACTGTATATGGAATTTTTTTAGTATCCACCCATGGTAAATATGATTTCTTCCAATCATCAGTATTAATAGTATTAGATGTATTTATAGAGTGTTCAACAAATAGCGCATGATCTCCCATACTTAATTTTTCATCATTTTGACTATCATCCAAATCATGTACTTTTTTTCCGCGTAACGGATGGCGATATAGCAAATACATATAGATCAGTACTGCTAGTGCATGTCTATCCGTCCTAATTGATGGTAGAAAACGATTTGGATCATTCCGATCAAGGTGACTCGTAGCTATAACTTCAGGTGCGATGAAGTCTGGTGTACCAACCACGTCTGGTGGAAACTTACCTGGTACAACTAAACCATCCAAATCGATAATACATGCTCTACCCGTCACAGGATCAATCAAAACATTCTTATAGGATAAATCTGAGTGCGCTAGTCCAGCTGCATGCATACGTCGGACACCTCGAGCAAGCATCATGCATATTTTTAAATAACTTGCCCACGTGCCTTTCTCTCTCTCATCAAGAAAACGATTCTGATTGCTAGCACTCGCAAACCATCTGCCTTCTTTTTCCTTTCCTTTAATTTTAAGAAGTTGATCATTATTAATTGAACCAAATTCAAAAAAAAAGTCTTTACTATAAGCAGGAGCAACAATACCCAATAAATTGTTATGCTCAACTAAAGCATTAGGCCAACAAAAACTTCTTTCCCAATATTTTCCACCCAAACCATTCATAATACTGTCATGCTTAGTCGTGACGATTTCTAGTAAACGTCGTTTCTGTTCTTGATAGTCATTTTGATTATCATAAAACTTATTTTTTTGCTTATTAAAAAAGCATACGACATAGCTTTTATCAGGTGAGAAGTAAACATCTTTCATCGCACCAGAACCAATAATCTGATCTATATAACTAATTGGTCTTCCATCATGGGTTTTACAATGAACGATATTAGACATCTGTGAAACTCTCAACTGTTAAACTTAAATTCGGTTCATTGTGTGGTAAAAGTACAAGAAGCGTTCTGTCATCATGATGTCCTTTTTTGAAGAAATGAATTTTTTCATTCAAATGAGATCCATCTATATCGCTATTTAAAACTTCTTTATAATCATTATAAAATTTAGTCCAATTGTCTAGACTACTTAGTTCAGTATCAGTTTCAAAGTATGGATCTGAAATACCATCAGACATTAAAAACAACCAATCTTGAGCAGATGCAATTGTAATGCTTACATACTGATGGAAGGGTTCTAAATTTGGACTCAAGAAAACTGTCTGTCCCACATACTCTCCTCCATCTGTTTGACCTAACAAACGTATCTTCTCTTGGTTATATACGGCAACAGCACCATCTCCAACCCAAAAACTTGATATAAAGCGTTTATCTTGCACATGCTTAACAATCACAATTTGTAAGGTAGTTGCAAAATCTCTGAAAGAACTTTGAGTATTTTCAACTTTCTGGCGAATTTTCTCCATCGCATAATCAGTTGCTTCTCTAAATAATTGAATTGATGCGGTATTCCAATTCGCAACAATAGACTTATTTATTTCAGATGTGTGTGACTCCTCAAAAACATACTTTTCTAAATCCTGAAAAGCTTGTATTGAGGCCAATTTATGGCTTAAAAAGTTTATTGATTGTTCTGTTGCTAATCTTGAACCTTCTCTTGAATACTTTGCACTTCCAGCACCATCTGCCACAGAAAGAATTACTAAGGATGGGTCATGCTCTAAAATTTCATAATCAAAATGATCATCTCTAAATGAACCATTATGTTCATGTGAACGTCCTCGACGACTTGCAGCAATAATTTTGTAGTTTTGATTATTACTAAATTTTATCGTTTTATAAAATTCATGCTCTTTAGGAAATAATGAATCTTCGGCAGGCTCATTGACTTCCCATAGATCTTTAGGATCTGCAACAATTACTAGATTTACGCTAGCCTTATAAACGTTATCTTGATACTTATAATTAAAGTTAATAACAAATGATCCCATTTTTTGAGGAACACCTACAATAAAACTATCCTCAACACTTAGACCGATATTATTTTCTGAAAAATTAATGCTTTCATAAAGAATTTCAATTTCTATATTTTCCTTTATAGTAATTTTTTCTTTATAAGACTCTTTAATTTTTCCATTTGCAATTGAGAAAGTCATCTTTGGAGGTACTATCTTAGAAACTGATTTATTATTTGATTTTTTAATATCAATATTTGATATTATTTGATTGCTATATTTTTGTGCTTGTTGCTCATTAGTTTCACCGACTAACACGTCTTGGTCTTTATTATTTATATTATTAATTTCGTTGTTAAGCAATTCAGCATTAATTTTTCCCAATTCAATTAATTGTGAATTGAAAGTCTGAGTTATTGATTCATTTTTCTTTTCTTGAACTTCTGGAGTATATAATTGAACACTTGGAGAAATATTACCAGTTGGATTATCTGTCTTTTCTTCAAAAGAATGATTTAAAGCTTCAATATTATTATTTTGAGACTCTGGTTGCCCTTCTTTAATATCTTTGCCAAAATTTTCTTGTTCTATCTTATTATTTTCCTCTAAATCAATTTGAATTGCATCCTTTACAATCACAATATCCTGTAATAACAATGGTTCTAATTGATCAGAATCATTTATTTCTAAATGCTCTTTGACTTTCTTTTTATTGGCTAAATCAGTCTCTTGTTTATCAGCTAAAACCTCTTGCTCTATCGATAAACTAGGTATATTTGTATCATTTAATTGATTAGAGTCTTTTGAGCCGTATCTTTTATTAAAAAAAATACCCCCTTTTTCGTTAAAATCTATTTGTTCATTAATAATTTTTTTTATTTCATCTAATTCAGATAAAAGTTTTTTCTTAGGGTCAACTCCTATCCAATTTTTCTTTAAATCTAACATTTCAATTAAATCTATTGTATGACTGAAAAAATCATCTAAATTTTCCCAATAATCTTTTTTACTTAACATAATTCTACTCTTCAAAATTCAAGCACATATTAAAAATTGATTCCGTTAAATATTCGACATTTAATATATTATCTGTCAAAATCATATATTTATGTTTTGAATTTACAGTCAGATCACCCATAGAATAAATAACAGTATTTGCAAATTGTGAAATATTACTAGCAGATTTAGAAAAACTTTCAAAAGTAAATACATCTACTGCATTGTTTGAACTAAATATAAATAAGTTTGGGCGATAAAATTCCTTGCCAAAACTAATTGAGTTTTCTAATTCATAAAGAGCATATCCTAGAAAATTCAAACCAAATAATTCATTTTCCGAAATTTGAAAATCTCTCAAGTTAGACTTACTATTAATAACACTTTTAAAAATTAAATTTTTAGAAAAAGTATAGAAGTAAATTTCACAATTTTCTTTTAGATAATCATCATTATTCAACAACTTATATAATACTTCTAGTGCAATATTTGTTGCTTGCAATTTTTCATGAGTATTATAAATTGAGCTGTCTACTAGGCATATTACAGGAAGTTTTTTCATCAAAAAATACCATAGCCCTGCTTAGGCTATGGTGAGCACCTCTTAAAATACAAAATTGATTTCAGGTGGTGGCGCAGGTAAATCCCCAATAACAGCATCACCCTGATTTGAATCAACTTTTTGACTACTCATTGAAACACTTTGCGTAACCCATTTAAAGAAAGCTGTAATTGTTGCACTGTCAGCAGTAGGTAGATGGACAATTCCTTCTGCTAATTGCTTCAGAACACTTGCAGCTTCAATACTGCCAACACTACAAGGAATAATGAGACCTGGCTTTACTGCTTTCAGTTTTTCGAAACCCTGCTTCCAATCATCCGTTGGCACACCATCAGACATAATAAAAATTAATGGCTTCCAATCCCCTTTAGAGTCATTTGTATTCTTTTTAACTTCGTTAATAATACAATTTGCTGTTAAAGTTAGACCTTCACCTAAAGCCGTCCAACCTCCAGCTTCTATAGATGGGGTTTGAAAATCTGCAAGTTCTGTTAATGGCACTATCTGCTGAGCTTTATCATCAAATGTGATTACTGATAAATAAGCTGTTTCTAGAGCATTCGGATCTTGTCGTAATGATGAGACAAATAGGTCTATACCATTTCTAACAGCTTCAATAGGCTCTCCGTACATCGATCCTGATGTATCAATAACTAAATATACAGGAAGTCTTCTCATAATTCTTACTCATTATCATACAGGAAAAAATCGTTCTTTCTTTTCAGTTTCAGCAAAGTATTTTTCATAAATTTATAAGCATAAAAATACTCGTAAATTTTTTTAAAAACCGATTCATTATAAACACTTAGTTTAATTTCAATACTATCAAAATCTCTTAAGTTATCCAATTTAATGTGAAAAATATTTTTTGGTATTTTAGTCGTATCGAACCAAATCGTAATAGCACTTCTGACATTATCTTTATAAATAATAAAAGGTCCCTTAATAGGAGTGCTAGAAGATAAGTGAATGATATCAATTTGTTCATGATTACAGTCTAAAGTAAGCAAAACCAAATCTGAAAAATCATCTATATTATTTGTGCTTATAAGCTGAACATAAAATTTTTTCAGCTTTAAGCTTTTGCTAACAGATTCTGGCAAATAATTGATTTGATCACTCATATACTGCCATCATTTTTAAAATGGTCATTTGCAAGTTTACGAATTTGTTCTTCTGTAGTTGTAACAACTCGGATATCAACGCGCTGTGATTTTGATGGATTTTCACTTTCACCAATTTTTAGAGGTTCACCAATATTATTTAAAGGTTTAGATGACGAATAGCCAATTGCTCTTACTTTCTGACTAAGCCATTTTTTTTGATCAACACTTAAACTTGAAGAGCTTAAAAGATAGACCAAAGTTGATTGTGCACGGGCCTGAGATAAATTCATATTTGCAATATAAGATTCTTGCTTTGAACTATTGCGAGACCAATATGTAGAGGTATGTCCTTCAATATAAATTTCTTTAATATTTTTTTCGATCTCTGGTTTCATTACCACTGTTAAATAATTTTTAAAAAACTCATCAATAACACTCTTAAATTGTGGTGATAAATCAGAAGAACCTGTATCAAATTGTATAAATTGACTATTATTAAATCTCACAAGACCAGTTGTATCTAAATCAGCACCCCATTTAGATAAATTATTTTTAAGTACTTTATTTAATTCAGAATGTAATAAAACCTCATTCCTTTGAAAAACTTTTGGAAATTCAATAATATCTTTAGTGGAAACGATAAAATAAACTGCAATAAATAAAAAAACAAGCATAAGTGAAGTCATTATATCACTTAAGCTTACCCATTCATCTTCTCGACTTAACTTTCTAAAAAGCCTCATGAATTAATTACCACCTAAAGAAATACTAGTAGGCAGAGCTTTGAGTTCTTGAATATTCTTTAATGAAGAATATTGATTTTCAATTTTCATATCAATCTGATTAATATGATTATTTGTCATTTCTATTTTTTTCGAAATATCTAATTGTAGATCCAATAATTGTTTATCAAATTTAGGAAATTGAATACTCTTTATTAATGCATGTTGATTCTCGATCAGCGAATCTATTTTATTTAAGTGATCATTCGTCATTTCAAATTTTTGTGTAATATCCATATGCACTTCATATAGTTGCTTATCAACTTTATTCTTAAATTTATCAATAGCAGCCATTTGATGAACACCTACTTTTTCAATTAAATCTGTTTGATTTAAATATACCTTCTTAGAATACTCTAAATTTTTTTCATATATATCAATACTATTGTTTTTGAATAAATTATTAACTTCTATTACTTGCTCAAATGATTTTGCCATATCTAAAGAATTTTGTTGATAAGTTTTCATATTTTCAATGAAATCAAGATTTGATTGATTAAACTGATTATATATTGCATCCATCTGTATGCGATATTTTTCAGCATCAACAATACTTTCTTTACCCAAAACAGCTAATTGTTCTACTTTTTCATTTATTATATTTATTTGATTATCAAGCTCTTCTGAACTTAATTGCAGTCCTTTATTCATTTGAATAAAACTTTCAGTATAATTTTTCAACAAATCAAACTGTTTTTGTTGCTCAAGATAACTTTCATTTATTTGTTTTAAAGTAGTTTGATTATTTTTAATTTCTTCACTATAGCTATTTTGCCATGAAATAACATTTTCTAAAGTTTCATTTAATTTAGGAAAGTTAGATGCAAACTGATTTCCAATATCTTTATTGAATTCCAACATTACCGCCTTTAATGCAGAAATAAATATCTCATTATTTCTTTCTGTTTGAGAAGTAATAAATTTTTCATTACTCTCTTGCAGTGAGATGATACGACTTACAAGTATATCTTTATAATTTTTAAATTCAGTTTCTTGTTTTCTCTGAATTTCTAAAGTATCTGCATTACTAGTAACCAACTCTTCAATGTATTTGACCAATGTATCTTTATAATCTTTTGATTCAACTTCTTGTCTCTGTTGGATCAATAGACTTTTTTCATTATTATCTAGAAATACACTTATTCTAGCCTCCAGCGCATCATCATTTTTTTGATCATTTTTTACGAAGTAAAATATTGCTTTATATAAAATAGAATAAAAGACTCCTATCGTGGATGCTATAAAGGCACCTTGTATATGTATCAAGAGATTGTTAATTGCTTTAGTTGGATTGGAGCTCAAATCAAAGTCATAAAGACCCAAACCAACCCCCATAAACATAAAAAGAATACCTAAAGTCACCAAAAATGAGGGAGCATTACTTCTAATAGATTGAACTTTATTGAAATAAATTAAAGTTAAAAATGCTATTGTTAGTGTGATTGTGCTGAA
>RRZT012779262.1_pt1 | contig 10709 bp, 6 predicted proteins | sample 2165551 | NCBI WGS metagenome assembly RRZT01 (sample SAMN10456910, study PRJNA506462) | wastewater metagenome | biome: wastewater; feature: sludge; material: wastewater sludge; isolation source: wastewater sludge with Escherichia coli K12::gfp cells carrying plasmid... | place: USA: Moscow, Idaho ...
ACCGAAAAGGTATTTCCGAATCAATGGCTTTGGGTTACATTTTGGCAGATTATGGATATGATGCAAAGGAAGTAACGACAGCCGTTCAAAGTGCCTACCAAAACACCGCAGAACACAACACAGACACCTTCCAGCCGAAAACTAAATCTGCTAAATCTGTGCAATCTGTGAGCATTAAAACAAATTCCAGTGAATCGCCCGTGACAAAAACCCCAGACGAAAATTTCTCTGATGAAGATGAAGAGCAACCTTCATATATTGACAAATTGGAGAACTTCCTAAACAACCGTTACAACTTCCGTTACAACACAGTTTTAGGAAAACTGGAATTCAAAACTTTGAAAGCCTATAAATATAAGCCAATGACCGACTTCACCGAAAACTCAATCCTTCGTGAAATCCTAAAAGCAAAAGTAAAATGCAGTATCAATAGTCTAAGAAACCTTCTCCATTCAGACTACTGCGAAATGTATGATCCGTTTGAAGATTATTTCAACAATCTGCCGGCGAACACTGATGAAACCGACTACATAGAAATGCTTGCAGATACCATAACCACAACAAAACAGGATTTATGGAGAATATGCTTTAAAAAATGGTTTGTAGCAATGGTTGCCTGTGTCCTCGACGAAAAGCAAGTCAATCAAACGGTAATAGTTTTTTCAGGGAAACAGGGTTTGGGAAAAACAACGTGGATAGAAAAACTGATGCCTAAACCTTTGAAAGAATATATCTTTTCCGGCACCATAAATCCAAACAATAAAGACACTTTAATTCACTTGGCAGAATGTATGCTGATTAATTTGGACGAACTAGAAAATCTAAACAAAACAGAAATAGGTTCCCTGAAAGAAATTATTACAAAAACTCATATCAGAATGCGTAAAGCATACGGTCACAACAACGAAAATATGCCAAGACGCGCAAGTTTTGCAGGAAGTGTTAACACAGCACAATTCCTTAATGACACAACAGGTTCCAGAAGGTTCCTTTGTTTCGAGGTGGAAAATATAGAATACACTCATAACATAGATATTCACAAAGTTTATGCACAAGCTCTAAAACTTCAAAAAGAAAATTTCCGACATTGGTTTAACCAGGAAGAAATCAAAGAAATTAACGCCAATAACGAACAGTATCAATTAAGAAGTCCGGAGGAAGAATTGCTTTTAACTTGGTTTGAGCCTGTTGAAAAGGAAGTGGCAACACATTTTCTTAATGCTTCACAAATCGCACAAATTATTTCCTCCCGGGCGAATATGAACATTAATGATGCAACAGTTAATAAATTAGGAAAAGCACTCAAAAAACACAAATTCCAACGCATTTATAAAAACAGAGCTTATGTATATGTGGTGAAACTTCGGGATTATGAGGAAGTGGACAGAGAAAATAAACAGTCAGGCGAAGAAATAACGGAAGTTCAGGAACAGCAAAAAATTCCGTTCAGGTTCGAGCTTTAAACTCGAAAAATCAGGTACTTTTCGGAATTCCGAAAAGTGCTTTTCTTTTCACTTCTATTCGTTGGATTGTTTGCATAAGGCGCATAACCACTTTTTAGCAAAAGAAAAATTTTTATTTTTCATTTTTCAAAAAAATGCTGAACGAAAGCATTTATAAGTAAATCACAGAACACAAGATTTTCGTTTACGTTTTTCTGCATTCGATTTATCAGAAAAGTTTTTACAAAAAAAACAAAAAAAATGTTTACTCATTTTTTGCTTATGCACCTTATGCTGTTTTATTTTCCCTTTATTACTTTCAACTTAATTTTTGTATATTTGATTCCCACAAAATAATTGAATGGCTCAAAACAAAAATGCTCAGATAAGATACAAGGCATTGGACAAATGCTTTTCAAATCAGTTCAAAAGATTTTATATCAATGATCTGATTGAGTATTGTTCTGATGTGCTGACAGAGCATTACGCCACTGAAACAACAGTTTCCCGCAGGCAGATTTTTGATGACATTGATTTTATGAAAAGTGAAGCAGGTTATGATGCACCCATTGAAAGTGTGAAGGATGGCAAAAAAGTTTTTTACCGATATTCCGAACCTGAATTCACAATTCTTAAAAAACCCCTCAATCCAGCAGAAATTGAAACACTGCAGGAAGCTCTTGAAACGCTAAGCAGAATGAATAATATACCCGGGTTCGACTGGGTGAATTCCATTTTGGCCAAACTGAATTCCGGTATCAATAAAACCAGAGATCATCGTCAGGTTATCAGTTTTGAAGATAATGAAGATTTAAAAGGTCTGAATTTTCTCAACCCATTATATCAGTTTATAGTTAATAAACAGTGCCTCTCCATTATTTACAAAGGTTTTAGCGAAGAGAAGGAAAACATTTTTACGGTTTCTCCTTATTACCTGAAGCAGTACAATAACCGCTGGTTTCTTTTCGGTTGGAATCACAAAGAAAATTATCTTCAGAACTTTCCTCTGGACAGAATTCTGGCAATAGATTCGTGTAAAGAAGTTTTTATCGTAAATACAACAGATTTTAAAGAATATTTTTTTGATATTATAGGGGTCAGCAACGATCTGGCTAAAGATCCCGTACAAGTTAAAATTAAACTGAGCGATAATATTGTCGGTTACATTGAATCAAAACCACTACACGGTTCACAAAAAAAAATAATCGACAATATAACGACTTTAAAAGTGAAACTGAATTACGAATTGGAAAGTCTCATCCTTTTTTATGGTGAGAATATAACCGTCCTCGAACCGCCGGAACTGGTTGAAAAGATTAAAAAAAGATTGGCCGAAACAAATAATAATTACCAGTGCACTCCCACTGCACAATAACGTTATATCATTGCACCAACAAAATCAAACGACGATGCAAAATTCACTTTCAGACTTTTCTTTCATTGAAGCAAACTTGTACGAATCTCTTGAGGAAGCGCACGAATATATTGATGAGCGCACCGTGGGTATGGATGCTATTGATTCTCATACAGTCTATGTTGATTATCCGGGAAATATAAAATTTGTGGACTCTGTTGCATTTATTGATCTCGCAACTTTGGTGAAGCATGAGTTCGTCATCAATGTTAATAATGGGATTTATGAAGTGAAGGAAACCGAGAAACCTGTGGTACTTTTCTACGAATACTGCAGATGGGGTCACTTTGAAAAGTTCAAAAGTGAGCTCTCCAAAATGGATAATTCAAAGTTCCTTCTGAAAGGTTTCATCTCAGCAATCTATGGGGATCAGGTAGAAATCGTAAAATATTTTATTGAGAATAATCTATTTCCGGTACACCTCCTCTACAACTCACCGCTGTATGAAGCGGTCTGCAATGACTCGATTAACTGCTTTAAATTTCTGTCCGGTCATTTCGAACCGCAGGAACAGTTGCTTCCTTATATTCTGGAAAAAGATGCTTTCGAAATTTTAAAGTACATTCTTGCAACTCCTGCTTTGTTAATGAAATTGTCATATATATCACCGGAAGACCGTTACCGTATTAAGAGAGATATGGCCAATCCCCGTTTCAATAACGAAACCATGAAGCTTTTTAAAGAAAATTTTTCTGGTGCACTTACACTGCATAATTAATTCCCTATTTTGCAACATAAAACAAACATAAATGACATTGAACATGACCCTAACACTTCCCGGCAACGCAATCACTTTCCCCTGGAACAGATTCAAACTCCCAAAAATCTCTTGGCCCGCTCCGGCGAAGAAGAAAAAAAAGAAGTTGAAAAAGAAATAGATTGTTTGAGTCTCAATACTGGAATTGACGATATTAAATCTAAGAACAAAAAAACTGCTTGAAATAGTAACTATGAATAATAATGAGATTTCTGCTTTCTATAAAAACACACTTGCGAAAATTGCACGCAAGCAATCGTCATTGCATGATTACGAGTTTAGAAGATTGGTCTTATATCTTGTTTTTTATCGTTTTTTGCTAACTCCTGCTAACGCTGATATTAGGGATGTATTCAAAATACAATATCACCAGGTGATAAAAAATCATATAGGTAATTTCTTTAATGATACACTTTTTAATTTGAAAAGCTTTTTTCTAAAACTTGAGCAAAATAACATCCATCTTGCAAATATAGGCGCACTGGAGTTTTTTCAGATGTTGGAGAATAAAAACAAAGATGGTGAGCTTTCACATCTTGCTTATGAAATATTGCAAAGTTTTGATACTTTATCCGCATCTTATAAAGTAGAAGCTACAAATTCACTCTGGAAGAATCTCTTTGAGTATATTCTTTACAACGACGGAGTATTTGATAAAAACTTGCCGGGGTCTTTCAGTACACCAACCACTCTGGGATCGTTAATAGGAGCACTGGTGCCTTCTGCAATGCTCAATAAAAATATTTCATTGCACGACCCGACTATGGGCGTTGGTAAATTATTATTATCAGTTGGTAAAACTTTTCAAGGTAAAGTCAGTTATTTCGGTCAGGAGATAATGCATGAAGATCTTGTGTTGGCAAAAATGAACTTCATTATAAATGGAGTCCAAGATTTTGATTTACGAAGTGGGAATACGCTTTCAAGTCCTGCATTCACCAACAATAATCGGCTATCAAAATTTGATATTGTTGTTTCTCAGCCCCCATTTGGTTGTAGAAATTGGCGTCGTACAGATGAATTGTTTGATGTATACAATCGTTGGAATGATTTAACAGGACTTCCATCTAATTCATCTGCAGACAGCGCATTTATACTTCATGCGTTATCTTCTTTAAAAAATAATGGTACCGCGGTTATTATTGTTCCATCAGGTTTTGGTTTCAGATCCAATTCAGATATGAATATCCGCAAGTATTTAATTGAAAATGGATTCCTGACTGCTGTAATTTCTCTGCCGGAAAAAATTTTCCCTGCTTTCCTAACCAGAACAGATATTTTAATTCTGCAAAAAAATCATAACAACCATAATAAAGGGGTTTTTATGATTGAAGCCAAAAATGAATTTGAATCTACTCGATTTTTCAATTACTTTAATGATGCAAATATCGAGAAGATTGCAGAATCATTTCAAAACAAAAATCCAATTAATGGTTTTTCAAAATGGGTCACGTTAAATGAGTTTAGGGAAAATATGTATGGTTTTCAAACTTATAAATACTTTCCTGTATTGTCTTCAAAAGAAATTCCTGCAGACTACGAACTTCGATCGCTGTCAAAGATGTTGAAAGTATTGAAACTGGATTCTTCAAAAGCTAAAATGGGTCACTATCTGCCTATTAAAGATATGTCCAATGATGCCTTTGCTTATGTTAGAGAAACCAATAGTATTGAGATTCAGGAATTGCCTAAAGGCGTTAAGAAATTAGAAAAACCCGCTCTTCTGCTTTCCAGAATCGGAACAAACTTAAAACCCACGTTTGTCGCAGCTTCTTCAGGTAATCCAATATTTGTATCGCCTGAAGTACTTGCATTGGAATTGAAATCTGAGGATATAAATTTATCGTATTTAGTCAGTCAACTGCATTCAGATTTGGTTGCCCAGCAAGTCAATGCAAGAGCTTTTGGTGCTGCACTTGTACGCCTCACCGCTGAAAACATACTTGACATTCAAGTACTTATCCCTTCTCTACAATCCCAAAATTCGTCTCTGATTCAAAAAACAGCCGTTGAAGCTGCCCGCAGACAGGCTGATCTTGCCAAGATCAAGAACTTTCAGTTAGAAGAGACGATTAATAAACTGTTACAGGAAAGAACAAATGATTTCCAGTGGCAGTTGCACGACCTGCGGAACGGTGAACTTTACGGAGTAGGATCACAACTGGCCCTCCTTAAGAAATATTGCGAAAAAAATCCTGAGGAACTCAATCAACCTCTAATTCCGGGTGATAAGGATTCTCTAAGAGATATAATCATGTCCACCTACAAAAACTTTGTTGAGTTGAGAACCAAATTGGATGAACTGTATTCCTCAAATGAGTCATTTGGTTCAGTAGAAAAAATTGAATTAATTGATTTTCTAATAAACTACTTTAATAATTTGCAGGAAAAATATAAAAACCTTTTTTCTTTTGTATTTCCTAATCAGGGAAATTACAAAAGAGATAACAATATTCTAGGGGTAACGATCTCCGCTAACAGACGGGATATTGAAAGAGTTATTGACAATATTGTAGAAAATGCAATTACCCACGGAGGATTTAGAGATAATATTGGTGACAATAAATTTTTGATCGATTTAAATCTTCACTCAAAGGATTTTACTGTTACTGTTGAAATTCTTAACAACGGCAATCGTTCTGAGATTTCCGAATCAGATTACTTTTCCGATGGAGGCAAACAGGGAGCGCATGCTAAATCAGGCAAAGGGGGTAAAATTGTGAAAGAGTTAATTATTCGTAACGGCGGGACTCCTTTTCAGTATAGTTATGATGCTCCACTGGATGATGAATATACTTTTGGCGTTGGTTTCACATTTCCTTTAGAATCCTTAACCTTTTAAATATACCCACCTATGAATTATAAAGTACTTTGGATAGATGATAAATTCGATGATGCGAATTTAAAGCATTTCAAAACGTTAGCGAAAATGGAAGATATTGAACTTATTGAAGAGCGCTTCCATTTTAATGGAATGGAAACTCTTAAAAGAGATCATAATTATGAAATTCAAGCTGTGATTTTAGATGCGACAGGCTATAATAAAACAACTGAGGAAATAGCTGAATCAAATATAGGTTTAAAAAATTCACTTAAAGAACTTCTCGAGCTACGTAAAAAAAGAGTGATTCCTTGGTTTGTATATACTGGTGCACCCCGTAATATTGATAATTTTGAGTTTCAGGAAGAGTTGAGATTATATCAGCAGGATATTGCCTTTGGTTCTAGTCCATCAATTTATTATACGAAAGTGAATGATGATGATTCACTCCTTCAGGACATTAAAATGGAAATTGACAATCTCAAAAATACCCAAACAGAATTCCGCCACAAATCCGTTTTTAATATTTGTCGCAGTATAAACATTCCGTCCTCCGATTGCGATACATTCTTAGATATTTTGCGGGCCGTTGAAACAAATGATTTCAAATCTGAACCATCAGTATATTTTAACCCAATGCGGGTTTTATTTGAATATGTGTTAAGGGATGCCGCTAAAAAAGGCCTACTTCATGAAAGATGTATTGACGAGAGTGGAAAAGTAAACTTAACAGACAGCCGTAAATTTCTCGCGGGGCAGCCAACAAAACATAGTAAGGTGCAATGTAAGATAGCGCACCTGCCGAAAATTTTGGCTGACAACCTTAATAATTTCTTGCAGACAACCGGAGCCGCATCTCACACTTCGGACGTTAATCAAACAATAAATTACGACTACCAGTCATACAGACAATCTATTAATACACCATACCTGTTAAACTCTCTGGTCTTTATACTTTGCGATTTTTTAATTTGGTATGATACATATCTCAAACAAAATAGTGATATAGAAATGAATAAATCACTTTGGAAAAACTGGACAGATGTTTCCGGAGAGTGGATCGAAGGTTACGTAAGTGCTGTACAACCTAACGGCTACGGTACTTTTACTCCAAAAACCGGAGGCTTTACTATTGGCATTAAACCGGAAACCATGAGGTCACATCAACTAAAAATTGATGACCCAATAAAAATCACTTTAAAGGAAGAAAAAAACAATCACATAAAAGAATTGGAAAAGTTAAATTTGTAATTCCTTTTCCTTCAAATTGTATCGTTATAAAACTATACAGTAATAATAAATCACTCCACACTCCTATAATGACAAACGAACAACTCAAAAAACTAGAAAAAGACCTTTGGGATTCTGCCAATTCACTTCGTGCTTATGGCGGACTAAAAGCAGCCGATTATGCCGTTCCAGTTTTAGGACTTATTTTTCTACGATTTGCAGAAAACAAATACAGCCACTACGAGCCAGAAATCCTCAATGAATTCAATGCTGAAAAAGGAACAAGATTAGAAAGACCAATTGAGTCAATTGCATTATCAAAATGTGGTTTTTACTTACCTGATTATGCTCGTTATGATTATTTATTAAATCTTCCTGGTGATGAAAGTTTAGCAAAAGCATTGCGAAAAGCTATGGAAGGAATTGAGAAATATCAAGACGATAAATTCAAAGACGTACTTCCAAAAGAAGCCTACTTTGATATAGAAAAAAAGAAAGCAGATATACTACCTCAATTACTTAAAACATTCTCCGACATTCCTAAAAATGCAACTGGAGATATCTTTGGTAAAATTTACGAATTTTTCCTTGGAGAGTTTGCAATGAGTGAAGGACAAAAAGGAGGAGAATTCTTTACCCCAACTTCTGTAGTTCGTTTTATTGTAGAAGTCATCGAACCGTATGCCGGAAAGATTTATGATCCTGCTTGTGGTTCGGGTGGTATGTTTGTACAAAGTGCCACTTTTGTTAAAGAAGCCAATCACGACCTTAATGATATTTATGTTTACGGACAGGAATATATGGGCGAAACGGCACGTTTGGCAAAGATGAACTTAATGGTCAACAACATTCGTGGTGAAATTACAGAAACCAACTCCTACGAAAATGACCCGTATGAAGGATTAGGAAAGTTCGATTTTGTAATGGCTAATCCGCCATTTAATGTAAAATCAGTAAAGGAAAGTACCGTTAAAAATGACGAACGTTTCTATAAATACGGCTTACCAAAAAACAAAGGTAAAAATACCAACGACAGCATTACCGATGCCAATTACCTTTGGATTTCATTGTTTGCTACTTCGTTAAACGAAAAAGGTAGAGCTGGCTTTGTAATGCCCAATTCGGCTTCTGATGCTGGAAATTCAGAATACGAAATTCGTAAAAAAATTGTAGATACTGGTATTGTAGATTGTATGGTTTCAATGCCTTCCAATATGTTTTTAACAGTTACCTTACCCGCAACACTTTGGTTTTTTGATAAACAAAAAGTAAATACAGACCGTAAAGACAAAATTCTTTTTATAGATGCCAGAAATACGTACCATCAAATAGACCGTGCTCATCGTGAATGGAAAGAAGAGCACATTCAAAACCTTACAGCAATTGTGCGTTTGTACCGTGGCGAAAACGAACGTTATCTTGAATTGGTTAGTCAGTATATCAACCAAGCCAATGAAGCTATGGAAAAAGTACCGACAGCTTTTAATGACTATTGGACTATTGTACAACAAACGATAATCAGATTACAGCATTATACAAGAGATAGTAAAACCAAGCACAAACCTGAAGCATACAAAAAAATCGTAGAAAGTGGTTTGCTTGATAAAATAAGCAATTTATCATTACCCCATTCTTCATTGCCTGTCACACTGAGCGTAGTCGAAGGGCAAACGAACGAGCAACAATTGGCTTTTGCAAAACATTTAGAAAATTACACCTCCCAAGTAAAAGAAATAGATACTGCCCTTAAAACAAGCAAAGATAGATTGCTAGAAGTTTTAGCACTTGCCGACAAACAAGTTAAAGTAAAAAATGATAAAGACTGGAATGCTCTAGGTTTAAATGCTGCAAAACAAATAGAAGAACTGCAACAAAACTGGAAAAGTAAAGTTGAAAATGTTATTTATTGGCAAAGTAATATCGATTGGCTGCAAAGCCGTTTCCCAAAAGCAAAATATACCGATGTAGTGGGGTTATGCAAAGTAGCCGATAAAACGGAATATGTTGAGGAACAAGATTATTCCTTGAATGCTGCGAGATATGTGGGTGTAGTAAGTGATGTTGAAAAAATCACTAATGAAGAATTTAAACATCGAATTAAAATAAAAAGTTTAGAATTTAGAAGAATGTCTGAAAGAGCATTAAAGTTAGAAAATTCTATTGAAAACAATTTAAAACATTTGTTTTAATGGAGCACCGAATAAAAATAGGAGATTTAATAAAGCAAAAAAAAGCTCATTCTCAAACTGGGCCGTTCGGCACACAATTAAAAGCCTCTGATTATGTAGATGAAGGTATTCCTGTAATTAATGTTAGAAATATTGGTTTTGGTGATATTCGTGAAAATCAATTAGAATATCTTAATGACGAAATGGCTAAAGTCTTAAAATCTCATAGATTAATAAAGAATGATATTGTTTTTGGAAGGAAAGGAGCTGTAGAAAGACATTCATTAATTAGTTCTAAGGAAGAAGGTTGGATACAAGGTTCAGATTGTATTAGATTAAGGTTTTTGAATAATGAATATAATCCAACATTTATATCATATTTTTTTAGAACCGAGCAACATAAACAATGGATGATAAACCTAGGTTCGTTTGGTGCAACTATGGGTTCTTTGAATCAGGAAATTATTTCTAAGATCGAAATCCCTGATTTACCATTATCAATCCAGAATAAAATCGCTTCCATTCTCTCTTCGTACGATGAATTAATAGAAAACAACAAACAACGTATCAAGCTATTGGAAGAAATGGCAGAAGAAATTTATAAAGAATGGTTTGTCCGCTTGCGTTTTCTGGGTTATGAAAATACTAAAATTGTAGATGGATTGCCGGAAGGATGGGAGAAAAAACCAATTAATAGTTTTATAAATATTATTTCGGGTTATGCATTTAAAACCGAAGCTTTTGATAATGAAGGAATTTATAAATTGGTAACAATTAAAAATGTCCAAGATGGTTTTTTTGTCACACAAACAACAGATTACATTCATGAATTACCGAAGAATTTAAAAGAAGATTGTAAGCTAAAAGATAAAGATAT
>RRZT010288715.1_pt1 | contig 10705 bp, 11 predicted proteins | sample 2165551 | NCBI WGS metagenome assembly RRZT01 (sample SAMN10456910, study PRJNA506462) | wastewater metagenome | biome: wastewater; feature: sludge; material: wastewater sludge; isolation source: wastewater sludge with Escherichia coli K12::gfp cells carrying plasmid... | place: USA: Moscow, Idaho...
GGCCGCCGGGATCGGGCCCGGCGAGGCGGCGCCGGTACACTCGCCGCTTGTGATCCCTCAGCCGTTCGATGCGTCCTCGGGTTCGCCCGGTCGCACCGTCGTCGAGCCGCTCGAGGACTCCCTACGTCGCGGCGTCCCGCTCGTGTGGGCCAGCGGATCGGGCTCGTCACGTCGGGCCCTGCTGGGCTGGGGACAGGCTCACCGCGTCACCGCGCAGGGCCCGGATCGCTTCCGAGACCTGGACGCCGGGTTCGCCGCGTTCCTCGCCACGCAGTCTCGTCCCTCAGCGCCCGGTGATGCTGTTCCCCCGGCGCCCGCTGAGGACGCCGCCGAGGCCACCGCCCCGGTCGCCTTCGTCACGGCCAGCTTCGCCGATGACTCGTCGGCCGCCTCGGTGCTGATCGTTCCGGAACTGCTGGGAACGTGGCGCGACGGCGTCCTGCTGGTGCGTCCCAACACGACCGGGGCTACTGCCGACCTCCCGCCCGTGGGGGATCAAGGCGTGTTCGAGGAACTGGATCTGCGCCCCGGGACGCTGACCCGCGAGGGGTTCCGGAGAGCCGTCGCCGCCGCCGTGGAGAGGCTGCGGGTCGGCGATCTGGAGAAGGTGGTGCTGGCCCGCGATCTGGAGGCGACCGCGTCGCGGCCGCTCGACGTGCCTGCGCTCCTCACCCGGCTGCAGCGGGCCAACGCGGAGTCCTACACCTTCCACGTCGACGGCATGGTCGGTTCCTCCCCCGAACTCCTGGTCGCCGTCGAGGGGCCTCACGTGCGCTCCCAGGCGCTGGCGGGATCGGCCCCGGTCAGCGGCGACGTCACCGTCGACGACGTGACCGCGACCCGGCTGGCCGCCTCCGGCAAAGACCACGCCGAGCACGCCTACGCCGCCGCCTCGGTGGCCGAGCGGCTGGCGACGCTGGCCACCGTGCGGCGCTCCGACCCGCACGTCATCCGACTGCCCCGCATCATGCACCTGGCCACCGATCTCACCGCGGAACTCCGGTCTCCGGCGAGCGCGCTGGCCGTCGCGGGGGTGTTGCACCCCAGCGCCGCGGTATGCGGGACGCCGACCGCGCTGGCCGCGTTCGTGCTGGCCGAACTGGAGGGCTTCGACCGGGGCCGCTACGCGGGACCGGTCGGCTGGCTCGACGCCTCCGGTGACGGCGAGTTCGCCATCGCGCTGCGCTGCGGGCAGGTCTCCCCTGAGGGCACCGGCATCCGGCTGTTCGCCGGAGGCGGCATCGTGGCCGGGTCGGATCCCTCAGAAGAACTCGCCGAGACAGCACGCAAGTTCCTGCCCATGTACGAGGCCCTCTCCCCCGTCGACCGGCCATGATCGCCGTCTACGCCACCGGCCTGCGCGACCGGTTCCGCAACCTGGATCGCCGCGACGGCGTCCTGCTGCGCGGCCCGGCCGGCTGGGGCGAGTTCTCCCCGTTCTGGGACTACGACGACGCCACCTGCGTGCCCTGGCTGCGCTCGGCCGTCGAAGCGGCCACGCTGCCCTTCCCGACTCCGGTGCGCCAGCGCGTCGCGGTCAACGCGACCGTCCCCGCGCTGGGCCCCGACCGCGCCGCGCAGATCGTCGCGGCGTCGGGGTGCTCGACGGTGAAGGTCAAGGTCGCCCAGGCCGGGCAGTCACTGCGCGAGGACCTGGACCGGGTGGCCGCCGTCCGGGACGCGCTGGGAGCAAGCGGCCACATCCGGGTGGACGCCAACGCCGCCTGGTCACTCGATGAGGCCCTGACCGCCGTCCCCGCCCTGGATCGCGCCGCGGGCGGCCTGCAGTACGCCGAACAGCCCGTGGCGTCGGTGGCGGACCTGGCCCGGCTGCGACGTGCCGTCTCGGTGCCGATCGCCGCCGACGAGTCGATTCGCCGGGCTGCCGACCCGCTCGCCGTGAAACGCGCCGAGGCCGCCGATGTGGTCGTCATCAAGGTGCAGCCGCTCGGTGGGGTGAGGGCGTGCCTGGCGCTCGTCGAGGAGCTCGGGTTGCCCATGGTGGTGTCCTCGGCGCTGGAGTCGTCGGTGGGGATCGCCGCGGGCGTCGCGCTGGCGGCCGCCCTGCCCGGCATCGAGTTCGCGTCCGGCCTGGCCACCGTCAGCATGTTCGACCACGACGTCTCCACCACCCCGCTGGTGCCGCAGGCGGGCACCCTTCCCGTCGCCCGGGTCGCCCCGGACGCGCTGACTCCCGCTCCGGACGCCGTGGTGGCACGCTGGCTGGAACGCCTGCACCGGGTTGCCGACCTGGGGGGCATCGACCTGGACGAGGTGCTGACGTGAGTTCGACCGAGGTGGCCCGCGAACTGATCGCCCGGCTCGTCGCCGCGGGCATGCGGCACATCGTGATCGCCCCCGGCTCCCGCTCGGCGCCGCTCACGTATGCGGCCGCCGACGCCGAGGCCGCCGGGCTGCTGCAGGCGCACGTCCGCGTCGACGAGCGCAGCGCCGGGTTCTACGCCCTGGGCCTGCTGAAGGCGCACGCCCTGCGCGGGGAGCCCCGCATCGTGGCGGTCGTCACCACCTCGGGCACCGCCGTGGCGAATCTGCACCCGGCCGTGCTGGAGGCCTCCCACACGGGATTGCCGCTGGTGGTGCTGAGCGCCGATCGGCCCCACGAATGGCGCGGCACCGGGGCCAGCCAGACCACCCAGCAGCCCGGCATCTACGGGTCGGCGACGCGGTGGGCCGCCGACCTTCCCGCCCGCGTCAACCCGGCCTCGATCCGCGGTCAGGTCACGCGCGCGGTCGCCGCGGCGCTGGGCACGATCACCTGCGATCCGGGCCCCGTCCAGCTCAACGTCGGGTTCTCTGAGCCGTTGGTGCCCGGGGACCGCTGGAACCCCGGCCCCGGGCGCGACCACGTCCGAGTCGAGGTCGTCAGCTCCGACCCCGAGGATAGCGCCGCCCTGGCGCTTCCTCCCGGCGTCAGGACGCTGGTGGTCGCGGGGGATGCCGCAGGCGGGGAGGCCGCCCATCTGGCCCGGCTGGCGCAGTGGCCGCTGCTGGCCGAACCCACCTCGGGTGCCCGGGTCGCCGGGGCCATCACCCACTACCAACGCCTCGTGGCCGACGGTCTCGCCACGGACGCGCAGCGGCTGGTCGTCTTCGGCCATCCGACCTTGTCCCGCACCATGTCTGCGCTGCTGGCGCGCACCGATCTCGACGTGATCGTGGTGTCCCCCACCGCCCGCTGGAACGACGTCACCGGCAACGCCACGGCGGTCGTCTCCCGGGTGGTCCCGCAGCCCGCACACAGCGCGGACGCGGCCTGGCTGGGGCGCTGGCTCCACGCCGACGCCGCCGTCGAGCGGGACTACGCCCCGACCCCGCTAGAGCGGGTGGCCCTCGCGGCCTGGGAGGCCCCCGGGGTACTGCTGCTGGGCTCATCGAACACGGTCCGGGCCTTCGATGCGGTCGTCCCCGGCGCCGAACGTGGGTACCGGGTGCTGGGCAACCGCGGTCTCGCGGGAATCGACGGGCTGATCTCGACGGCGCACGGTCTCGCGGCGGGTCTGCGGGAGCCGGTCCGCGTGGTGCTGGGTGACCTGAGCTTCGCCCACGACGTCGGGGGCCTGGGACGCGGCACCCAGGAGGGCGAGCCGGATCTGGACGTGGTGGTGGTGAACGACCACGGCGGCGGGATCTTCGGCGGGCTGGAGCACGGCCGCGCCCCGCGCCCCCTGTTCGAGCGGTTCTTCGCCGCCGGACAGGTGCTCGATCCGTTGGCACTGGCCCGCGGCTTCGGTGCGCAGGCCGTTCGTGTGGAGGCGGCGGGGGTGGCTGAGGTGCTGGCGTCCTATGCGAGCGGGCGGCGCGTCGTCGAGGTGCCGTTGCCGCCCGTGTGAGGGGGCCGGTTCAGCTGGCGGCGATGAGCAGCACGCACAACATCAGCACGGTGCTGACCGGGACCATCAGCTTGCGCTGGCGGCGGCTGCTCGACATGGCGTTGACGACGACCTGGATGGCGCCGTAGGCGAAGACGATCCAGGCCAGGCCTCGAATGACCGGGGAGTCGTGACCGGGCAGGACCTCGGCCCTGCTGAGGAGGATGACGGCCGTGGCGGCGTAGAGGAGGATCGCCCAGCGGGCGGCTTTGCGCACCGACGCCTTGGGCAGCCGCTCGCGACCGCCCCACAGGTACTCCCCGACGGGCTGCCCGAGCGCGACCATGGCCTGCATGGACGCCAGCAGGCATAACAAAAGCAGCGCCACCGCCAGGGGCACCACGATCATCACGTCTCCTGTCCGGTCCGCCGCGGTCGAGACGACGGGTCCACCCGCCCCAACCTAGCGGCGAACGTCCCCGAATGGGGACTTTACAATGCTGAGATCTTCTCAGGGACGCCGCCGCCGAGGGGCGCCGCCCCCAGGACCCGGCACCAGCCCGCCTCCCACCAGGTGAGCAGAAGTTCGTCCGCCCGGCCGCGAGCAGGCAGGAGCCCGGCGACCGATTCCCGGGTGGATTCCCGGGTCACCGAGGACCCCAGTCGATCCAGCGTCAGGTGCGGGGTGGGCTCGGCGCGGCCCCAGTAGGGGGCTACCTGCGGGGCTGCCGCCCGCGCTGCCGCGGTCAGGGCCGCGAAGCCCTCGGCGGGCTCGGGAACGAGGTGGACGACCCCATCGGGAAAGACGTCGAGTCGGCGCAGCACATACGAGAACGGCTCCACCGCGGCGGCGACGCGTTCCAGCAGGGCGCGCTCGGGCGGGCAGGGTGCCAGCACGGTGATGTGCGCGTGCGCAAAAAGCGGATCCGCCGAGACGAACGCGGGATCATAAAAGGCGGTGCGGTCGCGCACCCACTCCTCCAGGGCGGGGACGCCGATCAGCAGCACGGCGTGTCCTCTCACCGGGCCAGCCTGCCACAGCGCCGGGCACTCCGACGGGAGGACCACCCCCAGCCCCGGCAGCACTCGGCAAGCGATTGCACTAGGGCCCACACGCCGCCACAACCTGGGTGATCGCACGAGTGGCCGGGCTCGAAGGCCGACATCGGCAGCATTTGGCAATCGTTTGCCAAACGGTATCGACTGGTCTAGCTTCGGCCTTGTGCGGGGCGCCGACGCCCCGACGGCCATCGCCACCAGCCACCGCGACAGGCGACCCGCACATCGAGATCGCTCGGCGAACAGGACCCAGCATGACGACACCACGAACAGGCGACACCAGCACCGCAGGGACGCCCCACGCGAGGATCGGGACGGCGATCATCGGGGCGGGCGCCATCGCCGCGACCCACGCCGCCGCGATCCACGCCACCCCCGACCTCGACCTGGTCGCCGTCGCCGCCCTCACGGTGGACCAGGCCCAGGCCTTCATCGACGCGCACCACGACGCGTGGCCCCGGGGTAACGTCCGGGCCACGACCGTGGACGAGGTCCTCCGCGACGAGCGCGTCCGACTGGTGTCGGTCTTAACACCCACCGGCACGCACGTGGACCTCGGCACGCGGGTGCTGCGCGCGGGACGCCACCTCGTCGTCGAGAAGCCCCTCGACGTCGACCTGGCCCGCGTCCAAGAGTTCGCGCGGATCGCGGAGGCCGCCCAGGAGGACGGGCTCGTGGCGGCGGCGGTCAGCCAGCATCGGTTCGATCCGGCCTCCGCGCAGGTCCGCGAAGCCATCGACGCGGGACGCCTCGGGCAGCTCACCTCGGCGGTCGCGTCGGTGGGCTGGTGGCGCAGCCAGGGTTACTACGACAAGACCGCCTGGCGCGGCACCTGGGAACAAGACGGCGGGGGCGCACTCATGAACCAGCGTGTCCACACCCTCGACCTGCTGCTGTGGTTCCTGGGCCTGCCCGTCCGAGTCCACGCGACCAGCCGCAGGCTCGCCCACGCGCGCATCGAGGTCGAGGACACCCTCGCCGCCGTCATCGAGTTCGCCTCGGGCGCGGTGGCCACCGTGCACGCCACGACGGCCGCCTATCCCGGCCTGGCGGCCCGGCTCCAGATCATGGGCTCGCAGGGAACCGCCGTCATCGAGCACGACAGCCTGGCCTATCTGCACGTGGCCGACGGCAGCGACGTCGGCGAGATGGGCCTCCACGGGGGCGGCAATCAGGCACCCCCCACCACCAGCAGCCGCCTGGACGCGACCGTGGCCTCCGCGGGTCACGCCCGGCAGTTCGCCGATGTCGCCCACGCGATCCGCCACGGCGTGCCGCCGCAGGTGAGCGTCCCCGACGCGGCCGCCGTGCTCACCACCATCCATGCCCTGTATCGGTCCGCGACGCTCCGGCGTCCGGTCGACCTCGCCGAACTCGCCCAGGACCCCGCGCCCCTGGCCTACCGCGTCGGCCCCTGACTGCCTGCCCCCTCACCCGAAGACACGACCCATCACGCAACGAAGGAGACACCACATGATCTACGAGCTGAACCACCTCGGCATCGTCGTCGAGGACCTCGCCGCCTCAGTTGACTTCTACACCAGCCACCTCGGAGCGGCGGTGGTCTGGAGCGCCCACGTGGAGGCCAGCGGCATGGACCTGGCCTATCTCCAGGTGGCCCAGGGCCTCGTCGAGCTGCTGTCCTTCCCCGACGGCGCCATGCCACTGGGGACCAACCACCTGGGGTTCTACAGCGACGACCTGGACGCCGACTACGCGCGGCTCGTCGCCGCCGGCGCCGCCTCGCTGGTCGCGCCCAAGGTCGCCGGCACGGGAGCCGGGCGTCAGGCTCTCGTGACCGACCCGGACGGAGTCGCCATCGAACTCCTCCAGCGCGACCTGCCGCTGCGCGCGGGCACCCTGCCCCACCCGCACATCCGCGCCATCGACCACGTCGCCTTGCAGGCCTCCGATCACGACCGCACCTTCGCCTTCTACACCGACCACCTCGGCATGTCGGTGGCCAAGCAACTGCCGATCCCCCAGCTGGACACGCACCTGACCTACCTGCACCACGGCGCCGACGTGGTCGAGATCCTGCCCGAGGTCCACGACGGACCCCGGCTGCACCACCTCGCGCTGATCGTGGACGACGTGGCGGCAGCGCTGGCCTACGCCGAGGAGCGGGGGGCCACGATCCACGAGGCGGCGCATCCCGCCGCTGGCGGGGTGGGCAGCGTCGGGGCCCTGATCGACCCCGATCAGACGGTGATCGAGTTCATCGACCGTCCGCCGGTCCTCGCCGGCTGACCTCCCCTCCGGTGTGCCGCTGCCCGGGCGTCCCCGGCCGAGGCGGCGGCACACCGGTATCGTGAGCCGCCGAGGCTCGCACAGGAGGCAGATGCCCATGCCGACCCCTGATGGTCCGCGTTCACCGCTCGGTGCCGCCCCGACGATCTACGACGTGGCCAGGCTCGCAGGCGTGAACCCCTCCACCGTCTCGCGCGCGCTCAACTCCCCCGGCCGGGTGAACGCGAAGACCGAGGCACGCGTCCGGGAGGCCGCGGAGGAACTGCGCTATCGCACCAACCCGCTGGCGCGGGCGCTGCAGTCGGGCAGGACGAACGCGCTGGGATTGATCCTGCTCGACATCACCAACCCGATCATCGCCGGGATCATGCGTGGCACTCAGCTGATCGCCGAGCACGGCTACACGCTGATCCTGGGCGAGTCCCAAAACAGTGGCGCCGTCGAACGTGTCGCCGCCGAGAAGATGCTGCCGAGCGTGGACGGGCTGATCCTCGCCGCCACCCGCCTGCAGGACGCCGATCTGGCCGAGTTGAACCAGCAGCGGCCCCTCGTCCTGATCAACCGGGAGGTGCCGGGGGTCGCCTCCATCCACGGCCCGGTGGAGCCCGGGTTCGACGAGGCGGTGGCGCACCTACACCTGCTGGGGCATCGTCGCATCGTCTATCTGTCGGGCCCGAAGGACGCCTGGATGAGCCGGCAGCGGACCGAGATCCTTCAGGAGGTGGGCGCCCGCCGCGGCGTCGAGATCGAGGTGGTCGGCCCCAACGAGCCCACACTCGAGAACGGCATGCGCGCTCTCACCACGCTGGTGGCGCACGATGCCACGGCAGCGATCACCTACAACGACATGATGGCGATCGGGCTCCTGCAGGCGGCCCGCAAGCAGGGCCTGGAGGTGCCCCGGGACCTGAGCATCATCGGGTTCGACGACATCTTCGGCTCCGATTTCACGTGCCCTCCGCTCACCACCATCAGGGTGCCCGCCACACACCTGGGCGAGTTGGCGGTGCGGCGCCTGCTGTCGATCATCGAGGGGACCGAGCCGCCTTCCGACGACGACGCCCCGGCAACCTCCCTGATCGTGCGCGAGTCGACGGGCCGCCCCCGCTCGCGCTAGCGCCGACTCGCCGGGGCGGATCACGCCACCCGGGCCCGCCGGCGCCCGCAGGGCACCGGCGAGCCCGAGAAAACTCAGGCGTGACGGATGGTCATCATCGCGATGGCGTCGCCGTCTGGGAGGAACGTGAACCGGGAGCGGCCGTTGGCGTGCTGGGATCGCCAGTCGCCGATCACGGTGACCCCGGCGTCGTCGACCTCGACCTCCTCCACGGTCAGGACGCCTCGGGCGCCGAGGAACTCGACGTCACTCCAGGCCTTGATCGCCTGGCGTCCGGTGAACAGTCGCCCCCAGTCGTCGACGACCCCCTCAGGAGTGAAGGCGTCGAGGAAGGCCTGCTCGTCGTGCCCGTTGACGGCCGCGAGGAAGCGGGCGATGTTCTCGGGAACAGTGGGTGTCGTCATGGTGGATCCCATCGTTGATCAGCGGGTGGTGTAGCCACCGTTGGCGAACAAGGTCTGGCCGGTGATCCAGCCGCCGTCGGTGGCGAGGAAGAGCACGATGGGGGCGATGTCCTCGATGCGGGTGAGGCGGTTTCCCATCGCTTGGGACTGGTGGAAGGCGACCCGCTCGGGGGTCTCCTGGCCGTAAAAGAACGGGGTGTCCATGGGGCCGGGCGCCACGGCCGTCACCGAGATGCCGCGGTCGGCGAACTCCTTGGCCGCCGCGCGGGTGAAGTGTTCCACGGGCGACTTGGAACCCGCGTAGGTGGAGTAGCCGTCGGTGAATGCGGCGAGCAGCGAGGTGACGATGGTGATGATCCGGCCGCAATCGTTGAGCCGCCGCCCCGCCTCCTGGAGGCAGAAGTAGGCCGTCTTGGCGTTGATGTCGAACATGGCGTCGTAGTCGGCCTCGGTGGTATCGAGGATGGGTTGGCGCAGCACCTTGCCGACGGTGTTGATGGCCACGTCGAGCGGCCCGATCGCCGCTTCGGCGTCGGCGAAGAGCTGGGCGACGGCGGCGGGCGAGGTGAGGTCGCCTTGCCACAGCGTGGCGGTGACGCCCGCGGCGCGCACGTCGGCGAGCGTCTGCTCAGCTTCGGCCCGGCTGGCCTCGGAGTTGTAGTGCAGGGCCACATTGGCACCGCCGGCCGCGGCCTGGCGCGCGATGAGTCCGCCCAGGTTCTTGCCACCTCCTGCGATGAGAACGTTCTTGCCCGCGAGGGGTAATCGGTCATGACGCTCCTTAGCGTTGATATGTAGCCCTATATCGGTGCTACAGCACGTAATGTAGCACCGTGCATGAGAAGCGGGACAGCGATACACGGGAGCGGCTGATCACCGCGGCTGCGACGCTGGTCGCTGCCGCCCCGGGGGAGGACTTCTCGCTCCGGGCGGCCTGCGATGCCGCAGGCGTGACCATGCCGACCGCCTATCACTTCTTCGGCTCCAAGCAGGGCCTCATCGACGCGCTCGTCGAGCGGGGATTCGAGCAGTACCTGACGGCGAAACAGGCCACCGAATCCACCGGGGACCCCATCGGGGACATCCGTGCGGGCTGGGACGCCCACGTGACGTTCGGGCTGGCCCACCCGGGCCTGTACACGCTGATGTATGGGCAGGTGCGCCCCGGCCACTACCCCGCCAGCCACGCGGCGCCCACGCGCCACCTGGCCGAGCTGACGGCGCGCGCCGCCGCGCAAGGACGCCTCGCCGTGACCCCTCAGGCGGCGGCCGCGCACGTGCTGGCCACCAATGTGGGCGTCACCCTGCGTCAGATCGTCCTGGAGGCCCCCGATCCGGACCTGAGCGCGGCTGTGCGGGACGCCACCCTCGCCGCCATCACCGGGGCCCACCGCGACCAGGACCCGTTCAGCGCCGCCATCGAGGCCGCATCCGCAGCTCCCGACACGCTGGGCGCCGAGGAGACGCGCCTGCTCATCGCCTGGCTAGGCAGGCTCCGCGACCGCACCTCCCGGTGAGGCCAGCCAACGACCGTCCACCTGCGGGAGGCCACCCACGGCGACGCGTTGCTGGACGCCTCGTAAGCTCGCTGCATGGCAGTCGTGAAGATCAACGCAATCTCCGTTCCCGCCGGCGCCGGCCCCGAACTGGAGGCCCGGTTCGCGGCCCGCAAGCATGCGGTCGCCGCCGAGCCGGGATTCCAGGGATTCCAGCTCCTGCGCCCCGTTCAGGGCGATGACCGCTACTTCGTGGTGACGACGTGGGAGGACGAGGAGTCGTTCGCGCGGTGGCGCGACAACGGCGCCGATGCCGCCCACTCGGGCCCCGGGACGCGTCCCGTCGCCAACGGTGCCGAACTGCTGGAGTTTGAGGTCGTCGAGCTCTGATCCAGCGACGACCTCACCTTCGACGAGGGTGGGGTCCACGGGGCGCGGCGGCAGCGGACGCACCAGCATGTAGAGGCCGATCAGCCCTGCCGCCGCCCCGAACACCACGCCACCGAGCCCGGTGACGCGCGGATCCGCGCCCCCGTCGTTGGCGAACGA
>RRZT010368972.1_pt1 | contig 10705 bp, 8 predicted proteins | sample 2165551 | NCBI WGS metagenome assembly RRZT01 (sample SAMN10456910, study PRJNA506462) | wastewater metagenome | biome: wastewater; feature: sludge; material: wastewater sludge; isolation source: wastewater sludge with Escherichia coli K12::gfp cells carrying plasmid... | place: USA: Moscow, Idaho ...
TATGTGATGGGATTTCAGCAAAATCCTTGCGTTTCGCTTCTATTGGCAGCTGATAAAAGCCCGAAGACGAGTCCAAAACACCTCCGTGGTCAAGCCAGATCTCATCGTAGCAAGTACCCAGTTTGGTTTGCTCACTCGCGCCAAAATATCGATGACGATGATGTCTGTGCAGGTCAGCTACCGCACAAATTCTCTCAGCCCCAACATATCTCGCAATGACCCTGAGAATGAAGATCAACAGCGATCTGGGCCGCATGCCCTCAAACGTTTTTGTGAGGGTCTTGAACATCAACAAGGAATCTTCGCGTGAAACACCACTGTGAATACCTTGAATCGCGCCCAATATCAGTTTTACGCCAGATTCATCCTGCCCCATGACAAAAGCAATGGAGACGATTCGCACTTCGCCGTTGAAGATATTCAGGACCAATTCGCCCTCGCGGATGAACCAGGAAGGTCGATCAATCACAATGTTGTAACCCTCTGCAACAAAGCCAAGGCCTGCCAGCTGGTGTGATTGATTGAATTTGAGGCGAAATATGTTCGTGCGGCAGCGTTCAAGTAGCTCGTAATGCGTGACTACTACACCTAGGCGTTCGGCTACGCTCCAAGCGTTGTGTATATAGGGCCAATCAACCAAGCCAACAATATTTGGATGCAGCAGACCGTCGCCATAACTTTTACATCGGTCTAAACGTTCAACCGTATTTCTGAGTTCTTGCCAGCTTTTCACCACACTTAAGATCAGAAATAACTTCCGTCTGGATGCACGAAGCGAAAAGCCAGGGTAAATGGTGTTGGTAGCATGCAGTACTGCTTTCAACAAACTCAGCGATGTTCTTGACGTGTTACTACTAAGGGGCGTCATTTGCATAGTGTCCAATCAGTGTAACGGTCTGCGTCCCCAATCGCTCGCAACCAGCAAACGCCATGAAGAAGCGAGTAACGGTTGGAAATTACCTGTTGAAGATATTCCCAGGAGTCGCTTGATTAATTGCTTTGTCGCCAAGATCAGATCACCTGCACCGAGCAGGATAATTTGCGTCATTAGCCCAGCTCGACCGTAATGTTTACGAATGTAAAGCAGTTCACTCTCGAGTTGCAACGCCGATATCTGGCGGCCAGACGCTGTAATCGGCCCCACGGCCTTGGCACTCTCGCCGCCGATATGCACCACAGAAGTATCCGGATAAAATATCACTTCCCATCCCACCGCCTTGACGCGCTTGCAATGGTCGACCTCTTCGAAATACAGGAAATAACGCGGGTCGAACAAACCAATCTGATTGATTACTTCCCTGCGAACAAGATAGTAACAACCGGGTACCCAATCGCACGTGCGTACCGAGACGTGGTCCCAGGCAAGATCGTCAGCCTTCGTCACACCCGGAAATAGACATTCCAGATTCGTCCTGTGAAGGAAGGTATTCAAGGGCGTCGGGAAATAACGACAGCAAGGCTGCAGTTTACCATCACGCCCGAGCAATCGGACGCCGAGAACACCGCACCGCTGATTGCCCTCCATGAACGTGACTGTCTTACTAAGCGTATCAGGCGCAACGAAGGCATCGGTGTTGAGAAGTAGGACGTAGTCGCCGCTGACGAAAGGTAGAGCCTGATTATTCGCGCGGCCAAAACCGACATTGACCTGATTGACCAGCAACTGGTGTTGCGGGAAATCGCGCCTCATCAAGGCGACTGAGTCGTCACACGATGCGTTGTCGATGACAATACACTCAAGTTCGAAGCCGGAAGCGGCAAGTTCGAGCGCCGTGAACATCTCTGGCAACAGATGTGCAGTGTTGTAGTTGACAACGATAACTGTGACCCGCATTTCTCCCCCAAGCCTAAGCAACGGATTCGCTATCAGCCATGGCGATCACCTCGTCAACATAAGCTGCCAAGGCGGGTTGTTCCACTGCGCTGTAGCGTAATAAGCGTTCGAGAAAACCAAGCACCTCATCGATATCTGCAACAAAATCGCCGTTCGCGCCCGCTGCCTCGCATACGAACATGCCCGAAACTAGACGACAGAAGACACCAATATCTGCAACTGTCGTATGAACCTGATTGGGTGGATTGAGGATGAGCAGAGTTCCGTAGTCGCGCATCATGAACAGTGCATGGGCAAGATGCGAGCCTTCAATCCCAACAATGACAGCAGCGCCACGGCAGGCCTCGGATATTTCAGCGAACGACGCACGACCGACATCGACAATATGGAATCCTTCGCATTCGAGGCGCTCTGCCAATTGGCGCTCATTGACCATACGGCGTGGCGTTCCAGAATCGCCACGATACAGATAGACCCGGTCAAGGCCGGTATTTGCGCCGAGATCACGACGCATTTGTGCATATCGGCGCGTCTTGTGCGGATTCTGCGCAAATTCGTCGATCACAACGAGACTGCCGATTCGGCCAGTTCCCAATGCGAGCGGGGCCTGCAATCCGAGCGCCGCCTGGTAGCCGGCCTCATGCACGAATACTTTTCGGCTAGCGATGACAGGAGTACCAAAGTCTTTACCGAGTAAATGTTTCGGAAGCTCATCCTCCAACCAATGACCAAACCAAGTAGTCCCTGCACAGGTACCGACCAGTACGGCTTCATCCATGCTCATCAGTGGTTCAACCGGAGGAGGCAGCAAGCGACTCAGCAGCGATTTTGGTTTTAAAGTATTGCCAAGCTCAATGCGCTGAGTCTTATGAATGAAGATCGAGCCGTTAATCATCCATGCGTCATCTACCCAGTGCAGACGAACAGGTTGAAAATCTATGGTTTCTCGGTGTAGATGTTCCTCGACGATTTGTTGCGGACTGTAGTTCCGAGTCGGTCTGATCCGTTCGATGTGCCTGACATCGAAGAATGGGCGTCGCGCATGATAGTGTCGTGCGCGGCTCAATTGCTCGGTACGTCGAGCGACCTGCTCAATACCGAGCCTATTACCACGCAGTAACCTACCAGCATAATATGTCCCCGAACGATAAAAGGCAGCAAGATAGATTGGTTTGAAAATATGCATGCTAATTAATAAAACTCCCATTTGAAACATTAATATTCACAATTCCCAACCTTAACAAATTCAGGTAGCTAAGTTGGATCGCACAAGTACACGGTGATACTTAAAACTGCCGTTCATTAACGAGCTTTGGAGCTTTGTCAGCTCTAAGTGACGGTTGCGATAGCCTGCGAACGTGCCAAGAAGAATGTGCGATTGGTGAGAGGTGGCTCCGTAAATCTGGACATCTGGTTAAGTGAGATTTCTGCTTTAATGAGCGATGGAAATCGTCTGCCAAGGAGCTGAAGCAATGAGAAGACCTCGCCGTAACCACACAGCCGCCCTCAAGGGCGATGAGACACTAGCCGCGTTAGCGGAGAAATTTGACGTTCATCCGAATCAAATCACGCAATGGAAGACGCAGTTGCTGGAGATCGTTTTTTGGCCTGCGCACTTTGTCGCATCGGCGATGCGAGCGTAAAACGATGATCGACAAGAGACACGAGTTAGCAGTTGTCAGGCAAGCCCAATTGCTTGAGGTTTGCCTTCGCTCTGAAGCAAGCAGAAGTCGGAACTCCGGTGGAATAGTTCTGCAGGAAGATGGGTATCTCGGATGCTACGTGCTCTAACTGGTGGAAGAAGTATGGCGGGCTGGGGCTAGCCGAGTTCGCCGGCTCAAGCCGTTCGAAGAAGAGAACAGCAAGCTCAAGCGACTGGTGGCCGATATATCGTTCGACAAGACCTTGTTGCAGGACGTGCTCTCAGAAAAGCTCTGAAGTCTTTTTGTCGCAGGGAACTCGCCGATCACCTGATCAGCCGTTCTGGCGCCAGTCAGGCGTCAGGCGTCAGGCGTCAGGAGTCAGGCGTGTGGCGTGATGAAGATTTCGCGCTCGGTGTATGGCTACCGATCACGAGCTCGGGATGCCACGCCACTGATCAAGCGGATTAAGGAAATCACTGCGACCCGCGTGCATTACGGTTATCAGCACCAACAAAGCAGTCGAAATGGATGTGTTTCCGCTTGTGCAAGTGATCACAAAATAAAGCTTTGCAACGGTGACTACTATCAAACTAGCCGAGTAAGATCCGATAGAGTAGCGATGGCACCCACGGTTATTTTGGCAATCGCCGGACTCAGCGCATCTGCAATGTCAAATCTCATCATCTGGAGTTTCACGACCAATATGCTCACATCAGGAAAAATCGAGAAAATCACGGTGAGCAAGAAGCTGTGACAGATAACTGCGTCGTTTATCATATATCCAGTGGTGAAAATGTGCACAGGCAGCGCGTTTGGCGGTATAAATATCAACATTTTCGGCAAGCAGTCGAATACTAGCCTTCAAACTATCCACATCGTCCGGCCGAAACTCGACAATCGCGTCGCGTAATGGCTCGAGTGCAGGCACCACGGCATTAGTAATCACTGGACGATCGAGCAAAATGGCTTCGGCAACCACTTGGCAAAAACCTTCGCAAAAATCGCTTCGAGTTGGAGCGGCCACAGCATGCGCGTTACGGTATCGGGCAATCAACTGGTCTCTATTGAGCTTCCCATGCAGCTGAAACATTGCCCCAAGGCCAAGCGCTTCGACCCTTTCCGCGAGATTTCCGAAATCGCGGCCATTACCGCATATATCAAAGGCAAATTCGCCAGGGTACTCAGCCTCGAGTTGCCGTGCTGCTTCGAGAAGGTCAAAGACCCCCTTGTTGCGTTCGACACGACCGGCGAATAGTACTCGAAACGGCCTCGTTTCATGCGCTAGAGTGCTTCGGTGACCGGAAAAATGGGGGGGCTCGAAACTTGCGCTAAAACTGACAATTGGCAAAGATTGCCGGCCAAGTGATGCCACTTGACGCGAGATCACAGGCGAGACGCAAAATACTGCGTGGGCGATGTATCGGAAGAAGATACAGTCAGCAAATGCCAGAAGGCGTTTTACGGGACTGGTCGGCGGAAATCCGTTCGGCCATAGTGTGTTATGCAGAACGGCAATTACTCGAACACCAATCAAGCGCATGGGGGTGAGGAAAATCCAGTGGGTCACGCCGGAATCGACAAACATAACCCGAGGGCGGTGACGTAGCGCAAGCCAAAATAGCAATAGCGCGTAACGAGCTTGTTCGAGGTGATAGCCAAACAGCGGAAAATGCAATATTCCACGCCGATGATGAGCAACAAGGAAACCATCTACGCGTGATACTGCGGGACGCGGACATCCCGACAATGCATAGGTCCGGGCACCTAACCGACGAGCAAACTCAAAGAACTGTGATGAGTAGCTGATTAGCGGTGAAGCGGAATCGTCCAGCCCATTGGCCCATTTCTCGAATGCCCCTGCAATGTCCCCCGAGCACTCGCAGTAGATAAAGTCAAAACGCTCACGCATATCAGTTGACACAGTTCAGCGCACTACTCGGCGCGATGTCAGAATAAGCCCGTCGGTTGGAAGAAACCGGTAATACCTCAGGAAGACAGGCGAGCGTATCGCCGTGCCAAGTTGCAAATTTATAGCCTTCGCTCGACAAAAGTGAGCGACAAGCAGCACGTTCTTCATGCGTAAGATTGCAATCTTCGTAAGAAATTACTGGCGGCCGGATGCGGCGGAAATCGATGGACGCAAGAATCTTTGCATCGTAACCTTCAGCGTCGATCTGAAGAAAATCCACAGTTTCAAGGCCATTTTTCATAAGCAACTGCTCGATTGTCAAAGCCGGAACCTTAATTCGGGCGATGGCGGCATCGAAACCCAGAATCTTTTCGCGATGGGCGGCAATAGACGCATAGTCGAGGCTGGCTATCCCGGTCGCCCACTCCGGAACTCCCTCACCAGCTTTCAGGTAATGAAGTACGAGCTCACCTGGCTGGTCGGCAACAACCGCCTCCTCAATGGCGATCCTTGGCTGATCGATGTACATCGCGCGCAGCTGCGCCGCGAGTTTCGGCTGTGGCTCGACCAGGACACCCTGCCATGGAAAGCGATTGATCCACGCGTAGCAGGGATCTTCTTGTATGCCATCGTTCGCGCCAATCTGCAGGAAACGCACAACACCATTACAGCGCTGGTTAAGTACAAAGAGCGCAAAATCAAGTAGGAAGATTTGCTCGCCACCAAGCGGCTTACGTATTTTCTCGATCCGATAGCCGGCGTGGTTGAGTACCCGTTGAACAGTTTTTTTCATATGTATTTCCGTAACAGAGTAAAGCTCAGGGAAGAATAGGCGTCAGCAACAATTCAAGTAAACGACCAGTTGCGTAAGCAAGCGGCGCGACCAGCAGTACGCGCAGTTCGTAGCCGAAGTCATTAAGCCCATGCCGACGATTGAAGTGAAAGACCAGTGGCAGCGTCATCAAGTCCTTGAGGGCAATGGCTGCGACTGCTTCGTGAAAACCAAAAACAGCATAGGTCGCCGGTACCATCACAAGCAGCGCGATTAGCGCAACGCCATTGAGCCAAACTAGGCAAGACGCTCGCCCCAGCGCCAGATAAACCTGCTGCATGACTGCATAGCGAGTACCGAGCAACGACAGCCCAAGTATCGAGAGGATGATGCCTGCGTCTTGGTAGCGCTCGTCGTACATGACGCGAACGAGTATCTCGCCAAGCGCACAGATCATGCCTCCGGCGGCGAGCGTGGTGACATCGGAAACCCGACGCAAACGGAAATAGGCAACACGGAACTCAGCTTCTCCTCGGCGGAGCACCTCGCTAAGTGCCGGCAACGACACCGTGCTGGTTATGCGAGAGATGATGCTGAAAGCGACCCCAGACATGGTCAGAGCGATCGAATAAAGGCCCAGCCGGTCGGGACCGACCAAGCCACCGAGCAGAATACGATCCATATTCATTGCCAACACACCGATCGCCGACGAAAGCATGACGGCACGACCCAGTCCCGCCAGTTCGTCTAGAGCGCGTCTCTCCCAGCGAAGGCGATTGCCTTGTCCGGGCAGCATATGATGAGTCAGGAGCATCTGTGCGAATGCCGATGCAAGCGTGCCGCCGACAATTGACCAAATCGAACGCCAGTACCAGGCGAGCATGACGGAGACAACGATTCCGAAAAACTGGACCAGTGCGTCAAGCAAAACGACCTTCCCCATGTCGAGTCGCCGGTACCCGAGAAACAGATTGGTCGACTGAAAACTTATGATAACTGATGCCAGAGAACTGACCAGGATCAGGATCGGCAGCATGGGTTCGGCATAGGTCGAGCCAGCGGGAATCAGACCCTGCCCAGCAGCCAAATGGAGCGCCAGCGCGACTAGAGCTGCTGCAAACCACAGCAACAGGCCACGGACAATCTGAACCGTCCATGCGGTATCAAGAAAGTCTCGGTCCTCGCCACGCTCGCTCCGGATGATGCTCGGAAGCAAACCGATGTCAGATAGCATCCACATGATTGTGTTGACGATGGTGACGACCGCCATCACCCCGAACATCTCAGGGGCTAATAGCCTCGTCATGACCATCGTGTTGGCAAGGCGCAGCCCGTAGCTAAATAATTGCCCGGCAGCAACCCAGCCACCCGCACGCAGTATTCGCCGGGTCAACGACATGACGGGGGCTTCGGAAACCGTGGCTGCATCGAAACTCATGGCGAGTAACGCCGGAAATTTACGTAGCCTTCGCTGTTGTTAAGTTGCATTTAGTTAGTCTCGTTTTTAAACATTATTGGCACATTCTTGGGACCATCGGCATTTCTGAGTCGCAGGCCAGCTAGTTAGTACTCTTGTCCACTAAGAGTGGCATAATGTTGTTCCCGATTAGTGATGTTTCCCATAGCGACTAAGGGGTATCACGTGATGATGACTTCACCGGTAAACCGTACTGCCTGCAAGGCAGTCACTAAGGCTATCGTGCCGTTGGCGAACAGGGAAAAATGTTTGAGACTCCGCGATAATCGCACAAGGCCATTTTTAAACCCATGTTGAATGGGTATTTTGTTGGTCAGCCCATTCTTTCCCTCTTTTTGTTCAAGATAGGAAATAAACTTTTCCAGTGGGTGAAAATAGGGCTCAGTAAAGTCAATTTGTTTGCGCTCATTTGTTCGGAACAAGCCTTGCGGCAACAGTTTGAGTTGATTGCCTTTCATGGCCAACATGCGCCACCCCTGCCCCAATCAACAACCATAACATCGGCGCTATCTGGCTGATGCTGCTCACAGTCCAAATCGTGGCAAAGGCTGCCATCATGCTGGAGTTTAGCGCTATGCCGTAAATACTTGGCTCGGCCGGTGTTTTCCGGTTGTAAATAACTGATTTGAGCGTTGGCAGCGTAGCCGCTAAAATAATCAACACATATAGGCTCAAGCCCCCTACTCCATAGGCCAAAGCCACCCCCGCGTAGCTGTTAACAATGTCCACAAAACCACCGACCTGACGCACCACATCAAAAAGAGGCGATTTGCTATAGTCGATTGAACCTATCCACAAGTTTTGTGCAACCACCAATTGAGCTTGTTGCCACAGCAACTCCCGATAGGTGATATTGCCAGCATCAATACTGCCCACCCAAGGCAGGTAGTCGAGTATTTTATTGCCCCCTGGCAGCATCACCAACATTACAGCGGCGCCAAACGAAACCATTATCAGCTTGAAGACATTACCCAGCGGGTTGGTACTGGCCAGCGCTATCACGAACAGCCCGATGGCGGCCCCAACCCAGGGCCCGCGCGACATGGCCGCCACCAGCCCCATGCCCATGAGCAGCCACAGCAGGGTGCGCATGGCACTCCCTGGCACCAGGTGCTGCACATAAAACGTGATCAATAGGGCCACCATCATGACGACCCCCAATACAATGGCTTGGCCCGTCGTTGCCACGGCTCTGAGTGTTTCACCCCGGCCGAGATAGCCAAATAGACCCGAACCCCCACCAATGACTTGCTGGACACCTGAGTAAAGAATCCAGTGCTTGGCAAACTCAAACGCACCCACCAAAGCCAAAAACACGGCTGCCACCACCAAGGCCACCATTACATGTCGCACCGCTCCCTTGAGCATGAGGCTACGGCGGGCCACGAAGTAGACCAGCACCATGTCGAGCGTAATGGTTGCCAACTGGCGCATGCCCCCGGTGAAGGTGTCGTAATGCAGATAGCTCAAGGCGGCGGTGTAAAGCGCGTAAGTGATGACCAATTTGTCGGCCCACAGCTTGCCGGGGCGGGGCAAGGCACGGTTGGCGGCCAGGTGCACCGCTGCCGGCAGCAGCACAGTGATTGACAACACCCGCCAGGGGTTGAGGCTGATCAGGTAGTTGATGAGTCCGAAGCCGGGCACCTGTACCTGATAGCCAGGCATCAGCAGCAGGAGGAAGACGAACAAGGCCAGCGGGTGGGTGAAACGGCGCGCTGCCAGAAACGACAGCAGCGCCAGCCCACCAAGAAACAGCCACATGTCGTGCGCCAGGAACATGATGGCGGTGGCGCCAAAGCCTGCCCCATAGAGGCGGTCGACGAATTTCGGTTCGAGCGCATGGGCGAACAGGCGCCGCGAGATAGCGTAGGCCAGCAGCATGAGCCCGCAGATGACGACGAAGGCCCTGAGATGCTCGGGCATCAGTGCACCTGCCTTGAGCGAACGCGGCTGCGGGGCGGGCGGGCCGTATCGTCGTCGACACCCTCGAAGACGTATAAAAACACGGAGGATGGCGGCAGGCCTTGAGCGGCACCGCCGGTGGATGGATCGACATGCAGTTGCTGCCCCCGCCAATGCTTGCCGAGAGGAAGGGTCTCGACTGTTACGTTATCGGCATGCAGGTTGTGGGCGGTGGCTTCGCCGCTCATGCGGTGGAGCGTAATGGCCTGCGCCGAGCGGAAGGGCAGATCGACTGTCACGGGGGTGAAGCCGGTATCGTCGGGATCGGGGTGGCCGGCCAGTTTGCGCGAAATGAGGATCACGGCGACCCGGTTTTTGTTGCGGGTGGCATAGGCGGCCACGGCGGGCGACCGGGTGGTCTTGCCGGCCTTGGGCGATTGCAGTTCGATTTGCGGCACTTCTACTGTTTGCGTGGCGAGCATGGCGCCGGTGGCGTGGTGATTGAAGCTTGCCAGCGCTTTCCAGGCCGGGTAGGCCTGGCCGCCGTCGTACCAGCGTGCGTGCGACTTCCAGTAGTCTCCGGCGGCAAAGGTGAAGAAGTTTTGCAGGTGGTAGCCCTGGGCGGCCTGGCTAAGGAAGACATCGAGGGTGGCGACGCCGGAGGCGAGGCTTTTCTGGACCTGTTCCTGCTCCGCGGCTTGGCGGGGGGTGACGCGATCGTTGTTGAGGCCGTTGAGTGCATAGCCGGGGCCGGCTTCGTAGGTGCCGATCTTGAGTGCCTTGCCGGTGCGGCTGTTCAGCGCCCGCACTTCGAGGGCATGCTTTTCGATGCGGGGAGCGATTCGACCTGCGACGTGCAACAGCTTGTGGAAGCTGGCGGGCACATTCGGCTGCGCCTGCTCGCCGACATCCCAGCCGCCGAGGTAAGCGGCTACCGTCAGATGCCCCGATGAGGGCGATGAGGACGCGGCGTCGCTGCCATAGCTAAAGCCTGACCATCCGCCGAGCACGAACTCAACCTTGTCGTCGAGCCGCGCGGCCTGCCACCAAGGACTTGCGCGCAGGCGGGCGATGACGAATTCCTGATAGAGGCCATAGACTTGCCCGGCGGTGTAGCGCTTGCCGGTGGCGGCATCGACCATGTCGGTGAACACCCAGGGGCGGAACA
>RRZT010612827.1_pt1 | contig 10705 bp, 9 predicted proteins | sample 2165551 | NCBI WGS metagenome assembly RRZT01 (sample SAMN10456910, study PRJNA506462) | wastewater metagenome | biome: wastewater; feature: sludge; material: wastewater sludge; isolation source: wastewater sludge with Escherichia coli K12::gfp cells carrying plasmid... | place: USA: Moscow, Idaho ...
AACGCAATCCCGCGATTGCGCAGATCGAACTCCGGCGTGCCGTAATAAGTGTTGAACAACCGGTACCGCTGCGGCTTGTATCCGGCCAGGAGTGGATGCGCCGTCACCCGCCGTGCATGACTCGCCGGCAGCCCCAGTTTGAGTTCGATTTCCTTCGCCATCGGCTTTCTCTTCGCACCTCGTCGTCACCGACCAGCCCGCTGCCAGTCGCACCGCTTTTGAGCCTAGCAGAGAAGACAGCTGATTGTCATGCGCTGGCGTCTGCCACGGACATTGATCCGCCGACCCGCGCCGACTCAGAGGCCAGCCGCCAGCAAGATCGCCAGCGCATCACGCGTTTCGGCCACGTCATGAACCCGCAGGATGCTTGCGCCGTGCTGGGCCGCGATCATCGCCGCAGCGATGCTCGAAGCGAGGCGCTGGTCAACCGGACGACCGGTGATCATGCCGAGCATCGACTTTCTCGACATCCCGGCCAGCACCGGCAGCCCTGCGAGGCGAAACTCCGCAAGCCGACGCAGCATGGTCAGGTTGTGCTCGAGCGTCTTGCCAAAACCGAAACCTGGATCGAGCACAATTCGCTCCCGCGCAACACCCGCGTCGACGAGTATCGCAACCCGTTCGCCGAGGAAGCGATTCACCTCGCCGACCACGTCGTCGTAGTGCGGTGCCGCTTGCATGGTCAACGGCTCGCCCTGCATGTGCATCAGACACAGGGCACAATTGCTTGCAGCGACCGCTTCGATCGCTCCCGGCCAACGAAAACCGTAGATGTCATTGATCATCGAGGCTCCGTGATCGACGGCTGCGCGCATCACCTCCGGCTTGTAGGTGTCGACGGAAATCGGCACGGGACATCCGGCCAGCGCCTCCAGCACCGGCAGCAGCCTATCCAGTTCCTCATCCAGCGAGGCCGGAGTCGCCCCGGGACGCGACGATTCGGCGCCGAGGTCAAGGAGATCGGCTCCGGCTTCGATCTGACGGTGCGCATGCGCCACGGCGCGCGCGGTATCGGTCCCGACGCCGTCCCCCGAAAAGGAGTCCGGCGTCAGATTGACGATGCCCATGACCAGAGGGCGCTCAAGCGTCAGGTTGTAGCGGCCACAGCTCAGCATACGCAGAATCCTCGACGTAAAAAAACCGGAGGAGCCATCGACTCCTCCGGTCAGGTAACTCTGAAAACTCTCAGGCCGCGGCCGTAGCGCTTGGCGCAGCGTCCGGCGGAGTCTCGGACGAATCCGGCCCCTTGAACTGCGGCTGCTTTGGCGGACGCGGCGGTTTTCCGGCCATGATGTCGTCGATCTGATCAGCGTCGATCGTCTCCAACTCCATCAGCGCCTTGGTCATCGCCTCGACCTTGTCGCGATTCTCTTCGAGAAGCTTGCGCGCCAAGCCGTACTGGTCGTCGATGATGCGGCGAATCTCCAGATCAACCTTCTGCATCGTCGCCTCGGACATGTTCTTGTGCGTCGTTACCGAACGGCCGAGGAACACCTCACCTTCATTTTCCCCATAGACCATCGGCCCCAGGACGTCCGACATGCCGTAGCGCGTCACCATGTCGCGCGCCATCTGCGTCGCACGCTCAAAGTCATTCGAAGCGCCCGTCGTCATCTGGTTCATGAACAGTTCTTCGGCGATACGGCCACCGAACAGCACGGCGATGCGGCTGAGCAAGTACGTCCGGTCGTAGGCGTAGCGATCTTCCTCCGGCAATTGCATGGTCAGGCCGAGCGCACGACCGCGCGGGATGATCGTCACCTTGTGCACCGGATCGGACTTCGGCACCAGCTTCGCCACCACGGCGTGGCCCGACTCGTGATAAGCCGTATTCAGCTTCTCTTCCTCGTTCATCACCATGCTGCGGCGCTCGGCGCCCATCATGATCTTGTCCTTGGCCTTCTCGAAGTCTTCCATGTCGACCAGACGCTTGTTGCCGCGCGCGGCGAACAAGGCGGCCTCATTGACCAGGTTGGCCAGGTCGGCGCCCGAGAAACCCGGTGTACCACGTGCAATGATATCGGCCTTGACGTCGGGCGACAGCGGAACCTTGCGCATATGAACGATCAAGATCTGCTCGCGACCGCGAATGTCCGGCAGCGGAACAACGACCTGGCGATCGAAACGGCCCGGGCGCATCAGCGCCGGGTCAAGAACGTCGGGACGGTTGGTCGCCGCGATCACGATAATCCCGGTGCTCCCTTCGAAACCGTCCATCTCGACGAGCATCTGGTTCAGCGTCTGCTCTCGCTCGTCATTGCCGCCACCCAATCCGGCGCCGCGCTGACGTCCGACGGCATCGAGTTCGTCGATGAAAATGATGCACGGCGCATGCTTCTTGGCGTTCTCGAACATATCGCGAACACGCGCTGCGCCAACCCCGACAAACATCTCGACGAAGTCAGAACCCGAGATCGAGAAGAACGGCACCTTGGCTTCGCCAGCGATCGCTTTTGCCAGCAAAGTCTTGCCGGTTCCGGGGTTGCCGACCAGAAGCACACCTTTCGGAATGCGCCCGCCCAGTTTCTGGAACTTGGAGGGGTCGCGCAGAAAATCTACGAGTTCGGAAACTTCTTCCTTCGCCTCGTCGCACCCTGCAACGTCCCCGAAGGTAATACTGTTGGTTGATTCGTCGAGCAAGCGCGCCTTGCTTTTGCCGAACGAGAAGGCGCCGCCCTTGCCTCCGCCCTGCATCTGCCGCATGAAAAACACCCAGACTCCTATCAGCAGCAGCATCGGGAACCAGCTGACAAAGATGCTCATCAGGAAGGACTGCTCTTCTTCCGGCTTCGCTTCAACCTTGACGCCATGCTTCAGGAGATCCGACACCATCCATAGGTCAGCCGGCGCATAAGATGTCAGCTTGCGGCCGTCGGTCGTCGTCGCTTTCAGTATGCGCCCCTCGATCACCACCTTCGAGATCGAGCCCTTGCCAACCTCTTCCATGAACTGCGAATACTCCATCGAGGCCTGCGGCGTCTGGCGTGAATTAAACTGGTTGAAGACCGTCATCAGCACCAGACCGATAACAAGCCATACGGCCAGATTCTTGAACATGTTATTCAAAATGCAGCACCTCAGTATCGACGCACCCCAAGGAACACCTTGGAAGTTACGGTATTTGGCAAAGACACCATTCTAAACCTTCTCATGCCGCGTAGGCGTCTCCACACGGCGACAAAGAACCTCAACCTTTCAGTCCCCGGCCCAGCAAGTACACTTCCGGACTACGGTCGCGCGAAGCATCCGGCTTGCGGGTCGTCACCACGGCGAAGATCTTGCGCATCTCCTTGACGAAGTCCTCGTATCCATAGCCGTGAAACACTTTGACCAGGAAAGCACCTTCCGGTTTCAGCCAGTTGCGCGAGAAGTCGAGCCCCAACTCGGCCAGATGCATGACGCGCGCCTGATCGGACACCACTACCCCTGACATATTGGGGGCCATATCGGAAAGTACAAGCCCCACTTTCGCGCCGTCCAAGGCTGCCTCGAGCGCTTGCAGCACGCTCTCGTCGCGGAAGTCGCCCTGAAGGAACTCGACACCGTGCAAGGGGTCGAGTTCCAGCAGATCAAGCGCGATGACCCGCCCATGGCCTTTCTGACGCTTGGCCGCAACTTGCGACCAGCCGCCGGGCGTTGCCCCCAGATCAACCACAACTTCGCCTGGCCGAATCAAACGGTCGCGATCGTCGATTTCCATGAGCTTGAACGAGGCACGCGAGCGATAGCCTTCGGCCTTAGCCCGCTGCACGTAGGTATCGTTCACGTGTTCGCGCAACCACGCATTGCTCGTTCGGGTACGTTTCATCGTCTAAAACTCGGTAAAATGCGTTCTTTGAAAAGGTTGCCCAAATGCTTGATATTACATCCGAACAACGTCGCGCCCTGCGCGCAAGCGCACACGCATTGAACCCCGTCGTTTCGATCAGCCAGAACGGTTTGTCGGAATCGGTGCTGAAAGAAATTGAAAGAAGCCTGGAAAGCCACGAACTGATCAAGATTCGCGTCTATAACGACGAACGTGAAATTCGTGATCAGTATCTGTCGTCCATTTGCGAACAACTGGGCGCGGCGCCGGTTCAGCACATTGGCAAACTTCTCGTAATCTGGCGCCCTGCACCCGAGGATAAATCGAAGCCGGCACCGTCACGTCGCGCAAGAGTGGAATCAGCGCGTAGCAAACGCAGCTTTCAGGGCAGCACCCGCAAGTAACGCCGCAAGTCATCCTCCATCGTCTTGCGGGGTGCCATCGCCGCCCGCAAGACCGCATACGCAGCGACTATTCGTAACGAACGTCCAGCACTTCATACTCGCGCAGGCCGCCCGGCGCCTGGACTTGTGCGATATCGCCGGAGAACTTGCCGATCAGCGCACGGGCGATCGGAGAGTTGACGGAAATCTTGCTCTCCTTGATGTCCGCCTCGTCTTCGCCGACGATCTGGTAGCAGACCTGCGCGCCCGTATCCTGATCCTCGAGTTCCACCGTCGAACCGAACACGCACCGCCCGTCTGCATCGAGCAGCTTGGGGTCGATGATCTGCGCATTCGACAGTTTGCCCTCGATTTCCTTGATGCGTCCTTCGACGAAGGCCTGGCGCTCCTTCGCCGCATCGTACTCGGCATTTTCCGAGAGATCGCCGTGCGATCGGGCCTCGGCGATCGCAGCAATCACGTTCGGACGATCCACCGTTTTCAATTGATGCAATTCTGCACGCAAGCGCTCGGCGCCGTTGATCGTCAGGGGTACTTTATTCATTTTCGTTACTCGCTATATTCGTTGGCTACCAAAGCAAAACCGCCGGCCCGCGAAAACGCGGGGTTACCGGCGGCTTGGGGAAAGATTAGTTGATTTCCGCGTGCAGTGTCTGAATCGGATAAACCACGAGTTCGCCGCGATTCTTCATGCCGACCGCAGCGGCTTCAGCGCCCCAGACGGTCGTATACATCGTCACGCGCGCCGCCAACGCCGACGTCCGGATCGAACGCGAATCGTTGATCGCCTTGCGCTTCTCGTCGACGGTATTGACGATCAGCGAAATCTCGTTGTTCTTGATCATATCGACGATGTGCGGACGGCCTTCCGTGACCTTGTTCACCACGACCACCGGAATGCCCGCCTGCGAGATCGTCGCTGCGGTACCGCGCGTCGCCAGCAGGCTGAATCCGGCCGCGTGCAGGTCACGCGCGATGGCGATGACCTTGTCTTTGTCCGAATCCTTGACGCTGATGAAGACCTTGCCGGCGACCGGAAGTTTCACGCTCGCCGCCATCTGGCTCTTGACGAATGCCTCCTCAAAGGAGCGGCCCACGCCCATCACCTCGCCCGTCGACTTCATCTCCGGACCGAGGATGGTGTCGACACCGGGGAACTTGTTGAACGGGAAAACGGCTTCCTTGACCGAGAAATACGGCGGGATGATTTCCTTCGTCACACCCTGGCTGACCAGCGATTGACCGGCCATGCAGCGCGCCGCCACCTTGGCCAGTTGCAGGCCGGTCGCCTTGGAGACGAAGGGGACGGTACGCGAAGCGCGCGGATTCACTTCGAGGACATAGACCACGCCGTTCTGGATGGCGAACTGCACGTTCATCAGGCCGCAAACGTTGAGTCCCTTGGCCATCAGCTTGGTCTGACGACGCAGTTCGTCCTGGATTTCCTTCGACAGCGAGTACGGCGGCAGCGAGCACGCCGAGTCGCCCGAGTGCACCCCGGCCTGTTCGATGTGCTCCATGACGCCGCCGATGATCACTTCGTTGCCGTCCGACAGCGCATCGATATCGACTTCGATCGCGTCGTTCAGGAAGCGGTCGAGCAATACCGGCGAATCGTTCGAGACCTTGACCGCCTCGCGCATGTAACGTTCGAGGTCGCGCGGCTCATGCACGATTTCCATCGCGCGGCCACCGAGCACGTAGGACGGGCGGACGACCAGCGGGTAGCCGATTTCGTCAGCGAGTTTCAACGCCTCCGCTTCGGCACGCGCCGTGCGGTTGGGCGGCTGCTTGAGACCGAGGTCGTGCAGCAATTGCTGGAAGCGCTCGCGGTCTTCGGCCGCGTCGATCATGTCCGGCGAAGTGCCGATGATCGGCACACCGTTGGCTTCCAGGTCACGCGCCAGCTTGAGCGGGGTCTGACCGCCGAACTGGACGATGACACCGACGGGGTTTTCTATTGCGACGATTTCGAGCACGTCTTCCAGCGTCAGTGGCTCGAAATACAGGCGATCCGACGTATCGTAGTCAGTCGACACGGTCTCCGGATTGCAGTTGACCATGATCGTTTCGTAGCCGTCTTCGCGCATCGCCAGCGCGGCGTGCACGCAGCAGTAGTCGAACTCGATGCCCTGGCCGATGCGGTTCGGGCCGCCGCCAAGGACCATGATCTTTTTCTTGTCGCTCGGCTTCGATTCGCACTCTTCCTCATAGGTCGAATACATGTACGCCGTGCTCGTCGCGAACTCGGCCGCGCAGGTATCAACGCGCTTGAAGACCGGCCGGATGCCGAGCAGGTGGCGACGCGCGCGCACCTGCGCTTCGCTCGTCTTCAACAACTTGGCCAGACGACGGTCGGAGAAGCCCTTGCGCTTCAAGGCGCGCAGGATCGGCGTGCCGAGATCGTTGAGCTTCATGTCGTCGAGTTGCATCTCGATCTTGATGATGTCCTCGATCTGCGCCAGGAACCACGGGTCGATGTGCGTCAGTTGATGCACTTCATCGAGCGTGAAGCCATTTTCGAAGGCATCACCGACGTACCAGATACGTTCCGGCCCTGGTTCGCCGAGTTCCTTTTCCAACTCTTCACGGTCGGTCGTGCGCTGATTCATGCCATCGACACCGACTTCGAGGCCGCGCAGCGCTTTCTGGAACGATTCCTGGAAGGTGCGGCCAATCGCCATAACTTCGCCGACGGACTTCATCTGCGTCGTCAGGCGCGAGTCGGCGGTCGGGAACTTTTCAAACGCGAAACGCGGCACCTTGGTGACGACATAGTCGATCGAAGGTTCGAACGACGCCGGGGTCTTGCCGCCAGTGATCTCGTTGGCCAGCTCGTCGAGCGTGTAGCCGACCGCCAGCTTGGCCGCGACCTTGGCGATCGGGAAACCGGTCGCCTTCGAAGCGAGGGCGGACGAACGCGAGACGCGCGGGTTCATTTCGATGACGATCATCCGCCCGTCGGTCGGGCAGATCGAGAACTGCACGTTGGAGCCGCCGGTATCGACGCCGATCTCGCGCAACACCGCCACCGAGGCGTCGCGCATGATCTGGTATTCCTTGTCGGTCAGCGTCTGCGCCGGCGCCACGGTGATCGAGTCGCCGGTATGCACGCCCATCGGGTCGAGGTTCTCGATCGAGCAGACGATGATGCAGTTGTCCTTCTTGTCGCGAACCACCTCCATCTCGAACTCTTTCCAGCCGATGAGCGACTCCTCGATCAGCAGTTCGTGCGTCGGCGATGCCTCAAGGCCGCGCTTGCAGATCTCGACGAATTCTTCCTGGTTGTAGGCGATACCGCCGCCCGAGCCGCCCATCGTGAACGACGGACGGATGATCACCGGGAAACCGATCATCGCCTGAACCTGCTGCGCTTCCTCCATCGAGTGCGCCGTCGCCGAACGCGCCGAGCCGAGACCGATCCTGGTCATCGCGGACTTGAACTTCTCGCGGTCCTCGGCCTTGTCGATCGCTTCCTTCGAGGCGCCGATCATTTCGACGCCGAACTTGTCGAGCACGCCGTTCTTCGCCAAATCGAGTGCGCAGTTGAGCGCGGTCTGGCCACCCATCGTCGGCAGCAGCGCGTCGGGCCGCTCCTTCTCGATGATCTTCTCGACGACCTTCCACGTGATCGGCTCGATGTAGGTGACATCGGCCATTTCCGGGTCGGTCATGATCGTCGCCGGATTGGAATTAACCAGAATGACCCGGTAGCCTTCCTCGCGCAGGGCCTTGCAGGCTTGCGCACCGGAATAGTCGAATTCGCAGGCCTGACCGATGACGATCGGGCCGGCGCCGATGATAAGAATGCTCTTGATATCTGTACGCTTGGGCATGAGTTACTTTCCTGCAGCCTGCTTGTCTTGCATCAGCTTGATGAAACGGTCGAACAGGTAGGCCACGTCGTGCGGGCCGGGGCTGGCTTCCGGGTGTCCCTGGAACGAGAATGCCGGTACGTCGGTGCGGGCAACGCCCTGCAAAGACCCGTCGAACAGCGAGGCGTGCGTCGGTCGCAGGTTCGCCGGCAGCGTTGCCGGATCGACCGCAAAGCCGTGGTTCTGGCTGGTGATCAGCACCTGATGCGTGTCGAGATCTTTGACCGGATGATTGGCGCCGTGATGGCCGAACTTCATCTTGAGCGTCTTGGCGCCGGACGCCAGCGCCAGCAACTGGTGACCAAGGCAAATGCCGTAGGTCGGCACGCCCGCCGCCAGCAACTCGCTGATTGCAGTGATCGCGTAATCGCACGGCTCGGGGTCGCCCGGCCCGTTCGACAAGAAAACTCCGTCGGGGTTGTACTGGAGAACTTCGGCCGCCGGCGTCTGTGCCGGCACCACCGTCACCTTGCAGCCGCGCGCCGCGAGCATGCGCAGGATGTTGCGCTTGACGCCGTAGTCGTAGGCGACGACGTGGAACTTGGCTTCCGGCGCGGATTGGTAGCCGGTGAGCGTCCATTCACCGTCCTTCCATTCGTACGGCGAATCGACCGTCACGACCTTGGCCAGATCCATGCCGGCCAAGCCCGGGAAAGCTTGCGCTTCGGCGACGGCCTTCGCCTCGTCCACCTCGACGGCCATGATGCACCCGGCTTGCGCACCTTTTTCACGCAAGATGCGCGTCAATTTGCGCGTGTCGATGCCGGCGATGGCGACAATGCCGTGCTTCTTCAGGTAGTCCGGCAGCGTTTCCTGCAAACGCCAGCTCTCGGCGCGAATCGGCAGGTCGCGGATAACCAGGCCGGCGGCAAAATTGGCACGGGACTCGAAGTCTTCGGCATTGCAGCCGACATTGCCGATGTGGGGATAGGTCAGCGTAACGATCTGACGGCAATAGGAAGGGTCGGTAAGGATTTCCTGATAGCCGGTCATCGCCGTGTTGAACACGACTTCGCCACTGGTGACGCCTTGCGCGCCGATAGCGTAACCACGGAATACGGTGCCATCGGCAAGTGCGAGAATCGCGGGTTGAAGTGAGGGTAGCAACGACACGAAATACTCCTGATCCGTAGCCTAGATATGCAAAGCGGGACGGGCAAGCGCCCATCCCGCTTAACTGCTTGAAAACCTGTGGATTATAGCCGAAACACCCGCTCTCGGCAATTACCAAACCCCATCGACACCTCTTGCGAGGAGCGCACCGTCACTCAAACGGTGGCCGAATGCCCACAAAGCTCGTCAACTGTCGAGCATTCAGCGCAAACCAAGAACATCCTGCATGTCGAACAAACCATTGCTCTTGCCGGCCAGGAAACGCGCTGCGCGAAGACTTCCCAGCGCATATGGCATGCGACTTCCCGCCTTGTGACTGATTTCGACCCGCTCGCCGGTTCCGCAATACATCACCGTATGGTCGCCGACGATATCACCACCACGAACGGTCGCGAAACCGATCGTCGACGGATCGCGCTCGCCGGTCACACCTTCCCGACCGTAGACGGCGCACTCCTTGAGATCACGCCCCAACGCCTGCGCAACGACCTCGCCCATGCGCAACGCCGTACCGGACGGCGCGTCGATCTTGTGCTTGTGATGCGCTTCGACAATCTCTATATCGTAGCCTTCGGCCAAGATCCGGGATGCCATATCAAGCAGCTTGAACACCACATTCACACCAACGCCCAGATTCGGAGCAAACCCCACCGGGATTTCGCGCGCGGCATCGGCGATCGCCTGCTTTCCCGCGTCGCCAAAACCGGTAGTGCCGATCACGATGCCGACCTTGTGCCGACGACAAACAGCCAGATGCTCGAGAGTCCCCTCAGGCCGTGTAAAGTCGATCAGGCAATCGGCCTTGGCGATTCCCACCTCCATGTCCTCAGTGACAGTCACGCCACACGGCATGCCGACCAATTCGCCCGCATCTTTGCCGACAGCCGACGTACCGGCTTGATCGATCGCGGCGACGAGCTCGACACTGCTGTCTTTCAAGGTCGACTCGATGAGCATTCGCCCCATGCGCCCGCTGGCACCAACAATCGCGATCTTCATGCTAGAACCCCACACTTTCCATCATTTTTCCGAAAAACCCTTTTTCCTCGATCGGCGGAGCCACGGCATCCGCATCGATCGAACCGAGATCAATCTCTCGGGTACTCGCCACCGGCGCCGCTGCAGCAGCTGACTCCTGCGCAGCGGTCACGTCACCGGCAACGCGCGCAAGCTTGCCATCAGCATCGAAGATGACGGTGAACTTCCGCTCCTCGACGAGCCCGGTACTGCCTTTCTGAAGCCGATAGACGTAATCCCAACGATTGGCGTGAAACACGTCGGCCAACACCGGCGTTCCGAGGATAAACCTGACTTGATCCTTGGTTTGCCCGGGTTTTAGCTGCGACACCATTTCCTGGGTCAATACATTGCCTTGCTGCACGTCAATCTTGTATTCATTGACAATTCGCGGCACCGAGGAACAACCGGAAAGAACTGTTGCCAGAAACAGGATTCCGGCAAATCGAGAGAATGTCATGCTTGATGCGTTTCTTGGTTAATAGGTC
>RRZT011025335.1_pt1 | contig 10705 bp, 9 predicted proteins | sample 2165551 | NCBI WGS metagenome assembly RRZT01 (sample SAMN10456910, study PRJNA506462) | wastewater metagenome | biome: wastewater; feature: sludge; material: wastewater sludge; isolation source: wastewater sludge with Escherichia coli K12::gfp cells carrying plasmid... | place: USA: Moscow, Idaho ...
CGAGCGGTTCAGCGTCACGACCTGCCCCGGCAGCCCACGCTCGCGCGCCGCCGCCCGCATGGAACGCACCAGCCAGTCGGGCAGTCCCGCAAGCTGATCGTCCGCGACGGCCATGGTGAAATCACGCTCATCCGTCAGCACGTTCTGGGCGAAATCGGTCGACAGCACCGCCAGACGTTCGCGGATCGCGGCCATGCGGATGCGCGCATCCCCGGTCAGGCCGGCCCCGGCGCGGCGCAGCCCGCGCAGCGTCAGTTCGGTCAGGCGGCGATTCTCGGGCGAGAGATCGTCCATATCCTGCATGATCGCCTCGACCCGATCAAACAGCCGTGGATCCATGCTGACCTTGCTGCCATGGGCGGCAAGGCGCGGGGCGATCTGTCGCTGCAGATCCTCGCGCGCGGGGTTCGAATCGACCCCGGTCAGCGTATAGAAAATCGCCGAAAGCCGGTTCAGCGGGTCCTCGGCGGTTTCCAGCGCCGCAACGGTGTTTTCAAAGCTGGGCGGCTCGGGATTGGCGGCGATGGCCTCGACCGCATCCTCGGCCAGCTTCAGGCAGGCGTCAAAGGCGGGGGCGAAATCCGCGTCACGGATCAGGTCAAAGCGCGGCAGGCCCAGCGGGCCGGTCCAATGGGTCAGTTCGGGGTTCATGTGGACATCCTTTCGGTTGTCCACGAGTGTTTCACCCCTGCGCGAAATGTCCAGAGCCGCAGACAGGGCAATCGGACCGTCGCGAAATATTCATCAGCCGGTTTTCGCCATAAAGCCCGTCAAAGATCAGCATCCGCCCACGCAGCGGCTCGCCTGCCCCGGCGATGATCTTGATCGCCTCGAGCGCCATCATACTGCCGATGACGCCGGGCAGCGGGCCGACGACGCCCGCCTCGGCGCAGGCGGGGGCAAGGCCCGGCGCGGGAGCCTGCGGAAAGATGCAGGCCATGCAGGGGGCGCCGCGCCTGGGGTCCCAGACGGTCACCTGCCCCTCCCATTGCGCGATGGCGCCGGCGACCAGCGGCACGCCCGCCGCCACGCTGGCCGCGTTGATCGCCTGACGCGCGGCGAAACTGTCGGTGCCGTCCATGACCAGATCATGTTCGCCGATCAGCGCCACGTCATCGGCGGTAATGCGGCGGTCCAGCGCGGTCACCTGAATATGCGGGTTCAGCGCCAGCATGGCCGCGCGCGCGGCCTGCGCTTTCGGCTGGCCGTCATCCTTGCTGCGAAAGATCACCTGCCGTTGCAGGTTTGACAGGCTGACCCGGTCGTCATCGGCAACCGTGATCCGCCCCACCCCGGCTGCGGCGAGATATTGGCAGACCGGCGCGCCAAGGCCGCCCGCGCCCACGATCAGCACGCGCGCGCGGCGCAGCGCCGCCTGCCCCGGCCCGCCCAACTCGCGCAAGACGATATGGCGGGCATAGCGGGTCAGCTCGGCATCGCTGAGAGACCGCTCTGGCGGCGCCGCAGTGGCCGGCTCGCCCCCGTCCGTCACCCGCAAGAGCAATCCCGGCGCACGGTCAGGAAGCGCGACCTCATGGCGCCTGAGCAGCGCCAGAAGCTGCGAATATCCCAGCAGGCCCAGAATGCACAGAAGGCCCAGAATCAGCCCGCGATGGCTCCAGCCGATCAGCGCCGCAAAGCTGCTGTCGGGGGCAAGCACCACGCCCAGCGTGACCAGCAACCAACTTGCGATGACGGCAAGCACCATCCGCCAGCCCCTGACCCCCAGCCATTCCAGCCAGAGCAAGAGGCCCAGATAGCCGATCAGCCACCACGACTGCGTGACGGCGATCAGGAAGATCACGAAGATGATGACGGGCATCAGCCCCGCCCGGTCGAACCAAAACCGCCGGCGCCGCGCGCGGTATCGTCCAGCGTCTCGGCGATGACATAGGCCGCGCGGATCACCGGCGCGATCACCGCCTGGGCGATGCGCTCGCCATGACTGACCGTATAGGGGGCAGCGCCAAGGTTGATCATGATGACGCCCAGCGGACCGCGATAGTCGCTGTCGATGGTGCCGGGCGTATTGGGCAGGGTCACGCCATGCTTGAGCGCGAGGCTGGAGCGCGGGCGGATCTGCATCTCATAGCCATCGGGGATCTGGACGCGCAGGCCGGTGGGCACCAGCCGGATCTCGCCGGGCGCCAGCACCATCTCGGCACCGCCCAGATCGGCGCGCAGATCGGCGCCGGCCGCGCCTGCGGTCTGGTATTCGGGCAAGGGCAACGCCAGATCGGCGCCCGGATCGCGCTGGACCAGAATCGTGACTGTGTCTGACATGGTCCGCGCGCCCCTTACTTTCCGGCAGGATGGACCGCCCTTATTTCGGGGCGATCATCATCACCATCTGGCGCCCTTCCAGCTTGGGCATCGATTCGATCTTGCCGGCATCGCCGACATCGCCGGCCACACGGTTCAGAAGCTCAAGCCCCAGCTGCTGGTGGGCCATCTCGCGGCCGCGGAAACGCAGGGTCACCTTGACCTTGTCGCCCTCGCCCAGGAATTTCATCACCGAGCGCATCTTGACGTCGTAATCATGGGTATCGGTCCCGGGACGGAACTTGATCTCCTTGATTTCAATGATTTTCTGCTTCTTGCGGGCCTCGGCTTCGCGCTTTTGCTGTTCATATTTGAACTTGCCAAGATCCATGATCTTGCAGACCGGCGGCACCGCATTGGGCGAGATCTCGACCAGATCCAGCCCGGCCTCTTGCGCCAGCTCCAGCCCGCGGGCGGGTGTCACGACGCCGACATTCTCTCCGTCGGCTCCGATCAGGCGAATTTCGGCGACCCGGATGCGTTCGTTGACGCGGGGGCCGGTGTCACGGGTGGGCGGAGCGTTATGCGGTCTGCGGGCTATGGCTGTCTTCCTTGCATGGCCGGGGGTTTAGCCCGGTTAAATAGTCATGCCGCCCCCGAGATACAACCGGATTCGCAAGGAGATGCGCGGGAATGGCAACCGACCCGGCCACTTTCGCGTCATGATTGCGCGCGGCGCTTTCCCCCGCTACCTCGCCGTGACATAAAGGTAAACTAACACGCTGCCCGAGACTCGATGATGCCCTGTGCCCCCGACCTGCCACCAGTTCCACGAACCGACCGTCGCCGCCCGGCCTGTCGGATCGGGACGGCGGGATCATGACCGCGGTATCGCTTGATTCCTTTCTTGAAACCGGCCGGGCGCGGCTGGCGAAAGGCCCGGTCGCGATCATCCTGATCGAGGACGATTCGGCCGTCCAGCAGGCGCTGGCGCATCACCTGCGCGTGGGCTTCAATCTGGTTCTGGCGCTGTCGCCCGAGCCGCTGCCCGCCCATGCCGTGCCCGCCGACCCCAAGGGGCGCATCCTCAACCTCATCCATGACTGCCGCCAGCCCTCGGCGCATGTTCAGGCGGTGAATGCGGTCATTGCGGCGGCGCCTGTCGGGACCTGGCTTTACTATGGCTACAATGCCGAGTTCCTGTTCTATCCGTTCATGGAAAACCGCAGCATCTGCGAGATGCTGACCTTTCACGCCGAGGAACGGCGCGACGCCATGCTGACCTATGTCATCGATCTTTATGCGCCCGACCTCGCGCGCTATCCCGATGCGGTCAGCCTCGATCAGGCGATGTTCGACCGCGCCGGCTATTATTCGCTGGGGCGGCGCGACCGCGATGGCAACTACAAGGAACGCCAGCTTGATTTCCACGGCGCCCTGCGCTGGCGGTTCGAGGAATATATCCCCCGCGAACGCCGCCGCATCGACCGGATCGCGCTGTTCCGCACCCGGCCCGGGCTGCGCCTTTTGCCCGATCACCGCATGAATGACGAGGAATACAACACCTTTGCCTGTCCCTGGCACCACAACCTGACCGCGGCCGTCGCCTCGTTCCGGGTGGCCAAGGCGCTGACCCGCAACCCCGGTTCACGCGGTCATATCAACAGCTTCACCTGGCGCAATTCGCAGCCCTTCCGCTGGAACTCGCAACAGTTGATGGATTTCGGCCTGATGGAGCCGGGCCAGTGGTTCTAGACCCCGCCCCCTGGCTGGCCCGGCGCGAACCTGGCGCCCGCGCCAAGGATGACCTGCGCAGCGATGGCGATGTGGATTATGCCCGCGTCATCCATTCGGCGCCGTTTCGCCGTCTGCAGGGCAAGACCCAGATACTGAACCTGGGCGACAGCGATTTCTATCGCACCCGCCTGACCCATTCGCTTGAGGTGGCGCAGATCGCCGGCGGGCTGGTCCTGCAACTGGCCGGGACCGTTCCCGACCATCCCGCCACAGCCGCCCTGCCCGGTCACAGCCAGATCCAGGCAATCGCCTGCGCCCATGACCTTGGCCACCCGCCCTTTGGCCATGGCGGCGAGGTGGCGCTGAATTATTGCATGCGCGATGCCGGTGGGTTCGAGGGCAACGGCCAGACCCTGCGCATCCTGACCGGCCCCAGCAACGCCACGCCCCAGCCGGGCCTGAACCTGACGCGGCGCAGCCTTTTGGGGGTGCTGAAATATCCCGCGCCTTTCTCGCGCATGGCCAATCCGGCGATCCGCCCGGCGCTGCATGATGGCTCGGTCCTGAAAACTATTGATGTCACGGCCTCGGCACCGCCGAAATGCTATCTCGACACCGAGGCGGGCGTGGTCGGCTGGATCCTGCAACCGCTGCATCACAATGACCGGATCCGGTTCGCGCAAATTCAAGAAAATCCGAACAAGCCACACAGAACGCTGAACAAATCACTGGATTGCAGCATCATGGACGTGGCCGACGACATCGCTTACGGCGTCCATGACCTTGAAGATGCCATCGGCCTGAAGCTGATCACCGCCGAGGATTTCCGCCGCGCCGTCACACCCGAATCCAGCGCCTCATTCGGGCTTCCCCATGACCAGATCGTCGCGGCGCTTTTCGGTCCCTCGCCTGCCCGCAAGGCGATGATCGGCGCCTTGGTCCATCATTTCATCGCCAGTATCCGCTTTTCCGAATACCCGGAGTTCACGGCCCCGCTGCTGCGCTATCGGGTCGAACTGCCCAAGGGGCCGCGCGCCTTTCTCAAGGCGCTCAAGGACTTCATCTATCAGGCGGTGATCCGCAGTCCCGAGGTCCAGCAGATGGAGTTCAAGGGTCAGGCCATGGTCGTCGCCGTCTTCGAGGCGTTGCAATCAAACCCTGATCGGCTGCTGCCTCTGGCCTGGCGGGACCGCTTTTCCGAGACTGGCGGCGATGCCCGCGTGATCTGCGACTATGTCGCCGGGATGACCGATCCCTATCTGCTGAAAACCTATGAGCGGCTGTTTGCGCCGCGCATGGGTTCCGTCTTTGACCGGCTTTAGGCGGCGCTGACCCGCCAGATCACATCGCCCACATCATCGGCCATCAGCAGTGATTTTCCGTCCGGCCCCACGGCCACGCCCACCGGCCGGCCATAGGAAAACTTCTCGTCAGGCGACAGAAACCCGGTCAGGATATCGCGCGCCGGCCCCGAGGGGCGGCCATTTTCAAACGGCACGAAGATCAGCTTGTAGCCCGACAGCGTCGAGCGGTTCCACGACCCGTGCTGCCCGATGGCCATGCCGTCCGGGAAGCCGGGCAGCGTGCCCGCCGGAACCCAGCACAAGCCCAGCGAGGCCGTATGCCCCCCCAGCGCATAATCGGGCGTGATGGCGCGCGCGACCGAGGCCGGGTCCTGCGGCACCCGGTCATCGACCGTGCCGCCCCAATAGGAATAGGGCCAGCCGTAAAAGCCCCCCTCCTGCACCGAGGTCAGGTAATCGGGCGGCGTTTCGTCCCCCAGCCCGTCGCGTTCGTTGACCACGGTCCAAAGCGCGCCGGTCACCGGCTCCCATGCCATGCCGACGGCATTGCGCAGGCCTCCGGCAAAGATGCGCGCCTGCCCGGTTTCCAGATCCAGTTCCCAGATCGCGGCGCGGCCCTCCTCGGCCTCCATGCCCTCATCGGCGATATTGGTCAGCGAGCCCACGCCCGCATAGATCCGCTTGCGGTCGGGCGAGACAATCAGGCTGCGCGTCCAGTGCCCGCCGGGCTTGAAGGTCACCAGCCTGCGCCCCGGCCCGGCCAGGCGCGAGGCGCCGGGCTGATAGTCGAAGGCCAGAATGCCGTCGGTATTGCCGACATAGAAAATGTCCCCGACCAGGGCCATGCCAAAGGGCTGGCGCTGGCCGTCCAGAAAAACCTCGCGCGTTTCGGCCACGCCATCGCCATCGCTGTCGCGCCACAGGCTGATGCGGTTGGCGCTGGCGCCAAGCGCGCGGGCGCGGCGCATGGTTGCCTGCATGGCCCGGTCCATGAGGCTTCGCGGGGGGCCGGCCTCTTGCAGGGCCTCGGCGACCAGCACATCACCATTGGGCAGGACCTCGATCCAGCGCGGATGTTGCAAGTCGCGGGCAAAGGCGTTGACGCGCAGACCGGGCGCGGGCACCGGGGCCTCATTGCCTTGCCAGCCGCGGGCGGTCGGCATCTTCAGCGTCATCAAGCCTTGTTTGCGCGCCTCGGGGATCTCGGGGCGGGCGCCGAAGGCGGTCTTGCCGGGCGCATGCACGCGCCGCATCCACACCATGGCGCCGCCGACGATTTCGGTAAGTTTGGCCATCAGGTCCATGCCGCCAGTCTCCGTGTTCCGCGTTGGACAAAAAACTAAACGAGCAGGTTCAGGGGTCAATCCGCGATTTCGCCTAGAGGTGGTGAAGGCCGGAAAATCGGGATATGAGGGGGAGAAAATTGGTGCCCGCATGCCCGACCCCTTTGACCGCCCGGCCTCGATCCCCGCTTTTGCGCTGTTTGCGCTGTTACCCGGGCTTTTGCTGCTGGCGGCGTGTCTGCTGGGCGGAGGCTGGATCTGGGCCGCGCTGATCTGGATGGCGGGGGCAAGCCAGATCGTCGATACGGTGATCGCGCGCGGCTTTGCCGATCCGGCAAGCGAGCAGGCGCCGCCGGGCACGGACGGGCTGTCGGTGGTGCTGGCGGGGCTGCATTTCGTCCTGATGATCGTCGGACTGGCGGCCCTGACCGCTGCCGGAACCGGCACCGGTCAGCGGATCGCGCTGTTTATGGCGCTGGGGCTGTTCTTTGGTCAGGTCTCGAATTCGAACGCGCATGAGCTGATCCATCGCGGATCGCGGGCGCTGTTCCGGCTGGGGGCGGCGGTCTATGTCAGCCTGCTGTTCGGGCATCACACCTCGGCGCATCGGCTGGTCCATCACCGCCATGTGGCGACGGCACAGGACCCGAATTCGGCGCGGCTGGGGGAAAGCTTCTGGCAGTTCTTTCCGCGCGCCTGGTTCGGGTCGTTCCGTGCCGGGCTGGCCGCGGAACGGGCGCTGTCGGCTGCGAAACCCGGCCGGATGAACCCCTATCTGGTCTGGACCGGGGGCGGGGTGCTGTGCGGCCTTGCCGTATTGCTGGCATTTGGCGGCGCGGGGCTGGGCTGGTATCTGGGGCTGTGCCTTTACGCGCAGATGCAGCTGATGCTGTCGGATTACGTCCAGCATTACGGGCTGGAGCGCGCCCTGCGCCCGGATGGCCGGCACGAGCCGGTCGGGCCGCGCCACAGCTGGGACGCGCCGCATTTCCTGTCCTCGCTGATGATGGTGAACGCGCCGCGCCATTCCGACCATCACAGCCACCCCTCGCGCCCCTATCCGGGCTTGCGGCTGGCGCGCGCCGAAAACCCGCGCCCGATGCTGCCCTATTCGCTGCCGGTGATGGCCAGCATCGCCACCCTGCCGCATCTGTGGCGGCGGGTGATGGACCGGCGCGTCCGGCGTATGCGGGATGGCTGAGCCAAATGGCAAAGGGCGGTGCTTGCGGCACCGCCCCTTGGATATTTTCATGAAGAAGAAGGGCTAGCCGCGCAGCTCGCGCACCAGATGCGCCAGATGCAGGGTCGAGGGGTCATGCCCCGGGGCGGGCTTGCCCTCAAGCAGGGGGGCGACTTTCAGCGCCAGTTCCTTGCCCAGTTCAACGCCCCATTGGTCAAAGCTGTTGATGCCCAGAATCACGCCCTCGACAAAGACGCGGTGTTCGTAAAGCGCGACGATCTGGCCCAGCGTGTAGGGGCTTAGTTGGTCGATCAGCAGCGTGGTCGAGGGGCGGTTGCCCGGGAAGACCCGGTGGCGGGCCTGACGGTCCAGTTCCGCGCCGCTGAGGCCCTTGGCCTGCATCAGCGCGCGGGCCTCGTCAAGCGAGCGGCCGCGCATCAATGCCTCGGATTGCGCAAGGCAATTGGCGATCAGGAGCAGGTGCTGATGCGCCAGATCAGGCTCATGGCCGCGCGCGGCAAGGATGAATTCGCACGGCACCACCGCCGTGCCCTGATGGATCAGCTGATAGAAGGCGTGCTGGCCGTTGGTGCCCGGCTCGCCCCAGACCACCGGACCCGAGACCTGCGTCAGGTCGCTGCCATCCATGGCGACGCGCTTGCCGTTCGATTCCATCTCGAGCTGCTGAAGATAGGCCGGCAGCCGCGCCAGACGGTTGTCATAAGGCAGCACCGCGCGGGTCGCGTAGCCGCAAACCTGATGGTGCCAGATGCCAACCAAGGCCAGCAGGACCGGCAGGTTGCCTTCGGCAGGCGCCTGACGGAAATGGCGGTCCATGGCAGCGCCGCCAGCAAGGAAGCGGTCGAAATTATCCGGGCCGATGGCGATCATCAGCGAGAGCCCGATCGGCCCCCACATCGAATAGCGCCCGCCCACCCAATCCTCAAAGCCAAAGACGCGGGAAGCGTCGATGCCCCATGCGCCGGTCTTGTCCTGCGCCGAGGAAAGCGCCGCGAATTGCGCCGCAGGGTTTGCGACCTTGCGCGCCATCCAGTCGCGGGCGGTCTGGGCATTGGTCATCGTCTCGATGGTGGTGAAGGTTTTCGAGGCGACGATGACCAGCGTGGTTTCGGGGTTCAGATCCCGCAGCGTGTCGGCGATATCGGCGCCGTCCACGTTCGAGACGAAATGCACCCGCGGCCCGTCGTGATAGGGCGAAAGCGCCCGCGCGGCCATGGCCGGCCCCAGATCCGAGCCGCCGATGCCGATATTGACCACATCGGTGATGCGTCCGCCCTGCCCGGCAAAGCTGCCGCTGCGCAAGGCATCGGCGAATTCGCGCATGCGCTGATGGGTGCGGCGCACCTCGGGCATGACGTCCTGGCCATCGACCAGCACGCTGCCATCGAGATTGCGCAGCGCGGTATGCAGGACGGCGCGGTCCTCGGTCTCGTTGATGCGCTGGCCGGTGAACATCGCCTCGCGATGGGCGGGAACCGGTGCGGCCAGTTCCAGAAGCAGTCGCAGCGCGCCCTCGTCGATCAGGGTCTTTGACCAGTCGAAGACCAGCCCGTCGGCATGGGTCGCATAGCTGTCGGCACGGCTGCCGTCGTCGCGAAACAGCGTCTCGATGCGCAGATCGCCCTGCGATTTGCGGTAATCCTGCAGTCTGGTCCAGATATCGCTCATGTCACGCTGCCCAATGTACGGTGATGTCGCCCAGGAATTCACGGATCGGTGCCTCGGTCGGATCGAGTTTCTGCGCCCGCTCTAGCGCCGCGCGCTTGTCGGCGCCGGTGATCAGCAGATGGGTGTTGATCGCGCCGCGCAAGGCCGAGGCGGTCAGGGTAATGCGCGGCTCGTCCTTGACGCTGTGGATGGCCATGACCGGGGCCGCGTCGGGGGCCAGCGCCAGCACGGTTTCCGAGGCCGAGGGGAACAGGCTTGCCGTATGCATGTCATTGCCCATGCCCAGCAGCAGGACCGTGATCGGCAGATGCGAAGCGACGGCCTCGGTCAGGGCGGGGACGGCCTCATCGGGGGTGGCGTCGCCGGTATAGAGGTCCAGATACTGCGCCGCCTGCGCCTTGTCGCGCAGCAGGTGCTGATGCAAGAGCCGGCTGTTCGAGCGGGGATTCTGCCCATCGACCCAGCGTTCGTCATTCAGCATGACAGTGACGCGGGACCAGTCCAGCTCGCTTGCGGAAAGCATCTCGAAGACCGGTGCCGGCGTGGTGCCGCCCGGCACGCAAAGGCTGGCGCTGTCGCTCACGCGCAGATGCTGCGACAGTTGCCCTGCCAACTTGCTGGCCAGCGACAAGGCCAGCATCTCGCGATCGGGATATTCGATGAACTCCATGCTCATGAGCGTATCTCCCGCCAGCGGCGATTATCACGGTGCAGAAGGCGCAGCGCCTCCTCGGGGCCGCTTGAACCGGGGTCATAGGGCTCGGGGCGCTTCGAGCCGCTTTCCCAGGCGGCGATCACCGGATCGGTCCATGCCCAGGCGGCCTCAAGCTCGTCTCCGCGCATGAACAGGGTCTGGTTGCCGCGGATCACGTCCATGATCAGACGCTCATAGGCGTCGGGCATATCCGTGCCCTCGGTTCCCAAAGCGTCGGCAAAGCTCATGTCGAGGGGCACCTGCACCAGACGCATGCCGCCCGGGCCGGGCTCCTTGATCATCACCGTCAGGTTCATGCCCTCGTTCGGCTGCAGCTTGATGACAAGCTGGTTGGCCTTGTGCGTGCCGCCATCGTCAAAGATCGAATGCGGCGGCTCTTTGAAGGTGACGACGATTTCGCTGGTGCGGGCGCGCAGGCGCTTTCCGGTGCGCAGATAAAAGGGCGTCCCGGTCCAGCGCCAGTTGGCGATCTGGACTTTCAGCGCGACAAAGCTTTCGGTGCGCGAGGCGGGATTGCCCGCATCCTCCAGATAGC
>RRZT010360688.1_pt1 | contig 10703 bp, 10 predicted proteins | sample 2165551 | NCBI WGS metagenome assembly RRZT01 (sample SAMN10456910, study PRJNA506462) | wastewater metagenome | biome: wastewater; feature: sludge; material: wastewater sludge; isolation source: wastewater sludge with Escherichia coli K12::gfp cells carrying plasmid... | place: USA: Moscow, Idaho...
TAATATTTTTTGGTAAAGGTTATTTTGTCATCTTGCGTGTATATAAAGTCGATTTGTAAACCTTGCTCTATTATTCAAGTTAATGATCTAAATCAGTATTTTTTAGTATGATATAAGGGATAGCTGCTTTTAGCGTCTAAGGAAAGTGCGAACAAGTATCCCACGAACAAAAAATGAAAATTTTAGTCATTTAATATCAATGGGTTACCAGTAAATGCTCTCGTGCCATATGACTTATTCGCACCTTCCTTAGTGAACATATTTCGTGCGATGGGGACTAAGTCTGGATACTGGTCGGCACAAATATCTAATAAAATTGAAAGTATAATTGCACCTTCATTTCTTATTTTTTCGTCACTAGACTTATAGAATACTTGAGCTGATGTTATAAGTTTTTTTACTTCCTCTCTTTCTACGAGTTCGGTAGTTCCTGTTAACCATAAAACATATGATCCGAACAAACTATTGCTTGCCTCTATATATCCATTACTTCCTTTTATTTTAGCTGCAAGCTTAGTAGAGAAGTCACTCATTTTTTTATCCCGAGATATGCTTTAAAATCATCGACCAATACATCGACACAAGAAAATGGAAGCATGATTAATGCTACCTCTTCTATGTTCGAGCCATGATGCTCAACTTGATGATAAAAATCACCAATATAGGCAAGAGCCAGCTCACTATATTTTATAACAAAATCATCCTCTGTAACCGCTTGACCAATGATCTCCGGCTCAGCAAATCCAATGAAGCAGGGGGAGTGAATAAGTTCTGAAATGTCATTTTCAGAGAACGGATCTAGCAGATTTAGAAGCTTTTCTTCTAGTTCAGAATCTATATTAGGAAAGTCCATGTAACTTTCCAACAAGTCAAATTCATCACTATATTTATCTTTGGCAGTCTTTATAGATTTAGCTGCCTCTGATGCTGCATTTTTAAAACTTTTATAAAGCTTTGACTCACCTAGATATAATCTGAATTCGCCATTTATATACTGGCCATGTACGGCATCAGCACCGAAAACTGGCATTCTAGGATTTGTTTTTAAGGATATCTTACTTAGTATCTTTGGTGCTTTAAAGTAAACATCCAAAAGAGTAAACAGGATTAGCTCTCCTAATTCACCTTTTGCTGTTTTCTGGCTTATTTTTCTTATCGCACGATCAAATAATCGCTTTGCGCTATTTGTGTCCTCAATACCAAGCTTCTTCTCAATTTCACGACAAGAAAATACAAAATTATATGATATGCCATTTTTTATTTTTTCAAAAAACTCATCATGACTACTAACACCATTTTTAATTGGTAGGTAGACTAATAATGTTTTAACTTTTCGCCCATCACTCAGAACATGCGTTACATTTACTTGTTTTAAAATATTTTTTATTTCTTGATGGTTTTTTAATTGTGGTTGAAGGTAAGCTTCCATAACAGTGCCTATCAGCCAGTGATAGAAAAGATACTACCAAGATTGCTATGATTTTCAAACGAATATCGAGACATATATAGATGTAGTCTGGTCTTTGATACCGTGCGTTCTACAGGCTTTTTGAATACGTTGGGTGTATAAGAAAAACGAGGTGGTTTAGAGAAAACTATGGAGTGATTATCATGGCTACAATGTTCTTCTTGGATGCTTCATTAGGGAAGTAAGTCCCTAATGTCACACCCCAGTACCCTAGCAAGGCAATAAGCTTTCTCCAGGGTGATATTGACCTCACCACGTTCAATCCTTCCTACATAGCTTCTATCAATCTCGGCAACGTGTGCGAGCGCATCTTGTGATACGCCCAATTGAAGCCGTCTTTCACGTACCGCATCACCAAACTTTTTTGCTAAATCTTGCATGTCTCGCCTCTCTCTGGCGAGCACTATCTCTGGTTGTCTGACTTACAGCCACGGACTATAATCCGCAACTTGATTTTAATTTCCACTAATTATTGTCGTTCGAGACTGAGGATTACTTATGAGCTCCCAGACTGTGTGGTTACCCACCGCGCTCTACACCGCACTCATTCGATGGCAGATGGATGACTTCACTGCGATAGGATTTGTAAATGCCATTTTTTTTTTTTTATCAGAATCGCAGATACGTCAGCGGCGTTATCGTTATACCTTCATTTATCGGCATCTGATCAAGCTCGTAAATCAGGGACTTCTAAAAAGGAAGCATGTTGATGATGGGAAGCGCTGTTCTCATTTCATCAGGACTCCCAAGTTCGATGAAGTGCATTTCAAAGAGGAATTTATTGGGCCTTGTGCGCTTGTAACGGAATCGGGTAAGGAGCGTAAGTCGGAAACGTATGAATCCGTCCTGGAAGGACTGATCGCGAGAGCACAGCACTACCGTAAGGGGTTGCAGGAATGTGATTCAATGCTCGCTGAGTACCAGCAATTAAGAGTGGACTTCTCCATATTGGATCCAGCGATTGAAAGTGCCATCAGCAATACCGTTGCAGAGAAACGCGATTTGCGGGGCAGGCTGGAGGCCGTGGAGAGGCTTTTGAGGGGGTTGATTGCGTTTAGAAGTGCCTCTTGATGAACGGCCAGAATCGATAGACGTGTCTCAGAATCAAAGGGCTAGTAATTTCAAGCCGTTATCTATCAGCAGCTAAAGGAGAATCAGCCATTGCTTGTATTAGCAACGCTTTAACCTTATGTCCAAGATCAACATTTCGTTTACTCGCTGACTCATGTGTTAGTGCTTGGCTCAGAATATTCAGAGGCCCGACCAAGTAGACCTTTTCTACGGCTCGTGTAATCGCGGTATAACACATTGTTCGATCAATATTTGGGGCCTTATCCAGAACAATGATGACTTGCTTAAACTGTGACCCCTGACTCTTGTGAATCGTCATAGCATAAGCGTGGCGAAGGGCATTGATTATATCCAACGAGATCTCTCGTTCTATGCCGTCATCCCATAGAATCTTGCCAAAGCTAGACAAAGGCTCATCGTTGTCATCATTATTTATAATTTTCATTACGTTGTAAACTTGGCAAATGGTTCCTATGGAACCATTCATCAGGTCATGAGCATAAAGGTTGGAGCAACACATTACTTTGTCATGTAGTTTAAACTCAGTATCTAAATAGTGATTTGCTTCTTCTATAAATACCTTTAATGGTTTACTGTTATTCAATGCTACGCAGCGTTTATTGATATCATTAACCATTTTAGTTGTAGCGCAAATTATTTGTGTTTCATCAGGTTTTTCTAAATATAATGAGACTGCTCTCTTTTGAATTGCATTGGCTCCATTGATATCGATATGGACGACATCATCGTAGCTAAATGTTGGAAGAATACCATTACGGATAGAAGCTGAAATAGCAGGGATGTTTGAGTGTTTATCTTGTCGACGAACCTCTGTTAATGTGATTTTTGGAATATCGTGCATTGGCACTAGTTCATGGAAAACAAGACCGAAATCTACAGGTGGAAGCTGCCCAATATCGCCTAACATGATTACATGTGCAGAATTAGGAACACATCTCAATAGGCGGTACATACTAGGCAAGTCTACCATTGAGCTTTCATCGACAACAATAACAAGTTGTCTGCCTTCATAATTATTAGCATTGAAGTTTTTAATAAATCTTGCGATAGTATGAGCCTCTTGATTTGTTGCCTCTGCCATCCTTTTTGCTGCTTTGCCTGCAAGTGCGACTTGTACTGGTATTATATCTAACTTATGAAACACTGAATAAAGCGCATCTAATAATGTAGTTTTACCTACACCTGCACCACCATTAATAATTAAAAAGCGATATTTTATAGCCCCAAAGATAGCTTCTTTTTGAAGAGAGTTTAAGTTAAAACACTTTTTTTTTTTTTATTGATTGATATAAAAGTTTATCCTTTTTTCATCGATGGATAATTTACTTGGGTTTGTGATGAGGTTCACCAATCGCTGAGCAACATATGCTTCCATAGTGAAAGCACCTGCGCTCTGTAATTCATTGTTACCAACCTCAAGGACATTTTCACACGATGTGGCGAGTGCGAATGCTTGATTAACATAGCACTCTGTTTTCTCTTGATTATTGGGGATATGTAAGAGCTGTTTCAGCCATATGTCTAGATCATATCGTGTTGCTAATGTACTCCCGCTAGAAAGGTGACAGTACAATGCCTCCTCGGCTGCTGCTGCGAGCCTAATAGGAGCATCCAATTGAAATCCTAGAGCCACTGAGATTCGATCACATTCATTAAAATCAACACCAAACGCTAATAATCGGTAAGGGTCTTCGCTTACCTTACTTATGGTTTCCTGTTGATAATAATCTGATACCAAAAATGAGGTGGATACTGATAATCCCAAATGTGCATTGCAGAAACGCATAGCATCAATATTTATATAGCTACGCCATGCATCGATAGTATTTTTTGCGGTGTTTTCACTTAATATCTTACGCAGGCTTACAATATCACCATTGTCCAAGATTTCAAATAAGGACTCACCAAATGTAGACCATAATGTACGGGCTTTTACTGGGCCAACACCTTTAAATCTGGCGTGACTGCCTAACATGATTACGATTTGCTCCCCTGATGGCCTAATTAGATCTAGGTATTGAGGGGTGATTACAGTGAGAATGCCTCCGTGCTCTACACGTCTACTATACTGCTTTTTGACAGCTAATTTAACCAATGCACCCTTCGCTAATATTAGTGACAGGCGATCACTGTTATTTTCAATTATGTGAATGATGTAATTACGCTTGTAATTGCAATTACGTAGAGTGTCAGGATCTATCTGCACAGCATGAAATGAGCGACCTTTTCTGGATGAATATGGTGGTCTCGTGATGCGAAAAAAATTCTCTTGCTCGAAGTCATTCATCTAGGCACCCGCTTAAATATTTCTAGCAATTCCATACGATGCTGTTCTCGATGTGAATTTGATTGAAGAGATTTATATTCTTGCTTTAAGCCTTCTAAATGAGATTCAAGTTCTGCAACCCGTAGCTGTAATTGGCGAATCATTTTATCTTTCTCTTGAATGCTCTTTTCTTGCGGGCTGTATCGCTTTGCGGGTGCTTTTGAAGTATCCCTAGCCTGGTAGGGAAGCTCCTGCAAGGTATTCTGCTCAGCTAGCCATTGAGCCTTACTTTTAAGGTACGCAACAATGTACTTATTTTGGTAATAGCTAGAGCGAGATATACCAATTTCTTTTATTATGGCAGTTGCATTTAAACTGCCATTTTCTATGAAGTTTTGCCATTCAGCAAGGTCAAGTGGCCCGACCAAATTAGCCACCTTAACAAGATTTTCACGCGCCTTGGCATGCATTTTATCAAGTTCAAAATCTTCCAGTTCATGGCTAATACTGAATGCTTTATTCATTTTTTAAGATCTTTCAATCTGGCTTTTGTCTTCATAGAGTGTGGGAGCGGTGCTTCCAACTCCTCAATGGACATACCTCTACTTGTAGCATTGGCGAACCAGCGAACAAAAGTCTCATCATAGTCAGCTAATAGTTTTTTTAACTTGATATTTTCTTCTTTTATTTTATCAAGTTTTGATTGGGTTTCTTCTGCACGCCTGCCGATATCTTCTAATATGTTGCTACTTTGATTGGCTTCTTTATAAGCCTTAACGATAGCTTCTTTTTTTGACAATGCTTGCCGAGTAAATCCTGTCTCCTGTTCTAGTTCCTTCCAAGTGACTTTATTCTTCCCACTGCGGGCAGCTAGGATTACGATGAGTTTGCAGAAGTCTTGCTCTAGTGCAGCTGTAATTTGTTTCTGTTCTTTTTTCATATTGCAACGCACCCATTATTACCATTAGGGAAAACTTGCACTAATTCACCATCTGAAATTGAATTATCCTGCTCAATGGCGAGGGCTATACGACAACCATTTAATAGTTCTTCATGAGAACGTAGCCAGTTATTGGAACCATGATATTCAGCGTCAACTGCTGCTTTAACCTGTTGAATTCGAGTTTCTTGTTCAGCTTGAAGTTTTTGTAAATGGATGATCTCTTCCTGATTTCCTTTTATACGATAATACTCAGAGCATCCACGGACGCATGCATAGTATTTTCCACATGGAGAGTCACTATAGTCATGTTTGCATAAGCCAATTGCAGTGATGAGTGTTGTACCAATGTCTTCTATCGTTTCAAGAACCTCATCACGGTCAACCAGTGTAAAGATCACGGATGCCTCTTTTGCTTGCTCTGGTGTTATATTTGAGGCGGCAAAGAGTATGTCTGCGTTATCCATGACTCTTTTAGCTGGATTAGTGTGGTCATAGGCTATATTGTCTGGAGTATACTTTCGCCCAAAGTATCGAGCAACCTCTATAGGGGTTACTGAATCTGAGAGCTCTAGCATAGTGTCTAGAAAGTGACGGAATTGATGTGATGTCAGCCGGATCTGTTCACCTTGATAGCACAGGTTTTTGCGTTCAAATACATTCTTTATACCATATTCAGGACGGCCAGCAATATAGTCTGATATTTGAGTATACGTTATCATTGTGAATTCCCAGGGCTCAGCTCTCTTCTCAGAATGATGTTGCTGATGTTGGGTAACAAATATTAGTTTATCTAGGGAATCAGCCACAGTTAACTCTGAAATCTGTTTCCATAACTGATCGATAGACTCCTGCGCTAATGAAAATGCCTTTCCCTTTAAGTCTGATGGGTGGAATGCGACCGCAATTTTACCTGTGTTTGGATTCCGTTTATTCGTCAGGTTGATATTTCTTTTCTTTAGGTAGGATGTGAGATTTGGACGTGATGACCAGTTTAATCTTTCCCAAATATCAGTGACAAACAACTCACAATCCTCAGTGATAATTGGGAAGAAGTCGTATTTCCCATTAGCAACGCATTTAATCGTGTTACGTACAGGTGCTAATATTTCAAGGGCGCTAGTCAGACCTTTCTTTAAGATTGGTAACAGGCTTTCGGTTATTGGTTTGGTTTGATATCCAGCCCCCTTTTTGGCTCGGTAGCGGATCTCATTAATGGATAATATGTCCATTTCACCTGTGAAGACGTTTTGCTCCTCAACCTCCCTAACCTGTAAGCAGTCGACATCCAGGCAGATCACCTCATCAAATCGCAGACCCGTTGCAAACATGATTTCTACCATCGCCTGAAACAGTGCATCATCACCTTCTAGATTAGAGTTAGAAAGTGTTGCTACTGCAATGAGACTTTCATGGGTAGGTAGCTTCTCATGCCGTTTGGTAGTTGACTCAAAATCGATTCTTGTATCACTAGCGGTATGGGTTTCTCCGCGTTTAGATGTCTTTTTGAAGACAATTTTTTGGATGGAGAGCCGCTTCTGGTTAATGAATTTCGCAATGGATTCTAGTCTCTGACCAATACGGTAAAAGGTAGAACTTTCTAGTTTATCGTGTGCTTCCGCCTCTGCGACTTTGAAGTCATAAGTAGTCAGAGTGCTTGTTGTAATATTTCTTTTTAGCATCGCATTATCTAAATACCGATATGCAACAATATAGAAATTGAGTGTTCCTACATCTTTTGACTTCTCAATTTGCAAGGCTGAAATATGACATTTAGCTATGTCAGATAAATCTAGATTGTGAAATGCCTTCATGGCATCACGTGATGATTTAACTTTTTTACCTAGATTGTTATCTCGACTAAAATTGACGGATATATTATTTCCAGATTTTCTGGCTTGAGTCTTACAAATACCCTTAGCATCCCAGCTAAAGGCATCCCATTCCCAACCTTCTAATGTTGCAAAGGGAGTGTTTTTTTTGTAAAAGTGAACTAATTGTGCCAGATTGCTATCAGCATCTACACCAATTGATGGTAATAATTGTAGACTGGTATTCATAGTTCACCCCTGTCAAACATGTCAGCAAACTTGCGAGCAGCTAAAAAGTTTTTATGTTGAAGAATATTTATGGCGTGTGCATCACCAAATGCTGTTTTTACTTCTTCTACCATCGTATCTACAATTGCCTTATGGTCAACGTCTTCAAAAGCCTCTAGAGAAGAGCAGTTGTAACAAGAAAGCGGGGGTTGCAGAGAGCATGGGGTAGCGCTACCGCAGCTACCAATTTGAACAAGATTTAGATTTTTCGATGGCGCGAAAATACCTTGTCCTCGCTTAGAGGCATTATCAGGCGTGACAACTTTACCTGCAAATGCATCGAGTATATCCATGGCTTCACTTCGCAGTACATCATCTAGTTTTTTAGCAACAGTATGCGATTGTCTATAATAAACTTCTAGTTGTTGTAAATCACTATGATCCATTAGTTCAGCAACAACAGACATAGGAGTGCCTTTGGCGATTAACCGTGAACAGAAGGTTTTACGAAGTCTACGGTTGGTTACCTTGAAGTCCAATCCGACAGCTACTCTGAACTGGTTGGTGATGTACGATATCTTGGTGATTCTTACTTGGCGCTTAACCAATTCATCTCTAACACTATAGTACTCTGAGATAACAGGCCAATCATCAGTAATTTTTGTACCTAGTATATCTTCGTAACGTGCTTTCATTAATGAAAGTAGTTTTGCAAGTGTTTTTGTTATGGGGCGAATTTTATATACATTGTTATTGGCCTGCCCTCTTTGTTTTGCCCTCAAAACTTTTAGGGTATATACACCTTTGTCTGAGAGCTGCAAGTCAGAGAACTTTAGCCTCATCACTTGGATATTTCTCATGCCAAGAACCTGGGCACATTTCAGTGACACCAATCCCTGTAATGCATGCGTGGTTAGTGTTTCTGGAGAAATGGAGTTTAATGTGGAGATGAAGATGCGTTCTTCCTTGATCGTGAGTGGACCACGGTCAGGTATTTCCATAATGACATCAAGACCTTTACCTGCGTCTGTACCAAATTTTATGCTGGCTAGGTAGTAATCATAAAAATCTTCATCAAAGTGTGGGAGGCCTTCTTCAACACACCATTTATACATCATTCTTAAAATAGATTTAGTGCTTACACTACGCTCAGAACTCATAAGTTTTCTGTAGATTTCTTGAATTTTTTCAGCAATGTCTTCTGCTGCAATATCGTCAGGGATGCTTAGTAAGCGCCAGCACTCATGATGTGAGTGAAGTGCATAGTTAGAGTAGATATGAGAAGCATAAGAAATCCATGCGCGGGTATGTTCTCTTAATTGGTGAGGAATTTTGTCAAAGGATATGGTCTCCCTCTCCGGTTCCAAAACTATTTTACTTTGTGTTAAATCCAGTTGTTGGCCTGACTGGCTTACAGGATATGGGTCATAAGCAAATTGTGGGTGCTGGTCTATTTGTACCAACATAATATCGTTTTTATCTAATTTTTTTGTCGGCATAGCCAGCACCTCGGCAATCTATTATGATAATTTTCTATGTGATTCCATTTCTGCATGGAGTTGGTTTAGAACTAGGTTGCATTGTTCCATTATTGAACCAGCTTCATATATTAGACTACTATCTGAGTTATACGTCCACCCCCCAACATTATTTTTTAGCTTTTTCTGTTGAGCTGCATCAATTCCCATTTTGGTGAGCATTCTGTCAAGATTTTCAAAAAGAGTATGTCTTAATTTATGAGGGTGAATATCTGACAACTCTAAGATCTTCTTCTTGATACTTGAGAAAACATCATCCAATGCAGCTATTGATAGCGGATTATGTGGCTTGGTTGTCGCTAAGAGTAAATAAGGGCTTTTCATGGCAGAGTCGCCAAGAGATTTTCTGGCCTGTTTATATTCATCAATCAGTGACGCTAGAGGAAATGAAATAGGTATGATCCGGCCAACTGTTTTCTCGCGAGGTGTTCTACCACGAGGATCGTCATGCTCGACATTCTGCTGTGTCAGGATAAATGGGTAAACACCATGAACCAGCTTGCTCGTATGGCAGTTTGATGTTGTAAGTGATAGTAGTTCACCTTTCCTAATTCCTGTTTCTAAAAGCAACCTAAGAATGAGCTTGTTACGTAACTGAGTAGCTTTATTCCAGCCAAGCAAACTTGGCATTTCCATGACATCATACAGTGTTGCTTGTTGGACTAATGATAATCCAAGGATGCGGCCTTGAGCTGTCTTTGGTCTTCTCAGCTTGGCTAGTTTTACTTGAAGTTTTTCCATCATCTTGGGTATTTGATGGAATAGAGGATCTGTATTACGGCGCTTGGAAATTGCTTTATCGGCTAAAAATTGAAAGTAAACCAATACTAGGTCAAGGCGTTGATTGAAATAATCAGGACTAACAATATCTGGCCGGAGGGGTCTTGCTCCGTTGATATCGTATGAGTGATGTTCAAGGTGTTTGAGAAAACTCTGGTATAAGCCCGTATCAGCAAACCCTGTGTCAGCAACAATTTCTGCTAGATCTACTTTTAGCATTGCTGCCCATCGTTCGATATGGATTAGGTGGTTTGCATTATTCTCCTGTGTTTTTTCCGCACCATACAGGTGTGTCAGTGTGAACTCACATAGTCTTGGGATGGGGAGTCCGTTCTCATCAACGATTAGATACTTACGTTCATTGTACTGCTTCATGTTGACCGTTCTGAGCTTCACTGCATCACTCCTTTACACTTTTATACACCCATCCCTAATGTATACTCCGTGCTTTCAGAATGTGCAATCTTTACATGCTTAGAAAAGAAAAAACCCCGAAACATCGGGGTTTTTAGGCATTTTTCTTTACATTATGCTTTACATTTCAAAAAAGACCGTCCTAGAACGGAATATCGTCGTCGAA
>RRZT010161235.1_pt1 | contig 10697 bp, 13 predicted proteins | sample 2165551 | NCBI WGS metagenome assembly RRZT01 (sample SAMN10456910, study PRJNA506462) | wastewater metagenome | biome: wastewater; feature: sludge; material: wastewater sludge; isolation source: wastewater sludge with Escherichia coli K12::gfp cells carrying plasmid... | place: USA: Moscow, Idaho...
AGTGCGGTTTGGGCATCATGGATTTCGGCGGCCAGATTGTTGAGCGCGGTTTCGTCGGCGGCGGCGCGGGCTTCGGCCAAGGTTTCGCGCCAATCCATTTGCTGCATCAAAAATGCGGGTGCAAATTGGGTGTGCTCCGGCGCATCGGCCTCAATGCCTTGCGCTTGCAATAAATAGGCGGCGCGGTTGAGCGGGTCTTTCAGAGTGCGGTAGGCTTCGTTTACCGTAGTGGACATCATCATGGCCTGCTTTTGCTCAAACGCGCTGCGGGCGGCAAATTTATCCGGATGGCACTGGGCGGCCACGGCGCGGTAGCGGGCATCCAGCGTGGCGTTGTCGAGCGCAAACGTGGCGGGCAGGTTGAATAAGTCGAAATATTGGCTCATGGTGTGTGGGTCATTTTGGGTGGCCGTTTTAGCTTCGCAGAAACTTCTTCAGGTAGCCTGATTGTAACAGGCCGGCATTGGGTTTAAAATAAGTGCTTTGGCAATAAAGGAGGCCATCATGGCTCAAAAAGTGCAATTAAACAAAGGCCCTATTCGCGATAATGCGCTGAAGGCACTGGTAAAATCCAATTTATTCCGCCATAAGGTGGAACGCAATAAAAAAGGCAAAGGCAGCTATAACAGACAGGCTGCGAAAAAAGGGCGAGACGGTTTTGATACCGTCTCGTTTGCTTTTCACGCTGCCTGAAAGACAGTGTGAAGAAAATCAATCCATCTCAGGCTGCCTGAAAGACAGCGTGAAGAAAATCAATCCATCCCAGGCTGCCTGAAAGGTAGCCGGAAGAAAGTCAATCCATCCTAGGTTGCCTGAAGTGCGGTATCAGCAGGCAGGAAGCCTTTACAATTGGCTTTGTGCCCACGTCACCGCTGCTGCCACCGCCGCGCGTGCTTGCGGGCTGTTTTTCCAGCAAGTGCTGCCGCTTAAGGCCGCGCCTTGTTGCAGCATATCATCCACATCGGCGGCGGCCAGTGCCGCTACATCATCCAAGCCCATCTGCTGCAAACGCTGCAATATGGTGTTGCCGATGCCTTTTTGCGCCAGCAGCGAAGCGGTTTGTTCTGCGGTAAACGGCATGGATTTCCTTTCAGGCAGCCTTGAGGGATTAAAACCCGTTTTGCGCTGAAAACGGCGTAATAAAAGCTTGTGAACAGGCTCTTAAACGTGAAAGCTCTCGCCGCAACCGCACTCGTCTTTAACATTGGGGTTTTGGAATTTAAAGCCTTCCTGCAAGCCTTCTTTGGTGTAGTCCAGCTCGGTGCCGTCCAGATACACATGGCTTTTCGGATCCACAAATACCTTGACGCCATGGCCTTCGAATACGATGTCTTCTGCTTGCACTTCGTCTACAAATTCCAGCGTGTAGGCCATGCCGGAGCAGCCGCTGGTTTTAACGCCCAAGCGGATGCCTTCGCCTTTGCCACGTTTGCTTAAGAAGTTTTCGATGTGTTTGGCGGCGGTTTCGGTAAGGGTAATCATAAGAATCCTTTTATATTGCTACAGGTATTACTTTAATTGGCTGTCTTTGCTGCCGCGGCGGTTATAGGCTGCCTGAAAACGGTTGCGCCGGTCTGCTTCGTTTTGACAGCCCACGCACAGCTGTACGCCGGGCAAGGCTTGGCGGCGCGCTGAGGGAATAGCATCGCCACATTCGACGCAATGCTCGGCGCTGTCGCCTTGCGGCAGGTTTTGGCGCACAAAGGCCAGCGCGTCATCCAATGAAGCGTCGATTTGTGCCTGTTCGGCACCGTCCGGCGCCCAGCCGCCTGCCATATTGTGCCCCGCCTTATTCGCTGCCGTGTTTTTTCTTGTAATCGGACACGGCGGCTTTGATGGCGTCTTCCGCCAAAATAGAACAGTGGATTTTCACTGGCGGCAGTGCCAATTCTTCGGCAATTTCGCTGTTTTTAATCGACAGGGCTTCGTCCAAGCTTTTGCCTTTGACCCATTCGGTAATCAGCGAAGAGGAGGCAATGGCGCTGCCGCAGCCGTAGGTTTTGAATTTGGCGTCTTCGATTACGCCTTGTTCATTCACCTTAATTTGCAGCTTCATTACGTCGCCGCAGGCGGGCGCGCCCACCATGCCGGTGCCAACGGAATCCTCGGCTTTGTCGGACGAGCCGGCATTGCGGGGGTTTTCGTAGTGGTCGATGACCTTGTCGCTGTAAGCCATTTGGTGCTCCTTAGGTGCGGTTTGAACCGCGTGGTGTGTTGTGGTTTGGGTATATTGGTATCGGAAATTAAATTTAAACCGATATTGTGTTGTAGTGCCCATTGGTGTTTCGAAAGTGGGCGGTGCTTGGTTTAGGGGTCTTCGTTGGCAAACCAAGGTTTGCGCGATGGTATGCGTTCAATAGGGTGTTCGTTTTTGGGCGGCAGTATGTGGATTTTACGATCCGCAGGCGGTTGTTGGGACAGGCAGTTTTGGCGTACTTGCTGGATGGTTTCTCGGCTCAGTGCGCTGGGTGCGCCCATGTCCGCGCCTGCCATGTTTAAATGCGTGCCGTCAAAATGCGCCGCCCATTGCGTGCCCGCACCAGCGGCCTCCATGCTGTAATTAACCAGGACACGGTTGCCACGGTAGCCGCCGATGTCAAAACGGCTGATGCGATAAGCGCCTTGTTCGTCTTGGTAACCCAGAAACAAATAACGTGCATCCGCTGGCAAGGGTAAGGCATAGCGGCGTGAAAACGAGGATTGATCCGCAGTAAACAAAGGTGCCAGATTATCCGGCAAGCGGGTGCTGTTGCCCCAACCCATCACCATATCTTGCTGCACCATCGACAAGGCGGCGCCATTCAGGATGATTTCACGTTGGCTGTCTTTTGGTTTCCCCGGCTCATTTTGTGCTGCGTCATCCACCACCACCACGAAACGGCTGGGAAACGGTGAAGTCTGGGTAAAGGTGATGTTATGGCTGCCTTGGGCGCTCGCTTTACTTTGCCAAGTGCCCGGTATCAATAAATCCAGTGCACCGGCGATAAGGGTATAACAAAAGGTTTGATCGGGCAAAACGTACAGGGCGGCAACGCTGTCTACCGTTCTATGATTGTAGACGCCCACAAACTTGGGCTGCGCTACCGCCAAAGTGCTGGTGGTGGCCAACAGTACCATGCCTAAGCTAGACCAGGATTTGAACATATCCCATTCCTTTGTTATTTCATCCCACTTTAATAAGCACGCATATTGATTTAAGGCTTTTAAGGCTACCTGAAGATTTTTTAATTTCTTCAGGCGTTTAAATTAATGCGCCGCCCATTCCACGGTGCTTAAATCCACGCCGTCTAAGTGCATTTCCCACAGCGGCGACAATTCGCGCAGTTTGCCGATTTTGGATTTAATCAGCTCGGCGGAAAAATCCACATCGCCTTCGGTGGTACAACGGACGAAGGTGATGCGCAAGGAGCTGTGTGCCAACTCGTCGTTGCGGCCCAGTGCGCGCAATACGTAGCTTGGCTCCAAGCTGGCCGAAGTGCAGGCCGAGCCGCTGGATACCGCCAGCTCTTTTACGGCCATAATCAGGCTTTCGCCTTCAACAAAATTGAAGCTGACATTCAGGTTTTGCGGCACGCGTTGCTGTAAATCGCCATTGATATAGACTTCGTCGATGTCTTTGATGGCATCTAAAAAGCGGTTGCGCAATGCCAAAATGCGTTCGTTTTCGGCATCCATTTCCAAGCGTGCCAAGCGGTAGGCTTCGCCCATGCCCACAATTTGATGGGTGGCCAGCGTGCCGCTGCGAAAGCCGCGTTCATGGCCGCCGCCGTGCATTTGCGCTTCCAAGCGTACGCGCGGTTTGCGGCGCACATACAGCGCGCCAATGCCTTTGGGGCCGTAGGTTTTGTGGGCAGACATGCTCATCAGGCCGATATTGAGCTCACGCACGTTGATATGCACTTTACCGGTGGCTTGCGCCGCATCAACATGCAGCAGCACATCGTGCTCTTTACAGATTTGGCCGATGGCGGCGATGTCTTGAATCACGCCGATTTCATTGTTCACCCACATGGTGCTCACCAAGGTGGTGTCGGGGCGGATGGCGGCTTGCAGTTCGGCTAAGTCGACCAAGCCGTTTTCCTGCACGCCCAAATAAGTGACTTCAAAGCCTTCACGCTCCAGCTCGCGCATGGTGTCCAGCACCGCTTTGTGTTCGGTTTTGAGGGTAATCAGGTGCTTGCCTTTGGCAGCATAAAAATGTGCCGCGCCCTTGATGGCCAGATTATTTGATTCGGTGGCGCCGGAAGTAAACACGATTTCCTTGCTGTCGGCGCCAATCAGGGCGGCGATTTCGTTGCGGGCGTTTTCCACCGCTTCTTCGGCTACCCAGCCGAAGCTGTGGCTATTGGAAGCCGGGTTGCCGAAGGTTTGGGTGAGGTAGGGAATCATTTTGTCGGCCACGCGCGGATCAACCGGGGTGGTGGCGGCATAATCAAGATAAATCGGGGTTTGAATGCTCATGGCGTGTTCTCTAGTTTGGGTTTGTTTTTATGGGTGATTAATGAATATGGGTGAGCGTGATGGTGTGGGTACCGCCGCCGCTTTGTCGGTGTTTGGCGAGCACGCAGTTTAAGGTAATACTGCGCAAATAGTTGTCGATGGTTTTATTCAGGTTTTCCCACAAATCGTGGGTAAGGCAGGGGCTGCCGTCTTGGCAGTTGGCCGCACCGCCGCATTGGGTGGCATCTAAGGTATCTTCAGCCGCCGCAATAATTTGGGCGATGTTGATTTCAGCGGCACTTTGGCGCAATACATAGCCGCCGCCGGGGCCGCGTACACTTTCCACCAAACCGGCGCGGCGCAGCTTGCCAAACAGTTGCTCCAAATAGGATAAGGAAATATGCTGGCGCTCGCTGATGGCATTTAAGCTCACGGCGCATTCTTGCGCATGCATGGCCAAATCCAGCATGGCGGTCACGGCAAAACGGCCTTTGGTGGTTAAACGCATTGCGGGCGGCTTTCAGGTTTAAATTGATGGCGGAATAGGGTGATTGTCTAATATCCGACTAAATTAGTCAAGTATAGCAATGGGAAATGATGATGGTGTTTGCGCTGGCCATTACTGATGGCGATTTACGGTGAATAAGCGGCATTGTCTGCCAACGGTGTGCATTAACGGTAAATTGATTTGATAATGAATAAAAACAATACAAAATCATTCAATTTTGTCATAATGCATTCAGGCAGCCTGTCAGTTTGCCTAAAATGCCCGACACATCGATAACAACAAGACCCCAGAAGGAGAAACCACATGAGCGCGATATTGCTGCTTGTTGTCGGCCTCGCCTGTATGGCTGCCGGTTATTTCGTTTATTCGCGCTTTATTGCGCAAAAAATCCTCAAACTTGATCCCCATTTCCAAACCCCCGCCCATGAAATCAATGACGGGGTGGACTATGTGCCCACCAATAAATATGTGTTGTGGGGGCATCATTTTACTTCGGTGGCCGGTGCGGCACCGATTGTGGGGCCGGCGATTGCGGTGATTTGGGGCTGGGCGCCGGCGTTTTTGTGGGTGGTGTTGGGTACGATTTTTATTGCCGGTGTGCATGATATGTCGGCAGTGTGGTCGAGTGTGCGCAATAAAGGCCAGTCTATCGGCGGCATTGCCGGCGGCGTGGTGAATGGCCGTACCCGCAGCCTGTTTATGGTGGTGATTTTCTTGCTGCTGCTAATGGTGAATGCGGTGTTTGCGGTGGTGATTGCGGGCATGATGATCAAAACCCCGTCGGCCGTGTTGCCGGTGTGGGGCGCGCTGGTGGTGGCGTTTATTATCGGCCAGTGTATTTACCGCTATAAAATGAATTTGCTGTGGGTTTCGATTATCGGCGTGGGTGCCTTATACACGCTGATTTATTTGGGCCCGATATTCCCGTTGGCTTTGCCCGACACGGTAATGGGGCTACCTGCCAATGCGGTGTGGATTATCTTGCTGTTTGTGTATGCGGCGATTGCTTCGTTGCTGCCGGTATGGATGCTGTTGCAGCCGCGTGATTACATCAATGGCCTACAATTGTTTGTGGGGCTGATTGTGTTGTATGCCGCTATTTTCTTGGTGAACCCCACTGTGGTGGCACCGGCGATTAACCACGATGTACCTGCCGGTACGCCGCCGATTATGCCTTTGCTGTTTGTGACCATTGCCTGCGGTGCCATTTCCGGCTTTCACGGCCTGGTGTCCACCGGCACCACTTCCAAGCAAATCGACAAAGAAACCGATGCGCGTTTTGTGGGCTATTTTGGCGCCATGGGCGAAGGGATGTTGGCATTGGCGGCGATTTTGGCGGCCACCGCCGGTTTTGCTACCTTGGCCGACTGGAAAGCGGTGTATACCGCGTTTGGCCAAGGCGGGATTGGTGCCTTTATTGACGGTGGCGCCAGCATTATGCACAACGGCATTGGTTTGGATCCCACCTTATCGGCCACCATGCTCACGGTGATGGCAGCCTTGTTTGCCGGCACCACCATGGATACCGGCGTGCGTCTGCAACGCTATATTTTCCAAGAGTGGGGGCAAATTTACCATATTGAATCGTTCCAGAAAGGTTGGGTTGCCACTTTGCTGGCGGTGGGCACTTGTGTGCTACTGGCCTTTGGTGCAGGCGGTTTGAGCGGCTCCGGTGGCATGCTGATTTGGCCGCTGTTTGGCACCACCAATCAGCTAATGGCCGGTTTAACTTTGCTGGTGGTTAGCGTAATGCTGCTCAAAAGCGGGCGCAGCGTGTGGTATACCTTGCTGCCGATGGCGTTTTTACTGATTGTGAGCATCATCGCTTTGCTGCTGCAACTGAAAAGCTTTTATCTGGACGGCAAATGGCTGCTGGTGGTGTTGGACATCATCATCTTGGCCTGCTCCATTTTTGTGTCGCTGGAATGTGTGGCGGTGCTGAAACGGGCTTGGCCGAAGAAAAAGGCTTGATATGCGCTGGCGCCACCGTTTGCAAGCAATTGCGGCAGGGCTGCATGAGTTTTACCATGCGCCCTACCGCCAAACCCTTAGCCGTGCATACCGCGATGAAGCCGATTTGTTTATGCTGATGGTGTTTGCCGAAAGCCTCGGTGTACCCAATCCGATGACATTCTACACCTTGGAGCTGCAACCCTTGCTGATGGAAGAATTTCACGATTGGCACCAACGCATGGGCATGGCGCATTCGCCGCTTGACCGCTTTGGTTGCTGCTGATGGATGCCTTGCTGCGCGATCTAGAACACAAGCCCTTGCTGTTTGTGGGTGGTAAAGGTGGGGTGGGTAAAACCACCCATGCCGCCAGCTTGGCCTGCCGTTTGGCGGCCTTGGGGCGCAAGGTGCTGCTGATTTCCACCGATCCGGCGCACAGCTTGGGCGATGTGTTGCAAACACCGCTGTCGGGCACCGTGCGTGCGCTCACGCCGTATTTATCCGCGCTGGAGCTGAATCCGCAGCAAATGGTCGACAAACATTTTGCCCAAGTGGCCGACACAGTGGCTGCCTATGCGCAGCCGCAGATGTTGCCGCAGCTCAAACAGCATGTGGAAGCCGCCAAAGCCTCGCCCGGTGCAGAAGAAGCGGCGATGTTGGAAGCCATGTGCCGCTATATTGTGCACTATCGCATTATGGGCTTTGAGCAGATTGTGTTTGATACCGCGCCCACCGGCCACACTTTGCGCTTGTTGTCTTTGCCGCAAATGATGGAGGCGTGGAGCGAAGGCTTGCTGGCGCAGCAAGGGCGACAACAGCGTTTGCGCGAGGCGGCCTTGCCGTTTTGGCGGCGCAGCGCTCAGGAAAATACCGTGTTGGATGAAGCCAAAAACCAACGCTGGCAACAGGCCTTGCAGGTATTGCAAAAACGCCGCCAATTATTTGCCCAGGCGGGTGAATTGCTCGGCAATCCACAACACACCGCCATTGTGCTGGTGATGGTGCCGGAAATGCTGCCCTTGGCGGAAACCCGCCGTGCGGTGGCGCAATTGCAGCATTTTGAATTGCCATGTCGGCATTTGATTGTTAACCAAATTATGCCGGCACCGGAGCCGGGCGATGATTTTTGGCAGCAACGCTATGCCCGCCAGCAAGAAATTTTGGTGCAAATTCGCACTGATTTGGCCGGTTTGCAGCAGCATGAATACGGCCTTCAGGCAGCCGATATCCGCGGCATTGAAGCCTTAAGCCGGTTTGGTGTAGATGGAATATTGGCCAAATCTTCGGGTTGAGGCGGTAAGTATTTTTGAATGTGTAGACAACAAAACAGCCGCAAGCCTTAAAGGTTGCGGCTGTTTTTGCTTTTCAGGCAGCCTTATACCTTTGCAAAATATCGTTCAGCCCTTCAAAAATCTTGCCGGTTCGTCATTAGCTACGCAAGCCCACTACGTTACCCCGGCGTAGGCCGGAATCCATGTCTTAAAATGCAATAAATTGATTTTAAATTGATTTATAAGAATTCAATGGATTCCGGCCTGCGCCGGAATGACGAATTTGAACATTTTTCATCAGCGAATAAATATTTTGCAAAGGCCTCAGCCTTATCCATCAGCGCTTAGCGCCCGGAGTAGATATGGTCTTGCATGATTTTTTCGTATACCGGGGTGGGCACGTAGCGTTTGATGACTTCTTGCCAGTCTTTGGGGCCGACCATGCCCTTCACCATGGTGGAGGAGACCTCGGCGTATTCGCGCGGCGGCATCAGCAGCACGGTGGCGATGCTGGGCTGTAGGTCGTGGTTGATGTAGCGCATACTGCGCTCATATTCGTAGTCTGAGCCGGTGCGGATGCCGCGCACAATGTAGTCGGCACCGATGCCTTTGGCGTAGTTGACCAAAAATTGGTTTTCAAAGGCGGCGATTTTCACATTGGGAAAATTGCGGGTGATGTCGCGCAACATGGTTTTGCGCTCTTCGGTGCTGTAGGTGGATTTTTTTTCCGGGTTTACACCGATGGCCACCACCAGCTCGTCAAACAAGGCTTGGGCTTCGCGTATCATCCATAAATGGCCGTTGGTGGGCGGATCGAAACTGCCGGCATAAACGGCGCGGCGGATGCGGCGGGGCTTAATCATCAGCGTTTTTCCAAAATCACCGAGCCAATCGAATAACCGGCGCCAAAGCTGGACACCACGCCCAAATCGCCTGCGGCCAAGCCGTCTTGGTGCAGATGCAGGGCGATGATAGAACCGGCGGAGCTGGTGTTGGCATAGCGGTCCAGGATAATCGGCGCTTCTTCGGCACTGGCGTCGCGCCCCAACACGCGGCGGCTGATTAATTCGTTCATGGTGCGGTTGGCTTGGTGCAGCCAGAAGCGTTTGACGTTTTGCGCTTCGATTTGGTGCTGTTGCAGGTGCAGGGCGATGTGGTTGCCCACGGCCGGGCACACTTCTTTGAATACTTTGCGGCCGTTTTGCACAAACAGCTTGTCGGCGGCCAAGGGGTCGTTGTGGGTTTCGCAGCGGTTGAGAAAGCCGAAGTTGTTGCGGATGTTGTTGGAAAACTGCGTCCACAGCCGCGTGCCTAAGATATTGAAGCCTTGTCTGTTTTCAGCTAAATCGGCACGTTGCACCAACATGGCGGTGGCGGCGTCGCCAAAGATAAAGTGGCTGTCGCGCTCGCGAAAATTCAGGTGCGCCGAGCAGATTTCGGCATTGATAATCAGCACGCGGCTGGCCGAGCCGTTGGCAACGGCATCGGCGGCGGCTTGCAGGGCAAAGGTAGCGGAGGAGCAGGCCACGTTCATGTCGTAGGCAAAGCCGGAGCAGCCCAAGGCTGCCTGAATTTCCACTGCCATGGCCGGGTAGGCGCGCTGCATATTGGAATTGGCCACCAACACCATATCGATGGCACCGGCATCCACGCCGGCGGTGTCGAGTGCTTGCCGTGCGGCGGCCACGCCCATTTCGGCCTGTAAAGACAGGGTGTCGTCGCTGCGTTTGGCAAATTGCGGGCGCATGATGTCGGGGTTGACGATGCCGTCTTTGTTCATCACAAAGCGGCTGTGGATGCCGGAGGCCTTAACGATAAATTCGCTACTGGATTCGGCCAAGGCTTCGAGGCTGCCTGAAGCGATTTCGGCGGCATGGGTTTGGTTGTATTGGTGGACGTATTGGTTAAACGCCGCCACCAGTTCGTCGTTGCTGATGCTGTAAGGCGGGGTAAACAGGCCGGTGGCGCTTAAAACTGCGGGTTGTCGGGTCATGATGTTAGGGGCTTTCCGCAAGGCAGGTTTCAGGCAGCTTTATGATTTAAAGGCTGCCTGAAACCTGCCGGTAAGTTGTGAATCTGTATTACAGCCAAGCATAATCGCCCACGGCGATGAAGTCAAAAGCAATTGCGGCTGCCTTGGCGGCAAATTGTATATGCAATACGGATTATCTGGGTAATTTTGGGTTAAATTGCCCTGATTTTAATGTTAAATTATCTTTAAAACAATGTTTTAGATTTTAAATGAGAATGGTTGCTAATTGTCAATATGTTAAGAATCACTTTAAAATAGCGCCTGTTTGTATTTGAATCCCGCGCAGGCGGGCGGCTGAAGGAAGCGATTTTCCCATGAAAAAATGGCAAAAAAGAAGTTTGTGGCTACTGCTGGTGTTGGGTGTGGCGGCAGGCTTGTGGTGGGCTTTCAAGCCGGCAGAGAAGGTGAATTACCTTACCGATACGGTGAAGCGCAGTAATATCGAGCAAACCGTAAACGCCACCGGCGAGGTTTCCGCCGCGCAGATGGTGGATG
>RRZT010644351.1_pt1 | contig 10696 bp, 8 predicted proteins | sample 2165551 | NCBI WGS metagenome assembly RRZT01 (sample SAMN10456910, study PRJNA506462) | wastewater metagenome | biome: wastewater; feature: sludge; material: wastewater sludge; isolation source: wastewater sludge with Escherichia coli K12::gfp cells carrying plasmid... | place: USA: Moscow, Idaho ...
AACGATGTTTTGTAACGATCAAGCATCTCTTTTTTCATTTTGCTTTTTGCAAAAACAGGAGCAAGAGCAGCTACGTTGATTGTATCAAATGGACCTTGGAAGTTAGTAACCATCTGTTTTGCCATCATAAAACCTAAAGCGTTACTTACGCTATCAACTTCGTTTTTAAGGGCAATTTTACCTGTGTGAGGAATGCGTGCGCAAGAGATCGAAACAATCATTGCAGCAGCGGCAAATGTTAATAATCTTAGTTTCATAAATTTACAGTTTGTTTTAATTATATGATTTTTAATAATTCTACATCAAAAATAAGGGTAGAGTTTGGAGCAATTGAGTTGCCCGCCCCTTGTTCGCCATAAGCTAAATGCGCTGGGATGAAAAGACGCCATTTAGAGCCCTCTTTCATTAGTTGAAGAGCTTCGACCCAACCGCCAATAACTTGCATTACGCCAAAAGTAGCTGGCTCGCCACGTTCAACTGAGCTGTCGAACACGGTACCATCGATAAGCATACCATGGTAGTGGCACTCCACCTCATCGGCAGCAGTTGGTGTTTTACCTGTTCCTTCGGTAAGAACTTGATATTGAAGTCCACTAGCTAGCGTTACAACACCCTCTTTTTTTCCGTTTTCGGCCAAAAAAGCTGTTCCGAGTTCAAGATTTTTACCCGATTTCTGCTGTTGAGCTTGTTGAAAATGGTTATTTATGATTTCATGCGCTTGCTCAGACGACATTTCGTAAGGCTGATCTTCATAAAAATGTTGCGCTCCACGCACAAATGCTGCGTAGTCTAATCCATCTATTCCGCTAGCTTTGAGGTTGCTAGCCAAGCTTAACCCTAGGGCGTAACTTACTTTTTCCATTAAATTAGTTTCTTAAAATGAGCCACGAATATACAACTTTTTATATACCTACTTGAAGTGCCTCTTACTTTTTTGTAGTTAAATATTCGTTAAGATGAAATATCGATTTCAAAACATTTCAGACTTTAAGGTGTTTTATTCGTCAAACAATAAAAAAAGAGGTGTTAAAAATGGATCCGAACAGCAGTAACAGAAAGTTAATCAACAAATTATGCCCACAAGAGTTAAAGATACGTTTAGAGAGTGAGAACTTTAAGCGAATAACACTCTCATTTTATAGATATGTGATAATTGATGAGCCACAGAGTTTTAGAAACGAACTCTATGAGGAGCTTGCCAAACTTAATTGCTTTGGTAGAATTTATGTTGCAAATGAGGGTATAAACGCTCAAATGAATGTTCCCGAAGAGCACTTTGAGACATTTAAGGAACTACTAGACTCAAAGTCCGAACTAAAAGATATGCCTTTAAAAATTGCAGTTGAAGATGATGGAAAATCATTCTTAAAACTAACCATCAAGGTTCGCAACCAAATTGTGGCAGATGGACTACCTCATAACGAGTACGATGTAACCAATGTGGGCACCCATTTGACGGCCAAAGAGTGGAACAAGGCCTTAGAGCAAGGGGTATTGGTGATAGATATGCGCAACCACTACGAGAGCGAAATTGGACGATTTGAGAACGCCATTATGCCTCCCGTTGAGACCTTTAGAGAGGAGTTACCGTGGGTTTTAGACCATTTAAAGGGTAAAGAGAATGAAAAGATATTACTCTACTGCACAGGTGGTGTGAGGTGTGAAAAAACGAGTTCATACTTAAAACATCATGGCTTTAATGATGTAAATCAGCTACTTGGTGGCATTATAGATTATGCTCGTCAGATCAAAGAAGAGGATTTAGAGAATAAATTTAAGGGTAAGAATTTTGTTTTTGACAATAGATTGGGCGAACAGATATCGTGCGATGTTATTAGCCATTGCCATCAATGCGGAGCACCTTGCGATAGTCATACCAATTGCGCCAACAAAGCATGTAATTTACTTTTTATTCAATGTCCAAGCTGTGCCGAGAAACTGGCAAAATGTTGCTCTGACATTTGCAAAGAGGTGATTAGCAGGAATTTACACCCTTCCAAAATGCCTAAATTTGGAACCAACAAGCGATTTTTTAAAATGATTGGATAATTAACAGTAAGGGTGAAATCGATTATTTTCAATATCATCCTTACGCTTTAATAAACACGACAAAGAGAGTTTTCTTTAAGCTCGATCAAGGCCATTGGATATAAAGATATCTGTATATTTTTTATCAACGCCCTTCATATGATCAACTAACCAAAGGCTTAAAAACGAAAGTACATCATACGACAATAATAACTCTCCTTGCATAAATTTTGCTTCAAACTCTTCTACCTTCACCAAAAAATTATCGTGCTCTTTCTTATGATCTTGGTATCCATCAAAACCAAAGAGCATCATATAATCTTCCTCAACAATAAAATGCATCTCGGCATACTCCTTTAACCCCTGCAAGAGAGTTGAAAAATTCTCCTTTCGCTCACCCTTTCCGATCCTATCGTAGAACGTATTAATTAAATCTATCAATACCACGTGCTGTTCATCCATTTCACGAACACCCACACTAAAAGATTTATCCCACTTAACTAAGCTCATATTTTCTAAGTTACATTCACAAACTTAAATATAGCAAAAAATGGAGATTAATTGAACTGCACCAATAATCTTCAACAAAAAATATTTCTGCACACTAATATTGTTATTCAGACGCCTGATTTGCAACGCCATACAACAACATCAATTGATCTTTAATGGCATAAATATCCTTCAATACGCTAAAAGAGAGCGACATTTTATCGACTTTTTGCGTCAATTTAATCTGATTTCCCTTTTGAGATGCCACCCATGTCATTAATTTAATAAACTGTTCCGACTCGTAAAATGGCGAGTGATGGTTGCTCACAAAGTAGACCACAAGTTTTTGCTGACGGTAAACTAACTTCTCTACCCCAATGCTCATGGCAATCCAGCGAATTCTGATCATTTCAAATAGATGCTGAACCTCATCGGGTAATTTACCAAAACGATCGGCCAAAGCTTGACCAAATTTCACAAGCTCCTCTTCAGAGTCGATGGCATCTAAATCGCGATAAATCTGCATCCTCTCGGCAATGTTTTCGATATAGAGTTCCGGAATGCGCATATCGGTATCAAAATCAATTTGGCAATCGGCCGAAAACTGCTGACTTTGAACTGCTTGTGGATCTTTTTGATAGAGCTCTTTAAACTCCGTATCTCGCAACTCTTGAACTGCTTCGTTCAATATTTTCTGATACGTTTCGTAACCAATATCGGATATAAAACCACTTTGCTCGCCACCTAACAAATTACCGGCGCCACGGATATCCAAATCCTGCATCGCAATTTGAAAACCACTTCCAAGCTCCGAAAACTCCTCTATAATGCGTAATCGACGTTTTGCATCTTGAGGTAAAACCGATGGCGGAGGTGCCAACAAATAACAATAAGCTTTTTTATTGGAACGCCCCACCCTACCTCGAAGTTGATGCAACTCACTTAATCCAAAGTTATTAGCATTATTTATAATGATAGTGTTGGCATTTGAGATATCTAAGCCCGACTCAATAATGGTGGTACACACCAGCACATCGTAATCGCCATTTATGAACGACAAAATCCGATCTTCTAACTCAGCCGCTGGGAGTTGTCCATGGGCAATACCCGTCTTCACATGAGGTAGAAGCGTTTCGATACGCACCGCCAACTCCGTTAAATTATTAATCCGATTATTTAAGAAGAAGACCTGCCCTCCCCTATTAACCTCCTGACTAATAGCATCTTTTATCACCTTATCGTTAAACGTATGCACCTCGGTAACTACTGGATGGCGGTTGGTTGGGGGCGTATTTAAAACAGACAAATCGCGTGCACCTAAAAGCGAAAACTGCAAAGTACGCGGTATTGGTGTGGCGGTAAGCGTTAGTGTATCCACATTGACTTTAATCTCCTTAAGTCGCTCTTTTACAGCCACTCCAAAGTGCTGCTCCTCATCAATAATCAGCAAACCTAAATCGTGGAATGCCACATCTTTGCTAATAATTCGATGGGTGCCGATGAGAATATTAATTTTTCCCTTTTTCAGATCCTCCTTTATCTCCTTGGTCTCTTTGGCGCTTCGCAAACGGCTTAGATGCTCGATGGTACAAGGAAAATCTTTAAGACGGTCGCTAAAAGTTCTAAAATGTTGAAGCGCCAAAATGGTTGTTGGCACCAAAATAGCCACCTGCTTGTTATCGGCAACGGCTTTAAAGGCTGCTCGCACCGCAATTTCGGTCTTTCCAAAGCCCACGTCGCCACAAATAAGGCGATCCATTGGGGTACTCGACTCCATATCCAGTTTTACAGCACGAGTGGATTTGTCCTGATCGGGCGTATCTTCATACAAAAACGAAGCTTCTAGCTCGGTTTGCATATAGCTATCGGCCGAGAATGCAAAGCCAGGCTCCGACTTTCGTTTGGCGTAAAGCGCTATCAATTCACGCGCAATATCCTTAACCTTACTTTTGGTCTTCTCCTTTAAATTTTGCCAAGTTGCACTCCCCAGTTTATTAATTTTAGGTGGCTCTCCATCTTTACCCTTAAACTTGCTTATTTTATGAAGCGATAAGATATTAACAAAAAGCACATCGTTATCCCTGAAAACCAAGCGAATAGACTCCTGATGCTTACCATTTTCATTCGTAGTTACCAATCCGCCAAATCGCCCTACACCATGATCGATATGCACAACATAATCGCCTGGATTCATGCGCGTTAACTCTTTCAGAGAGATAGCATTTTGAGCAGCCCTAGGCTTGTCGGTACGGAGTGAATATTTATGATAACGCTCAAAAATTTGATGATCGGTATAGAGACAAAGAGCCAAATCGTCGTCTATCAACCCCTCGTGAAGGGTGTGCAAAATTGGCTTGAAGGTAATTTCAGAGCGCTTTTCGCGATAGATGGAGAGAAGTCGTTCAAACTGCTTTTGATTATCGGCCAAGATGTATCGCTCAAAACCATCACTCGTCCGTTGCAGAATATCGGTTTCGAGCAGATCGAAGTTTTTATGAAAGCGAGGTTGTGGATGCTGATGAAATTCAATAGTAAGAGAGGTTTTCATCCCACTTGAACTCCCCATTTCGAGCAGTGTGTAATTAGATAAAGTCTGGGTAAAAGCGGTAGGTGCCGATAACTCATTTACACTCACGGCATGCTCTTCGTCCTCATTAATCTCCTCCTGCTTGAGAGCCACCTCATCGTAAATATGCTCCATTTGCGACTCGATAAGATGGAGGTTTTGAACCCAAAGACGCAAATTTTCGGGAAAAAGATCAACCAAATCAACCTTCTGATTATCAACATTATTACCAGCTAAATTTGGAATAATCGTAACCCCCTTTTCTCGTGAGATGGAGAGTTGCGTTTCGAGATCAAACGTGCGAATTGACTCTACGACATCGTCAAAAAAGTCGATACGATACGGATTTTCGTTCGAAAAAGAGTAAATATCCACAATACTTCCACGCACAGCATATTGACCTGGCTCGTAAACGAAGTCCACACGCTCAAACTTATAAGCATGTAACATCTCAACAACAAACTCAATATCAATACGTTCTTCAACCTTTACGTGCAGAGTTGACTCCTCAATTTTCTTAAACGATGGTACCTTTTCGAGTAGTGCCTCGGGATAAGTTACAATGGTAAAATTTGGAGCTGTTGTGAGTACTTGAATAGCCTCGGTGCGTAAGATAATATTTGAGGTATCCTGCTCGCCATTAGCTGCATTTCGACGAAAAGATGATGGGAAAAAGAGCAGATTTTGGGGTTTGTTTAAGAGCAGATTAATATCATTATAAAGATATTGCGCCTCCTCTTTATCGGGCAAGATGATGATACTTTTTTGCGAATCGTGAAACACTGAAGCAACTATCGATTTTCCACTTCCGGCAACTCCCTGAATATGAATCAATTTACTGCCGCCATCAAATGCCTTTTGAATAAGCTCAATACTCTTGTGCTTTTTATACAGATCTACTACCAACGAAATCTCTGCAGCTTGTTCTCCCTTTTTCATCAAACCCAAACTTTATAAACGAAAAAAGACACTTACCAAAGCAAGTGTCTTTACAAAATTAGATAAAAATATGGTTATTCAAGTTCTGAAGGCCAAATATAGGTCTCTTCATCTTCATCAATAAACGGCGACCATTGAATCTCGTTAAGTATTTGGTTTTCAAACCAAAAAGTAACGTTGTTTTCAGGGAAAGATACCACTTCTACCACCACATCAGGATCTTCGCTCTCAAGCTCTTCACCTTCAGGTTCGCCCATATCCGACTCCTCTAAAAACTCAAGAACCTCTTCCATGGTTAATCCAATAAGAGGCTGTTCGTCAAACAGATAGTCCGATCCGCTTACTGCAATAGAGGTCAATCTATAGTCGTCAATCTCATCAAATGAGAGCGACAATTCAAGTTCATCATAGTGCCACTGCTCGGTTAAACCGCCCTCTCCAGACTCATCTAAAGAGACAGACTCAACCTCATCAGGGTTCCCTAAAAGAGCTTTAACTTCATCGCGTGACAAGCCAAATTGAACGGCGTCTAAACCTTCGCCAGGTACAATGTTAATGTAATTCATAATTAAAATATAAAGTTCGGTTAATTACAACTCTCTTCATTTAAAACAGCGCCAAGTTACTCTTTTCTCTAATCTTTTTCATTTGACCAATAAATAAAAATGATTTCGAGTAGTCAAATTACAACTATACGCTTGCTTATCAAATAATTAGCTTTTTGTTAAATTTTGTAAAGCATCCCAACATAACCCCGTCATATGATTAAAGAATTACTATTTTTGCCAACGAAAAAATTTTCTCCCTTATTAAACGAGAAGATAAATTTTTGAGGGTAATAACTAATTCAAATATTTCTGAAATGACCGAATTGCAAGCCATTATTATTGGCATTATTGAAGGATTAACCGAATTTCTTCCCATTTCATCAACTGGGCACATGATTTTAGCCTCGGCGGCTTTGAAAATTGGCGACAATGAGTTTGTGAAGACTTTTGAGGTAGCTATTCAAATTGGTGCCATTATGGCTATCGTGCTACTCTACGCGCGTAAATTTTTAACCACATTCAAACTCTATCCCAAACTTATTGTGGCGGTAATTCCTGCGCTGGCTATCGGCTTTTTTGCCCATTCGTTTATCAAAGCCTATCTTTTTAACGCCATTGTTGTCTCTACCACCTTGATTATTGGGGGCGTTATCTTGATTTTAATAGATAAATGGTTAGTAGGAAAAGAGTCGGAGCTTGAACAAGTCGAAGATATTAGCTACAAAAATGCCTTTCAAATAGGATTAGCCCAATGCGTCTCGATGATTCCGGGCGTTTCGCGAGCTGCTGCCACAATTATTGGCGGTGTTTTTAACGGATTTAACAAGAAACAGGCAACCGAATTCTCATTTTTACTGGCCGTTCCAACCATGGTGGCAGCTACAGGCTACGATTTGCTAAAAACCATAAAAGAGGGTGTTGTTGTAATTGGCGATCAAGAGATTAAACTACTAATCATTGGATTAATTGTAGCCTTTATTTTTGCCATTATTGCAGTAAAACTCTTCTTAAAACTGATTCAAAACTACGGATTTAAATCATTTGGATATTATCGCATAGCTATTGGTGTGGCTTTTTTAGTGTGGTATTTTTTAGGCGGAGTGATGCCTTCGGTATAAATCAGAGATCAATTGATTAAAAAACAATATATTAAGAGACTACCTAGATGAAAGTTTACAAATTTGGAGGAGCATCGGTTAAAGATGCTGAAGGTGTTAAAAATGTGGCTCAAATTATTCAATCAGAGTCAGATAACTTAATCATTGTCATCTCAGCAATGGGCAAAATTACCAATGCCCTTGAGCTCTTAGTTAAAGCTTATGTTGATAAAGACGAGACACAAGTTAAGGGTCAGATGGATGAATTTATGACATTCCACACCAATATCGCAAGCAATTTGGGAATCAATAACGATGCTTTCTTGGTTGGATTTTCAGCACTATTGCGACCATTAAATGAGTTTTTGAAATCGACGCCCACTGCCGATTACGACTTTAACTACGACCAAATTGTATCTTTTGGCGAATTAGCCTCGACCTTTATTGTGGCTCAATATCTTAATAAAATTGGTGCTTCAACCATTTGGCGCGATGTGAGAGAGGTTATTAAAACCGACAACACCTATCGTGATGCGGCCATTAATTGGGAAAGTACCCTAAAAAATGCCAAACGCTCATTTACCTTTTTGCACACTAAACGCTACTTAACCCAAGGGTTTTTAGGGTCAACTGATTTAGGTGCAACAACAACCTTAGGACGCGAAGGTTCAGATTTTACAGCGGCCATACTTTCGCACTGCATGGATGCCGAGTATATGGCCATTTGGAAAGATGTGCCAGGGGTTTTAAATGGCGATCCACGCTGGTTACCGAATACCATCAAACTGAATGAAATATCGTACCACGAAGCCATTGAAATGACCTTTTTTGGAGCATCGGTGATACATCCAAAAACCGTTAAGCCACTGCAGAACAAACAGATACCCCTATTAGTAAAATCATTTATTGAACCAAAAGAAGACGGCACACTTATAAAACATAAAGAGAAAGATGTGATGCCACCAATCTATATTAAGAAAGGAAATCAGATTTTCTTAACCATCTCGCCGCGCGATTTCTCTTTTATTATAGAGGGGAATTTGAGCGATATATTTGCTCTATTTAGCAAACATCGTATCAAAATTAATCTGATGCAAAACTCGGCGTTAAACTTCTCTGCCTGTTTTGATACGCCTCGCCAACTAGAGGCACTCATCAATGATTTAAAAGAAAAATATTCTGTGCGTTACAACGACAACATGGAACTCGTTACCATTCGTCACTACACACCTGAAGCAATACGACTCATTACAAAAAATAAAGAGGTGATAGATAGTCAACTAAGTCGTGAAACAGCTAGATATGTGCTAAAAGCATCGCCTTGGATTTTTTAAGCATCGCATAAATTAAAAACAAAGAGGGCTCTCCATAATAGGAAAGCCCTCTTTTTATATTTAACCCCTAAAGCACCGTATCAACCAAAAAATAAGGTAATCCAAAAGCATCGGAAACACCTTTATAAACAACCTTGCCATCAACGATATTCAACCCCTTTCGAAGCTCTAGATTATCTCTGCAAGCAACTTTCCATCCAAGATTAGCCAACTGCAGCGCATAAGGAAGCGTTGCATTGGTAAGCGCAATTGTTGAGGTAAACGGCACAGCGCCCGGCATATTTGCTACACAATAGTGCACCACCTCATCAACTATAAACGTAGGGTGTTCATGAGTTGTGGGATGAGTGGTTTCAAAACATCCACCCTGATCCACAGCCACATCTACCATCACCGTTCCTGGACGCATAATTTTAAGCATATCTCTGGTTATTAATTTTGGAGCCTTGGCTCCAGGAATAAGCACGGCACCAATAACCAAATCGCTATTTTTAATGGCATTCCGTATATTTAACTCGTTGGCAATAATGGTGGTAACATTAGCTGGCATCACCTCTGACAGATAACGAAGTCGATCTAAATTAGTATCCATCAAAACCACATTAGCCCCAAAACCCGCAGCTATTTTAGCGGCCTGTGTTCCCACAACGCCTCCGCCCAAAACCAATACTTTTGCAGGCGCAACACCAGGAACTCCACCAAGCAAAATTCCACGACCATTGTAAGTCTTCTCTAAATATTTAGCGCCCTCTTGCGTTGCCATTCGTCCAGCCACCTCCGACATAGGAATCAGTAGGGGGAGGCGATGCGTAGCGGTTTCAACAGTTTCGTAAGCAATACAAGTAGCCTTTTGCTTGATCATCGCTTGTGTGAGCGTTTCGGACGAAGCAAAATGAAAGTAGGTAAATAGCAAGTGGTTAGCCCTTATCAAAGGATACTCTTTCTCGATAGGCTCTTTTACTTTCAAAACCATCTCGGCAATATGATAAGTCTCTTCAATGGTTGGGACAATTTTGGCCCCCGACTGAACATAAATTTCATCCGAGAATCCGCTACCCAACCCTGCACCAGACTGAATATAAACATCATGACCACATTTAACAAATTCCATTACACCACTTGGTGTAATCGCAACCCTATTTTCATTGGGTTTTATCTCTTTGGGAATACCTATTTTCATAACAATCAGTTTATATAGTATAAAGAATGTGCAAGCCTCTTTCAACTCATTTCCTTACCACCAAGTTAATTAAAAAGAGGCACTATGAGAATAATTAAAATCATCAATATGAACCCAATTTAAAAACTATTGTTAATTGTAAGAAAATAGTAATGTGAGTTAAAACAGCATCCAAACAGAGGTTTTTTCGAGGTAAGTTTAAATATCTTTTCTACTTTTGCACAAATTTTAGTTATGTTCGACGATATTGTAAAGGAGTTGCAGTTGATTGCTATTGAATTAAAGCAAAGAGCTCTTGATTATTGGCACTCTTCAAAAAGAAAAATAATCCTTTACGCCATTTTATCTATTACCGCACTTTTTCTCATTACCACTATAATAGGATATATCACCCGCCCAAAACCAGGACGCGACATTAGACTATCCTCCAAAGTATCCCGATTAACCCGCGATGAAGTACGACAATTAAAACGCTACCTTAATTCGTATCACGTTGAGGTAGGCCGCGCCAAAGG
>RRZT011016606.1_pt1 | contig 10696 bp, 1 predicted proteins | sample 2165551 | NCBI WGS metagenome assembly RRZT01 (sample SAMN10456910, study PRJNA506462) | wastewater metagenome | biome: wastewater; feature: sludge; material: wastewater sludge; isolation source: wastewater sludge with Escherichia coli K12::gfp cells carrying plasmid... | place: USA: Moscow, Idaho ...
GCGAAGCCAGTCCCACACATTCATTTTCGATAAATGCAGCTACAATATCTTCAGAATCTTCGGAAACAGCTCCTTCGAAATGCAGTTGTCCGATTAAATTCATCGATAATTCGTAGTTGGAAGGCTGAGTCGTCCAGCCAGGCTTTATTCCGGTTACTTTGAGCAGGATATTCAACGCAGAATTAATCTGCAGATTTCCTGTGAGATATATGGTTTCCTCGTAACTTCCAATCGGAAGTGCCTCATCGATTGTAAAGGTCAGCAAATCAGTTGCCAGTGGTTTAAGCGTTCCGTGTGTTTTCGAAACGGTTAACCAGCCCGGAAGTTCTTTAACCGACCAGTTTTCGTTGGTAGCCGACTGATTTGAAATGCTGACGCTAAACTGTCGCGGAACAAGCATTTCTTTGGAGATACTGATATTCTGTTCACTCCAGAGCAGCGAATTATTATTTACATAAGCTATCCACGAAACAGGCTGCACCAGATTGTCGTGCAAATCCTTTACATCTTTCACACGGATTTCGAGCGTTGTACCCTCAATATCGGCCGCATTGGCTGTAGGCGTAATTACAATTTTATTATCGGAAGCCACAAAGCTGAAAGGTACATTTTGCAACGGACGCTCCACCTGAAGCGTAGGAGCATTTGTATCCGAAGCCACAGCTCCATTCACGGGATTTACCAACAAAGAATCGGTCACAGCATCGGTCCAGGAATCATAAGCGACAAGCATACTGCTTTCAATTGCCAGTCTGTCGAATGGAATGTAAACCAGCAATCCATCTTCACTTCCGGTAAGACGGTTGTAGATATCGGAACGAATTGCTCCCGCTGTAAGTGTCGATTTCCAGAAACGGAATTCATCAATTGCACCTTTGAAATACTTTCCGACATTGTTCATTTCGGTAGCTGAACGATAATTGTTTGCTCCCAAAAGGTATTTATCGCCGTTAACCCATTTCACAGCAGTCGGAGGCAATTGTCTGACAGCCTCACCATCGATATAAGCCACAGTACTTCCGTTGCGAAGCACATTCAATGCAAAATGATGCCAGGTATTATCGAGATAATTACTGTCGGACAGGACATAAGCCACACCATTGGTGCGCAAGCTTAGTTTACTGTTTTCATCAAATGCCACCGACATTTTTTTAGACGGTTCAATATCCAGAACACCATCACCACAAGAGAAAAGTGTTGCATTTGACTGCTTTTCACCATTGAACCAAAACTCTATGGCAAAATTATCCTGCTCGAGAAGCGCCACATTTGCAGCCGGAACTTCCACATAATTACTACCATTGAAATGCACGGCATAGTTTCCAAAATTGCTGTACCACATTTGAGATGATGGCAATATGAGATGGCGACTGCGGGCTTTATCGGTATTTATACTGCCATGACCTTCGTTCATAGGCCAGTAACCCACCATATTCAGTTCTTTGCCTGTTTTGGCCGAATACATGTGATGGTCGTTGATGCTCGACATATCCTTAGTCCAAAGTGATAATTCGTGCATATTTACATTCAGATTTGCACCTGCAAACAATCTTCCCAAACCGCTATATGTCTGATTTAGCTGCGTTGTTTTGTCGAATCCGAGTTTTGACGAAATACTTCCGGAATAATGATAAACATCAAAATATCTGCTTGTATTATTGTAACTGAAAGCTAAATAGCACCATTCGTCAGACGGAAGAGTATTTGTTGATGTGTATGTGACACCCTGAACAGTGACTACAAGTTTGTTAGCACTGTTGAACCCTACCGAAAGACCATCACCATGTGCCAAAAGCGTTCCGGCAGCTCCGGCTTTACGGTTGTAGAAGCTTTCGAAGCTAAACGACCTGTTTGCCAGTGCAATTCCCGCTTCGGTGTAAGCCGGCTGTCCGCCTGTAAATTTCACAGCGCGGCTATGGTCGGTTTCACCCTTGTTCAACGAAGCCTGAACACTGATCATACTTTCGTACACATTCTGAATTTTTTCGTTGAAAGTAATGGATATTTCACCGTCAGAAGTCAGAATTCCATTTGATGGTAATGGAGTTCCCAATGATTTTGGTCTTGAGAAATCGACATAACCACTTACCGCATCGGAAGAATAGGTAGAAAGCGGGCTACCCACAATTTTATTTTCAGAATCAATATTGACCGAAGCAGTTGTTGCACGTAACTCATAAGGTCCATCTTGTGGAACTTTCCACTTGTAAACCAAAGAGGAACGGCTACCGATATTTTCCTTTACACCCTGTGCATTTGCATACAATGCCTGGGGATAGAATGTAGTAATTGTACTCCACGAAGGCGAACTTGTGGGTCTGTATTCCAGCCTTATATAACCAAAATTGGGGAAGTTCACATCATAGCTGTCAATCACAATCTGTAAGGTATCGCCTGACTGATTCTGCGTATTTACAATCCAGTTATTTACCGGTTCCTTGATAGCCACTTCGCTGCAGGCCGGGATAAATTCCACCGAAACCCATGTTGTATCGGCAATATCGGGCAGAAAATCAGTCGGATCGTTCTGACAGGTCGATCGCAAAACAAGGCCTATATTGTTGTACACATCAACGCTTCCTTTACTTACGAATAATGTTTTGGTAAGCACTTCGCCGGCTTTCACCAGGAACGTACGTCCGTTTCCGATAATTCCACCATCGATTTGCAGTTCGGCTCCATCGGGATTTGTTTCTTCATCTACAATCAGCTGGAACCACACATCGTCATTCGTCTCGGATTCGTTTTTCATCTGAAGTTTAAATGATGCTGCTTTGTTGGCAGGCACATTCAATACTTTAGCCGGGCCATAGACATCGATTTTAGGTACTTCTATTTGCATTGTACCTTCGCTGAGTATATGCTTACCCGGTTCGAAATACTGTGAACGCACTTCGGCTTCGTGAGGACATGAAGTACGACCGCCACGCGATTTAAAGGCAAAAGCTCCCAAATCGGTCACACCGTAATCCACACTGATTTCGTCGCCAAAGCCATCTTCTTTCAAAACAAAACCACTATTTACGGTATATTCGGCTTCATCGGTTCCGGTTTGAGCTTCACTGTGTGTATATTCAATTGATGTTTCAATTTCAGTTCCGATTCCTTTAATTTCCATACCGGTGGTTAATCCCAGCGAAGGAGAAAGTACCCATGTAAATGAACTTGTGTAAGATTTCGATTGTGTGGATTCAATCGAATATTCCATTTCGCTGCCACCTCCGAAACTGTAGTTTCCGGCCTGTCGCATTTGTACTTTCGATCTTTCGCTCTCTGCAAGTGCTTTGGTCCAGCCATTTATCTGATTATTTGCCCACACTATTGAATCCTGAAAAGTTTTATGTTTTTCCAATCCGAATTCTGTCCATGGGTTACCATCTCCCCAGCTTGCAGGGAAATAAATTGTATAACTTGGTCCATCGTAAGGACTCAGCGGTGTTGCAAGCGTCTTAAATGCTGATTTATCGGTATTCATTTTGCCAAAGTTGACGTCGTCGCGCAACAGTTTCGACACGTATACAGGTCTCTCTATCTGGTTCAAATCAACCACAGTACCTTTATCTTTCAGCAAAAGATTTATCGCATTTTTCCATTTCGGAATCATAATTTGCTCAAGTTCAACCTGTGTAAACACAAAGCGTGTAGCAAAAGTCTGACCGTATGCGATACTTGCAGAAGGAGCAATTTTATACACCGAATCAGCACCGGCTTTTGCCCAGGGCGTAGTTTCCACATCTCCTTTTGTTATACTTACGCCATTCGTGAGGCCATACTGAATATTAGTGGAATTGCCAATAAACACATCACCCAAATGTCCCACATACAAAGGATCGTCAGAAGTACTCAAACGTTCGGAGAATGTTGTGGTTTTGGTTTTCTCGTTTGATTTATTCCACTTTTGCTCGCTTTTGATTCCTGTTTTGACATCTAATTTTGTCTCAGCAGTTTCGACCACACCAGCCATTACGCCTCCGCCAAAACCACCCCAAACACCCACAAACATTGTGATTTCAGCTCCGAAATCGAGCGTTGCATTCAGCTCCTTCAGCACTTCATTATCCACAGAAGTAGTTGTGGTTGAAGACATTTTACTTCCTTTTTCAATATATGAATAACTGGAACTTCCCGGCGGATCGTGTAAAACCATATCGATTTCATTAGGACCTGAAGTCATAAAGTCGGTTCCTGTACTTTTTTCGCCAAGATGCCAGGCCGTCACAGGATCACTGCCACGATTCCAGTAATAACTGAAGTTTCCAATCTGCACAGTGGCTGAAATCTGATTCTGAGCTGTAGTAAGGTCGGGCAAACCACCTACGAATGTATATTTTGCTGTTCCCTGTTCGTCAAGTTCCACACCAACTATGTTTCCGTTTTGTCCTTCCTGCTTAAGTGCAATAGTATTATCCACATTTACAGTACCGGTAACAGCTGTATGTGTTGTCACCGGGCTGGCTGTCCCGGCTGAGTAATTTATGTATTCTTCGTATGCCTTGAAATACATTGTATAAGCATTTCCCTGACGGAAAACAGGTTTTCCGAAAAGATAGGAAGCCGAATCGTTCGCGTGAACTGTGGCAAGCTGCAATGTATCCGTCTGTCCGGTAAGCTGATCTCTGACTACAAAGGTCTTTTCGCCAAGATAAGGCACCACTTCGTTATTCACAATTTGCTGCATACTGAAAGTTGGTGTCGACTGATAGTACCATTGCCATTTGTCATGGTAGCGTACCGTATCCGACTTTTCGCTGTATTCCCAGTGATCCACCATTCCTTTTTTGTCCGTTACAAATACTGAATCGATCCAGGTGCGGACTTCTGTTTGCATATACGAATCGTTGGGAACAGCCTTGTTGCTTAAGTCAAGTTGAGCCCGCTGATTGTAAATGGTCATTTTTCCATCGGCAGTTTTCACGTTGATATCGTCGATACTGAATTTTTCAGGAATAAGCCATGCTACAAATTCTCCTGTTTTCGGACTCACATGTATTGTTACTTTATCTTTCTGATATTTTACAATTGAAGTGTCATTCGATAAAACACCTGTCCGTTTCCATTCTCCGTTGTTATGATTCATTATCGCTGTACTGTCGCTTTCGGCCAGACGCAAATCGTACTGATCTGATTTTGTGTTTATCAGTGTGATTGAGTCCACTCCGATATTGTTCAATGATTCGCCAAAGCCAAGCACTTTATCGTTTTCCTTCAAACCGCCGGTAACACGGCCAATCAGCTTCACTTTTGTTTTGTCAACAAAGTTCATTTCAGTAATATCATCCTGAAAATCGATCATGTTCGATTTCTTTATCTGAGCAAAACCGTTGTTGGCAAAAACATGTCCGCTTTTCTCAATTTGCAGTGTGTGCTTACCTATAGGCACTGAAAGCGTGAATTTCCCTTCAGCATCAGTGGTGACAACCTGTCCTCCCACACTAGCCTGCGTTCCATCGATACGGAAACTACAGCCAGAAACAGGATAATTGCTACCTTCGTAAACAACTTTTCCCTGCACCTTGAAGGCAGACATATCTGTAAAATCCACATTGTTGTAGGTAGCAGACGCCTGACTGAAGAACAGTGGTTTATTGCCGGGACTGAATTTATGTATTCCCAAAAGTGGTTTTAATATGGCTGTCGAGCCTTCGCCGGTGTAAGGAATTGTGGTGATCAGGTAATTTCCATTCACATCCGTAGTGGCTTTGTTGTAACATGGTGGAACATACACAGCCGACCGCAACAATGAGGAGGATATCATTTTACCGTGATTTTCGTTGAAAACACCATTTCGTCCCGAAATATCGAAAACCTCCTGAATCATTGGTTCGTTGAATCGGTAATACAACGACAGATTTGCTTCTTTTCCGGACAAATAACTGTCGTAGTTCGAAAGAATTGTCGCAGAATCAAGAGCAGTTTTCCAGAATCGGAACTCATCCAGATATGCATTCAGATTATATTTTATTTCAATATAAGGATTTGGATTGTAATTATTCTGTGTATAATTACTTCTCTGTTTCTGAGATTTTTGAGCTTGATGGTTTTGATTATAATAATAAACATCACTCAGATAAGTACTTCCGATAAAAATGTCCTCCACTCCAGGATAAGCTCCGGAGTAAATGGCATCAGTCATGAAGCCTGACACCATATTTTCATATACCTGCGTTATGGTTTCGAAATGTTTGCCATTGATATATAACTTTGCTGTTCCGGAATTTTCAGAAACGGCATAGCTCACAGTCACATGTACCCATTCGTTCAGTGGTAATTTATAATTGAAAATGAAACTATACCGGCCATCGTCGTAGAAATCAGTTGTACTTACGCCATCCCATGTGTCGAAAGTAAGTTTATAGGCTGTTGTACTATCGGCGCGGAGTGCATAACGATATTTAGCCGAAAAGTAAGATGCATTGTAGTCGGTTCTGGTTTCACGTATCCAGAACTGAGTTGTAAATGCTGTAGGTGACCATAAATCCGCTTTGAAAGGTAATTTTACATGATTGTCGAGTTCAGTACTGAAGGGCAACGACCGGTTGGCATACTGCGATGAAGCATCGCTTTCGACAATAACCGAAACGCCACTTACCGCATTTCCACCTTCGAATGTAACTTTTCCGCTGACCACACCCAAAGGCTGTATAAATCCGATGCTGCTCATTTTAGCACTCTCGGTCGATCTGTCGCCACAATCGTTCCATGCTTTTACCTCATAACTATAATAGATACCGGGAATAGCTGAATTGTCGATATACGAATACTGAGTGGTATGCGCCGAAACCGGTACAAATTCGTGAAGGCTTTCGGTACCGGCATTTTCAGCATCTATCATTCTGCGGGTAATGCTATAACGGCTAAAAGTGTTTCCTGCAGTAACCTTCCATTTCACAACTACGCGGTCGTTGAAAAACCCTTTCGAAACACTTACCGACTCAATATTACCTTTGGCCTCAAACAGTTTAACCACATCGGGGTTTTTCATTACAGCCGATTCGGATTTTACGACTGCCGTATTATAATCGTCCCCTTCTTCGAGCCTTACCTGATAATGAAAAGGAATACACGATTCTGTCAGATAATTATCCATAATGGAAAGATTGCTCCCAATAGCGCTTACCCTGACCTGATCGACAAAATTTGCTGAATAGTCAAAGTCTGCCTGATCGACATTTTTCCGGTAAAGACGGAAATACCAGGTATCATTCAGCCGTCCATTGTCCTGTTCCCACAACACCTTAATTCCGGAACTGCTTCCTTCAGCATAAATTCCTTTAAATTTTACGATGTTTGTATTTAATTCAGCATAGGATGTTTTGGCAGTTGAACTAACTCCATTGACCATTTCATTCCATTCAAAATTAGCTCTTCTTATTCTGAATTGCACATTTTTGATACCCTTATTCAGCATGGCTTCAGGATATGCAAAAGCTATTTCCTGAGTTGTTTTGTTTAAGTCGACAGTCAGGTTTCCCTTTGTTAGTGAGTTGATTGCGTTCCACTGATTTCCATCAAAGCTCCATTCAATTACATAATCCCCTGTCGGAGAATCTGTAGTGGCAGGCTGAACTAAATTCCACCTCAGAGTAATGTCCGAATCTGTGTTTTTGATGGGTAATACCACCGGATTTACCGGAACAGGATATGCCGGTAATGCCAGTTTTGTTTTCGACAGGAGAATATCATTATCCCATGCCACATCGGCCCGTCTGATACGAAATTCATATTCGGCAGCAGCTTTGTTTATGTCAGGATATTGAATTTCAATCGTTCGGGATATGGTGTCGGAATAATTCAGATGACCTTTTTTTATAACCACCTCACGCCATTGCGATTCGCCAACCCTTCTCATTTGCAAAGAGAAAGGTTGTGGGCTGGTTGTTTCGCAACCCACGCTTTGTGTCCAGCTGAGTTTTATTCGCCCTGTTTCTTTAAGCACTTCGGCATTCAGGTATTTTGGTCGTCTGAAAAATGCCTGACCATCGTTTCGCAGCGAATCTTTGGCGTCCAGGTACCATATTTTTTCGCCCGTATTTTCGTCTGCATTTAAGTCGAGTTTCTTAATTTCAGCGATACTTGTTCTTTTGGCGATATTCGAAGGATTAAAGTTTTTAATGCCCACAATCCATATTACATTATCGTCAGGTACCGTTACCCCCCAACCAAAATTTGTTCCACTCATTTTTCTTACGGCAGAACTGCTGTAATCGCCCACAAGAAGACCGCGATAGCCGGGACCTGCAATTCCTCCATAATCGAAATGTCCCATCTGCACAACTCTTTTCACATTAAAAACTCCGGCCTGTAGCCAGCCGAGAATTCCTCCGAAAGAAGCATTTTTACCGCCATCGTTCATAAGCAATTTCCCTGCAAACAAACAATCGGACATGTTCAGAGTTCCATTTCGCAATGTCCCAACCAAACCGCCCGCATCGTTACCACCACCTTCCATTTGATAAGAATCAATAATCGTATTTCTCACCGATGATGCACGCAGATTCACTGTAGCTCCTTCAATTTTACCTACCAGACCTCCAAAGGTATCCAATACACCAATCTTAGAGTTTTTTACATGACAGTTTTCAATATTTACTGTAAAACTTAAACTGATATCACCGGCAACTACTCCTCCATGATATGTTTTCTTTGCCTCAATGATCGCATTTTCGAAAAATATATTTTTCACGGTTACATTTCCTCGTATTGTTCCAAACAAACCCAGACACATATTCTGACCCCTTCCATGATAAATTGAATAAGTGTCGAATCCTCTTGTGCCGTCCTTAATTGTCATGTTTTTGATGATAAATCCATTCCCATCAAAAATCCCATTGAATGTTTTTGTAGGTTGCGACGAATAATCACTCCAGAATCCAATCGGTTCCCAGAGATGAGCTCCAAGGTCAATATCGCTTACCAGTTGATAATATTTGCCCTGTGAGTTGTAGATTGTGCCGCTATATTCGTTTACCAGATAAGCCAGGTATGCCAACTGACCCGCATTTGCAATACGGTAAGGATCGGTTTGAGTTCCGGAGCCTCCATCGAAAGCTGTGGCCCTGAATCCGGACTTTAACCACAATTCGGTATCTGCTGCATGTGATTTAACCGCACTTGTAAATAACATCACAAAGCACAGACAATAAAGCAATTGGGTAGTTTTGTTTTGCATGACGTAAGTTTTTTGTTGGTGGGGGAAACTGGAAAATATGTGGAGCTGTAAACTCCTGTATTAAGCTTTTTATAAACAAAGCATAAAGAAAACACATTTAGTTGTTTTACAGCAATTTTCAGGGGGTAGTTAAGGGGTGGTTTTGCGTTTGTAGTAAAAAATGCTAATTTTGTTGCACTGAAAAAGTTACATATCATATGAGCGGTTACAGAACATATTTTCATCAAACAATTGATAAAATTGCGCACTGGATTTTTATTATAAGCGCAATAGGAATTGTAATCGACTTAAAAACGCCTGCGTTCGGACATCCGGTATGGATAAGTCATCTGAACTATCCCATCCTGACTGTGGCAGTTCTGGCATATACTCTGTTTCTTTTCCGACGGATTTCACCACGTTATCTGCTACTAATATACAGCTATACTTTCACGGTGTTTTTCTACGTTCCGGGCATAGTCGATCCGGCAATCAACAATACAGAAACACTTTATTATTTTTCAAAAACGTATTGCTGTGTCATTTACATCTTCTTTACAGCACTTACAGGTATGGGCATTCACGTGCTTTATCTGGGAGGACTTAATCTTGCACTTTATCTGATCACTTCATTGCGCTTTGCTGCTCATCAGGGCTTTTTCTATATCGACTATATCAATATTTTTACTTTTATTGTGGTTCCGGTGGTCATTTATATTGTGTTCAGGCAGATAAATACCTTTATAAAGAAAACTGAAGATGAGAAGGAACAACTAAAAGAGGCCGAGAAAAAGATTCTGAATTTTAAAATTGATGAAGAAAATAAGCGTAATCACTTTTTATCGGTAATTCAGCAATCGGATATACAATTGTTGAATGAATTGAGTGAAAAAATGAACGGGATTCTGAAACTTGAAAATGCAAATGAAATAAAGAATGAACTTTTATCGCTTAAAAAAAGATGTCATCTTTTTCTTTATAATGCCGAAAACAGCGAGAATGCACGCTGGCAAAAACACACTGATGTGGAGTTTATTGCCGGACTAACATCGAAATACCCACAACTCACAGCCAAAGAACAATATATCTGCTCTCTGATCAGACTGCGACTTTCTTCAAAAGAAATTGCCGAAAAACAAGGGCTGAGCGTCGAGAGCGTGAAGTGGCACCGGAAAAACATACGAAAAAAACTGAATATCCCCGACAATAAATCTCTGATTGAATTTGTATCGACAAACTCAAATTCTAATATCAATAAGGGTGCAATATAGCAAGATACTTTCTGCTTTCCTGACCTCGTAGCTATGTCCTTTAAATGAGCAAAATCCGTCGAACGTATGCGAAGCTTAGTGATTTAAAATAGCATATCCGTTTGGTCTGGAATACGCCCATCGGTAAATTCGGGTACAGGATTGGTGTTGGGGCCAAACCAGGCTGGTGCATATTTTACTGTTTGTGCATTTATATTTACAATTAATGAAGATATTACTGCAAATATATAGGTGAAAATCCTTACTTTATTTAGTTTTGAATCAATGAACATAAGAA